>JADMIO011279998.1_pt1 | contig 106209 bp, 178 predicted proteins | sample 8958161 | NCBI WGS metagenome assembly JADMIO01 (sample SAMN16585339, study PRJNA669376) | soil metagenome | isolation source: Crop rotation soil | place: USA: Cullars Rotation, Alabama | collected 2011
AGGAGATGTACCGCCAGTCGGTTGGTAGTTCTCGCTACATGCCCGCTTGGGATGGGCACTTTCTGACGGCGGCTGCGGCTGTTCTTGCTGCTGCGGATGCTGTGGGGGTCCGGCTGCCTGATGGCGTGCGGATGGGTGAGGACGGTTCGTTCGTCGCGAATCGCGTGTTGTCTCCGGTTGAGATGGAGGCTGTGCAGCGTGAGGCGTTCCGGCGTCAGGGTGCTGTGGGGGACCGGCCTCGGATCAACCTCTGGCGTTGTCCTGAGTGCGAGTGGGTTGGCGTGAGCGTGGATGGGCATTGCCGCCAGTTCGATGAGCATCCGGATGGGCCGCGTATCCCGTTGGTGCCGGTGGTGTACGAGCGCGTCTCCGGTCCGGGTGCTGTGCAGTCTCCAGGAGAGGACCGGCCCGGCAGAACCCACGACTGGCTTGATGACGATGGGATTCTGTACTGCGTCATTTGCGGGATCGCCAAGACGTCAACAACCGGCTCGACGTGTCCCGACCCGCGCGTGTCCGGTGGCGCGCAGTCACCAGGAGAGGACCGGCGTCGTTGGATTCTCGACTCTGGCCCGAATGAGAGGCCGATCGTGCACAGCGGTCCCGACATTCGATCCGGCATGACGCAGGCGGTCGTTCCGGAGGCTGAGGTCGCTCGGTTGCGGGCCGACCGGGATCACTGGCGTGATGAGGCGTGGGACAAGCGTCAGCGGGTCGGGGAACGGGAAGAAGCGCTCCGGTTCTACGCCGACAAGGCGCACTACACGGCGCGCAACCCGCCAATGTCCGGCGCGTCGGTCTGGCATGACAGCGGCGAGATTGCGCGCGCGGCTCTGGCTGCTGCGGGTGAACCAGACGAGCCACCTGTTCGTCACGCGCACGCCACGCGCCCCGACAACGTCGGGCGCAACTGGTCCGGTTCCCGGCTACCTGAACAGGAGGCGGGATTCCGCGGCACAAACGAGCAACGCCATCCCTGGTTCCAGCAGGAGCCACGTCGTATAGGGCGCATTTATCCGCCTCCTGAGGAGGACCGGTGACCGACGATTTTGCTACAAGACTGATTCAGGTTATCGAGCAGGGGACGATCGACGAGTTCATCCCTGAGGTCGAGCGTGCCATCGAGCAGCGCAAGGAGCACCTGAAAGAGCAGGCGATTCGCAAGGTCAAGGAGCTTTGGGGTCCGGACGCTGTTGTTTCTACAGGCATGGATCACAACCCTATGATCGAGAAGCTCGAGCGGCGCAATCCTGCTCCTGTTTCTGATGAGCAGGCGCCGGCTCAGTTTGTGAGTGCTGATCCGCCAGCAGAGCCTGCTCCTGCGGCGTCTGCTTGGCCCGAGCCGTTGACGTCTATGGGTGCCGGCGATGGATCTGCCGCAGATCTCGGCTACGAGAAGGTCACGGATCCCATGGGCACCGGCTGGGACGAGGAAGACGGTATGGAGAGCACCGGAGCGCAGATCGGATGAATATGTATAGAAAGGATTCGTATGGCGATTGACAAGCAGGAGGTAGGGCTCTACGCCCTGGAGGCGATCGACGGCATCGTTGAAGCGATGGACGGCGTGAGGCCGGAAGATGTTCGGATCCAGAACATGATGATGATCATCGAGGTCGAGATCGACATCGACTCTGACGACGAAATCCTGACCGACGTCATGTTCCACTGTTCTAGCAACAAGCCGGTGGTTCAGGTTGGCATGTTGAGGCTCGCCGCTCTATCTGCCGAGGAGAAGAACGAATGACTCAGATCCGCTGCGAGAAGCATCCGGACGCTGGCGTGTTGGCTATTCAACAATCTAGCTACACGCAGCCTGTGGTGCTCACAGTCGAAAACGGTCGGCTCAACGTCGAACAGGATGCCCGCGCCGAGTTCACGCGCGATATGGAGACCACGGTCACTCTGGCCTACCGTTGCGGCGACGAGGAGTGCGCCGAAGTCTGGACGGCGGAAGGGCTTATTGCAGGAGTGCATCGATGAACGAGGACAACACCATCAACGCCGACGAGAGCCAGCGCAGTCTTGAGAAGGCCAAGGCAGAGGCGGCAGCTCGTGAGAGCAAGCTCGCGGAGATCGACAAGCTGGGCGAGAGTCCTCTGGTGAAGTTCTCCCGTGTCTGGTCATGAGATTCGACACGCCAACGTACGTTGTGTATCTATGTCCAGAGTGCTCGTCGCTTTCGCTGTATGCGGGGCATTGCGACATCTCCGAGCGGCATCCAGGAGTTCAACCGCGGCTCGAGATGTGCCTCGCTACAATCCATCCGCTGGAGAAAGCGAACCAGATCGACTCATGGCCACCTCCTCGAACCACACCATAATCGTTTACGCCGGCGCTTCGCTGCGCGGTGAAGGTCCGCCTATCGGCATGGACATGACTCCAGCGGCGTATCTGCATCTCTACAGGCGCAACGAGAAGGTCTGGCAGGCGTTCTTGATGATGGTCGAGAAGCTGAAGGACCCGGGCGAATGATCACGGACCGGACAGAGTGCCCTCAGTGCCGCTCGCTGCAGCGCTTTGCTCGAAAGCATCGGAGGACGGATCCGAACACCGTGCAGAGCTACTGCCGGTGCTTGGAATGCAATCACGAGATCTTGTTGGGAGTCCAGACTTGGAGCGAGTTCCTGAAGTCCATGCGCCACGAACGTCGGGCCAAGTTGTTGGCTATGCGAGCACGAGCAAGACGCCGATGATCAACAACCCCTGCAATGTTCTGACACAACGCCAGCTCGAGATCATCGCGCTGGTGGCCAATGGCGACACCTACCAGATCATCGCCAGCAAGAAGTTTCTCTCCCGGCCGACCATCATGCGCGCCATCAGCGATGCGCGGGATCGCGTGGGCGTCTCGAGCATCCAGGAGTTGTTGCTGGTCTGCTTCGAGTTCGGCGCCATTCAGCGCTCTGAGTTCGGATATGTACCGGTTGTAGACCCAGAGGTGGTGGGATGAAGTTTCGCGACGACTTGCTGCTACAGCTCGTCGTGATCTTCTGTGTGATTCCGGCCGTGGTGCTTATTGCCGCGGTCTGTCTCGTGAACATCCTCTAGAACGCGAACGACCCCCATCTCAGGGGGTCGTTCTGTGCGACAGCTTGTAGCGGATCAGTGCAAGCCGGCGAGCGAGTCGATGTCCTCACCCAGGGCCAGCTCGGCGTCCACCTGACGCTGGATCTCAGCGCAGGTCAGGCCAGACGCTTCTGACAGATCCTCGATCGGCACGCCCATGCGGAGCGACTGCCGCAGCGCGATCGTCATCTCGTCACGCTTGCGCAGCTCCACGATGGAGGCGCTGATCACGTTGTCCCGGAGGGTCTCGATGACCTCCAGGTGACCGTCGAAGGGGCTGTCCGCGAAGTGCTTCATGTGGCTGCCTTTCTACCCAGGAAGAGTAGACACCGGCGGTTGCGAGCGCAACAAAGATGTTGATATCTCACTAGGTCAACATGAAGAAAAGCTATGTATAACGTGTGTTGATACTATGTGATCACACGCCATTTCTGTTGATCTCCTACGATGGCTAACCGTCGTGGCCACTGTTCCTCAAGACAGACAGAGCGCGTCGTCCCCGCGTCGGCGGCTCATCGAGGGCAGACGCATGCGATGCCCCAGGTGCAAGGAGAAGCACGACATCCTTGCCTATGTGCCCATGGCACAGATCGAGGAGTTCGCCGACGAGACGAACCCCATCTACAAGTGCCCGGACTGCCGGTGGATCTTCAGTCCTGCACCGCACGTGCTGGAGACCTTCATCTGATGTACACACAAGCACCCCACGGAGGTGAGCGCGCCTTGAACGAGTTCGACCGGGTGCTCTTCGCGGACGACAACTGGTCGAGCTTCTCATCCGAGGAGCCGATCGAGTACCACGAGGTCCATCTGGCAGGGACCGACGTCGCGCGCAAGGGCGGCAAGATCCTCAAGGGGATCCTGCGTACAGGCGAGTGGGACGTCACGCCCACGCTCAGCGGCAAGGTCAAGCGCCCGCTGAAGATCGTGGCGACAGGCAAGTCAGACCGCTCGAAGGGCATCATCTCCATCGAGGAGATCGTGCGGAACTTCAACGAGAAGAAGGCCGTCAAGCGCGTCCTCATCCCCTTCTCGGATAAGCGTGCTGACGATCATGTGCGAGATGGCAACATGGCCCGCGTCAACACCGGGTTCGTCACGGCACTCAGTACCGAGCAGGAGGGCGACACCACCCACCTGATCGCCGAGCTGGACTTCAAGGACGAGGACGTCAAGAAGATGGCGCTCTCCGGCGCCGTGGACGACGTCTCCTCCGGGATCCCGTTCCATCCGGACTTCGGCGCGTTTCTCGAGCACGTCTGCCTGACGCCCACGCCGTTCATCGAAGGCCTCAAGCCCTACCTGGCTGCCTCGGACGCGCCGGCCGCAGTCCAGGAGGCCGAGGTCGTTCACCACGTGCTCAAGTCCGATGAGCCTCCTGCCGATCCTCCTGAGGTGAAGCCGGAGGAGAAGCCGGAGCTGACCTTCCGCGAGATCGCTGCTCGAGCCCAGATGGCCATCACCGAGCAGCTTGGCCTTTCTGGCTACAACGTGCAGGACGGCACATCTCGCACCATCACGGTCTCCAACGAGGCCGCTGGGAACACTTGGACGGTGCCCTACTGGATCGACGGCGACAGCATCTCGGTCGCCCCGCTCGAGCACTGGGTGCTGATCAAGAAGGCGGAGGAGACCCCTCCGCCCGCCAAGCCGGCTCCGACGAACGTGGGACCGTCCACGTCGAAGGAGGAGCTGGAGAACGCTCAGGCGCTACGTGAGCAGAAGTTCACGGGCTCTGCAGCAACGGACCCACAGAGGAGGGCCACCGTGCCCGGATTCACCAAGGAGCAGCTGGACGGTCTCCAGCTCAGCGACGAGGCGCGTGCGGCCTTCATGGACGTTCTCGCTGAGAACGAGGAGCTGGCAAAGTCCTCGCGCACGACGGACGTCGACAAGCGCATCGAGGAGCTGAAGTCGGTCGGGTTCTCCGATCGCCCCAGCTTCCTCAAGCTCTACCGCCGGCTCGCCATCGGTGACGATGGTGGAGTCGCTGTCATCGCCCTGAGCGACGACGGCAAGGAGGAGAAGAAGACGGTCCGCGAGGTCCTGGACGAGGTCGTTGCCTCGCTGCAGGGCGCTGAGGGCAAGGTCACCTTCTCCGACCAGCACACCCAGAGCGGCAGCGACGTGAAGCCGCCCAACGAGGACGAGGGGACCAAGGCGCCGGTGGCAGAGCGCGTCAAGGAAGCCTCTTCGTTCCTCTTCCCCAACGGACGCTGAGGGAGGTCTGACAGATGCCATTCGGCGTGCAGACGGACTGGCGGCGCGAGGCTCTCCCGAAGCCGGAGATCTTCAGCTACCCGCCGGCAGAGAACGTCATCGACTCGGTCGTGGTCAACGCGACCGGCGTGACAGCGGATGCGACAGGCCCGTACGCGGGTCGGCGCTACCTGGTTCAGGGCACCATCCTGACCAAGCGCCCGGACAACCAGTACGAGCGCTACACGGGCTCGTCCGCGGCGTCCGAGGTCCAGACGATCACCATCAACGGGTCGCCCACCGGCGGCACGTTCACCCTGACCTTCAACGGTCAGACGACGGCTCCCATCGCCTACAACGCGGCCAACACCGCCATCGACGCGGCTCTCGAGGCTCTGTCGAACGTCGGCGCAGGCAACGTGGCGGTCACCGGTACCGGCCCGTTCACCGTCACCTTCGGTGGCGCGCTGGCGAACCGGGATGTCGGCCTGACCATGACGGCGACGTCCTCCCTCACGGGCGGCACGAACCCCTCGGTCACGGTTGTGACTACAACGCCTGGTCAGCACGCTCAGACGATCGCCGGCATCCTCGGCGACACGATCGAGTTCGCTGACGGGTCGGAGAAGTCCGATGAGCCCGCTGCCATGTGGCGGCGCGGTGTCTCGTTCAAGGCGCTGGCCATCGTGGACTACGCCACCTACTCGGGCGCGCTCGCTTCGGCGCTGCCGTCCTGCGAGTTCGTCTAGAAAGGTGATGTAGGCACAGATGCCTCCGACATTTGACATCTACGATCAGGCGGTTCTCACCGCTCTGATCAATGAGCCGGTCGACACCGCGCTCGAAGCAGCCCCACGACTGGGTGACCAGATCGCGCCGATCGAGAACACCACGAGCCGCATGGCTCGAATGGACATCGGTCGCCAGTACTCGTTCGGCATCGGGCAGTTCAAGGCGCCGAACGCCATGCCGGCACTCGTCGAGATGCCTGTCACGGAGCGCCGTGAGCAGATCATCGAGATGGTGCTGCTGGAGGAGATGCACCGCATCAACTCCGAGCAGTGGATGAAGCTCCGCTCCTCTGACGAGAACGTGCGCCGGGCCGAAGGCCTGGACATCGTCACGCGCGGCGCCATCCTCCGCCGGCGCATGGAGCGCCTCACCGAGAAGATGCGGTGGGACGTGTTCATGACGGGCGCCCTGACGATCACGTACCCGCGCACCAACGCGCAGCTGCTGATCGACTACGGGTTCCTGCCCGGACACCGCCCCACGGCCGGTACGGCGTGGACGGACATCGTCAACGCGGATCCGATCGCGGATCTCGAGGCCTGGCAGCAGAAGGTCGCTGACGATTCCGGCTACCTCGGAACGAAGATCCACCTCACGTCGCAGACGGCGAAGCTGATCCTCACCAACCAGAAGCTGAAGACCTACTTCAACATCCCGACTGGCACGCCGTTCCGCCCGTCGCTGGAGCAGGTCGGGCAGCTTCTGGCAGAAGGCACTCAGTTCGTGATCTACGACGCCGGCTGGCGGCCGATGGCCTCCGGTGCGGATCGGACCGAGGCGGCGCACACGCGCTACCTCCCGCACAACCGCCTCCTGATCACGACGGACTACACGATCGAGGGCGAGCAGATCGCAGACACGCTCAACGGCCAGATCGACGTCTCAGTTGCCTACAACGAGGCAGAGCCGACGATGGGTCCGGCCAACGAGGTCATCCTCAACCACATGGACAAGAACCGCTACCTGAGGGAGGGCGCGGCCCGCATCGTGCGCCTCATCCATCCGGAGTGCTTCCTGACCGCCACGGTGGGTGCCTGATCATGGCTGACGAGAAGAAGCAGCAGAACGAGGCCTACAAGGTCACGCAGGACGTCTCGCTTCCGCGGGCGCTGTTCGAGATCGGTCAGTACGCGGACGGCACGCCCATCTACGAGACGCAGGGTGTGGCCTACGACGCCGGGGACTACCTCATGGCGTCTGACCTCACTCCTCGAGACCGTGAGCGTGCGGAGAACGGCGATCTCGCCGGGTTCCTCGTTCCGGTGGATGCGGAGGAGGCCAACACGGCGCTCACGGCCGGCCAGTTCTCGACGCACGTCGCCGAGCACTCGGTCGAGCACGAGGCCATGCTCCGGTATGGCCACAACGTCATCCCCCACGACGTGGCGATGAGGATGAACGCTGAGGGCGCCGAGACGGCACGCGAGGCACAGGAGCAGGCGAAGCTCGGAGGCCGTGACGCACGCGCCACGACGTTCGAGTTCACCGAGGGTCCGAGCGACTCTGAGGACCTGCGCTCTGAGCCCGCCAACAACCGCGTGGTCGGTCACGACTACTCGGCCGCTGAGGAGGTCGAGTCCGCTCAGACCCTGCCGTCCGGTGTCTACGGCGGCCAGGTCAAGGAGGACGCCGAGGCGCCCACGCTCGAGGACAACGCGATGGCGGATCGCCTCCGTCGCCAGGCTGACGTGACCGCCTCCAAGGCCAAGCGTCCGACGCCGAAGAAGTCCTCGGAGTAGCAACATGGCTCTGGATGCTCCCATCGCTACTGCCGCTCGCGGCTTCCTGCCTATCACGTGGGATGCTCTGTTGACAGACACAGAGCGGTATGGCGATGGGATGCTCCAGGACCAGGTCGATTTCGTGAAGGAGCGGCTGTTCGGCGAGGTCATCGCTGACGGCGACGAGTTCGACTACACGCTCCGCGTCATCCGGTTCGCCGGGATGATGGTGGCCTACAACCTCATCATCCCCGGCATCGACTACTGGATGAACAGCACGCTCACCGAGACCGTCATGGACTCGCGTGAGATTGCTACATGGGCCAACCGAGCCGAAGAGCTTCGCAAGCTCGGTGAGACTCTCGGCCTACGCATCAAGCAGGAAGAAGGGGAGATCCTCGGCGTCCTCGGGACACCTCGAGTGTCGAAGGTCAGCGTGCCACTGCTGTCGTCCATGAACGACGACCGGCTCACCCCTGATCCGCAGCTCTTCCCGCTGCCCTACAAGCTGCCGCAGACCTAGACATGCTTGTCGATCTGCCTACAGCCGCCATCGAACAGGTCCAGCGCGGGGCTCTTCTCCTGCTGCACGAGACTCTGAACGACATGCTTGTAGAGATGCAGCCGAAGTGGCAGGCGAGCGACATGGAGTTCGCCACCATGATGGGCTGGGACTACGAGGAGATCATCCTCGAGCCCGTCGAGAACGAGAACTTCTACGAGGGGTACCGGACGAGCTTGCTCGAGGCGCCTCGCTACAAGTACCCCAACGTGGCGTGCATGTGCGGTCAGGCCGGCCCTGGCCCTGGCACCGAGCTGTACGACCACCAGGAGATCTACCGACTGCCTCTTGTTGTAGAGGTAATGGTCAAGGCTTCGCCCGATGAAGGCGAGACCGTCTGCAACAAGCGGGCGGAGCGCATGGCGGACGCAGCGCTTATGTGCATGACTCGGGATCCCACCCTCGGGGGTGTGGTGTCGGGTTGGATTACGGCCCCCACCGTGAGACTCACGGAACTGACTTCTCGAAAGGATCGGGAAGGTACAGGCAAGAGCCAGCGGGCGAGCTACGGCTCGACCTGGTACTGGCAGGGGGCTCGACTGGAGTTCGCAGTCCGCAAGGAAGCGTCGTGGTCACGCAGCACGTCGACTGGCGCTATCGAGCCGTTCCGGACTGCTTCCTACGAAGGCCTGGACTTCGACCAGGCGTGATTGGAGGACGTGCAGTGGCATATGTCAAGTTCGTGAGCACCAAGAGGCGCCACGAGGACTGGACCCAGGAGTACAAGGTCCTGGATTCCGATGGCGAGGAGGTCGTCGTCAAGCGCGACGTCCCCGTCGACCTGTCGGCCGCGATGCAGCGCAAGCTCGAGAGCATCGGCGCTGTGTTCACCACGTCGTCCAAGAAGGAAGCAGACGACTACGAGAAGTCCCTGTCGGAGCAGTTCGTCGTTGGAGCCGACGTCGCAGCAGCGGCGCCTCTCCTCGGCGCCGGCGGCAACCAGAACGTCGATCAGCCCACGGCTGACAGCGATCTGGAAGACGACGCCGAGAAGGTCGACGCCACGGATCAGTCCGTTGCCGCGACCAGCTCCAGCAGTGCAGAGGCCACCACCAGCAGCAGCGGTGGCAAGTCCGTCAAGAGCGACAAGTAGTAACAAGGAGGTGACCACGAATGTCCACTGACTTCCATCGCACATATGTCAACGACCGCTCCTTCATCCGAGGCGCGGCCCGGATCCTGGCTGCCCCCTACTCGCAGCCCAGGCCGACCAAGATCGAAGACGTCATCAACCTGTCGACGGGTGGCCCGACCAACGAGGTCCAGACCGTCACGATCACGGGCACGCCGACTGGCGGCACGTTCACGCTGACCTACGAGGGTCAGACGACCACGGCGCTTGCCTACAACGCAACCGCTTCGGCTGTCGACACTGCGCTCGAGGCACTCAGCAACATCGGCGTCGGCGACGTCACCGTCACCGGTGGCCCAGCCCCTGGTACTCCGTTCACCGTGACGTTCACGGGGGCGCTGGCCGGCGGCAACCGCTCGCAGATGACGGCCAACGGCTCGTTCACGGGCGGCACCACGCCGGCCATCGCGGTGACCACGACGACTCCGGGCCTCGGCGTGCTGTACGACGCACAGGCTGGCTGGGTCGATCTCGGCGCCACGAAGACGGGCATCCAGATCACCGTGAACAACGCGGAGGAGACCTTCGACGTCGACCAGATCCTGGGCGACATCGCGTCTCAGCCGACCAACTGGGAGTGCTCTGTCGGCACCCAGCTGGCGGAGTTCACGCTGGAGCGCATGCAGCACGCCTGGGAGGGCTCGGCGATCTCCACGGACGCCACCCCGACCGCGCCGGAGCAGGAGATGGGTGTCGGTAACCCGACGTCCTACACCAAGCGCCGGCTGGCCGTGCTCTTCCAGCGGCCGAACGGCAAGATCCGCGCCTACCTGTTCCACCAGGTGCAGCGGCAGCCGCAGGAGTCCTCGATCACGCACGCCAAGACCGGCGAGCAGATCTCGATCCCGGTGCGCTTCCGCGTCCTGGCCGAGACGGCGATCCTGGATCCCTACAAGCGGTTCTTCATCATCCGCGATCAGGACATCCCTGCCTGATCCACTCCTGACCATCGGAGGGCGCCTTCGGGTGCCCTCCGACCTGGAGACCTGCGCACATGGCTATCTATAGATACGTCTCGAACAAGAACCCGCAGGATGGCACGACGATCATTCGTGTCATTGCGCAGGGCATTGCCCGCGACATCCGTCTCAACGAGACCGCGGACTTCACGCCTGAAGAGCTGACGAACGCTCGCAAGATCGCCAACTTCTCGGACTCTGATACAGCTCCGAACTCGCGCATCGTCACCGAAGATGTCACCGCCTATCTGGCAGAACCAGAGAACGGCGATGTTCTTGCCTACAACGACGGACGTTGGATCAACACGCCAGCCACCGATCTGTTCGACGGCGCCATCGGCGAAGATGTCAGCGGAACCCCGACTGGCGCAGCTGGCGGCGACCTGGCCGGCACCTACCCGGATCCCACGGTCCCCGCGCTGGTTGGGCTCGACAGCCGCCTGGACGCAGCTGAAGCGTCGATCGACGCACTGCTTGATCAGGCAGGCGAGATCGTCGATGAGACGCCGCAGATCCTCGGCTATGACGCGATCGGCAACGACACCACCGCGACGCAGCCGGCGAACACGCCCAACGGCTGGCCGACGTCAGGCAACCATGGGTTCGTCAATGCGATCACGATCCCGCACTACGGCGAGATCACCAAGATCGAGGTCTACATGCGACCTCGAGACCAGACGTCAGGAACGCAGGACTTCCGCGGCATCATCCACGCGGGTGGCGTCACACCTGGCGCGCTCCTTGGCGCATCCTCGTCGATCATCCTGAACTCGAGCGGTGGATCCGGTTGGAAGGACCTCAGCCCCTCCACGCCGATCCCGGTCCAGCAGGGTACGATCTTCGCCGGCTTCTGGGCAGGTCTGAACGGCTCCACGAACCAAGCGTTCATGATGGCCGTCACCAACGACAATCCGAACACCACGCTCTCCAACGACGCGTCTGGCACACCGTCGAATCCCTGGGGAACGTCGACAGCCGGGTTCGGTTACCACCTGAGCGTTCGGGTCACGTTTGTTGCTAAGCCGGTTCCGGAAAACGACTTCTCGGGCGATATTGCTGCACTCGATGGTCGCCTGGACACAGCCGAGACCGAGATCGATGACCAGGACGATCGCATCACGGCGCTGGAGAACGCACCGCCTCCGGAGGCTGTAGGCGGAGCGGCGGCAGTCCTGACGTCCATGACTGGTTCGCTGGCGGCCGGTGACATCCTGCAGACTGAGCCTCTGGATCTCGAGGGCGGCGGTGTCATGCACGCCACCGCATACTCCACGCAGCCGGGGACGATGAAGACTGGCACGCTTCACGCAACAACGTGGCGCGATGGTGTGTCTACATCTGTGGCTGGCTCTCAGCTGGTCACTTCGTCTGTGGCCACCCCAGATGAAGCAGTTCGGGTTGCGTATACAAACGGCGGATCGTCCGCCGACGTCGAGCTGACGATCGCGAGGATTACATGAGCGTTCAGTCCGTCGCCTTGGCCGAAGGCGGTGTGGTCGTTGGCTACAACGGCACAGAGACATCTGGCACAACCCTGGCTGACTTCGGCCCGAACAACCTGCCTGCCACACTGGGCGCTCGCGGTGCGCTGAACGGAACGCCCATCGTGACCGGCATGGCGCGAGCGATCACAGCATCCTCGGGCACCGGCGCAGTAGCAACCAGAGCTGTCGCCTCAGGCTCGCCCTTGCAGCTACAAAACGAAATCACGGTTTGCGGGTTCGTGAGCCCTGGATCGGCCACACCGCCGGCAACTGGCGGTTTGCTGGGTGAGCGTGCAGCCAATTGGCAGTTCCGTCGCAACTCGCTGCGTCTTCCTGTCGTCTACGTCACTGTCGACGGCGTCCTTCAGTCGACTCGGCCGCTCAATGGCACTACGGCCCTCGCAGCCGGCGAACGTGCATTCGTGTGGTTCCGCAAGCACGCTGACGGCTGGTTTGACATCGGCGTCAATGACGGGGTTGAGGATCGCGCCTATCTGCCGGGCGTCTTTAACAACATCACGGACACGCTGAACATCGGCTCAGTCAGCAACAACTCCTTCGAGGGGACGATGTTCCCCTTCATCATCTTCGATCACGCTGTCGATCTCGGAGTCTTCCGCGCGCTCATGCGCGAGGATCCGACTCTGGACTACGGCGCGGTCAACGGTGTCGGCTCAGTCCTCTTCGACTTCGCTGGCGACACCAACTCGCGTGTCGCTGAGACAAGCCCGGACGCCTACTGCGCTGGCCCTTACTGCGGAGCGCGGATGCGCGCCGGCGAGACACGCGTCACCGCCTCCAATGGCAAGGTCTACCACCTGGGTTGCCGGACCTCGAATGCGCGGGGCACCGGAGCGATGCCGGTCACCTCGTCGACCACACAGGCTGACATTGCCAAGTTGCTAGATCGCCACATTCGCTTCTTCATCAACGCCTGGTCACACCGAACCGGCACATCCAAGCCTGCCTACTGGGATGGCGCAAAGTGGCGTTCGCAGACCAACCCGAATGGCACGAACTTCCACAACGAGTGCGGCATGGGCACAATGGCAGCGGCGCTCGCTCGGTTCCTGAAGACTGGTCCCGGAGATCCGCTCATGAAGGTTGCCTATCAGAATGTCGAGCTTGGCATGACAGGTCTGGTGACTGGCGTCGGTGGCAACGACGCTTGGTGGAGCAACAATGACTTCAGCCTTCCTCATGTAGGCAAGATGCTCGTCTTCCTGAACGGCCGCATGGACAAGACCCAGTGGCAGACATGGGTCGACAGGTTCCTGTTCGGGGTTGACATTGGATTGGTCGATGGCGGGCTGAATACGACTACAAGTGTCCAGCGTGAGCCAGGTGGTGGCGCTTACGCCCCTTGGTACATCAATGGCAATCGCGAGCTGGGCATTCTCGAGGCTCTCTGGTGTGCCTGGTACTTGGATCCGACGTCCACGCGTCGCACGAACTACGAGACGCAGCGCGCCTGGGTCGCGTCTCCTTCGGCCGGCAGCTGGCAGCCGGGCGGTTCGGCATCAGGTCTGCTCTTCGGGCTTGTCACGCAGGTGGCACCCTCGCAGGCGGACGGGTCGGACGGCAAGGCCTGGTTCCGTGAGTCCCATGGCGGCGTCAAGGGCTTCTGGAACAACGGCGGCCAGGTGGAAGGTGACTCCGAGAAGGAGACCATCAACGTCGATGGCTTCACGAAGGAGTACACCGCCACCCAGATGGAGCGCAGCACCAACCTGTTCCTGTTGAGCGGCGAGCAGATCTACGCGCGCTGGTCGAACATGTTGCTGAACAAGGACATGGACTTCCTGGACACGACCACTGGCTCGGTCGAAGGTTCCTACGGCTCCAGGCATCCCGCTGACTTCACCTGGCAGCAGGCAACGCCGCTTGTGAACACATGGCGCGGTCAGCGAGCAGTTCCGCTCGACGCCACGGTCATGGCAAATATGTTCACAATTTTCCTGAGGCAGCTCGTTGCCAACGGACGCAGCCCGAACGACGCCACCGGACGTGACGTCGCAGGCAGCAACGCAACAGCGTTCCTCATGGGTCTCGACGCCTGGCCCGGCCACTAGGAGGCTACGAATGGCCACATTGACACCAGCTGGCGGTGCCCCTGCACTCGTCAACGACAGAATCCAAGCGCATGACACGCGACTCGATTCTGTAGAGACATCGGTAGCCGGCCTGATCGCCGCCACCGGCGACACTGCATTCGGCAAGTCCACGATCGGAGGCGTAGCGGCTGCGATCGGCTCGAACGTGAAGATGGTCAACGTTTTCACGGTGCCGGCTGACGGCGAGATCCCGTACCTCGACATCTACCTTGACGGCAACGGCGGCAACGTCACCGGCACGCAGGTGATGAAGGGCGTCATCTTCAACGACTTGAGCAGCAACCCCAACGCCAAGATCGCCGAGAGCGTTCAGGTGAGCATCACGCCTGGGCAGGCAGCTTCGTGGGTCCGCTTCACGTTCAACACGCCGCTCTCGGTCAGCGCTGGCGATGTCATCTGGATGGGATACCACGCTGGCACCAGCGGCAGCATCGCCCGGTACTACTTCGATGGTGGCGGCGGTCAGCGTTTCAACACAGATCTCTACAGTGATGGTGTTGCTACACCATTTGGAACTGCCACAGTCGTCGGGCAGACTCTCAGCGTCAAGACGGTCGTCCAGAACAACACGCCGGCTCAGATCGCGGCCCTTCAGGACGATGTCGACGCACTGACCGCCGCAGACACTGCGCTCGATGATCGTATCCAGGTGCTCGAGAGTGGTGGCGCAGCTGGTGCAGGAGCAGGCGTCTCGACTCAGCTCGTCGCCAATTTCCCCTTCCCGGCCAACGCGGTAATCGAGAGCGATCCGCAGGTAGGCGGAGGTGTGATGGTCCTAGCTGGCGCCGCTGGCGATCAGTCAATCACGAGCGTTCAGGTAGTCGACAGTATGGACGGAACCACGTGGCGTGCTCATGTGGGTTCCTCGACGGTCGTATACCGGCCGGTGTGGAAGGCGCGTCTCACGAACGGAGGCACCTTGCAAGGAACGAGTGAATTCAGCGTGGCCTACTCATGAGCACACTGACTGACTACATTCTCAGTCGCTCTGGTCTTGTAGGCCTGTGGCCTCTGGATGAAGTAGCTGGAAACGCCACAATCGCCGATCTGGGTCCGAACGCTCTGACGGGAACGCCGATCAACGGCACCACGTCTCAGAACGCACTTGGTGCAACAGGCTTCGTGAACGGCCACACGCGCGCATGGGCCGGCGGCGCAACGAATGCCGGCTGGCAGCTGGCTATCGCGTCCAACGTGCTCCTGCAGCTGCAGACGTATGCCTTGGGCGTCTTCAACCTGCACACGGCCAGCACCAGCGCCGCTCAGCTGCTCGGACGCCAGAACGGCTGGCTCCTGCAGACTGTGACGACAGGCAACCGTGTCCACTTCCTGTCTGGCCTGGCTGGGGCGTTCAACCGAGCTGGCAACGCCACGGTCACTAGCAACAACGTCGGCCATCTGCTTGGCGGTCAGTACGATGGCCAGAACATCCAGCCGATTCTCGACGGCGAGTTCGAGGGCGCGCCCACGCATCAGGTAGCCACGTTGGCCTCCTTCCCGAACCGTGTCGTCGTCGGCGGCGACACAGGTCAGGCCAACGCTAACCATATGCTCTCGGTGGCGTTCATCTTCAACCGCCCTTTGACGCGTGGCGAATGGTCGACGATCTACCGGCTTGGTCTGGGCGAGCAGACGTCTGATCAGCAGGCGCTCAACTACGCCGCCGATTACATTCCCGTGATCACCTCGGGAGCCACAGGCGCTCCGTGTGAGGGATGTGGCTACAAGAGGCGTGTTGGCGAGGGTGGCGTGAAGCTCACGAGCCCGACCAGAGAGTGGCATCTCGCATGCTTTGGAGCTACAGGCGCCTGGCAGAGCACTGCTCTGCCCGCTCTCTCGTCCACCAACACAGACTTCGAGCAGGACGTCTATATCAGCAAGACTGTGGACGCGGTCGTTGACTTCTATCTGAAGCGGCCCACGTCGGACAAGGTCTTCTACATGAGGGCCGATGGCAAGCTCATGGGATTGAGCTACACCTTGATGTCGGCCAACTATGGTGGCATCTTGGGTGCGCTGGGTCTCCTTCACCGCCGTTGGGCGTCCGGTAGCGGAAGCCACTATCTACACGCGATGAAGAAGATCATGGCGTACCTCCGTTCGACACAGATCCCTGCAGTCCAGCCCACGCCATACGCGTCGGATCCCAGTGATTACCATGGGTACTTCTCTGATGACGGGACTACAGCAACAAACTTCGGCGGCAATGGCGACTTCACGACGAAGGAGCTGCTGCCCGGTGTCATCGCCGTCTGGGATGACCTGGACTCGATCACGCAAACGACATGGCTGGACACTCTGCGTAAGGCAGCGCAGGGGATGTACGATCAGGACACCACTGGTGGCACCAGCGGTTACTACGCCAACGGCAACGTGGCGACTACATGCTGGTCTATCTACAGAATGATGGCGAAGCTGGATCCGTCCGGGCCATGGATGGACTACGCCAATGAGCAACTGCTCCATGCGATCAAGCCGCTGATCGGTGGCACGCCGGCGACGAGTGGCCTCACGACCTGTGGCTTGAAGCGATTTGTAGATGGAACGTCGGCGAACGATCCGTTCATCAACCTGTCCACCATGCGAGGGCTGAACCCGGATACGGACAAGGCCTACTTCACCGAGGCCAACGGCGCTGGGGACAAGGGTCTGGACTGGAACTACACGATGGCGCAGTTCACCATCGCTGCGCTCGTGTATCTCGTCACGGAGGACCCCGACGCGCTGCAGATGGCCCGTCTGCACTACAACACGTTCCGGCCGCGGGAGAACTACACGAACGGCACCGTCACCGGCCCCTCAGGAGCCAGCGTGCAGGCGTGGTGGGCGGACTTCGTGGGCGGCACCCGCCACAACGTCGTGGAGTACTCAGGCGCCTCTGCGGTGCGTCTCGGTCGTCGGATCCTGCTGAAGATCGGCGAGTCCACAGACGTCACCGGGCAGAACATCGCCGACCACTGGGTCTACGAGAAGAACGACGCCGCGTTGAACACGACCCAGCAGACTGTCTGGTACCGCCTGGCCGGCACCCAAGCTCACGCTCTGATCGCATCGCCACACTGGCCTGGATTCCCGGAGATCTCATGAGAGTTGTAGCTGAACAAACGAATCCTTCTGAGAGCATCTACCACGCGCTCAAGAACGATGACGGCTGGACAGCTTTCTGTGGCTACAAGACAAGTCGTGATGCTGACCGCTTCGACGCCTCGCACATCGATCGTCAGCAGCGCTGTGGTCTGCCCGCGTGCCAGCGTGCGTTCCAAGAGATGCACGATGAATGAGCACAACGGATCACACCGCTGAGATCACCTTCGACTACAATCTGGCCATCTCCGGGAGACGTAAGGCGATCTCGGTGCTACCAGCTCACGGATACCGGAGCTAAGGAGCCATGCCAGAGATCGAGTACTCAGTCCAAGGGTTTCCTGCAGCCGAGCTGAAGATCCGAGCATCGGGTCCCAAGCTCAAGAAGGACGTCCAGGACCTCCTCCAGCACGCTGCTCAGGTCGCTCTCTCCGAGATGCAGGCCAAGGTTCCGCGTGGTGGGCTCCTCTCGGACAACGAGGACGGGACGATCTCCGAGTCGCTCGAGATCATGGACCGAGGCGTCAGCGGCTATCACGCTGGTGGCGCCGGCGGTGGCGGCTATTACGAGGTGGCGGTGGGTCCCAATCCGCTGACGGCGCCCGCGCATCTCCGGCACGTCTTGCGAGGCACCGGTATCTACGGGCCGACCGGGAACATGATCGGGCCGGTCAGCAAGAAGGCTATGGCATTCGTCGCTGGCAGTGGTCGCTATCTGGTCCGGGAGCGCGTCAGAGGACAGCGTTCCAACACCGAATGGCTACACGATCCTCGTGAGCACGCCCGGCAGATCATCGCGCTGGGCATTCAGCAGTTCGACGTACGTACGTAACGCACAACCCCAGGAGGGTGTATCTACATGTCAGACGAGACCCAGTACGAAGTCGACCAGGATGTGGCGCCTGAGCCGATGCCTCGGCCCAAGCCCAAGCGCCCGATTGGGAACCTCGCCGTCGCTGAGCCTGAGGCGCCGCCGGCCGAGGAGGAGATCGACTTCAAGGACACGCTCGAGGACACCGAGGTGACCTCTGAGGAGCCCGAGGAGGAGGCAGAGCCGCAGGAGAGCGCTCTGGAGATCCTCGAGCCCAGCTACGAGCCGGTCACGTGGACCTTCGGTCAGGAGCCCGACACCGTCGTCTTCGTGCAACGCAAGCTGTCGTTCATCGGCCGCATGCAGTGGTTCGCTCTCGTGGGTGGCGCTCTGGACGCCGCCATGAGCGGCCCGGACGGTCTCTCGGTCAACAACATCCTCGGAGCGCCTGAGGGCGTCCGTGGCGGCCAGATGACCATGGCCGATCTCGCCGACGCAGACACGTTCGTGCAGGCCATCGCCAAGCTGCTCGCTGTGGCGCCGGACTTCCTCATGGATAGCTACATGATCTGGCTGAACGTGCCCACGCACAGCCGGCCGCTCATCAAGCAGATGTTCTCGCGCGCTGAGGACGAGGGCGGGCTCACCGAGGACCAGGGCGTCGGCATGGTCGAGACCTTCCTGGATCAGAACTACGACGCGCTCGCGGATTTTTTCGGCGGCAGAGTCGGGCAGCTGAGCAAGCGCGTCCAGCAGCTGCAGAAGCTCCGCGGCGGGAAGAAGGGGTAGGTCCGTTGGAAGCTCTCGAGTGGTACTCCTCCACTCACCCAGAGACGGTCGAGCAGTTGATGCACTGGCCGTGGAAGCGATTCGAGAGTCTCTACAACATCGCTCGCAAGCGAGAGCTGATCGATCGTCAGACCCAGCGTCGTGACGAGATGATCAACGCGCTCTGGGCCAACTCGAACTACGACCAGGACGGCGTTCGCGCTCAGGCGATCGAATCCATCCAGGCGCAGTACGAAGAGGCCGTCTTCTTCATCCACACGGGCAAGCGCCCCGAGGAGGAGATCGACGAGAGCAACGAGTTCTTCGCGGCAGCCGAGCGTGGCCTGAACAAGGCTGTGGGCATCGACTATGAGAAGACCGGCGTGACTGACACTGACGACTACTACAAGGTGGACCAGGGCTAGACCATGGCGGATGCCAGCTACATCATCGAGCTGGTACTGAAGGCGCGCGACGACACAGCCGCGGCCTTCGAGTCCGCCCTGGGCAACCAGAAGCAGTTCAACGAGGAGATGCGGCAGGGCGCACTCGGCGCACAGAAGCAGCGTGCCGAGTGGGAGAACATGGCTACAAGCATCAAGCGTTCGCGCTCTGAGCTTGGCGAGGCCATGTCCCAGCTGTCTCACGACAGCGCCGAGATCCTCACCAACCAGCGGGCCGTTGAGCAGGCAGCTCGCAGGGCCGCACAGGCAGAGGCGTCGCATACAGCATCGATCCGCGATCAGCTTGCAGCGCACAACAACCTGCAGGCCGCTCAGGATCGGCTGTATGCCTCGCTGAAGAAGAACCAGCAGGAAGCGCAGATCGCTGAGGCGGGTCTGTCAGAGGCCTACAAGCAGCGTGGTCAGATCATGGCCCGCATCGAGGCCATCGACCGTGCCGGCAATCTCGAGAAGGACAAGGGCCTGGGCAAGGAGCGTGAACGTCTTGCTTCGCTCATCCGCCAACTCGAGGCCGTCGAGAAGATCGACAACAAGACGCGCGCCACGCTGCAGCTGGAGTCTCAGCGTCTTGCGCAGGTCACTCTTGCTACAGAGAAGTTCCGTCAGCAGGAGCAGGTTCTCAACAGACTCGAGAACACGGCCAAGAAGTACGTCAACGCCTTCGACGATCGCCAGGCGGAGAAGTTCAACCGGGAGCTGCAGGCTCAGGCTGCCTCGCTGACGCGTCTCGGCCGCAGCGCCGGCGACGTCTCCAAGATCCTGGACGACGTCTTCGATCAGCGTCGCATCAAGCAGTTCGAGAGCGCTAGCAACACGGCGTGGAACTCGCTCCTTCGCAACGCTAAGTCCTACAAGACAGAAGTCGACCGCCTGGCGAAGGCAGAGGACGAGCTGGTCAAGGCTCGGCGCCTGGGCACAGAGTCCGAAGGCGTCCGTCAGATGGAAGCGGACTACGCCAAGGCGCGCCAGAGCGTCGAGCGTCTGGCCGAGAGCATCAAGAACACCATCGAGCACCACGAGATCAACATCCCCGTGGACATGGACATCGGCGGCGTGACGGGCAAGGCCGCTGTTGTCGAAGCGCTCAAGGTGGTCATGGCGCGTGACGTCAACTTCGATGTCGACGCTGACGTTGCCGGCGTGCTGGCCAAGATGGCTGCTGTATCTACAGCCAAGCGCGGCCTGGACGAAGCACCTACGGGCCGATCTGGGCTGAGGGGCTTCTTCGACAACATCTCCGGTTCGGTCTCGGAAATGGGAGAACGCATTCAGAAGAGTGCGAACTCTGTGTCTACATTTGACAACTTCCTCCGAGGACTTCTGTCTCTCGGTGTGGCCGTGTTCTTCGGCCAGATCATCGTGCTCGCGGGAGCAGCGGCTGGAGCGCTCACGGCGCTCGCCGGCTCTGCGGTCTACGCTGGCGGCGCCCTGGGAGGTGCCCTCGTTGCAGGTATCGCTCAGGCGATCCCCGCACTCGCGGTGCTGGGTGCCGCCATTCAGCGTGTCTCGGCCGTCATGGAGGCGGTCAAGCAGAACAACCTGTTGCAACAGCAGGAGTACGCGAAGACCGGCCAGGCGGCTAAGCAGACGGCTGATGCGACAGATCAGATCAAGAGCGCCCAGGACAGTCTCGAGCAGTCCACCAGACGCGTAGGCGATGCCCAGAAGGGGCTCACCGAGGCTCGTCAGAAGGCTCGTCGTGAGCTGCAGGACCTCATCCTGCAGGAGAAGGAAGCGGAGCTGGCTGCCAAGGGCGCCGCTCTGTCCCAGCAGGAAGCTCAGAACGCGCTCAGGCAGGCTATCCAGCGTGGTGACACCGGTTCCATCGCTCGAGCCCGTCTCGGTGTCCAGGAGGCTGGTGTAGGCGTACGCCAGGCCAACCTCCGCCAGAGCCGGGCCAGTCAGGATCTCTCCGTACGTCAGGCACAGGGTGTTGAGGGCTCTCCGGAGGTCACAGCGGCCAGGCGAGCCATCGCTGATGCACAGACGGCGCAGGAGCAGGCAGAGCGCGGTCTGGCTCGAGCCCGTAGGTCTGCAGCTCAGACCGGCACCGAGTCACTCGCCGCGGCCGGCAAGCTCAACTTCATGCTCTCGCAGCTGTCTGAGAGCGAGCGCAAGCTATACGAGCAGTTCAACACCTTCACCGAGCGCTTCCGCCGTGCAGCCCAGAGGGTCACCGCTCCGCTGATCGACTCCTTCGCGGGAGCGATGGTCACCATCAACAAGCTCCTGGTGGATCCGAGAGCGATCAACGCCGGTAGGAACCTGGCCACTGCTCTTGCTACACAGTTCACCAGGGTCTTCGATGCGTTGCGCAAGTCCGGGCTCGGCAAGTTCCTGGAGGAGATGTCCGAGGAGGCCAGCAGGAACCTCAAGCCGATCGGTGACATCGCCATCGGTCTCGGTCGCGCCTTCATGGGCATCGCTCGAGCTGCTTCGCCGGCGCTGCGTGAGCTGCTTGGCTACTTCTCAGATCTTGCTACAGCATTCGGCGACTTCGCGAACACCAGGAAGGGCCAGAAGGCGCTCCAAGACTTCTTCGGCGAGGGTGTCAAGCAGTTCAAGGCGTGGATGTCTCTGCTCGGCGCGGTGGCGAAGCTCTTCTTCACCATCATCGACCCCAAGCAGGGCGGCGGCGCCACCAGCGGACTTAAGATCCTCCAGGGGATCACCGAGGAGATCAACAAGCTCCAGAAGGCAGCAGCATCCCCTGAGGGCCGCAAGTTCCTCCAGGACTTCTTCGAGACATCTATACAAGCATTGTCAGCTCTGAAGCCGCTGATCATCGCTGTCGCTGAAGCGTTCGCAAGCCTCTTCGACGAGAACGGCGTCAAGTCGGTCAACGCGCTGGTAAGCATCTTCACCAACATCCTGGTGCCGGCCTTCGCAGACTTCCTGCACATGATCGGTCTCGTGACGCAGGCCTTCGGGCTCATCGCTGACAACAAGGTCGGCGCTGCGTTCCTGCGAGTCGCCGTGTCTGGATCGTTGTTGCTAGGCATTCTCACCAAGCTGATGACGGTCTTCCGGCCCTTCTACATCGTCTTCCAGAGCATCGGAGCTATCGCCGGTCCCGTGAGCAGGGTCCTGCTCTCGTTGGGCGGTCTGCTCACTCGGTTTGGCGGGATCTTCACCAGGGTCGGCGCCTTGATCATCCGGGCAGCCCCGCTCATTGGCCGAGCGATCACGTTGATGTTCGGGCCGTGGGGCATCGCAGTCCTCGCTGTTGTCGCTGTGCTGGCGGTGCTTCAGCAGAAGTTCAACATCTTCGGTCGCGCGCTCGGTGCGTTGCGCTCAGCGTTTACGTCTGTCAGAAACGCGTTCCGCAACACTTTCAACGCGATCAGAGACTTCGTCGAGAACAACTGGGAGAAGATCCTCGTTGCGCTGACTGGTCCGCTCGGTCTTCTGACCGTCACGATCATCAAGCACTTCGACGACATCGTCGACTTCTTCAAGGAGCTGCCAGGGAAGCTCGGCAACCTGGCTAGTAGAGCTGCTCGCGCCGTCGTCAGCGCATTTGAGAATGTCGGCGGCGACATCATGGACGCCATCATGGGCGGCGTCAACGATGCTGGCTCTGTAGCAGTAAATATCGCCAACGCCATCGTGAAGATCATCGAGGATGCCTGGAACGGCACCATCGGTGGCAAGGGCATCGGTCCGTTGAAGGTCCCGAAGCTCGACCTGCCTGCCTTCGCCAGTGGTGGCGCCATTGACGGGCCTGGTACCGGCACCTCGGACTCGATCGTCGCTCGTGTGTCCAAGGGTGAGCACGTCTGGACGGCAGCAGAGGTTGCGCGCGCCGGCGGCCACCAGGTCATGTACGCCCTTCGCGCCTTCTTCGGCGGCGGTGGCCAGGCCAAGGGCTCAGCGTACGCCGAGGGTGGTCAGGTCAGGGAAGCAGCCGCATCGGCCAACATCCAGGTCGGCTTCTCGGGCGATCTGGCTGACTTCGCCTCGAGCTGGAAGGAGATGTGGTCGGAGGTCAGGCGCACCGCACGCTCGGGCACCAACGACGTCGAAGGGCAGATCCGCGACATGCGCGTCAACGTCACGCGCACCATGGATCGTCTCTACAAGGACTTCCGTGGCAGCTGGGCCGACATCGAGAACTCGGCCACAGTGCGCTCTACTCGGATGTCTCGTTCCATCCGCAAGTCCGTGTCCTCAGCAGCCGATGCTGTCTACAAGGGCATGAGCTATATCGCCAAGGCGACTAACGACTCGCTGAAGGCGTTCGATGCAGATCCAGTCAAGGTCAGCGTCTCGGCTCCCGACATGGGCGGCGGAGATCGAGCGGCTACCGGCTTCCTGGGCATGCAGGGCGAGCGGGGCCGCGATGCGATCCCGATCTGGGTCGGCCGCGGCGAGGCAGTCCTGAACTGGGCTCACCAGAAGCTCATTGAGCCGGCCCTGAACGCCTACTACGGCACGGGCCTGCAGGGACTCTTCGCTCGTACGTCTGGCTACCACGCAGGCGGTCAGGGCGACGTCATGCCTGGTGGTTACGCCAAGGGTGGTATGGCCGGTCCTGCAGGTTCCGGCGCAGCGTTCAACTCCATCGCCAGCTTCGCCATGAAGAAGTTCGGCCTGACGATGACCGCCGGCCGCACGAACCACGGCAGGATGACGACGTCAGGCAACGTTTCTGATCATAGCTGGGGCGGAGCGGGTGACTTCGCCAACGCCACACAGACGACGGACCCGGCCAAGACGAAGTTCTACAACTTCTGGAAGTCCAAGCTGCCACAGGTCATCAAGCAGATGATCTATCAGCACAACTCGGTCGGCCAGGGCGGCGGCGTTGTTCCCTACCTGCCCAACGACCACTTCAACCATGTCCATCTGGCCATCCAGCGGTCTCTGTACATGGACAACAACCGGATGGCCAAGCTCATCTCGAGGGCCTCCCGGAACCTGAACATCAACGACCTGCTCAACGGCGTCACGGACGAGAGCGGCGCGGTCACAGCAGACCACGTCGACCGGGTGAAGGTCGGGGGCAAGCGTGGTCCCATCCGCACCATGATCCAGAAGATGCTGGACAAGGTGCGCTCGGCCGCCAACCAGTTCATCGACTTGAAGTCCGGCGCCAACGCCATGGCCGGCACCGGACCCAACGACGCTGATCGCGTGGTCGACGGCGGCATCGGTCGCGCTCGCACGCTGAAGATCATCGCCGAAGCCATGAGGATCCTGAGCATCCCGCGTCAGATCCGCTCGGGGTGGAGCGCGATGGCGATCGCTCGAGCCCAGCAGGAGTCGGGCTTCGATCCCAACGCCATCAACCTCTGGGACTCCAACGCGAAGGCGGGACACCCCTCGCAGGGTCTCTTCCAGACGATCCCGTCGACCTTCAATGCCTACAAGCTCAAGGGTCACAACAACCTCCTGGACCCGCTGGACAACACCCTGGCTGCGTTCCGCTACATGCGAGCCCGGTACGGCAGGGGCGACTGGGGGCAGGCTCTCGCGGTCATGCGTGGCATCCGAGGCGGCTACGCACGCGGTGGCTTCCCCGGAGGAGCCCCTGGCTTCGCTCGAGGCGGCTTCATCGGTGGTGGGCTCATGCCTCGCATGGGTCGTGCGGCCACCAGCGTCCTGCAGGTCGGAGATTCGCTTGGCGTCGGCACCGAGGATCTGCTCAAGAAGCTCATCGATGGAATCTCTACAAACAGCCGGGTAGGTCGCACCTCTCAGCAGGGTCTGGAGATCCTGCGCAACTCGATGCGCGACAGCATCTCGAAGGTCATCTTTGACCTCGGGACCAACGATGGCACCGCTCAGCAGCTGGCCAAGAGCATCAAGGCGGCGCTGCGAGTCGTCGGCGAAGAGCGCGAGCTGGTCATCCCCACCGTCGAGGGTCCGCAGGCGGCAGCCAAGAACCGCGTCATCCGTCAGCTCGCCAGTCAGCACAGCAACATCACGGTCCCTGACTGGGCCGGCAACGACAGAGGGCTGCTGGCGCCGGATGGCATCCACGCCACGCCGCAGGGCTACAAGGAGCGCGCTCAGCTCCTGGCCAAGGCAGTTGGTGACGCGGTCCGTAGTGCTGTCGGAGCGGCGCCTGGTTCTGACAGAGAACGACGTCGCTCGATCGCCCGTAGCGGTAGGTACACGGCTCCTGATCTGCTGCCCACGGACTTCGAGGGCATCATGCAGGAGTTCGGGCTGGCCTTCCAGGAGGTCGTCAAGCGCTCGAGGTCGCTGAAGAAGATCGTTTCGGTCAGCAAGGTCGTCACCAAGAACCTGGGTGCCCTGACTGACGAGAACGGGATCATCGATCAGGCCACAACGGCTCTGCAGAACTTTGTCGACGATCTGTCTACATCGCTGGGCGAGATGACCTACTCGCTGTCGAGGTCCGGGATCGTGAACATGATCCTTTCGCCGACCGAGCAAGCTGACCGGCAGATCGCCAACATGCAGGCGGCGATCAACAAGTTCATCGATCTGGACGCCGACATCGATGCCGCCCTGGAGGAGGTCACTGACCGACTCAACGCGGTCAACCGGGAGATCGCTCGTCTCGAGCGTCGCAGCCGCCGGCGCGGGCTCACCGGTGACGAGCGTGACGAGCTGAAGGACCTGCGTGAGTCACGAGATAACCTCACCGCATCGCAGACCAACCTCCAGCGACGCGCTCGTGAGTCCCAGCAAGCGGTCAACGACAAGATGGCCGAGCTGTTCCAGGCTCAGCTGGATCGCTTCACCAAGGCCACAGAGGACTCGCTGGCGAACGTCACCGCTGGTGGTCAGAACCTGGCCCAGAACGATATCGCTACAAGGATCGCTTCTGCCTTCGGTCGCGGCACTGGTGCACTGGACGCCACCAGGGTCGAGATCCTCCGACGTCAGCAGGATGCTCTCCGTGGCGCCATCGCCGAGGCAGACCGTCGTGGCTACGCGGATCTGGCTGCTCAGTACCGCACGCAGTTCGACGAGCTGTCGGCCACGATCGCCGAGGGCGTCGCCTCTCAGCTGAACAACGCCATCCAGGCGGCGCAGGCCGAGTTCCAGCGTCGCATCGGCGTCAACGACCTCCAGGGTCGCATCGCTGATCTCGCCGGCCGTGGGGCGCGTTCGGTCGGCGGTGGCGCCGTGGGTGCTGCGCAGCTCCGTCTGGGCGCCAGCCAGTCCAGACAGCAGATCCTGTCCGATCGCCTGCTCGAGGCCTCCAGAGAGGCTGACGCGGCCTTCTGGACGGGCAACCAGGGCGCTCTCAACACCCTGACCGACGAGATGAACGAGCTGACCGTCCAGCTCGCCGAGAACGCGCAGAACATCGCCGACAACACGGTGGCCATCACGCAGGCGCGGATCGACCAGATCACGCAGCGTGGTCAGTTCCAGACGGGCATCTTCGGGCAGGTCGGTCAGATCCTCGCGGCTGTGGGTGCCAGCACGGGCACAGACACCAGCGGAGCGCAGCTGGGATTCGCCAACCGCACCACCGGGGCGCTGCAGTCCACGATCGGGAATCTCGCTTGGGAGTTGCTACAGAGCTTTGGCATCGATCTGCGCAACCAGAACGGCGGTCAGATCGCACAGACACTCGGCGGGCTGAACTTCGACGCCATCGAGTTCAACATGTCCGAGGCGCAGCGCACGACCTTCGAGGGTCTCATCTCGGCCATCCTGGACAACGTCAACGCCCTGCAGCAGAACTCGGACGCCATCGACGAGCTGACAGGCAAGAACAACGACCAGGGCTTCTCGAGCACAGCCTGGCAGTGGTTCCGCAACGCGATCTTCACCGGCAACGGCACGCTGCTTCCGCAGTACGCTTCGCCGAGCGCCGGCCTCAGTGCAGCGTCGAGCCCGATGATGGCCAACAGCTTCGCCGGCACTCCGGCAGGCGGCCAGTACAACATCGGCGTCCACGTCACTGAGCAGGTGCAGGACGCAGACCCAGAGACGATCGCCCAGCGCACCGCCTGGGTGCTCAGGAACAGGAGGTAGCGGTGTCAGCCACGCAATTCGAAGTGGGCACAGGCACAGCGATGGTCGTAACGCCTATGTGCACATTCGAGCGCAACGGGCTCGTGCTCAACGATCGATCGGTGCTCGACCACTACCACGTGGACGAGGCGACAGGCTTCGAGGACATCGACATCGTCATCAGCGAAGAGCAGGCCACAGAGCGCCACGGTGGTACGGCTCTGCCCAACTTCTACGCCCCGCGCACGGTCACGCTCACAGGCACCATCCGGGCCGGCTCCTGGGACAAGCTCGACGACATGGAGGCAGCACTGCTCAGCGCCTTCCGTGAGCTGGACGAGCAGCCCTTGCTGATCGACAACCCTGGTCGCCCCGGCATGCCAGCGGTGCAGTTGCTCTGCCGCAAGCAGGAGCGCGTGCAGATCACCCATCAGCCCACAGCTCTGCGCTACTGGCGGCCCTTCCAGATCAGTTTGCGCGCGCTCACAGAGCCTCGGATCCAGTCGCAGACTCTGCACAACGGCTCAATTGTGCCTACAGTAATCACCACGCTCGGCTTCGAGTACCCGCGTGATTACGACGAGGAGTTCGATAGCACCATGGACTCTAGCTATACACCGGTGACTGGCTCGGTCAACTCGCTGGCTGTCACCAACGCCGGTCGCACGGACACGCTTCCTGTCCTCTGGTTCACCGGTGGCATGACCGACGCGATCCTCATCAACGAGACCAACGGCCAGAGCATCGGCTTCAAGAACGAGATCTCGCCCGACGAAACGATCGTCATCGACGTCTCCGCCGGCACGGTCACCACGCCTGGCGGCGCCAACCGCTTCGACTACCTCCTCGAGACTTCCGACTGGCTCACGCTCGAGCCCGGCGTGAACAACCTCAAGCTCAGCGTGTCTGCGTTCTCCGACAGCCCCAGCGTGGCCGTCTACTACCGGGACGCCTGGTAGTGGCGCAGCATGACTACAGATTCTTCCTCGCGGACGCCCAGAGCTTGAGTCTCTACGGGGAGATCCGCAATGCCTCCAGCCGCAGTCTCACAGTGGGCATCAACCGGGCAGGCTCGGCGAGCGTCCAGTTCCCCATGACCCACGACCTCGCGGTGTATGCGATCCCGTGGGTATCAGCTCTTGTGGTTACATTCCGCGACAACTGGGTCTGGTCTGGCCCCGTCAGCGCGCGTAGTGCTCAGTTCAAGGACGACAGCTGCCAGATCAACGCTGTGGGCTGGTTCACGCGCCTCGAGAAGCGCAAGCTGGACGAAGAGGAGACCTACAGCGGCATGCAGGCCGGCGCCATCGCATTCGACCTGCTCGCCAAGGCCAATGCTCAGGGCAACACGTTCATCACGCCTGGCTTCTACGAAGAGACCCAGTATCGCTCGCGCAAGATCGCTCTCGACGCTGTGATCGCCACAGAGATTAACAATCTGACAGAAATCGAGTCAGGTTTCGACTGGTATGTCCATCCGCAGACACGCGAGATGGACATCTACGCCAGGATCGGGTCTGATCGCCCGGAGATCGTCTGGAACTATGGCTACAGCGGCAACCTGGACGACATCGGTGTGGCTGAAGATGGCATGTCCGTGGTCAACGACCTCACGACTCGAGGCAAGTTCGCCAGCGTGCGAACCACAGACCCTGTGAGCCAGCTGAACTACGGTGCCATGGTCGAAGTAGCCAGCTTGCCCAACGTGGTGGACCAGCCGGGGCAGCCCTCCATCTTGCAGGCATACACGGTGGCTGAGCTGGCATATCGCAGCAAGCCTCGAGTTACATACACATTGAGCCCCAAGTCATCTGGCGCGAACGTCCCGCAGCCCTTCGTGCACTTCGATATCGGTGATACGCTCAGGCTGAATGCATCCAAGGGCTACATCAGCGTGCGCAACCAGCCGATCAGGATCTTCGACTTCAGCGTTGGTGTCGACCGCAACGGTGTCGGCAAACTCACTTCTGTCACAACTTCTCTGAGCTGATGGGACGACGCGAAGGACAGCTGCCGGACACGATCGACGATCAGGTCAGCATGGAGAACCGCATCAACGTTCTCGAGAAGAGTCTGGCCTTCGTCGAGCCGCAGAAGCTGGTGGGTACTGCAGAGGCTCCGTTCTCGGGCACATGGACCAACTACTCGAGCCCCGGCTTTGCTCCTTGTAGATACTATCGCGATCCACTCGGCATGGTGCACTTGTCTGGCGTCGCTGCTCGTTCTGGCAACTGGACAGCGTTGGACACGATCTTCACTCTGCCGGTTGACTACAGGCCAGGATCGTCAGAGCTGTTCCCGGCGGCGGCCATGGGCAGTACGGTCGCCAGCTACGCCGAGCTTCACGTGCTGACCAACGGCGTGGTTCGTGTTGGATCAGCGGGCGCCAGCACCAACCCTATTGTGTATATCTCTCTCGCGGCAATCCACTTCAGGGCGGCTACCTGATGGCAATCATCTCTCCTCCGATGTATTCACAGGGCCAGGTGGTCACCGCGGCGGTCTCGGCCCGCAACGATCGCCAGATGCTCCAGGGCATGTTCCTGCCTGGCGTCGTGCAGCCCGGCGACATGAAGGTGATCCAGGGTCTGTCGGGTCTGACGGTTCGTGTGGCAGCTGGCGTGGCGTATGTCCCTGCAGCTTCGGCTAACCACGGTCACTACCGCATCGTCAACGATTCCGAGATCATTCTGACACACGATACGGTGCCGGTTGGTGGCAACTTCCGTCTCGACCAGATCATCGTCGAGGTTCAGGATCCGGCATCACTGGCTGGGCCTTCGGTTCCCTCGGCCACCATCCGCATCCTGAAGGGCACGACTGAGTCCAGCGGCGTGACTCTGGCCAACCGTACTGGAGCAGCAGCTTTTCCGTCTACAAGCCACTGCCTCCGTCTTGCTGATGTCCTGGTTCCCTCGGGCGGTGGCCCTATGGTCATGGGCACCAACATCCGCGGCCGGCGCGCGTTTGCTCGAGGCGCCTATCGCAAGATCGTGGGCACGTCCGGCAATGCATCACCGGCAGGTCTCAACGCCTACGCTGCACTCTTCTCGTCGATGCTGGACACGCGTATCGAGTGCCGCACCGGAGTGACCATTCGGCAGTCGATCTTGTTACGTCGATCGGGTACCGCAGCTCAGGAATTCGGAGTCACACCTTCGGTTGACGGTTCGGCTGTTGTAGGTACAGCAACATCAGTCAACTCGTTCGGGAACGAGGGCTTCGCTGCGAACACCAGCGAGTTCGTCAGCCTCCAATACGACCACACAGGCATCGCAGCTGGTTCTCATGTGTTCGGATGGCACGCTTGGATCGGCAACGCATCAGGCACCTTCTACGCCAGCGTGACCACACCAGTTATTGCAACAGTTGAGGAGATCTACCCGAACGTGGTGGGGCCATGACGCTACTCGACCCTCTGTACATGCAAGGCAAGCCGATCCAGGCGCGTCGTGAGCGCCAGTGGATGGGTGATGTTCTCAAGCCCGGCGTGGATGCTGCTGGCTCACTGCAGCCCACTGGCAACGTGGGTTTGCGGCAGGTCTCTGTAGCAGCAGGACTTGCCTACATCGACGGTCAGCTCTCGAGCGACCAGGGGCTCTATCAAGTATGGAACGAAACCGCACAGACGATGACTCATGCGCAGGCTACAAGTGGGCGTTTGGATCAGATCATCGTGCGCGTGGAGGACACGGCAGAGAACGCCGGCGTGGGTCCTCTCCAGGGGACGATCGCCATCGTTCAGGGCACGACCGACTCTGGTGCGGTGACGCTGACCAACCGCACGGGCGCCGTCGCTGACGCCTCGATCCCCAAGAGTTGGCTCCGTATTGCAGATGTTCTGGTGCCTGCGGGCAACGTGAACATCCCCATTGGCAACGTTCGTGACCGTAGGTACTACGCTCGTGGCTATCAGCGCAATGACCAGTCAGTCGCCGGCGACGTCACCATCGGCGTCACGAACACGTACATCGAGATCACCCCTGGAGGCTCGTCCATCCTCCAGCGCAGGATCGAGTTCCCTCCTTCCTCACCGCTCACGACGCACTTGCGCTGGGAGCTTCGCTGTACTGTCTACAACGGTTCGGCGTCGACTGCCACGGTGGTGTTCGCTCCCTGGCTGGACGGAACAGCTCTATGGGGCGGTCAGGCTCCCTATGCCAGAACCTTCCCAGCCGGCTTTGCGGGTCACTGCCACATTGTTTATGACTACGGATTGCCGCTTGGGGGTAGCCATACCTTCAGCTGGGGAGTCAAGAGCACCCAGACGGGTGTCGTCATTCGAGCGAATGCCAACTCCCCTATCCAAACTGGCATCCAGGAGATCTGGAAGCCGTCAGTGACACAATGACCGTTACTCCTCCCTTCCCTGTATCTACACTTGGCGTCCCGGCCGAGTATGTCCGCGGCGTGGTTGCCGACTCGCTTCTCCCTGGCGTGATCGACCCCACGAGCTTCGCCATCACCACGCCGGCGTCGAACAAGATCTCCATCTACCCTGGGTGGGCGGTCATCCCCAGCAGCTATGGCGGCGGTTCCTACTACGTGCGGTCGGATGCAGCGATTGTCAGAACCACAAGCCCGCCAGCCAGTGGCAACGTCCGCGTTGACCAGGTCATCGCCTTCGTGCGCGATGACACGCTGGACGGGAGTGGGTACGCGGACTGGGACATCCGGCTCTTCACCGGCGGCGAGGTCGCGCTGGCGCAGTCGGATCCGGCCGAGCTGAACTACCGCTCTGGCGCCGCTCTGGACGCCACGTTGCCGGCCTCAAGCATCCGATTGGCCGATCTGTACGTAACAACCTCAGGAGTCACCGTCTGTGATCGCAGGCCGTGGGCTCGAGGCGCCTTCGTCAGACAGAACATCACCAACGCCGCAGGCAACGGGTGGACCTTGGGTCTTGCGCCGCTGGTCTCTGGCTTCGGGAATCCCTTCTATATAGAATGCCAGGGCATTCTGCCGCTGCGACTGAACCTGAATTGCGTTCTGCTCGAGCCCTCAGGCGGCGACAAGGACATTCTCCTCTACCCTGTGATCGACGGCGTAGCAGCTGATCTGGCGGGCACAGGGCCAGTGGCGTTCCGTCTGGCGCTGGGTGAGCAGCGTATGTTGGTCATGTCATGGGATCTCAACGTGTCTGCAGGGAGGCACAAGATCGTGTGGAACGGCATCTCCAATCCGGCGGGCGCCTTCGTGATCGGGAACACGGCGAGCACCTATTGGTACCAGTGCAGCATCGAAGAACTTCTGAACTTCGAGGATAGCTACAACGATTTCTGAGCAAAAGAAGAAATGAACGAATGGCTACAGGGATGCGTAGACGAAACTCAAGAGGGCCGGATGCCCTGTTTTCGTATCTGATTCCGATGGTCATCATCGGTCTGACGATCGCCGACTACAGCGACGATGGGAAGATCGACAAGTATCTACTCGGGATCCTGTTCGTATACGGTCTAGCGGCGGCAGGATACCGTGTAGACACATTGATGGAAAAGTACCTGGACGGACGAACGACCAGGAGAGACGATCGCTATGAAGACGACGACGATGAGCCCGCCGCCCGGCCGAGAAAGCCCCGCGCTAATGGTTCGCCTGTCGAGTAGATGGGTACAGTTGGGACGAGTCTTCGGACATCGTCCGTGCGCCATTATAGGATCGGCGGTAGGAGCAGTTTTGTATACAATTGTCACCGCATTTACCATGTAGCAGGAAAGGCAGGAGATGGGACCGGTTCATCCACTACGACGCAAGGACGACACCTCTCGTTCACGAGAAGTGTGGTACCGCGAGACGCGCCGAGGACGAGCAAGGACTGTCGCCATCTCCGTCTTCTGCTCTGGCATCGTGTCACTTGGAATTGTGCGTGTGGGCGACGTCCTGAACACCAACGCCAATCAGGCCAAGTTCGAGCAGAGCTGCCAGTCGATCCAGGACATCCTCGAGATCAGCCGGACCACAGCCCAGAAGGCGGCCAGAGACAACCCAGACCCATCGGTTCGCAAGCGGCAACGGGAAGCTGTCATCTTGCTATCGAGGGCGCTACCGCCTAATGTAGCAACATGCGCAAGACTCTACCCAAGGAAGAACGTCATCCCATGGATCCAGTAGAGCACCAGTCATGGCACAGCTTGCCGGCCGTTATCTGGATGAGATGGTTCGGCGGCGTCGTTGTAGCCATCATTCTGTCGGTCTTCATCGTGCAGGTTCTCTGGCACGACAACCAGCTCAAGGGCTGTCTGATCGGCAGCGAGGACCGCATCACGTCCGCCTACACGTGGCGCTCGGCTGAGCAAGCTCGCCTGGAGGACTGGAAGGCTGACAGGGACCCTGCTGACCTGGCGACCGCCCGCAATTATGCTGCCGCGGCCTCTGGCTACGAGGAGCGCGCCGGCGTGACTGGCCCGGTGGACATCAGGCCTGATGCAGACGCTCGAGATGGCAAGGCGATCCTGGCCAGGGAGATCGAGAACACGTTCCCGGAGCGCGAGGCGCGCTGCCTCGAGCGCTGGCCGGAGTTCCCGCTGGTTCAGTAGCTACGAAGTGTAGGTCCCCGGCGAGCGCATGAACGGGTTAGGTTTGATCGGTTCGGAAGACTGGTCGACGAAGAACTCTTCCTGAAGCTCAGGGTGGGTGTATCGCTGCCTGCCAGCTTCCTCTCTGCGCAGCTTCAGCTCGATGTCGATCTCGAGCATGATGACGTTGGTCAGTGGTGGCGGCAGAGGTAGGCGCGAGCGACAAGCCCACTTGCCTCTGTCCAGCCACCAGTCGTCCTCGAGTTTCCGCAGGCGAGCAGGATCTCTGGACTCCAGGTTGCTCAGGCACGCGGCGACGAGGTCTCCGTAGACCATGATGTTGATCCCGAGCAGGCTGAGGATGATGCCGACCTCGAGCGTGCTCAATCCATCCACATCCCGATGCGCCCTTGAGGGCCGTAGACCCAGGCGTCAATCACATACCAGCCTCCGCAGGGGTGTGGACACCAGATCTTCACGCCGATGCAGTAGTCGGGCAGCAGCGCCTTGAGGTTCACGATGTAGCTATCGCTTCCTGCCGTGCAGAACTGGACGGTCTCGGTTCTTGCCCATCTTGGCGCTGATCTCCTGGTGGAGTCCCGTCCACTGACGCGCCGCGGCGTAGTCGAGCAGGCGGATCATCGTGTCTGCCCACTCCTCGCGCTCGCCTGCTTCGTCCTCATCGCGACGGGCTTCGAGCATCTCGCCGGCCTCGGTCATGATGAGCGCGATCTTCTCCTCGAAGATGCTCGGGTTGGGTACGAACGTGCCGGCGACAAAGGTCGTCTCATGATCCCAGAAGCCCTTGTCGCAGGCTGTTTCGTGGATCTCTTGTGCAAGAACGTCTAGATCGAGTGGGTAGCTCACTGGTCTTCCTTTCGGTCGTTGGGGAATCTGCCATTCTCCTTCAGATTTTTGATCACATCGGCCGCTCGATCAGGGGCGCCGTCGAAGCGGCCATATGACAGAACAGTGTCGACCTGGTCGACCGTGAAGCGATTGTCGAGATCGAGTGCTTCGAGGATGCGTTTGGCGTAGCCCTCGGCGCCGATGAGCGGCCCCTTGTGCCAGCCGTTGTCGAGTGCTTCGTCCATGGCCTCGAGCACGATGGTCTCGATGGTTTCCAGGTCATCAGTCATGGCTTCTCCTGTTCAGGTAGCACCATTCGGTGCTCGCCGTCGTGGCCGTACGGCAGACCGCAAGTCCCGAGTGATGTTGGCTGACCGCACGTCAGCGAATCGTCAGGCCGGAAGGACGGGATTGGCCGGTCCTCCTGTTCAGGTAGCCGGGAACCGGGGCCGCACGACCCGCACACCATGCACGGGCCAACACCGTTCAGCGCATGACTCGCGACGAGATGACTGCACTCGGGACACCGGTCCTCGTCTGGTTCACCCGCAGCAGCCAGAGCCTCATACGCCCGCCAGTCCTGCCACCGATCGAACCGTGCCTCCCATCGCCGGAGCGCTTCTTCCAGTTCCCCGACCCGAGCCCGTACTGCCTCAACCTCCTCGCCCATCACGCTGATTGCCTCCGGAGCGCGTGGGGGAGACATCAACGGTAGGCCGAGACGACGGCACCAGTCGAATGCCACCTTGCGCTCCGCGTCCAGTGTGGCCCGCAACCGAGTGACCTCAGCCTCCGCAGCCACAGCACGCCCCGACCAGTAGCCAATCGGATTACGTGCTCGATCTAGCTCGATGGGGTCCGGCCGGTCCCCCAACGCCGCGTCCAGTTCGTCAGCGAACTGGCCCAACACGGGCGACTCCGCTGTCGTTGCCGCCTCGTGCATCCTCGCCACGATAGAACGGATGGGTGGGTTGAACACGGCCGCAGCCCAATTCTCGAGCTGCTCACGGGTCGGCTCCATGTTGCCTTCTGAGTAGTAGGGCCGGTCACCCTTCGGACCGACCGGCTCGCCGATGCCGTGGCGCTTGGCGTAGTCGTCCCACGTCTCGACATGCGGTTCAGTCATCGTCGAACACTCCAGCATCAGCGAGCGCTTCGAGAAGATCTCGAGCATCGTCGCAAGCGATGCCCTTCTCTTCATCGTTGAGGTCATCCCATCGTGTTCCAGGTGCCCAACCAGCCCAGCCCATGGTGCCTTTGTAGCTAAAAAAGATCGTAGCCGCCTGCACCAGGCGAGAATCCAGATCAGTGATCATCGATGCCGAACTCCTCTCGCAAAATAGACAGAACGTTGTCGCGGTCGACCCAGAGCCCCTTGTAGACGTTGTTGCCTATACGGACTGTGTGCAGTCGACCGCCGAGATTATTGATACGTTCGACGATTCGCTCGTAGCGCTTGTCTGGCTGTGCCGGATTGCGTTCCATGATGCGTTGGTGAGCTGCGTCCGATAGTGGGCCGCCTCTGTCGAGGCCGCCCATGACTAGATGAGCTGCTTCGACGCCGATCATGCAACAATCGTTGCGGTTGCATTGATCCTCAAATCGGGAGTCGCAAGTAGACCCGAACTCGCAGGCATACTTCACGAGCGCTTCATGATGTCTCATCTCATCCATGCACGTGCGTCCTCCAGCACAGTCCAAGCGCGATCGACGACGTGGATGAGCAGGAAGCCGGCGACGGCTGCGAGCGCCATCCTGGGGCCAGGAACTCGAGCGAGGTCACTCCGTGCAGCCCATTCGATAGGAACCTTCTCGTTCACTCTTCGACCTCCTCGTTCTCATGGATATGGCAGTAGGGCTCGCCCGGGTTGCGGGGCTCGTAGCATCCTACGTAGCAACATGTGGGCTCAGACTTCTTCGGCTTCTTCTTCTCGCTGCGTCCGCCCGTCACGAAGACCTGCTTGGTCTCCACTCCGTAGAACTCGGCGCGAATCCTGTCGATTGCCTTGCAACATGTTGCACACAGCAGGCGTCCGGGCTTGACCTTGCGCTTGGGATGCATACTGCACCGCTCGCGCACGCCAGTCCAGTCTCTTGTCGGCATTTCCGTCGCCATGCTGCCTCCTTTTGTCGCCTTGTCAGGAGCCTACCATCTCGCTAAGATCTCAGCAAGTCATGAAAGCCACTGTAGACCACCGAATCCGCGTCCCGCTGGCGGAGATCCCCCGGGGCGCCGACGATCTTCTGATCGACGCCTTGTGCATCCCGAATCTCGAGAGAGAGGAGGCTGCCAAGCAGCACCAGCACGGTTGGCAATCCCTGCCAGAGACCATCCCCATGTATCGGCTGGACGGTGACCCGGCTGAAGCGCTGCTCAGCATGCCTCGTGGGTTCCAACGACAGCTCGAGGAAGGACTTGCGCACTTCGACGTCAAATTGTCCTGGGAGGACGAGCGTGCGCTGCCCGCGAAGTTCCGTCTGGGCCGCAGCATCACCCCTCGAGACGACTACCAGGCTGAGGCGATCCAGGACATCCTGGACTACCAGCAGGGCATCCTGCAGGCGCCTCCTGGGTTCGGCAAGACGGTGGCTGTGCTCGCCGCCGGCCGGTACGCAGCGACGTCGTGCTGCATCGTCGTGAACACCAAGGACATCCTCTGGCAGTGGGTCGACCGGATCGAAGAGCATCTGGCTCTCTCGCGCGATCACATCGGCCAGGTAGGTGGCGGTGACTTCGTGGTCGCCTACAACTGGACAGTAGCTACAGCACAGACGCTGGACAGCCGCTTCGACGAGCTGGAAGCCAGCGGGTTCTTCGACTCATTCGGCTTCGCCTGCCTGGACGAGTGCCACCACGCCACAGCGCGCACGTTCGGCAAGATCATGGACCGCTTCTCGGCCAAGTACCGCTTCGGGGTCTCAGCGACACCGGACAAGACGGGCGATTTCCGGCTGGCTGAGATGATCCTGGGCGAGGTCTTCCACAAGACGACGCCGGGGCAGCTGGTGAAGTCCGGTTATCTGGTCAAGCCAGAGGTCACTCGTGTATCTACTAACTTCCGCTTCGGCTTCCGTGGCACGACGTCTGCCTATAGCAAGTCGAACTACCCCAAGCTGATCGATGCGCTGATCTTCGACCACGAGCGCAATCAGCTCATCGTGGACACGATCATGCGCGAGGGCATCGGGCATCACTGCATGACGCTGTCCAAGCGCCTGGACCACATCGACATCCTGGCGCAGATGCTCGAGGACGCCGGCTGGCCGCACCCGATCGTGACCATCACCGGACAGGACAAGGACGAGGCGCGCAAGGCGGCCAAGATCCTGCTGGAGATGGAGCCCGCCATGCTCTTCTCCACGCTCGCCGACGAGGCTTTCGACGTCCCGCGCCTGGACAGAGGCTTCCTGCCTTACCCGCAGCGCAATTCGGGCCTGATGAAGCAACAGATGGGTCGCTTCGAGCGCCAGCACCCCGATAAGAAGGACTCGATGATCTTCGACTTTGTAGATGGAAAGGTCTCGGTGCTCCGTGGACAGTGGCGCACCCGCAAGTACGAGGTCTATCTGCCCAGGAAGATCAAGATCAACCAGGTGCGAGCCGATGACCAAGAAGCAAACGCTACAGAAGGAGCTTGAGCGATGGGCACACCTGACACGGCGCCTCGAGACCGAGAGCGCGACCATGAGCAAGACCACGCGCCGACATCTGCGCAGAGCGTTGGAGCGTTGCGAACGGAAAATCAAGGAATTGCAATCTGATGAACGACTGGGATGAGATCATCACCGAGGGTGGCTTCTTTCTGTTCGCTCCAATCTCTGTAGTTATAATCGTGCTGCTGATTGACTACTTCAACTGGCCGTTCACGCTGAACCTGGTCTTTTCATGATCTTCCTCGTTGGCGACAGCTTGGCGGTCGGCATGGAGCACTACGTGCCCAAGACGTGGAAGGTCGATGCTCTCGGCGGGCGCCCGATGCAGGCCGGCGCACCGATCATCCGCAAGAGCAAGGCTGGCGTGCTCGTTATTTCGCTGGGCACAAACAACGCGCCCTCGGAGCTGCCGCTATTAAAGCGAACGGTCCGCAGCTCAATTACTGCGCCTCACAGGTGCGCAGTATGGTCGACGATCTATAGGAAGGGATATGACTACTCAGCCTTCAATCGCTACCTGCTACGAGCGCATCGCGCGCATCCTCGACGCCTGCAGGTTGCCGGATGGGCGACCCGTGCAGCTCGCCTCGTATCAGATGGAGTACATCCGGGGCCTGCTGGCTATCGACTGCGCACGAAGCTCTACCGAGAGGCGGCGGCAAGATGTCCCCGCTGAAGTTCAAGATCGTCCAGCCTCATGACAAGCCGTGTCCCGCTTGCCGAGGTACGGGCTCCGAATGGCACATGCGTAAGGATGGCAAGGCAGATCGTAGATATACTGTGCCACGGGGGCCATGCAGACGTTGTGGCGGGAAGGGACACCTGTGATGCACGAGAAGGAAGAGCTGGCGAAGGATCTCTACAAGGGATACGTGACTTATAGATACAACAACTACAGGATGGTGATGCCGAAGTGGGAGTACTGCCGGAGGGACATCAAGGACATCATTCGGGACGCGGCCGACAAGTTGTGGCACCTGAGGTTCGACGAGACAGTAGGCGAGCCACGATCTTCACAGATGGCGGCAATCGCTCAAAGTGCGCTGCTGCCGCCTACGTCATTCTGAAGAACGGCGAGATCATCGAGGAGAAGGGCGAGCTGTATCCCGGCGTCTGGACGAACAACCAGATGGAGTACGGCGCCGTCTACCTGGCGCTCAACAGAGCGCTGGAGTTCGGCATCGACGAGGTCCAGATCTTCTCGGACTCGATGCTCGTCGTCGAACAGCTCAACCAGCGCTGGAAGATCCGTGAGGCCGGCCTGCTGGTGATCGCCAAGGACATCGTGGCGCTCGCCGCAGAGTTCCAGCATGTTGCTATCAATCACGTCCCCAGAGAACGGAACCCTCGAGCGGACTGGCTGTGCAACAAGGCGATGGACGCCTACCAGACGTCCCGCGGCAAGAAGGCTCGCGCTCACGCCCCGGTCATCAGGACTGAGTGGATTGCTAACCGCGAGAAGAGCATTCGTTACAGCAACAACATCGGCAAGTCCAAGCTCAGCTTGGCGCCGGCGGTGAAAGGACGAGGATGACTGACTACAAATACGGACAGCGACCTGAATATATTGGCCGATTCGAGCCCGAGTGGCACGAGTACATGCACTACCTCTACTTGCCAGTAGACATCCCTGAGAAACAGCATCGCGTCGTGCTTCCCAGGAATCTCGAGTTCGTTCGCGACATGGTTGAAGCGGCCAAGTTCAACGAGCTGCGTGTCATGGGCAACCAGCATGATTATATCTATGTGACCGCGCGCCGCGGGTACGCGAGCCCTGGCAACCCGCTCAACCGCCCCGGCTGGCACGCTGATGGCTTCGGCAGTGACGACATCAATTACATCTGGTCTGACAGATGGCCCACACGCTTTGCAATCGGCGAGTTCACGGGTATCTCTGACGATCACATCAAGAGCGTCGAGCAGTTCGAGCAGCAGATCGCTGTAGCAAGCAGTCATGAGGCGATCGGGGAGGAGCCCGAGATCGAGATCGAGGAGGGCGAGCCGTACGTGCTCTATCGCCTGGATCCGAGTGTCATCCACGCCACGCCGATCATCCCGGCGCCTGGAGGGGACCGCAGCTTCATCAAAATCAGCTTCTCGAATTCTCGCTACAATCTCCTGGGCAATAGCCACAACTACGACCTGGACTACGGGTGGAAGATGTACTCGCGTTCGGAGATTCGCAACGACCCGGCCTACGCCGGCGGAGATGCGGGGCCGCAAGAGACATGACCAGAGACCTGCCAGACATGCTTGAGAAGGCCTTGTCGGTCAGCGAAGGCCTGCAGGACCTCATGGACGCCATCTGGCGCTCCTGGATGCGCGACGAGCCCACGAAGTACATCGACAAGGAGTTCGAGGAGCTGGAGCTGCGCCTGCGTGACCTCAGAGAGGCGATCAAGGGCAACGAGCTGTTTCCGCCCCCGGGCGACGAGAACTACGACACGTTCAAGATGCCCTGATGAGCCCTGAGGAGAACATGGCCCGCATGATCGCCGACTGTCTCGAGCAGCATCTCCACGAGTACGGCTGGGAGCCCTATCGCTACCCATCTGGTGAGCACAAGGGCGTCGACTTCGGCGCGCGTGCAACCAACGGCAACAGCGACATTGCTCTCTACTCGAAAAACGGCGACGTCTTCTGGTTCGAGGTGGCGAAGGTCGGATGAGTCCTGAAGATCAAGAACGTCTTGCGCGTATGCTCTTTATCATCTCGTTGTGGTGCTTGGTGGCAGCCATGGTGGCAGTCGTGCTACGTCTACTTGGCGCTTTCTGGTGGTTGTCATGAGTCTGTTCGAGATCGCGTTCATTGCCTTCTGGTTGTTCTGGATCGGGCCATTCAGCTACTTGATCATGAGGCTGTCCAGATGGGCCAATAAGGCATAGGTGAGCCATTCCCCCGGCATCCCCTAGAGGTGGGCCATCATGTGGTCTGCCCGTGTGGATCAGATATAACTCCCCGGCGACTGACTCTCTCCCTACAGGACTCGCCTTCAGCTTTGCTCGGCTCTGCAGTTCTGTAGAGGTAACCATTGCCTTTGGTGCAGCCTGGCATAGCCACCCGATCCTGATTCGGATTCAGAGTTGTAAGTATAACTACATCCTCTTCCTCCTCTTTTTCTTGACGGGCTTTCGAGTTGGCACGAATGTGCCGGCCTTGTATGCCTTGTAGCTAGTGTGAGCGGTCTCGAGCGGGAGTCGGTAGTGCTTTGCGAGGTTGTGGGTGCCGCGGTGGCAGGTCTTGCAGAGGACGACGACGTCGCCAGGCTGCTCGCGGCCGATGTTCAGGTAGCTGGCGTGATGGGCGTGTAGATCCGTTCGGGACCGGCAGACCCAGCACGACTTGCGCAGCTTCAGGCGAGCCTTGTTGGCCTTCCAGAGGTCGCTCAGGAGGTAAGCCCGGTAGGACCGGAAGCCGAGAGAGCGAAGCTGTGCGAGAGTTTGGCGGCGCATGTAGTGACACGCCGTGGCCACAGTGCTAACCTGCGACCAGGCGACTTCAGACACCGCCAGCGTAGGGGATTGGGGCGCGACCCGTCAACCTTCGCTCGAGAGCCCCGGACACCCCAGCTCAGGCTGGACACCCCGGGGCTCTCGTCGTTCTGCTACGGTCTCGAGCGCTACGGAGTCCAGAGGATTCCCTGAGGGCCGGCGAGTCAGCGCGCCGGCCCTCTTCCGTTCCAGTTGCTAAGATCTCAGTAATGAGATCCCCCATCAGACAACTGGTTGTGCTCGCAACTACAGCGATCGCACTCTCCCTCCCCACCACCGCCGGCGCTCAAGGCATGTCCTGTCTGAAGCTCGAGTCACACGACTTCGTGACGGTGCCCAAGGGCTTCGACGTCGCCATCTTCCCGGCGACCGCCAACTCCAACAAGATGTACAAGCGCGTGCGCACCGCAACCGGCTGGCTGTACTGGCGTCCCTCGGGCAAGCTGGTCTGGAACCTCAAGACGCGCCGTCTGAGGTCACAGACGCTGTGGACGGCAACCGTCTGCTACGTCTCTACCGGACACGCGTCGACACCGCAGGGCGTCGTCGGTTGACGTCATGACACGATGTCATTACACTCTTCTCAATGAGTAGTGATGACTACATTCAGGTCCGCGTGGCGAGCAACGTGAAGTATGGGCTCGCCAAGCGCGCCAGGGCGCAGGGAATGACGCTGTCGCATGTCATGCTGCAGGGCGCCGAGTTGTATCTAGAACAGCTCGAGAATCCGCAGGTCTACGTGACTGCCAGCAGTATCGAACTGCAGAACGACCTGAACGACATCCAGGCTCTCGCTGCTCGAGTCGATCGTCGCCTGCGTGGCGGCTGAGAGGAGGCCACATGGCCAAGGAGACGAAGGACGCCAAGAAGGCGGCCAAGGACATGGCCGCGGGCTATGACAAGAAGGGCGACACCCATCTGGCGATCCTGGTGGATGAGTCCTACTCGATGATGGGCAACCAGGAGGCGGTGACCACCGGCATCTTTGAGTTCGTCGAGTCGTTTCGTAGTAAGAAGCGAGTCCGTTTCTGGCTGGGCTACTTCGACGACTATGCCGGCGAGCCCGCGGTGCGTGTGCACATCGATGGTGCGAAGATGAAGGACGTCGTCGATATCCCTGTCTACAAGCCGCGTGGCAGCACACCGCTCAACGACGCCATTCACACGACCATCAAGGCGATGGCCTGTCGTCTGAAGAAGGACGATCGCGCGCTTGTAGTCATTCTCACGGACGGCATGGAGAACGCCTCGGAGATGTCGACGGAGAGCGTTCGCAAGCTCATCGAGACGCACGAGAAGTCAGACCAGTGGTCGTTCCTGTTCCTCGGCGCCAACATCCAGTCCGAGGCGGTCGCCGCCGGCTTGGGGCTCGGCAAGAAGGGCCAGTCGTTCAACTTCACGTCCACCCGGCGCGGGACAGCGAACGCCATGGCCAATGTCACGGCGACCTCGAGCGAGTTCATCGCCAGCAGCTCGAAGGCTGACTACGAGGCTGGCAACGCCGCCCTCTACGATCAGACCGGCGGTGTCATCGAAGAGGGCGACGATGACGACAACGCCCACCACGCGCGCATCTGGACACCGCAGAACTCATGACGTAGACTGGCGCCCTCTCGCCTCCCTGCCCGGCTGGGCGAGAGGTTCATGCGGATCCAGTAGAGAAGCCCTGGCTTGCCCCCTGCGCCAGGGCTTCTCTATTTCTACAAAAGATGAGACGTTGACATCACAACGAGGATCCCAGTATCGTTATCATCTCACCATGACCACGACACCGCCTGAAACTCCCGAGGACCAGCGCATCTACATCCCCCAGGCTGCTGAGCAGCTCGATCGCCGCATGGGGACGTTGCGCAAGTGGGAGACGGAGGGTGTACTGCCAGCGCATCTCATGCCTGGACGTGGGAAGCGAGGTTGGCGATACTGGACGGCCGATCAGATCGACGGCATCCGCCAGTGGATCGAAGAGACCGACCGCCGGCCGGGAAAGAACCTCGAGCACTACCACCCTGACGAAGAGCAGACGCGCCAACAGATCCATTCCATGCGCGTGCCACGCAAGACCAAGAAAGAGGAGAGCTAATGGCCTCCAGGCCGCGCCCGACGCGCACCTCGCCTGAAGTATCTACAACTATTTCGAGCGAGAGCACCAAGAGTCGCCAGAAGGCCAATGCGACTGCCAAGCGCAACGAGCCACACATCGAGAACCCGCTCGTCATCGACGGCAAGCGCTACGTCGAGGTCTCCTTCGCCGCAGCCGAACTGATCCCGCACGGAGACTGGGCCAACATCTCTCTCGGGCCGGCGTATATTAAGATGCTCGTCGATCCTGATGATCCCAACGGCATCCCTCAGGAGCAGCGCGAGAACATCGCCCGCGCCGTCAACGAGGTCGCCGAGACCGTCATGGGCGACATCCTGGGCCTGCAGCGCAACATCGTCCTCGAAGCACTCGGGAAGGACGTCTCATGAGGTTCGTCAGACTTGATGAGAATGATGTAGCAACTCTCGAGGCACGGGCTGCAGATGCTCGTGTCTGGGAGGAGGAGGCGTGTCGCATCGCCGACGCCCTGCACCGTTTCCGCCCGGATCATCCCGTGCTCAAGGGTCCGTACTGGCAGGAGTACTTCGAGGATCGCGAGTCCGGCAAGACGGGCTACTTGGGTCCTCGCTCGCCGGAGAACGCACCAGTTGTCGACGCCATCATTGGCAAGGAGTAGCTACAGATGGATGAAGAGACCCACATCCCGATCGATCCTGTCGTCGAGACCGACGAGGCACAGCCGCTACGTGACCGTCTCGAAGAGCGTCGCGTGGAGGAGAAGCCGCTCTACGACGCGCTCGCAACTGGTCAGCCGACTCGCGACATCGAGACGATCCAGAAGGAGCAGGCAGCTGTCGACGCTGATCGACTCGACTCGGCGGCGCCTCAGGCTGATACCTACCGGCCCGATCTGGTTCATCTGCCGGCGGTGATCGCCAACGAGGTCGGCATGTCCCGTTCTGAGGCGCGCATGGCGATGGTCCTGGGCACCACAGAGGTCGATGGCCAGATGCTGTCTCGCAACGTCTTCGATGTGCCCCGCGAGGGTCTCGAGGGTAAGACGATCGTCCTGCGCAGCGACACTCACAACGTCGTCCTGACGTACCGCGAAGATCGCGAAGAGTACCCAAGCGGGTACTAGCTACACATGGACCTCGAGCGGGCGCTCCTGTCGAAGATCATCTCGACAGGAAGGATCGAGGACGTCGTCACCAAGGGGGTCGAGGCAGACCACTTCGCTGACGAGGAGTGCCGTGATGTGTATGTCTACATCACGAGCTACGCCAGGAAGTACAAGGAGGCTCCTACCAAGGAGGCCATCGAAGAGGAGAAGCCGGGCTTCGAGTTTCTACATGTCGAAAGCCCACTCGAGTTCATCATCGATCGTCTGCGGGTCCAGATCCGCAAGCGTGCTGCTCAAGACTTCGTCGTCGACCTCGCTGAAGCTGTGGACGACAAGGACAAGTCGGAGACGATCGAGCTGCAGTTCCTGGAGGCTGCCCGCGAGCTTGCTCAGATCGTTCCCTCTGACGAGCTGGCCAAGTTCTCGAGCATGCACACGCGCATCGAGAAGTACCGCGAAGAGAAGAACCTCGGCCGCAGTCCTGGTATCCCCTGGGGCTCGCCTACGCTGGACGCCTGGACTGGTGGCATCAAGGGCCACCAGCTCATCACGGTGGCTGCCTTCTCCGGCATCGGTAAGTCGACGTTCCTGCGTGCGCTGGCCTTCAATGTGTATCTAGAAGGGTTCACGCCCTACTACGTCTCGCTCGAGGAGGGCCGTGATGAGATCCTGGCCAACATGGACATCATGGCTACAAATCTTGACGCCCAGAAGTTCCGTCAGCTGAAGCTCACTGACGACGACGAGAAGTCTTGGGAGCAGCTCGCCGACGAGGCTCAGAACGACGCCGAGCGTCGCGACATCCTGATCAACGACGCCATCGCTGTGTGTACGCCCGACAAGGTCTTCATGGAGACCGTCAAGCACACGCCCGACATCATCTTCATCGACTACCTGTCGCTCATGCGTTCCTCGAGCCCGACTCGTAGCAACAGCATCTGGCAGTCGATCGGCGAGATCACCCAGGAGCTGAAGAAGAACGCCCGCATGCTGGGAATCCCCATCGTCGCTGCCGCTCAGACCAACCGGTCGGGCGCCAAGGACGGTGCCGAGTTGGACAACATCGGCCAGGCCATCGCCATCGTGCAGGATTCCGACGTCGTCATCGGTCTTCACGCAGACGAGGACATGAAGCGCGAGAAGCGCATGGAGGTCAGGGTCAATAAGAACCGCGGCGGCCGGCTCGGGAAGATCCCCTACATCTGGGACCACGATCGCATGGTCTTCCGTGAGGAGACGATGCGTGACAAGTTCGGTAAGGGTGGAGTATCTACATCACCTGCCAAGAAGTCGGCCGCTGTTGACTTCAAGGAGTTCCTCATGAAGAACAGCCCCAAGGCAGCGGCGGCATGAACGTCGAGAATATTCCGGCAGAAATGGCCGTCATGCTCATCAATCGCTATCGCATCAAGGCGATCGAGAATGACGACGTGCTGATCTGGTTCACGTTGGGCGACTCGCATTCAGAATATATACATGCGTTGATTCTTGACTGCGAGAGGCAGGAATGGCTTGAGCACAAGGACCGTTTCAGTGGCTGAGCACTGGCTGGAGAAGGTGGACGTCGAGGACTTCCTGGAGGTCCTCGAGATGGAGAACATGCGCCCCGAGGGTCGCTACGAGATGCGATTCTCCTGCCCGTATCCGGCCCACGAGAACGGCGATCGTAATGCATCCGCCTACATGAACAAGGAGACCACGCAGTGGCACTGCCATGGGTGCAAGCGTGGCGGTGATGCCATCTCCTTCGCCTCATCAATCCTGGGCATCTCGCCGATCAAGGCCAAGCGGATGCTGCGTCAGGCATACGCTCCAGAGACTCTCGATCCAGACAAGCGAGTTCTGTCAGAGGAGATTCGACGCATCTGGCGTGAGAAGAAGCAGAACAACGAGCCTGTGAACGTTCCGATCCCGCCGGAAGTCAACGAGCGCTTCGCTCTTGACTGGGAACATGCCTACAACGCTTATCTTGATGGTGTCGGGCATCCGGCCACGGACTACATGTTCGAGCGTGGCTTCGAGTGGGAGACGATGGAGTACTGGGGTATTGGCTACGACGAGCGCACGAACCGGGTGACCATTCCGATCGTCGATGAGAAGCAGCAGCTCGTGGGCTTCAAGGGCCGCGCCATCGATGATCGCCATCCGAAGTATCTGTCCATCGGTGATGCCCGCGGCAGAGAACCTCACTACGGTTGGCCTACCTATCACCGCGCGCTCGTGCTCTTCGGGCTACACGAAGCGATCATGACAAACATCATGGGCGACCCGATGAACGACGACGTACTCATTGTGTGCGAGGGCGAGCTGAACGCCATCGCCATGTGGCAGATGGGTTACCGCAACTCGATTGCCATTCTCGGATCTGGTGTTTCTACACAACACGTGCGTCTCATGAAGGCGTTCGGCGACAAGCTGATCCTGCTCTTCGATCCTGACGCGGCCGGCGACATCGGGCTCAACGGGTATACCGACGAGAAGGGCCGCTATCATCCCGGCGCCTTGGACAAGCTGCAGGCGTTCTGCGACATCTCCATCGTGCGAGGGCACGACGAGGATCCAGCGGATATGCTGAAGCAGGGGCGAGAGACCGAGGTCGACAGTCTCGTCCAAAATGCGATCCCGCTGACCCTTGCGCGGGTCACCGAGGGTCGCTAGTATCGCAGTCACCTTCGGGTGTAGAGCCTACGGGCACATATACATAAGGAGCAGTCAGATGCCGAGAGGCTTCTCAGGAGTGAAGAAGGCGTCCGCCGAGTCGCAGGCGCGCCGGGAAGCAGCACAGCGACCTCGAGCCCTCTACTTCCAGCTGCCAGAGGATGGCGACACCGCCATCGTGAGGTTCCTGGAGCAGGATGACAACATCGCGTGGGCCTACGTCCACGAGGTGCCCGTGGAGGGCCGCAGCTACGGGGACAAGATCCCCTGTCTCGATCAGGATGACGAGGATGAACCCTGCCCTGGCTGCGAGGCAAACCTGCCCCGCAAGTTCCAGGGCTGGATCAACCTCATCTGGTTCGACGGTCCTATCTACAAGAAGGACGAGAAGAACCGCGTCGTCAAGGAGAACGGCAAGAAGGTCATCGTCTCCCGCAAGACCCAGGTGGCCGTGTGGTCGTCCGGGCAGCGCCTCTTCGACGACCTCGACGAGCTGAACGAGTCCTGGAAGGGACTTCGCTCGCGCCGGTTCAAGGTCAAGCGCAAGGGCACCGGTCTGGACACGCGCTACGCCATCACGCCGGAGGACGTCGACTCTGGGCCGCAGGAGTTCTCCTCCGAGGAGAGCCGGCTCGAGCAGGAGTCATATGACCTCAACGAGTTCATGAAGCCGCCGGAGTACGGCCAGCTCGAGAAGCGCATCAAGGGAGGCGGCGTCCACGTCTCCTCCAGCAGCAACGGTGACGGCGACTCGGAAGAGCGGAAGCCGCCGAAGAACCCGTTCCTCCGCAACAAGTAGTAACAATTCCTACTCAAAGAGGGGACCATACTGATGGCAGATGAGACCGCTCCGGCGGAGGAGCCCACGGCTGAGACCGAGGTTCCTGTCGTTCTGGAGGAGACGCCTGCGCCCGCACCGCGCAAGCGCCCGACCAAGCCCAAGACCGCGGCCAAGAAGCCCGCGTCGAAGCCCGCACGGAAGCGCACCACCAAGCCGAAGGAAGAGCCCGTGCCCGATACCAAGCCCGCCAACGGTCGCCGCCGGCGCGCCAAGGCGGTAGCAGCACCGTCATCCGACGTCGTCTTCGAGCTGTTCTACGAGGACGTCGATGCCGGCACGCTGCAGCCCGTGGGCGAGTCCAGCGGGGCCGATGGCGCCGCTGCTGTGTCCGCCTACATCATGTCGCTGTCCCCCGAGGACCGCGAGACGGCGTGTGCGCTGGGGACCTACTCGGCCCTCAACAAGACGGACGCCACCTGGACTCCGGTCCAGGCATCGCTCACGGTGAGCACCACCCCGCGATAGACGGGAGGAGAGACCCCGGTTCGCCGGGGTCTCTTTCTTGCTATGACCGACAAGGCAACGTCAGCCGGTTCGCTTGGCAAACCGCCCGCGCACTATGCGTCGTCGAATGGCATGCAGCCGTTCGACATCATCGATGCCTTCGATCTGGATTTCTATGAGGGGAATGCGCTCAAGTACCTCCTCAGATGGCGCCACAAAAACGGTGTAGATGATCTGCGAAAGGCCATCCATTACATCGAAGAGTCCATCGCTCGCGCAGAGGACAATCCGCAGACATGAACGAGATCGACAAGTACGCTGGCGCTCAACCCGAGTCGACGCAGATCCAACCACAGGGCAGGCAGCCTCGCTCCAAGGCGCTCGAGCGCTACATGCGCGTCTACGGTCACGACTTCATGGTGGCCATGGACAACTTCGAGGCCGGCTTCGCTCGTCTGGACGAGGGCAATCCTGCTACAGCTGCCACGATGGCTCGCCGCGCCGCTCAGATGCTCAGCGATGCCGCTTTCGAGCAGGACTCCAAGCGGCCCATGCTCGAGGTCATCAGCGAGATCGCCGAGATCTTCCCGCCGAATGAGCGCCGCACATGGGATGACGGCATCGAGGTTGACAAGCATTTTCTGGCAGAGATTGCTGCTCGCTTGCGCATCAGCGTGACGCACGCGTACGAGATGTATCTACTGTGGCGTGACGCAGCCAAGCCGACGCCACTGCCCGAGGGCAAGACCAGGCAGATCGAGAAGTGACGTTCGTACATCTACATAGACACAGCGAGTTCTCGCGCCTGGATGGCATTGGTACCGCTGTCCAGTACGCAGAGCTGGCCGCGTCCATGGGGCAGCCGGCGCTTGCGCTCACAGATCATGGCACCATGTCGGGCGCCCTGCATCACATTCGCGCCTGCTGGAACAAGGACGAGAAGGGCAAGCCGGTCCGCGAGGGGAAGCCGATCGTTCCCATCTCGGCGGTGGAGGCGTACTTCCGGCCGGATCGTGCTGCAGCCAAGGCTGAGAAGAACCGGCAGTCCTGGCATCTGTGCTTGTACGCGAAGAACCTCACTGGTTGGCACAACCTGTTGCGTCTTGTGTCTACAGCGTATGCAGAGGTCGAGGATGGCGGCGGCTTCTACGACGACCCGTGTGTGGATTGGTTCCTGCTCGAGCGTTTCAGCGAGGGACTGGCCTGCTCAACGGCCTGCATCTCCTCCTGGCTATCACATCTGATCGATCTGGGCCACAGCAATGACGTCCGCACGTACCTGGCTCGCATGCAGAAGATCTTCGGTGACGATCTGTGGGTCGAGATCATGCCGCACGACTTCGATGACCAGCGCACGCTGAACAAGCACCTGGTGATGATCGCACAGGAGTTCTCGATCCCTCTTGTCGCTACAAACGATGCTCACTTCCCATACAAGGAGTGGGCAGAGACGCACCGCGTCGTGAAGCTGATGGGTTCGGGGTCCTCCTTCGAGAAGGCCAAGGCTGATGCCGCCAAGGGTAAGGCTGCCTACCTGGCCGATCTCAATCCCACGCTGTATCTATGCAGTGAGCAGGACATGCGTGATTGGTTCGCGGCGCATCACCCAGACCTCAAGGAGAACGTAGTCTCCGAGGCGATCGGAAACACCTGGGAGATGGCCAGAGGGTTCATGCCGTTCCTGCTGGATACAACCAACAAGCTGCCTAAGGCCGACAAGAAGGTAGATGTAGCAGCAAAGTTGCAGGAGTGGATTGCCGAGGGCATGGACCGGATCCGTGAGGACTATGAATTCGAGCACTGGGATCGTTGGAGCAGCGAGGACTACTGGGATCGCATCCACTACGAGTGGGAGGTGCTCGAATCCAAGGGCGTTCTCGATTACTTCTACATGGTTGCAGACATCGTCCGTTGGGCTCGATCAGAGGGCATCCGCGTGGGTCTTGGCCGTGGTTCGGCCGCTGGTTGTCTCATCTCGTACCTCATCGGCATCGTCCGGGTTGATCCGATCCCATATGACCTTCTGTTCGAGCGGTTCCTGAACCCGAACCGCAAGGGCCTGCCGGACATCGACCTGGACTTCCAGAGCGATCGGCGCCACGAGGTCAAGGCATATATTGCTATGCGTTATGGCCGCGATCATGTTGCTGACATCATCACGCACTCGCGCTTCCAGCCCAAGAACCTCATCCAGGGTCTCGGCCGCACCTTCGATCTTCCCTACACGGAGGTCAAGAAGGTCACAGACACCATTGAGATCCGCCAGGACGATGAAGAGACGACGATCCCCGAGCTGGTACCGATCAACGAGAAGCTCGCCGAGTTTCTGCAGCGTCACGAAGATCTAGCTACACACGCAGATCGTCTTGAGGGTATGGTCGCCAACGCCGGCAAGCACGCCGCCGGCGTCATCATCACTCCGAAGCCCATCGCTGACTACATGGCTCTTGAGCGAGGCAAGAGCGGAGACCTGGTCACCAGCTGGTCAGACGCTGCAGACTTCGCCGCGCTGTCGGACAACGGCTTCGTGAAGATCGATGCGCTGGGCATCAAGGGTCTCGAGCGCCACGAGTATGCCTGCAAGCTGATCTATGAGCGCACCGGCGAGGTAGTCGATCTCTACGACTTGCCGGTGTTGCACAACCCGTATCTGACAGACGCACGCGTCATGGAGGGCTTCCGCAAGGGGCTCACCAAGAAGGTCTTCCAGTACGGCTCGCGCGGGATGACGAAGCTCATCAAGGACATCCAGCCTGACACCATCTTCGACCTGTCGGCAGCCAACGCGCTCTACCGTCCAGGGCCGATGGGTTCCGGCGTCACCTGGGAGTACGCCAAGCGCAAGCACAACCCGATGCTCCGGCAGTATCTACATCCCGATCTGAAGGAGTGGCTCGAGGAGACCTACGGGCTGATCGCCTACCAGGAGCAGGTCATGCGTATTTCCTCTGGTATCGGCCGGATGAGCGGTGCCGACGCAGACGACCTCCGCAAGGCGATGGGCAAGCTGTACCGGATCAAGGGCGGCACGGCCGCCAAGGACTTCATGCGCCAGTACGAGATACCGTTCTTCGACGGTGCCATGAAAGACCGTGGCTGGGATCACGAGACCGCCGAGATGGTCTGGAACATGTTCCTCGAGTTCGGACACTACGGCTTCAACAAGAGCCACTCTTGTAGCTATGCTCTTCAGGCGTATCAGGACATGTATCTGAAGATGCTCTACCCCTTTGAGTTCTACGCTGCGGCGCTGACCTTCGAGGAGGATGAATCCGAAATCAAGGCGATCACACGCGAGGCTCACTCGCTGGGCGTCCAGCTGGTGCCGCCGAAGCTCAACACGTCGGGTCCTGGCTATACGACCACTCAGGCCGACGTCGATGCGGGTGTATTGCAGATGGGGCTCGTTTCGATCAAGGGCGTCGGACTCAAGGCGGCGGCCAAGGCGATCGAGAACCGCCCCTACACGTCCATCGAGGATCTTCTTGCTCGCGGCAAGGGCGTGCCGTTTCGTCCGGTCATCGAGTCGGGGGCGATCGATGACATTGCTGATCGTCAGTACCTCCTGTCTGTAGTCACACGGCCGCGCAAAGGCGAGGACGACGAGTGGCAGGTCTGGGAGCATCTCAAGCACAACACGACGCTCGCCAAGCCTCGCGATGTTCCCGAGTTCCGCCGTGAGCCGGCGCCGGAGATGGTCGAGGCGCTCAGGCTCAACAGCTTCACGGTGCCGTTGAAGCAGAGCAAGCTCTCGACCGAGGTCGCTGACTACCTGCGCGAGAACTGCCACCTGGGTTCTGACTTCGACGCGCTCGAGGATGGCGACTATGTCATCTGTGGCGGCGAGATCACCAGTGCGCAGTTCAAGCAGACCAATGCTGGCAAGGACTACGCGAACATTCGCATCGCCTTCGAGTCCGACGAATGGTCGGTCAAGTTCTGGCAGGAAACTTTGCAGCTTTATGGCCATATTCTGGTTGAAGGTGCCGAGGTCATGGTGGCCGGGCGCCTCAACATCTGGAACGACTTTCGCCAGGTGGTTGCTCAACACGTGGTGACCATCGAGGAGTACTTCAAGGAAGAGGAAGAGGTACATGCCGGTTGATCCATCCAAGTTCGACGCAGTTGTATCTGCAATCGAGAAGAAGTACGAGGGCGAGCTGCGCAATGGCTCTGACTACGAGCATCCGCAGCGCATCTCCACGCGCTCACCGGCGCTCGATGTAGCCACAGGTGGCGGTATTCCCATCGGGCGCTTCTCCCGTCTCTATGGCCCGTACTCGAGCACCAAGACACTGACGTGCTGGAACGTTGTGGCTGAGGCTCAGGAGATGGGGCTTAGCTGTTGCTACTGGAACATCGAGAAGAGCTACGACGTGAAGTTCGTTGAGCATCTAGGCGTCGACACAGACAACCTGCTCATCATGGAGGGCACCGAAGTCGAGGCGATTGCCGAGAAGCTCGAGGCCATGCTCAGTGTGGTCCATGTGCATGTCCTGGATTCCTGCTCAGCCGCAGTCTCCCGTGACGAGTTGAACGCTGACGCTGGTCAGTGGCTACCAGGCATCAGGGCTCGAGCGTGGGGACGTGCGTGGTCTCGGATCCAGGAGCGCTTCGATCACGTCGAGAACACGATCATCCTCGTCGACCAGCTGCGGCGGAACATCAAGACGTCGGCCAACGAGCCACCAGGCGGACAGGTCATGGACTTTATCTCGTCTATGAACATTCGCTTCAACAAGGGCAAGAAGATTTTCCGCAACGAGCATGGCTTCCTGGACCCCAAGGCCAGCTCGCCCAAGGGCAAGGACTGGAACACCGAGGAGTTCGATGGCCGTGAGATCAACGCTCGTGTGGAGAAGAGCCGTGTCGGCCGGCCAGAGCTGGTCGCCAACATGCGCTGGGGACTCGACAACCTCGAGTTCGACCGCGTCTATGAGTACGCAGAACTGGCCACGAAATACGGCGTCATCGAGGACCGTGGTGGCGGGAACTACTACTACCCAGCGACCGGCGAGAACAAGACGCGTCTCTGGGGCGTGAAGGCGTTCTACGAGTTCATCCTGGGTGACTTGACATTGCAAGAAGAGATCGTGAAGACTGCTGTCGAGCGGGCACGAGACCTCTAGACACGGCAGGAGCGAGTCGCTAAGATGTCAACGACATGCGATCCGCACCATCAGACTGGCCCAAGGCACTACGCGACTCGGAGAAGGCGTACTTCGCTGCGCTCGAGGCCAGTGGCAAAACACGTGGGAAGTCGCCCGAGCAGATCGAGGCTGACCTGCACGCCTGTAGTGTCGCCTACGACCGGCACATGGGACGAGCGACGACCTATCGGAAGGTCAACAACGGCGCTCCCATCAACCCGATGATCCGCCGGCTGGGCAAGAAGAACCCGATGATCCAACGTCTCATCGACCAGGGAAAGATCAGGTAGCTACATGGCATTTCGCGACATCATCCAGCGTCTCACGGGGAACAAGCGAGACTATCCCTACATTCTCATCTCCTCGCACGACAAGCGGGACAACGCTCGCGATGTTGAGCGTCGGCTGGAGGCCGAGCTGGATGAGGCCAAGCTGGGCATCGAGGGGTCGATCAACCTCGAGACGTACCTGCACCAGAAGGGCTGGCCGGACTGGGTGCGTCACGTTCGGGTCGAGAAGAACCGCGAGGGCAAGTTCACCTGGGACGTCGTCGGGACCAAGTAGATGGCCTACAGAACGATCATCGAGTACCAGGACACGCCGAACATCCTTGAGATCTGGAACGATGGTGTGCATGGCGCCTTCGGGTGCGCCATGGATGCTCTTCGCGGTCCGAGCAATGGCAGCACACGGCTGAAGCACAAGCCCGTCAGCAAGATCATCATCGAGCCCAATCAGGAGATGCCGGCAAGGCGGCACGACGACGGTTCATGAGCTGGAACTGGAACGCTCTGATCATGCTCGTGGTGCCGTGTGCTGTGGCCCTGTGGTGCCTCTTGGGGATCTACGCAGGTAGAGACCAGTGAACGCGATCAAGCTCGCCATGGCCAGGAAGATGCTAGCCGGCTACAAGGTCGGCGACCGTGTCAAGGTGTCCTGGAAGGTGGACCCTGCCTATGGCGGTGGCGAGCGGTCGCACACGGGCATCATCGAACGACTCGATGACATGCTGTATCTACAGGGAACAGATCACGCCCCGGGACATCTCCGGATTCATATCGTGGGACTCACCCACGTGACGAACAAGATCGAGAAGGTCGAGCGCCCAGACGTCATCAGCGAGGACGGCTACATCAAGTTGGATGTTCTTGCTACGAATCCCATGATGGAGAAGCTCCGTGCCCGTGACGTATGACCCCGAGACCATCCTGAGCCTGAAGCTGCGGCATTCTCTGATGCCGCGGCTGTCTCGCAACGAGATGTGGTCCAGGATGCAGCTGCTCCAGGTCATCAATCCGATCGTGGAGGAGGCGTACGCGGCCGTCAGCCACAGGCGTTGGCGCCTGCAGCTCGACGATTCTCCTCACGGTCATCCCTGGCACACGAGCTTCCACGCCTCGCAGTTCCCCGGCGACTCCATGGCCTGTGGGCGCGCCGCCATGTACCAGTTGATGGATCTGCCCAAGAAGGTCGCCCCTCGCCGGCTGCAGCTTACTGCTACAGCTGGGAAGGCGATGGAGGTCGACCTGGTCAACATGCTTGACCAGCACGGGCGCTTGATCTCGGCACCGCCGGATGCTGAGGTTCAGACAGGCTTCGAGATCCCTGAGCTTATGCTCACAGGTACCGTCGACTCCGCTATCTCCATCGGCGGCCGGCCGGTGCCTGTCGAGATCAAGACCAAGCATGAGAGCCAGATTGAGGAGATGCGCCTCGGCCAGCGCGGCCCAGATGACAAGCATGTCGCGCAGCTCAAGGCTCAGCTGGGTCTAATTCGTGATGCTCAGGAGAGCGGACAGCTGTGGAGCGAGATGAAGCCTCTTGAATATGGCTACATCTACTACCTGCCGCGCGACACGAAGTACAACCCCAGTCTCTCTGTACCTACAGCAGAGTTCTACGTCGAGTACGACAAGAAGTTCTTCGAGACGGGACTCGAGAACCTGCGCAAGTTCATCGGGTACTGGAACGACGAGGTTCTCCCTCACGTCGAGACAAAGGGTACGAAGTCCAAGCACCCGATGGGCTGGCGATGGAGCTATTCACCCTGTAAGTTCTGTGACTACAAGAAGATCTGCCAGGCCGATCACAAGGCCGGCATCACCGATCTGTCCGAGTCCACGGGCATTGAGGACAACCCTCGCGTGACCTACTCCTACGAAGCTGCTCGCCAGCGCGTAGAAGATCGCTGGTCAGACGAATAGATGGTAAGATCTCAGCTAGATCTTTCCGTACAAACGCACGTGTGCCCGGAGTGGGCAAGGAGGATGAGGGCATGGCAATGACGCAGGAAACAGCTACAAAGATTCTGAAGTACGCGCTCGACAACGAGATGAGCGATCTCAACGAGATGCCGGCGACGGACGAAGAGATCCTGCGCGAGGGCATCCGTCACGCTCAGATGGCCGCCGACGCTTGGGAGCAGGGCGTCCATCACGACGAGGTCAAGCACCTTCTGGAGCTGGAGGCCGCCGGTGAGAACGGCGCTGAGCCGGCCGAGGAGGAGCCCAAGGTGACGACCAAGCCGAAGTCGCGCCCGAAGCCCAAGCCCAAGGCGGAGCCCGAGCCGGAACCAGAGCCCGAGCCTGAGCCGGATCCGGAGCCTGAGGTCGAAGCCGATCCGCGTGCCACCGAGGAGCCGTGGGAGGACTACGACAAGGACAAGGTCGCCGACATCAAGTCGGGCATCGAGGCCTGGGCCGAGGACGAGGAGGACGGTCCCGCCGGCATCGAGCATGTCTACATCTACGAGTCTGCCAACAAGGCACGCTCGACGATCATCGCCAAGGTGCTCGAGTATCGCCCTGAGCTGTTCGAGGGTGGCGACGGCGCAGATCCGTCTCCCGAGGACGAGGGCGACAAGACGATCAACGACGCCACGGATCCGGAGCTTGAGGTCCAGCTCGAGGAGGCACCCGAGCCCTTCGAGGACTACGCCGACATGAACTCCAACGACGTCGTCGAGGCGTTGGAGACCTACCTGGCGTACCCCGCAGAGTCCGATGACCCGGACGAACCTGTGGTGAGCGACGAAGAGAAGATCGAGATGCTCACCCTCACTCGCAACTACGAATCCGTCAAGGCCAACCGGTCCAAGGTCATGAACTTCCTCGAGAAGTCTCTGACAGAACTTGGCGCCTTCCGGACGGTCGCAGACCTGGAGGATGACGATGACGCAGCCGCATCAGCGGATGACGAGGGAGCAGAGGCAGGAGAGGAAGGAGGCGCGAGCGACGGCGAGGACGCTGCGGGTTCCGATGGGGACGACGAGCCCGATGCCGGAGATGACGAGCCAGGAGAAGCTGAGCCGGAGGGCGAAGAAGACGCAGCTGTCGGAGAAGCAGGTCCGGAGGATGATGAGACAGCAGAAGACGTCGAGTACCGCGAGCTGATCAACTTCGTCAAGGAGCGGATCGACTCCGAGCGTCTGCACGTCCCCGAGCGCATCACCGAGGACCCAGTGGAGCTGCCTTTCGATCTGACGACCATCAGCGACAAGCAGCTCCAGTTCCTGTACGGCGCCTTCACGGCTTACAGCTACAGGGCCGGCTACATCGTCATGCTCGAGGAGGCCAAGGCGAGTTCCTGCAAGCATGCCGCCGACGAGATCGTGGAGTACATCATCGCCAACAGCGATGGCTCGTCGGTCACGCAGGTCAAGGCCGAGGCCGAGCAGAACGAGGACGTCCAGAAGTGGCGCAAGCGTCAGCGCCGGCACTCGCTCATCGCTGACTCGCAGCGGCGGGTCCGTGACGGCCACGACAAGGTGTGCGAGCGCCTGAGCCGTCTCGAGTCCCTGCGGCAGGGTGAGTTCGACCGTAGCGGTGGGATCACGGCCAAGAAGCGCGGCTGATGAGCGAGGCTCTGGGATCGATCCTGCAGCTGATTCTGGCGATCCTTCTGGTCGCTCTGGCAATCGGGGCCAGTGTGTTTGTAGCTCATGTGGTGTTCGACTACGTGATCTACGTCTGGGAACACACCGGTCTCAATCTGAATTGAAAGGAGTAGCAACATGAAGGACGACGAGATCATTCGCGAGTTCCATGAGTCATCGCTCGCTTACGAGCAAGCGTTGGACGCAGCGTGGAACGACACGGTCAACGCCACCAGCGATACCGATCGTAGGGTCAAGGCCAGGACTCGCGTTCACGAAAGGCAGCCCGAGCTTGTCGAGCGCCAGGTCAACGCGGTCGTGGCTCTCGAGGCAGTGAAGGCGGCCAGGGACGAGCGCTGGATCGCAGCTCACGAGGACCTCGCTTCGATGCGGGACTACACCCAGCGTCAGCAGTAGACTCGCCGGCCGCAGCGGGGACGGGGCAGTACAGCCCGTCCTCGTTGCATGTTTGGAGGCACGATGGAGCCGATCATCCTACGCATCGCAGGCGAATCTAAGACCAAGCAGAGACAGCGTTTCGATCCAAGGATTCGACGCGCCTTCAGTCCTCCGGCTAACATCATCAACGAGAACAACGTCCTGGCTATCTGGCGGGAGGCTGGTGAGCCCAGGATCGAAGATGATGTAGCAATACGAATTACCATCCTCATCGGGGTGGCGAGACCGAAAGGGCACTTCAAGAAAGATGGCTCTCTTTCCTCTACAGGGTTGCGCATGCCGGTCCCGCGTAACAAGAAGCCAGACGCCGACAACGCGGCCAAGCTGATCATGGACGCGCTGAACACGAAGGCGTACAAGGATGACGTGCAGATCTCCGAGCTGCTCGTCAGCAAGCGCTGGGCCGACTGGCCCGCCACCATTGTGATGATCCAGGCTGCGCACGCGCCAGTCGCATGAGAGAGTCTCATCGCGAAGCCATTCGGCAAGGCCAACTGCGTCGTCATGCAGCTATTCGAGAAGCGCACAAGGATGTCCCCGAGCCCACGCATAAACGGTGCTCGAAGTGCAAGCAGCTGAAACTTCTGACAGAATTTTCTACCAGCTCTAGAAAGATCAGCACCGGCATCAAGCGGTACCCCAAGGGTGCTTGTAGAAAGTGTGAGCAAGAGCGCAAGCGAGCGTGGCGTGAGGCTAATCCCGAGAAGGCGCGTGCTAGCAATCGAGCTGCGTGGTTGAAACGAGAGAGCGATCCGCTCAAGCGTGAAGAGCGTCGTGCATATCAACGCGACTACGGACGCCTCAAGCGGCAGGAACAGGGCGCAGTTTCTCGAGGTGCGTGGCGCAGGTATCGGCCTGATGAACGCAATTGGTTCATTCCTGCCGAGCAGTTCAAGCCGGTGTGGGAATTGGCTACAAAAATCGCTTCTGTCAGGACGTCCAAGAGCGATGACTCCTACGCATGGCTGGGTCTCGAAGAGCAGGAGTACGACACCATCGTGCGATCGCTCGGTCGCGACGGGGTCATCAACTTCGCGGTGGCCGAGAAGGCGATGATCGCCGCTGACCTTCCATATACAGTCGACGACTTCACATTCGTCACCCGAAAGGGCGCACCGATCGCTGGTGATATAGCGGCCTGATCGGCTACACTGGCGCGCGTGGCGCCCCGGCCCCAGAAGCCCATCAAGCCGCAACGCCCCGTAAAGAAGGGCGCTAAGCCGCGGAAGCACAACATGAGCCCTGAGGCCAGGGAGAAGCTGTCACGCCTGGCTAAGGAGCGCATCGAGGCCGGCAAGATGGGCGGAGCGGAGTTCGGCAAGCTGGGTGGGCGCGGCCGGACCAAGGAGAAGCGACGGGCTGCTCAGAGCGTGGCCGAGGCGGCTCAGGAAAGCGCTCAGCAGATCATCGCTGTCTTCAAGGACGCCATCGGCGACGACAAGCCCATCTCTGTTCGCCTACGCGGCGCCGAGATGTGGCTGAATGTCGAGAACAAGGAGGGCCAGCTGTCTCTCCAAGAGGAGCGCGCCGACGCCGCCGAGCTGAGTCGCGACGAGTTGATCAAGGCGCTCACCGAGAAGCTGACCAGCGGCCCGACCGCAGACATTCTTCGTAGCTACTCTCAGATCGAGCAGGAGACCGGCATCGTTGATGCCGATGTCATAGAGGAAGACGATGAGTCTGCTGCTGCCTAGCTCCGAAGAGGAGTTGGCGGCACTCCTGGCTGGAATGACTACAGAAGAGCTGCGTGAGGTCTACGAGACCCACGAGCAGCTCGAGCACAAGCTCACGACCCAGGGGCCGCAGACTGATGACGAACTCCATGCATGGATCAAGCACGAGATCGGAATCGACATCCCTCGTGTTGCTGTATGCGAGGATCACGACGCGCCCTTCACCTTCGTCTCAGACGTCTTCTTCAACCGTTGCAATGCGGCGTTGCTCATGGCATCACGCGGTGGCGGCAAGACGTACCTGGTGGCCCTCATCCACTGGGTGAACTCCCGCTTCAAGCCGGGCATCTCGAGCCTGACCTTCGGCGCCGTCGACAAGCAGTCGGATCGCGCCTACTCCCACCTCAAGAGCTGGATCTACGATCCCGAGACGGGCGAGAAGCGGCCACAGATTGTCTCTACACTTCAGAAGGAGACGCTGTTTCGCAACGGATCCAAGGTGGAGGTCGTCGGGTCGACTCCTGAGCAGGTCAATGGCCCGCACCCTCACGTGGCGCACGCCGACGAGATCGAGCTGATGCGCCAGGACACCTGGACTGAGTCCCGCAACATGACTGTCGCCGGCAAGACCCGCGATGGGCGCGAGCTTCCTCCTCAGGACATCCTGACGTCCACTCGCAAGGGTCCCACCGGCCGCATGCAGCAGCTGATCGACGAGATCGATCAAGCTGTGGCTGCTGGCTACAAGCCGCCACGAAAGCTCTACAAGTATTGCATCAAGGAGACGGCTCAGGAACGGCCCAACTGCCAGCGTGTTGATCCTGAGGAGCGTAAGGCCAGGCTCGAGGAACTGGGCATGGATCCCTGCAGCCTGTGCGACTGCCACATGGTCAAGCGTGGGGAGTGGGATGACGGATCTCCTCGTCTTCTGTCACAAGTATGTGATGGGGACTTCTTCCGTTCGCGTGGCTACATGCCGCCGGTTGAGATCGAGAAGCAGTTCACCGAGAACGACCAGGGCACCTTCGAGGCCCAGCAGTTGTGCACCAAGCCGGAGATGAAGTTCCACTACGTGCCCAAGTGGCGTGATGAAGCTCATTGCGTGCGCAACTACATCCCGGATCCAGAAGATGGCCCGATCTTCACTTCGACTGACTGGGGCGGCACCAACCCCCACTCGGTGCACTGGTTTCAGTTGCTACAAGTTGAGCGTCTGGGATGCGGGTGGGTGCGCAAGCCTGATGGCGTCTTCGATCCGGTGCGCCTCAAGGAGGGCACCATCGTCATCTTCGACGAGATCTACCACGCCGGCGGCGGCAACACCGAGCTGGGCCACGAGGTCATCGAGCGCGAGAAGTGGTGGAAGACCATCGTTCCGAACTTCCGAGTGCGTGAACGCTTCGCCGATCCCCAGGGCAAGGCGGCTCGAGACGACTGGAAGAACATCGGACTGCCTACGCGTTGGCACATCACTCGCGAGTTCGATGAGCACATCAAGGTCATCACCGAGTACATGGACTTCGATCTGCTCCGTGTAGCAGGAGATCGATGCCCGATGTGGCTCCAAGAGGTCAAGGGCTGGCGCAAGGACGAGAAGACCTTGCAACAGGTCGACGAGAAGAACCACGCCATGTCGGACTTCCGCTACGGCATCGCCAACATCAAGAAGCTCGCTCGCAAGCTCCAGCGCTCCAACCAGCCACCGGCTGCAGAAGGACGACGTCGCGCTCGCAGCGGCGTAGTGATCACGCGTACCGGCATCACCGATCGTGGACCGGTAGCGTCGATCCAGAAGGATTCGATGGGCCAGTGGAGGAACGCGCTGGGTGAGCCTTTGACCATGAGGAGACGTTGACGTGCCCACTCCCAAGAGACCACGGCCTACGAAGAGGGGCGCAAGTAGCAATGGACGAGGCCGCGGAGCCGTAGTTTCGGAAGGCTTGCCGAGTCCGGAGGAAGTCGCCGCCATCCAGGCGTCGGTCTTTGGCAAGGAGCAGGCACCGTCAACCAGGCAGTCCGCCGGCGCCAATGTCGACTGGGCTCGTATCCGTGACCAGCTTGGCGATCCCTTCGACGTCGAGCGCATCCCGATCAGTCGCCTGCGCATGATGCGACGCGATCCGATGCTCGCCTTCGGCCTCTCCTTCATCAAGACGCCGTTCGCTCGAGCCCAGTGGCACATCCAGGCGAGCGACCGTAACGGACCCAACCCGCAGGTCGCAGCCAACGTCGACTGGGCACTGCGACGTATCTACAGCTCTTACGTCTTCCAGTGGAGCAACATTCTCGACTTCGGCTTCCAGGCCATCGCCAAGCGGTGGGAGCAGAACTTCCCCTCTGGCACCTATCTCGACAAGAACCCAGACACTGGCGAGATCACCGAGCAGCCGCTGTGGAGCGAGGGCAACATCCCGGCCATCGTCTTCAAGCCGTTCGTGGCGCTGCCGCCCGAGGTCGTCGAGCCCATGTGGACGAGTCAGGGCGACTTCAACGGCATCCTCTACAAGGCCGGCGGAGCTGTGGGTGGCACCGGTAGCTCGCAGGGCTCCGACAAGAACGAGTTCAAGATCGACACCTACCACGCGCTCTGGGCGACGCATGGCAAGGACGAGAACTTCAACTCGATCTTCGGCTTCCCACGTACCGGCTATGCCTACAGGTTCTGGTGGAGCTACTGGTATCAGTGGGCGATGTACGACCAGGCGTTCGAGCGCAAGGCCGATCCTGCGGTCATCGTCCGCCACCCTGAGGGCGACGTCGACAACGGTGATGGCTCGTTCACGCCGATGCGTGAGTACGCCCTGGAGATGGGCATGCGGATGCGCTCCGGCGCCACGATCGCCTTCCCCTCCGACGTCTACGTGTCCGATGTGAACGGCACGCCTTCCAGCGTGCGCATGTGGGACATCGAGATCCCCGAGGACATGATCGACTTCGCGCCGTTCCAGAAGTCGTTCGAGTACGTGGACGTCATGAAGCTGCGTGCCCTGTGGATCCCCGAGCAGGCGTTCCTGGAGGGCAAGGGCGGCACCTCAAGCCGCAACGTGGCCAAGGAGATGGGCCAGAGCTTCACGGAGAGCCAGGCGGTTCTCGCCTCACAGCTCGTGGAGACCATCAACCGCTGGATCATTCCGCAGTTCCTAGCAACAAACTTCTCCGAGTTCATGCTGAACGGTGGAGAGGCCAAGATGGTCATGCAGGGCTTCGCCGATCAGGACACCGAGGCTCGCAACGCCATCATCAACCTCATCGGCCAGCAGGATCTCGGATCACGCCAGCTGATGAAGATCGTCGACCTCGAGAAGGTCATGAGCGATGCCGGCATTCCGCTGCTCAGCTATAAGGACCAGCTGATCAAGCAGAAGGAGATCGAGAAGGAGCAGGCGCTGCTGAATCCGCCTGTGGCCCCCGGTGGCGCCCCTGCAGACGGCGAGACAGGCGTCGTTCCTACTGCTACAGGATTCTCCTACGTCGCCGGCCGCGAGGTCATCTACCTCTCCGACAGCTCGAGCAAGTTCATCGAGCAGCTGCCGGCCGCGCCGCAGTACTCGGACTCCGACATCCGCCGTGAGGCACGCATCCTCTGGAACGACTGGCACGATCACTATGACAGCGAATACAAATCCTTCGCCTCCTTCCTGGAAGAGATGCAGGACGAGGGGATTCAGCTCGCCGACGTGCCAGACAACTTCCTCAAGGCAGCTCGCGCGCTTGTGCGTCGCTGGCAGCAGGAGGCAGAGCGTCAGCTGGACACGGTGACCGCTCGCACCAAGGAAGTCTTCAAGCGCATCGCTCGCCGGGCCGCAGATGTGGAAGCCAGACGCGCAGGTGTGGAGAAGACTCCCACTGCTGAGACTCTGGACGAATGGGTCGAAGAGCACACAGGAGGCCTTGTTGCAAGTGTCGAGTTCACCACGCGCGAGGAGCTGACGGACTTCCTTGCCCAGCAGATGGCGGATGGGATCACAGACCCCAAGGAGTTGGCCAGCGCCGTCAAGCGCCAGTTCGCCGACTACCCCGAGTGGAAGGCAGATCGGCTGGCTCGCACGGAGACGCGCGAGGCCTTCAACGCGTCAGTACTACAGACCGCACGGGCGAATGGCGTCAAGCAGGTCCGCGCCGTAGACGGACACGGCGATCCGGAGTGCAAGGACCGGGACGGCAAGCTCTTCGATCTCGACGCAGCGTTGAAGGAGAAGGAGCATCCCAACGGTACGCTCGCCTGGCAGATCCCCGCTGTCACGTTGACCTGGGAGTACGACGACGAGCTTCCCGAGGGTCACCGCGCCCGCATGGACGCCGAGACCAAGACGGTCTACTTCTCGAGGGAGACCGATCCGCACGAGAGGGAGATGTTCATGGCGGTCATGGCGGAGACGCTCTGATGCCAATCGTTCTGACAGACAATGGCTACGTGCTGCTCGCCGACGTCCCCAACGCCGGCTCGACCACCACTGATGCCAACGCCAGGTCGGGCAACCCGAACCACGACACTCGCTCCGGCAAGTTCGGCAGCGGTGGTCCGCCGATCGATCGCAAGCCTGAGGCCCAGCGCGGCAACGCCGACCCGATCGAGTTCAAGCGCATGCTGGACGCTGCCAGAGACGCTGCCAGGCTCTTCGATCTACCCAACGAGGAAGACATCAAGGAGTTCCTCGCCGGCCGCGCACGCAACCCAGAGCAGGTTGACATCCCCGCCTTCCTCAAGCTCGTTGAGGAGCAGGTGATGGATGACCTGGTCGATCTGCTCTCGCAGCAGTTCCGCAAGGGCTCGAGCACCGGTGAGGGGCTGCGCAAAGTCAAGGTGTCGGCGCCCAAGGGCTACCTGCGCAAGACGCTCAACTCGCTGCAGCCTGAGCAGGCCAAGGAGCTGTCCGAGAGGCTAATCGCTCGTGGCGCAGACAAGGAACGTGTTGCTACGTTCTTCCGTGAGAAGGGATTCGATGAGATCACCTTCGCCGACGAATTCGACATCGAGCCGGTGAAGGAAGTTACACTTTCCGAGTCCCTCAAGGAGGCTTTCGCCGAGATGCCTCCGCCCAACGTCACCGTGACCCTCGAGACACCTCGTCCTGTCCGTCAGCGCATCGTCGAGCGTGACGACCGCGGCATGGCCAAGGTGATTGTCCCGGAGTACGCAGATGCCGACTAAGCTCGGGCTCTATCTAGACAAGCTGGGGTCGGAGCCGATCGATACCGTCGTCGAGCTTGAAGATATCGAGATCATGGACATCGTGAGTTTTGGCAAGCCTATGTACATTCACGGTGTCAACGAGGGCACGACCACGCTGCGCAACGTGACCATGTCTACAGAAGGACCTGGTTCCGAGCACGTGCAGCTGGCATTCGATGACGCAGGATCACCCGCGGGGTGGACTGAGCCAGGAGGCTCGCTCGTCATCAGGCAGGGATCGCTGTTCCCCAACGAGAAATTCACCGTATGGGTCCGCGCGACGTTCGAGCTGGAAGATGTCGCGGACGAGCTGGACTTCAACTTCGTCATCGACTGCCGTGAATACGGCGGCTAGGAGAGCAAGTAGCAATGGCCGACTTCATCTTCAACATCTCGAAGGGGCGTGCCGTCGAGTTCCAGATCCGGGTCGACAACAACGACCCGACTGACGCGGCGCTCTACGTCATCCCCGTGGACGCCAACGGTGTCTCGGATGCCACGGCTCGAGATGTAGATACGTTCGCTGCACTCATCACCGCCGGCTTCATCGAGCGCAACACCAACGGCTGGAACCGCAAGACGATCAGCGATGCTGACGTCTCTGCGCCGGCGCCCGACGACACCAACGACCGCTTCGACCTGGTCATCGCCGATCAGACGTGGGATCCAGGCCCGACGTCTGGCAACGTGACAGATCTGGTGATCTGCTTCGGCAGCGTGGCGAGCCCGACCAACTCACAGCTGACGCCAGTCTCCTGCCACGACTTCGCCATCACGCCCGATGGATCCGTCGTGGTCGCAGACGTTCCTTCGGCTGGTTGGTACAGGGCCGCGTAGCAATATGGCGATTGCCACGCTGGATGATCTGATTGCTGCGCTTCCGGGCCAGCACAGGCACTATCAGAAGATCATCACGGGTTCGGCTGGTTTCTACCAGTCCTCGTGGCTCAGCACCGGCTTCCCTGGAGCCGGAGCAAACCCGCCGGCACGCACAGCTGGTTCTGGCTACATTCCTACAGACACTACTGCTGGCTGCATCTGCCCGTTCACCAACCCTGGCGGTTCGGACCTGACGTATCTTGCTGGATACGCTGCTCTGGCAACGGTCACGGGCTCGTTCGTGCTCTATGACCGTGTCTGGCATTGCTCTGGCATGGACGGTACGGTCGCCACTGCGCAGACAATCACCACGCCTGGGTCTGTTGACAGACCGAGCGGCGGTGATGATGTTGAGCTGTGGCTGGAGTGGTACAGCACGACAGGAAGCACATCGCGGACAGTCACGGTGTCCTACACCAACCAGGCTGGTACGTCAGGACGCACGACTCAGTCGTTCACGTTGCCTGCTTCTGTGGCTACAGGTCGTATGTATGCGCTGCCTCTTCAGTCTGGCGACTATGGAGTTCAGTCGGTTGCTTCGTTGACGTTGAGCGGCACCACGGGCACCGCCGGCAACTTTGGGATCACGCTGATGAAGCGGATCGCCGAGATCCCGATGGGCTTGCAGAACACGGGCGACAACCTCGACCCGCTGCAGCTGCGAATGCCTACAATTCCCAATGACGCATGCCTGAGCCTCATGTGGATGGCTACTGGTGCATCGACCCAGGTTCTGGGTAGCGTCGATCTCGTGCAGGGCTGACCTTTGGCGTTTGCAGACTACGACGCACTTGTTGGCGGAATCAAGTGCCGAGTGCCTATCAACAAAGTCTTCAACGTTGCAGCAACTACTTTTGGGTCTGCCTGGGCACAGGCATACAACACGCCCTTGGGTGTTGCGGGCGGTTCTGCTCCTACAACAGCTGTAGCACCAGACAAGAGTTTGTATGGGTCTATGTGGTTTCCGGATCCGCCATCAGGGATGTCTTGGTATCTGACCAAGATGGTCATACAGTCCACGCAGAATGGCGGGTTTATTCTCGCTGATCGTCTTAGCCATCAAGGCGGTCTTGTCGGTAACGTTACGACAGCTCAGACGACCAACCTTCCTACTGCAACATTGACTCGAGAGACCACGGGCGCTGATGTCGAGCCGTGGCTCGAGTGGTATACGACTACAGGCACCAACGCGACGAACGCCACCGTCACGTACGTCGACCAGGATGGTAACGCTGCTGAGGCAACGGCGACCGCTACGCCGATCGTCGCTTCAGTGCCGGCCGCTCGAATGTTTCCGGTCATCCTGAACACCGGCGACTCGGGTGTCCGCTCGGTCACGCAGGTTCAGCTCAGCGCTGCTACTGCTTCGGCAGGTGCCTTCGGGGTTACGTTGATCAGGCGTATTGCTGAAGTTGTGATCCGCGATGTGTCTCGTAGGAAGGAGATGGATGCGATCGCTCTGCGCGCGCCTAAGATCGACACCAACGCATCCTTGTTCCTCATCGCTCAGCCTAACTTCGCTAACCCGACTGTCACGGGGCATCTCGAGCTGACCGCAGCAACGTAGACCGTGCCCAAGCTCCACACCAAGACCGATGGCTTCACGAACCTCGTCAACTGGGAGTTCGTGGGTGTTGGAGCCAGCGCTACTGGTGGCCGTCTACGTCTCAATCTGAACGCCGGCTATGACTCCGATGTCTACGACGATTTCGCCGGGACGCCGCCGTTCTGGGATCTGACAGATTCGTATGCGCTGGTCGAGCTTGTAACCGTTGCGCCCGCCGGCAACGGAACTCGCGAGACATGGTTCATGGTGCAGGGCATCGACGGTGGCGGGGACATGGTTCCTACCCAGCGTGTTGGGTTCATCGTCACCGGCAACCCGCGTGTTCTGCGGCTGCTCTACTTCCCGGATGGCGCCGAGAATAGTGTAGACATAACTTTCGACGCCACTGCTCATCGCTGGCTGAAGTTCGGCATCAGTGGTGGCACGCTGTATTGGCAGACATCGGCGACCGGCTATGACAACGACTGGGTCACGCGTCGTGTCATGCCAAAGCCGACGACGTGGGGAAGTGCAGTCGCTCCCTTCTTCAAGGGTGGTTACTGGGGCACAGAGACCGCGGACTACTCCGAGTTCGACAACCTCAACCTGGCGCCTACGTTCACGGACACGCGCGTCTATCCAGACGCAGGTCACCCGATTCGGTCTGTCGAACGTCGTCTGCTCCTGCCGTCCTCTGCGGCTCCGCGACAGGACAACGGCGACGTCGCCTACGACATTTTCTTCGGGCCGTCACTTACTGCGCCCACTGTTGTAGCTATTGGACAGGTCTCTGAGACCGATACAGCGCAGACTTTTGGCCGCTCCAAGTCCAAGCTCATCGGCCAGATCACCGAGACTGACGCCGGCCAGATTCTTCGCGCTCTTAAGAGCAAGCTGATCGGCCAGACCCTCGAGACTGACACAACGCAGGCGCTCAGCGCCATCAAGACCAAGCTCCTGGGCCAGACAGCCGAGACTGATAGTGCTCAGGCGCTGCGTAGCGTCAAGACCAAGGCGATCGGCCAATCTGTAGAAACAGATACGCCTCAGGCCTTGCGTGCTGTTAGAAGCCGCCTGCTTGGGCAGCCTTCGGAGACCGACACGCCGCAGACGCTGGCTCGCTCCAAGACGAAGCAGCTGGGTCAGGCATCTGAGACTGATACGGCGCAGGCAATCAGGCGGATCACCTACTCGTCTAGCTACGTATCCAACTTCGACACCACGCTGCCGACCTTCTTCACCTCGTTCGGCACAACAGCGGTCAGTGGTGGCAAGTTGCGTGTCAGAGCAACGCCAGGCTACAGCGGTGTATACACACAATCTGTCGTATCGCTGGACACCGTAGCCATCACTGTCGAGACCCCCGGCGAGTACGACTCTACGATCGGGCTCGGCTCTGGTGACCCCAACCGCATGCTCCTGGGCGTCTTCGACGATGGTTCAGGCCCAACTGTCTACGCAACTGAGATCGTTGCCGGTGGATACGTCGGCTATGTAGACACGCCAGTGACGCTGCCATGCCGGTTGCAGATGCGACGGTCTGGCGCGAACATCGTCTTCGAGTACGACACAGGCAGCGGCATGACCACGCTGCTGACGCGCACGGCGCCCTCGTACCTGGACGGCGGCTCCTACCTGAACATCTTCGCCGGCGGATCGACTGTCGGTCCCTACGCCGTCTTTGACAGCCTCAACGTTCTTCCCGCAGCAACGACTCTCGGGATCACAGCGCCTACTGAGACCGACACAGCTCAGCCGCTCTCGAGGATCAAGACCAAGACCATTGGTCAAGTTGTAGAGACAGATACGGCTCAGGCTCAACGCGCCATCAAGAGCAAGGCCATCAATCAGGTCGGCTCCAGTCTCTGGCGCGACATCGTCTTGTCGACGTCTGGTCTACTCAGCCTCCACGAGTTCGAGGCCGCCAGCGGTACATCGATCACTGATGCGTCTGGCAATGGCCGCACCATGACTTTGTCCGGAGCCGCGAACTTTGGTTATAGCAATCCAAGTCTTGTCGGCAACGGAATAAGACTTGCTACAACTGGTATCGGCAACTGGAATGTAGCCAATACAGCTGCTTATCAGGTCTCGGAGTTCTCTGTTGAGGCGTTGGTCTATCTGCCGCCCAACAAGAGCGCGCTGAACATGACCTTGTTCTCTTCAGCGTCCACCTTGCCGGGCAGCTTCCAAGGGTTCTCGGCTCTTATTGTCAGGGCCGCCGGCGATACCAACGCCGGGTTGCAGTTGACTATGTATACAAATCCTAGTGCTGGCGATCAGGTCACCGCCAACATTGGGTATGGCTGGCATCACATTGTCATCAGTCGTGACGGCGCCGGTCTCTGCAAACTGAACATCGACAACGCTTTGTCTGCCTCGAAGACGATGGCGTTCACGCCGGGCACAACGCCGAGCAACTGGAACGGCCTCATCGCCTTCCAGACGGACGCCATGATCGATGAGCTTGCTGTCTACAATCGCGCGCTCTCTGATGTCGAGGTCGGCGAGCGTTGGCAGGCGCTTCCTGATCTTGCTGTTCCCTTCGAGCGCCGCAAGACCAAGGCGATCGGTCAGCAGCTCGAGACTGACACGACGCAGCCTCTTGGCAGAGTCAAGACGAAGACCATTGGCCAGGTCTCAGAATCTGACAGCACACAGCCGATCTCTTTCCTGACAATCAGGACTTTGGCGATCGCTGCTGCTCTCGAGACCGACACAGCGCAACCTCTTCGTCGCCTGAAGATCAAGGCGATTGGTCAAGTTGTAGAGACAGACACAGCTCAAGCACTTGACGAAGCTCTCGACGCCGGCGTTGGCCAGGTCACAGAGACGGACACAGCTCAGCCGCTGCGCCGGGTGAAGACGAAGACCATTGGGCAGGTGGTCGAAAGCGTCACGCCCCAGCCCATTGGCAAGAGCAAGACCAAGACCATCGGTCAGACGTCAGAGACCAGTTCTGTCTCCACGCTGGCGAACTTCAAGATCCGCACCATCGGCCAGGTGGTCCAGACCGACACGGCTCAGCACATGGTGCTTCCGATCCGTGTCGTACTCGGCCAAGTTGTAGAGACAGATAGTGCGCGCTCGCTGACGCCGGTCAGGGTCAAGTCCATCGGTCAGGTCTCCGAGGTCAGCACAGCTCAGCCCTTCACGGTGATCACCACGCCAGTGGTCAAGATCGTCGAGGGTCCCGACGTTCGTCGCATCTCTACAACATCTGGTCAGGTGTTCACGACCTTCCGCTGGGAGCCCTCGCAGCCCATCCAGGCATACAAGATCAAGATCGTCGACAGCCCGTCGTCTATCCACACCGAGGGTATTCAGATCCCGACGACCGGCGGTTCTATCAACACGTCAGGCGGAGCTGTTGGCGCTCACGAGTCCATGGTCTCCAAGATCCACGGCCTGGACAGCATTGCAGCTGATGGGCTCGGAGTTCATGTAGTCAAAATTTTCGTACAGGACCTCGACGGGGACTGGTCTGTCCTATGAGCCCTCAGACTGGCGGTAGCGGCAACTCGTTCTTCGACCTCACCACGGTCAACGAGTTCGTACCCACGCTCAACGACGGCGGTGTGGGCTACTCCTGGTTCGTCCTCGAGACGGTCACAGAGTATGTGCCGCCCACCGAGGTACCGCCAGAGATCCCTGCCGGTGGCGCCGGTGGTGGAGGCGGCTTCACGCACGGCGGTGGCGTGCCTCTGGTGGGCAAGCGCATCCAGACGCGCTTCGCCGGCAAGGTGGGCGTGGCCTCCAAGCCGGTGCGGATCGTCGTCGCCGGCCGCGTCAAGCAGACGGGTCGTCCGCTCGAGATTCGGTTGGCAGGCCGCGTGAACGCCTTCCGCGGGATGCGAGTCCAATTTGCGGGTCAACGTCCACGCGGCAATGCCTGGCTGCATGCTATCGAGCAGGATGATCTCGAGCTTGCGAGCCTGATGTGAGTTCGACCTCGCCTGGAAAAGAGGCTAACATCACGATGATGCCGGACCAGCGATTCCAGGGGAAGCGCGTCAGCACCGAGTGGGACATCGTGCTCACTGAGGCTGCACGTCAGGGCGTGAACTTCACGCTCAACAGCGGCAAGCGGACCATGGCTGAGCAGTGGGTGCTCTACAACGGGTATCGCAAGGGACTGCCTGGCTACAATCTCGCTGCGTTCCCCAACCCCAACGCGCCGCACGTTCGTGTCGGGCGCCCCGATCATGCGATCGACGTCGACTCCATCAATGGAGGCGAGACCCGTCTGCAGTCCTGGCTCCAGAAGCAGGGTGTGCATCCGACCAACCCCGTGGCCGGCGAGAGCTGGCACATGGAGCTGCCTGCAGAGGAGCTACGCAAGCTGGCTACTCGCTTCGGCTCTGTGCACATGAAGGTGCTCAAGCGTGGCCAGAAGGGTCCGACTGTCGTTCGCCTGAAGAAGTTGCTATGGGACAAGGGGTTCCGGAATTTCTCCGGCGACAAGTCCAGCAATAGATACAACCCGTTCTTTTCTATCTACACAGAAGAAGCAGTGAAGCGGTTCCAGGCGAAGAACGGCATCAAGGCTGACGGTATCGTCGGTCCAGCGACATGGAAGGCGCTCAGTGCCTAGCGAGAGGTTCCTCAACAAGTCGCGAGCCCTGTGGGCGGCTCGTGTGTCGTACCGGTATGCGAAGTGGCGTTTCTATAGGTATAAGTCCAAGCGACCTGACCTCGAGCGCATGGCGCTCCGCCGCAAGTGGTGGGCTCTATACGAGGAGGCCAAGCGCAACGTCGCCAAGCGTGACGCGCAGCTGGCCGCCATCGATGCCACGCACATCTCTCCCAAGGGCATGGACTTCATCGCCCGTGAGGAAGGTGCGTTGCCATATGCTTACAACGATCCTGTCGGCCACGCCACGTTCGGCGTGGGTCATCTGATCCACTTCGGTGGAGTCACGACGGCCGACAGGCTGAAGTGGGGTACACCGCAGAACCCCAAGCCGCGCTCGTACATGCTGAAGATCTTCGACAAGGATCTAGATACATACGAAGAGGCAGTTCGCGACGCCGTCAAGGTGCCGCTGAAGCAGCATGAGTTCGACGCACTCGTCTCCCTGGCCTTCAACATCGGGACAGGGGGATTCGCAGGCTCGTCAGTGGTGAAGCGTTTGAACGTGAAGGACCGCGCGGGTGCAGCAGATGCGATCATGCAGTGGAGGAAGCCGTCAGTCCTCATACCGCGCCGATCGCGCGAGCGCAACCTGTTCCTCACCGCCCACTACTGATCCGAGGAGGATCCATGAAGCGACGTTCCCGTCGTCTTGGGCTGGCCATCTCTGGCCTGCTCATGGTCTATCTCTACGCGCTACCAGGTCTCGTTCAGGCCGCGGACGGCGACGTCGAGAACATCCCGGACCCCAGCAACACCCTGCTGCTGCCCACCGATCAGCTCGTCGCCGCCCTCGTGGGTATCGCGACGATGCTCATCATGTACGGCGTCAACTACCTTGGCCCGCAGGTTCGAGACACGGTCAAGGGTCCGATCACGCTGGCAGCCACAGCTGTGACCGGTGCGCTTTACACGCTCGTCGAGTCGGGAGGCCTCGGGTTCAACCAGGAGACCGCCCAGACCGTGGGCATCGCCATCGTCGCAGCCTTCTGGACGCACGGGTTCATCTTCAAGCCAACCGGCATCGCGGTGAAGCTCGGCGCCGGCCGCAATCGACAGAACGAGGACGTCGTAGCCGACGCCCCCGGACTACAGGATTAGGTGATCGCCGTGGCTGAGGATGAGGCCAGCAAGACCAGCGTGCAGCTGTTCTGGCAAGCGGCAGCAGAGGGCAGACCCGTAGCTGCCTTCCCTTCCCCGGAGGGCAGCCTGATTACCGCCGTGGGGACCATCAGCACGGCTCAGGCAGCAAGTCTGGCCTATGGTGCTGACGGAAGGGGACGAGCCCTCCTGGGCTTGTTCTTGATCCACGACGCTACTGAGCATCACGAACAGACAGCGAGGTAGGGGTTGGGGAGCTTCGGCTCCCCAACTTGCGTTATGTCTACATACGACTCACGACCGGCAACGTATGAGCACATCCGAGACGTGGCTGCACTGCTCATGGGCTGCGCCACCAATCTGATGGTCCGTGCGCACGAACATGATGCCTCCAAGCTCGAGGAACCAGAGCGGAGCACTCTTGACGAGTTCACGCCCAAGCTCAGCGAGCTGACATACGGCTCAGACGAGTACAAGGCGTCTCTCGAGGGCATGGGCGATTCCCTGAAGCATCATTATGAACACAATCCGCATCATCCTGAGCACTTCGAGAACGGCATCGAGGGCATGAACTTGCTCGACGTCCTCGAGATGCTCTGTGACTGGGTTGCAGCTACAGGGCGCCATGAGGATGGAGACATCCGCGAGTCGTTGAAGATCAACCAGAAGCGCTTCGGGCTCAGCGATCAGCTGTGCGTTCTGATCCACAACACGTTGGACTACATGGACGATGGCTTCCAGCGCTGACACACCGCAGGGGAGAGGCTATGCCTTCGAGCGAGACTTCGGCGACGCACTCGGGATCGAGCCGACCAAGGGTTCTGGCAATCAGTGGTACGCGCCTATGGACCTCGGGGACGCTCACATCCTCGTGTCTTGTAAGCACACCGACAAGAACAGTTTCAGCGTCGGGCGAGACCATCTCCGAGAGGTTCGACTTGCCTGTCGAGGGGACCAGGAACCTGCACTTGCTGTATCAGTGGCCGGCGAGGTCTACGTGATCCAGCGTGCTGGCGATTGGCTCGCTGGCCGCACCAAAGAACCCACGATCGAGCCTCGTAAGGACGACGTCAAGCGGGCTTCTGCTCGTGTGCCGGGACTGTTGCGTGATGATGCGTAGCAACAGACGTATCCGAGACCAGATCCAGAATCGTCATGGTGCAGACACAGTGGACGAGGTCTCGAAGTGGAACGACAGCTGGGCCGACAGCTTCGCCGAGTACGGAGAGCCGCTACCTCGAGACGAGGAACTGGTTCAGCAAGACATGCTGGAACTTCTAGCAATAGAAGAGGAGTTGATGGGAAGTGGCACGCCGTAGACGCAAGGGCGGGTACCCAGGGTTCAAGAGCAAGAAGCAGTGGCGCTGGGCGTTCGCCAACAAGAAGCCTTGGGCTCGAGGTAAGGCACGCAAGACCAAGGGGCCGAGGAAGATCAGGTTCAGGCGACTCCCAAGGAGCAAGTGATGGCCAACAGGACGCGCGGCAAGAAGAAGGCCGCGGCAGCCAAGCGGGGTCACAAGAAGATCTCGCACAAGAAGAGCGCTGCCGGCTCACGCAAAGCAGCGTGGGCTCGGTGGGGCAAGAAGAGGAAGAAGAAGTAGCAATGATTGACGGAACTTTTGTGCCGCCGAGTCCGAGCCTGCCGAGTGGCAGGTCGCAGGAGATCCTCCAGAGCAAGGATCACGAGCGAGCGCTGCAGTGGTGCAGTAGTTACAACTACGCTGAGAGCTGGGCCATTATCGACGGCGCCGTGGTCATCTACAACCTGGATGATCCGCCGGCGTGGCTGGTTCCGGTGCTCGAGCGCCTCGACGAGAACGGCAACACCTTGCCGATCGACGAATCACCTGCTATCCGGTAGCCTTCTGATCGTCAGTTGTCCCCCTACACGGATGGTGATCCGATTCTATGTCTGAGAGGCTGCCCACGGATGAGGCTCTTCAGGACACGCTGGGAGTGTCGACGTCGGGCAGCTTCCAGGCAGAGGTGACGTGTGGCTGAGAAGCTCCCCATCCCATGGCCCGGACCGATCCGCCCCGAGAGAGACCCAGTCTCCGCTCAGGAGGCGATGGCCGGCCACCCGACAGCACCTGGCTTCCGAGAGCCCTATGTGGCTGTCCATGGGCGCCAGGACGTACGTGATGGCTCTCCCGGGATCCCTCGAGTCTGGCCGGGTCGACGTGGCCCGCTGGGCATTCCCGGATCCGGTACTGGTACCCCCACCCAGCCGGACATCTTCTACGACGGACCATTCGAGGACTAGCTACATGATCGGACTCGCCCTTTTTATCATCCTCTTCCTGATCTTCTGGTTGGTCGGGATGGGCGTGATTCTCTCCCTTCTGCTCGCTGCGGCGATCGCCGTTGTGGTGTATCTCCTCACGGGCAGCGTCTCCTACGGCCGCTGGAGGAGGTGAACACATGGCAACAAGCCTCAAGGGCATGACCAAGAACGGGAAGGCCTACAGCCTTTACCGTACCGCCGGCACAGCCCAGGTCGCGTTCGACCTCGGTGATGGTCGCACCTACGTGCGTCCTCGCAACCGCGCTGACTACGGTCTCTCTGGCCAGAGCAACGTGCGCGTCGTGAATCCCGCGGCGCTGGACTCTCGGACCACTCGTCGCTACGCGACGCTCGGTGTCGGAGACCCTTCACACGGGCGCCGGTACTAGGTAGACTGGATCTCCTCCGGTAGTTGGCACGCAGAAGAGCCCCGGCCCGCAACGCCGGGGCTCTTCGTTTTCCATGGACACCTTCCGCTTCATCCGGGTCTGCCCATCGAGCGGCCGATTCGAGTTCCACTGCACGACTTGTAGCAATGAATTCTACTTCGCTCCTGGTCGTGAGCTGGACGAGCATCTGCGGCCGAGGTGGAAGCACTGCCCTCACTGTGCGGGCTGGTGGATCCTCCCCGAGCGACTCAAGCGGCTCGTTTCAGATGACGATCGCGCCTGAAGTCCTTGTGCGTGACCGGCTTGATCGACATGCCCCACCGTCGCCTGTAGAGATACTCGAGCATCGGTAGGTCGCTCTTGCCGCTGTTGCACGAGGCACATGCGCCGGTGAAGTTCAGCCAGCTGTAGATGCCGCCGATCCCCGTCGCCTTGCGCGCCTGGGGCTCGATGTGGTCCATCGTCCCTGCAGGGTTGCCGCAGTAGGCACAGGGGTCCTTCCTGGTGATTGCTGCCCATGCGTCCCTGTGGCTCTGCCCGTCGTCTCTGAGTGTGTGTCCCGTTGGCATGCCGTGTCCGAGTGGATGACCAGGGTGGTCTACCTCGAACTCGGTGCGTGGGGGCTCAGGGAGGGGGCTGGAGCGCCGGCGCAGGTCGTTCCGGTACTCCAGCCACCCTTCCTCTTCGAGCCGCTCGAGGCTCTTCTGTACGACGTCGTGCATCAGAGCCTCTCGGACCAGGTCACAGCGGCGGATGCCAGCTGACGCAGCGCAGCACGGAGCTTGACCTTCTCGCTGGTCTGACGTGCCTGTGCGAGAGCACGCAGGGCGTCAGCGACAAGGGGCTCGCCCGCAGGGCCAGCATGACGCAGTTCAGCGATCTCAGCCTCTGTGAGCCGGCGCTTCTCGCCCTTGACGAGCGCCACGGTCTCCATCAGCTGACGCTCTGCACGAGCGGCTCGCGTCTCTGCTTCATCTGCCCTGCTGTTGGCTGCATCTACAACTGCCTTCTCCGGCGCCTCCTCTGTGATGACGACTGGCTCTCGAGCTTCCAGCTCGGCCACCTTCCGCTGGGCCACCGTCAGCCTGTCCTCGAGCTTGTTGACCTGGGACTTGAGCTGACGGCGGTCCTCACGGAGCCCGTTGATCGTGGCCTCCGCACGCTCCAGCTTGGACGCCGCACGTGTAGCAGAGCTAAGGGCCTCCGAAATTCTGACAGCAGAATCGGCGAGCCTCTCCTGAGAGTCAGAAGTTTCAGCCTCCAGCCTTGCGATCGTACGGTTCGCCCGGTCGAGTGCACGGGTGTCCACGACCTTCTCGCGGACAATCTTGGTCTTTGGTGTAGCTATAACATTGGACTTCACCTCCTTGACCTTCGGCTTCTCGGCCAGCTTGCGCTCGAGACGTTCGATCTTGCGCTCGAGGATCTCGACACGATCGCTGTCTCGGTAGACGGTGACCGTGCGAGTCACGTGGCGCATGTCGCGCACAGGGGCGTGCGCGTGATCAGCCCGGCGCTTGCGCGGGCCTGGCTTGTTGGGCTCGAGACCCAGAGCTTCACGGGCGCCGTTGAGCGATCCATCGAAGCGGCTCTTGATGACGTTGAGCGAGGGCCACGGGGCACCCGTCTCAGGGTCGCCCTGGACGTACCGCTCGGCCATCTCGGGCTCGTCTCGCCACTTCGCTGCGGCCGGCGAGAACGCCGCCGCAGTCCAGTCCGGACCGTACAGCTCCGTGTAGCGCTCGAGAGCTTCGAGCACCTTCTCGCGGGTCCAGACCATCTTCGGCCCTCCCGCGCTCTTCAGTGCGGGAGAGGTCATGTGATCTCCCGCTCTAGAAGGTGCGCTCGATGCTCGGCTGGGCGTTCCTCGAGCATGCGACGTCGGCGCCGGCCAGGTGACCGGGCTTGTAGGACGTCCACATGTCGAGGAAGAGCATCATCTGGCGAGATCTTAGGCATCCATGCCCGACGAGTCAAGTTAGCGGCGCAGCACACGCAGCTTGTCAATGCGGAGGACGAACTGGATTGTAGCCGCAGAGTCCATTGGATCTGTTGCTAGATAATCTGCCACGATTGCCCCTACTGTGGCAGGCACCTTGCCTTCGGGGTATGGTGATCGATCATCTTGCGCTATTTTTGCCAGATCTGACCAGCCTCCCATTTTCAGTCTCCGATGTACTCGCCTAGCAATATTTCGTCTTCGCGTGCGTAGACGTTTCGGGAGAGCGCCTTGATGGTCCACTTGTGGCCGAAGTCGCACTCGATGTAGGGCCGGCCGATCTTCCGAGCGACCTGGCTGGAGCCTAGAACTAGATCAACGTCGAACACCTCATGCTCGTAGTGCGCCACGAGAGGAAAGGAGTAGGGCTCTCCGCAGGTCGGGCATCGCAGCTGCGAGATTGGCGTCCCGCTCATCGCCAGAAGCCCTGCCCGGCACTGTCTACCCTGGTCAGCTCCTCGAGCATCTCGGTGATGTTGTCCCAGCTGGTGCCCACGCTGGTGGCGAAGACGGGATTTCTGTCAGATTCACGAGCCACGCACCAGTCGACGCCGACAGCCTCAATCCGCTTGTCTCCATACGAGTCGCGGCCGAACATTCCGCCACAGTACCCATGCAGAATCTGCCCTACGTAGAGCATCAGTCTTCCACCACCCCGAGCTTGATGACGTTGCCATCCTGACCGATGTGCCATCCATCAGGATGCGATTTTGTAGATACATACAGATGTTGGCCGCCGGTAGGACTCTGTGTGATCTTGAAGTCCAGGCCGTTGTAGACCCGGGCAAGATTGAAAAGCGCTTCGATCTGCTTGTCTGTCAGTCGAAATGTTGTTGATATATAATCCTTGTGGCGGTGAGTCTTCACAGCTGATCCTCGAGCAGCTTGGCATAGTGATCAGGGGTCACGATGATGCCGCCGATCTTGCCTCGGTTCATGATCACAATCTTCTCGAGATGGCCTAGCTCGAGCTGTCGGAGTAGAGCACCAAGCTCTCGAACAACCTCGCGATTCGTGCGCAGTTCCTCGTTGTTTACAGGGATATCAGCCATTGTAGATATTTCCTTTCATGGTTCCAAAATTCTGGCAGCAGCGAATCAGTCTTTCTTCTGAGAATCAGAAGTTTCTTCGTATGCACGCATCTGGCCCTCGAGCGCTTCTATGCGTGCATACGCTGTTTCAAGCTGCTTGTGTACTACTACAAACAGAGCTTCGACGTTCTCAAACTGAGAGATCACGCGCCTGAACGTTTCTAGCGTCTGCTCGTCCATCAAGCCGGATTCTCTTCGAGCCAGCTGTTGGCTTCTCTCAGCCGGCGCCGGTATTCGTTGACGCTGATCGGATACTCGCGCAGATGGGTCATGTAGTTGGCTTCGGCCATCATGTCGTGTCCCTTGCAAAGCAACGTGTCGCCCCATGTACGCATAACTGTGGCATTGCGTTCGCACCCAGGCCACTCGCAAGTTGCTTCGCAGTCTATGTTCATTATTCTGCTCTTGCGCGCCGACAATGGTTCTCGTGCCGCACAGGGTCGTGACGCACGTTGTCTTTGTCTACATGGCCACCCGAATACCACGGGTTGCTCGCCGGCACGACTCCGAACACTGGAATGACCTCGCAGTCATCACAGCATTCGGAGTCGCGGATCTCGCAGCCGTTCATCAGTCGTAGGGGTCGGGTTGGACGGAGGACACGTCATCAGGGTCGATGTAGAACTCTCTCGATGGGGTGCTAGTGTCCGCGAAGGCGATCATCTGTCCCTTGCCACGGTATGTCTGAATTCGCTGGTGCACAGTAGCTACACTTCCATACCCGTGGCTAGTCCAGTAGGTCTCACCGTTTTTCATGACGATCTTGACGCGCCTCATCAGTCTGCCCTCGGAGGCGTCACGTTGCTCCATGCTCGTCGTGCCGCTTCCATAGCAACATTAGCAATTTGACGCGGGATCAGGCCGGCGAAGTGCTCCTCGTCGTACGACACGATCGTGTCGCGCCCGTTGGCGTCGGTCACGATCACGATGGCTTGAACCTTCATGCGATCCTCTTCATCTGCTCGTGCAGGCCGCCGGCAATGTCGACGTTGGACTGGATCCACGCCATGCCGTCACGTGATGAGAACTTCGGGATGATCGTGTAGGGACGCAGACCCATCACGCAGCCGTCCAGTCCTGACAGAAGGCTGTGAGCGAACCCATCCAGTCTCTCCTCGAGCGTGTAGCTCTCAGGGACGTTGCTGTTGCCCTTTCCGGCCCAGTATCGAGCGGTGCGGTTGACGAACTCGAGGAACTCTTCGCGAGCCTGTTCCTCCGAGGGCTCTTCGCTCAAGTGAGCGAAGAGCTGATCGAAGTCTTCCATGTTGCTAGAAGGCGCCGGCGGAGAAGCTGGACATGATGTTCGGCGTGGCGGTGTCGAAGCCCACGACGTCCAGCATCCCCGGGTCCTGCGGATCGGCGATCGTGAAGCCGTTGGAGATCATGCCCACGGTCACCAGCTTGGACGGGAGCCCCGACTTCTGGCGGTACTGCTCCAGCGCCTGGGACGGGTGCGGCGTTCCGGCCCACGTCTCGTTGTCCGTGTAGATGATGAACGTGTCGACATCGACGTTGTTGTCGGCCGCCCACAGCATCGGCAGAGCGCAGTCCGTGCCGCCGCCACCGATGGAGTTGATGCTGTAGATCACGTCGTCCAGACGGCGAGCGCTCGAGATGTCCACCGGAGTGATGCCGTCGCCTCCCCAGCTGGACGAGAACGCCGTGACCAGGCAGGCGGGCTCCACGCGCTCGGTGACCATAGCCATGGCGCCAGCACCGATGTGCGGCGTGATCCCGGGCATGCCGGCGATCTCCGACCACGTCATCGAAGCCGAGACGTCGATGGCGAGCATCGTGCGCTTGTTCGACGGCTCCACGTTGCCGAAGGCGGAGTAGAACGCTGCGTCGAGCGCGTTGACGATCTTCGAGTTGGCAGTCCACGTGTTCGCGCCACGGATGCTCCTACCGCCCTGGTAGGTCTTCATGGCCACCAGGATCGTCAGCGGGTGCACGCGAGCCTTCACGAGCGCTGCCGGATCGGTGATCTGCTCGACGATCATCTGCGTGTAGCTACCGCCCATGGGCTCGATCACGCCGTTGCGCGTCATCGTCGCCAGGTTGCGGATCATCGCCGTCATCGGCATGCCCATGTCGAGCATCGCCCGCCAGACCTCGGGGTCGTTGAGGTGCTCGGTCTGGAGTGCCTCACGGGGCAGGTTGTACTCGCGCACGGCACGCGCGGTGTCGGCCGGCGACTTGGCCATCTGCGCGCGCTCGTAGCCCTCGATGATGGTCGGCATGGCCGGGTTGAGGATCGTGTTCTCGAGGTCGCCCTGCGTCTTGTTGGGCTCCTTGGCGACCCAGTTGTAGAGAAGCTCGTGCACCGGCGTCTCGCCCTTGGGCTTGGCGATGCGCAGGATGTCGCGGTGCGTCCAGTTGTTGCGCTGGCGGTACTTGATGATCTGGTAGGCCAGGGCGTCGGGGTTCTTTTCCTCGTACCAGTCCTGCAGGGCACGGTGCAGAGCCCGTCCACGGCCACGGAAGTTGCCGACGATCTCCATGAAGGTGAACAGGTGCGTACCGATCCGGCAGACCTCGGGGAGCGCCGCCAGGGCCGCCCTACGGGTGTTGACGTCCTGCACCGAGGCAGCCATCGCCAGGGCGAAGATCGCGGGATCGTTCTTGGGCGCCCGTCCGGACTTGGAGATGTCGACGATCACGGAGACCGTGCGCGGGCCGTCCTCGTCGATGCACTCGAGCACGGCGCCGGCGTTCTCCTTGGTGAGCTGCGCCTCGGTGGCGTAGTAGGAGCCGCCCTCGGAGCCCAGGATGAGGAAGCGCTGGAGACGGGTCCAGCAGTCGACTGCCCAGACGAAGCCGCCCTCGGAGTTCTCGACCTGGTCTGTGCGGCCAGGGATCTGCTCTCTCTGCGGCGTGGAGCGCGTCGACTCTGCGTACTGCTTCAGGTATCCGGCCATCCCCTGCTCCCTTCTGTTGTGTGTAGAAATACGAAACCCCGAGCGCGTTGTGGAGATTGGTGTTTTAGGCGCTCTGCCAATTGAGCTACCGACGTGCTTCGCACGCCGACCAGGGATCGAACCTGGATCACCCCGTCCATAGCGGTAACCAATCTTCCTTCAGCTCGGGGCTTCGTAGGAAGTAGAGCTACAAGCACGTTGGCGGCGATCGGAGTGGCCTCCATTGGCCATCCCCCAAGGGAGGGGGATACTGGGATCGAACCGGTGAGAACCGATCGTCCTTCAGCTCGTAGCTACAAGTCTTCCTACGGGCGCGGTGTTGAGAGTCGGAAAGCCCCCGCGAGTTGCGTGGGGCTATCTGTTGGAGAGATAACCGACTGCCCTTCAGCCCGTAGGCATAGTTCGCTGGGCACGTTGGTGGAGATCGGAATACGGCCGCTTGTGGCGGCTCGTCGTAAAGGGCTGGCTTTAGGCCAGCTTATTGGCACGAGAACCGATGTCCTTCAGCCCAGCTATGTCTTGCTACAAAGTTCTGTGTCGAGCACGTTGTTGCAATTGGGTGTCGTTAGCAAGATAACCCAGTCTGCTTCAGCTCGACGAGAGAGACACTAACATCCCAACGACGACGATGTCAAGGAATCGTCACGAATTTGTCGATGACTTGTCCTTCTGGGCTCGAGCCTGGTTGCGCTCACGCATGCAAGCTCGGCACCAACGACGCTTCTCGCTGACCGTGAACTCACCCACATGGCCTCGCGGACACGGGTCGTCTTGGCTCTTGCGACCGTAATGAGGTGGGTTGTCCAAGACAGCCTGAGCCTGAGCTTGCCGGCGCTCCGAAAGATGCGGCAAGATGGTCTTTAGAAATGGCTCGACCACATCCCATGTAGACAAAAACCAAGTCCACTGTGGCTTCCAGTGTTCGTAAGGCTGATACGGGCCTATGATCCGCCCGCCGAAGTGCTTGTGCAGCCGGAGGATCACATCCTTGTCTGTCATGGCGACTCGAATTCGGCGGTCTTTGACCCCGAAAGTCCCTTCGCCTTCGATGATTCCGATGGCCCAGGAGAGGTGATCTAGCTCGTGCATCTTCGTGACAGGGAGTGGAGGCGGCCGGCGAACCAGGTCCGTGGGCTAGACCTTCACGCAGGCGCCGAAAGGAAATACGCCGCGGCGCCAGCCGCCTCCACCCGAAGAAGTCTAGAGGACTCCGAGCACTCGCAGCGTGGCTGCAGCAAAGGAGATGATGACGAGAATGCCGACCATGAGCGGATCTTCTTGTTGCTGGTTCATTGCGGACCTCCTTGGTGTTTCGGGACACTCATCCTCTCCCAGAACGCGGCCTGAGTCAATTTAGACCGAGCTGGGTAAGCCGCTCGGAGAGGGGTCTCATGAGGGAGTGTGCTAGGACCGGCGGGGGCCGGTCCTAGCTGTCTGTAGATAGACGGAGAGGCGCCCGAAAGCGCCTCTCCAAACACCCCCTCAGGTGTCGATCGCCAGCGTACTAGACGCGGGCGCGACCCTGGCTCGAGGTGTCGTTGGGGTTGCCGTCGTTGGCCATGCAGAGACGGACGAGCTGCACCGTGCGGTACGTCCTGCCGTCTGCCGTCCTGACGAACGACGTCACCGTGCGCACCTGCCCCTTGGGGACACGCAGGCCTCGGTAGTCAGCCGTCACGAGGAAACGCTGCGCCCCGTTGCGGGTGACCGGAGAGACCGACCAGAACTCTGCCTGGTTGCGCACCAGACCACGGTCGACAGCCACCACAGGCGAGCCGTTGATGCTCGTACGGATCAGGAACGAGTACACCCGGTCCGACTGGCACGAAAGCGCCTCGACCCGGTTGTAGATATCCGTGATCTGCACCTGCAGGTAGTTGACCGTGTTGATGAACTGCTGGTTGAGGTTGTTGAGCTGGATCTGCAGGTTGTTGACCTGCTCCTGGCTCGCCGGCACCTGGCAGTTCGTGATGGTCGTGGTCGTCGACTCTGAGCGGCCACCGCCATCAGCGGTCCACGTGAACCACGTCGTCACGACGTGAGGCGCGCGGTCCTGGTTGAAGTACCCGAAGCTCGTGTCGAAGTTCGGGCCTGTGCCCGTGATCGGCACGTCGGGCTGGGGGACGCCGTCCACTGTGTAGTGCAAGACGACGGTCTGGGGTCCGGAGGGGAAGTTCGAGAACGACCCGTCCAACTCGGCACAGCTGTTGTGAGGCTTCTGTGCCTGATGCGCCTCTGCAGGCGCAGCCTTGACGATACCCACGACGGCGAACACCATCGTGATGACTGCGAGGAAACGCTTCATGCGCCCTCCTTTCGTTGTGTACACAACTAGTGGCCATCCTTTGCCACCAGCTCCTCATCGGCATATCAGCCAGAGGACTTTAGATCTCGTTGCGAATGCAACTACCGCACAGCGAGGTCCACTTGGAGCCGGTCGGCTTGACGCGGCTGTAGTACCACCAGGTGCAGTCTCGGCACTGGGTGTAGTAGATGATCCTGATCATGGCTCTCGAGCGCACACGTTGGCCGTGGCGCGGGTCAAGTTGAGTCTGTTCTGGCTCATGTTCCGCACCTTTCGATTCAGCTCGGCGAGCTTGGCCTTGGTGACTCGGCCTTCGCCTTCATAGAGGCTCAGTTGTAGCACCAAGACACGCACGCGAGACACGGCTGTGTTGAACGTGAGGACGTCGTAGCAGAGTGACTTGGGATCCAGTGCATCCCGATCTGCGTCCTCGAAGGCCTGCTGGGCGACGATGATGTTGTCGTTGACTGTGTCCAGCGTGGACTCGGCAAGGAAGAGCCGCTCGTCCGGGCTCGGCGCCGTCATGTAGCTAGGCTCCGAGGTCGAATCGTTACCGACCCAGTTCCCGACGAAGAACGCTACTGCGATGCCGACGATGAACCCGAAGACGATCAGCCGGCGCATCAGTCGGTCATCTTGATGTTCTCGATGCGAAGGTCGAGCTGCTCATCCAGATGGACGTCAGGCTTGATCTCGCCAGCGACCACGAGTTGCTCGGCTCGCTGGATCGTCGGAGCGGCCACCCAGTAGTGTCGGACGATGGTCTCGGTGGTCACGACCTCGTAGTGGAAGCGACTCATGTAGCAACTCCCGTCAGTTGAGCGATGAGATAGAGCGCTTCGGCGAACGCGTACATCGGCAGGAAGATCGCAACCATCAGGCCGATCACGATCCCTCCGAAGGCGAACGACTCACCGATGACGCGGAAGTACGTTCTCATGTAGCAACACCAGCCAGCGCGGTCACGACCTGGAACGCCTTGCTCTTGAAGCCATCGGCGTCATCGATGACCTTCTGCAGCCGCGAGACACGTGCGTCGCGCCCCCAGTCGGCGTACTCGGTCAGCGCGTTGTACATGCCCCAGTAGGAACCCTCAGCGTTGCCGGACGTCTCACCCTTCAGAAGACGCTTGACGGCCTCACGCGATTCCTCCAGGTTGGCTGCTGCACGGCCACCCATGGTCTCGTCGATGGGGAACATCTCCTCGAGCACGGTCTTCTGTGCCTTCGGGCCGCAGAGCTTGAGTCCCAGCTGATCGCCGACCTTGGCGAACTGCTTGTAGTAGTCCACGGTCACGCCCAGAACGTTGCGCGCCTCAGCGATCTTGGAGGACATGTCGCCCATGTGCCGCAGTGAGTAGACGCGCTTGGCGCCACGCAGAGCGGCAAGCTCCGTGTTCCGGCAGACGATGCGGATCGGAGTGCACGCCGACTGCACCGAAGACTTGCCGTCGTGGCTGTTGGAGATGAAGGCGTACTGCACATACGGATCGCCGGCCACGGTGATCCAGTCGGGGAGCTTCATGAGCACCCACACACGCCGGCCGCCCTGAAGCGAGCCTGCGGTCTCGAAGAGCATGTCCGTGCCGTACAGGTTGGAGAGCCAGTTGAAGGCCTCGACGTTCTGCAGCGGCTGGTAGCGCTTGGTGACGACGCCCAGCACCTTGTCGTCGCTCGAGCGAACGTTGGCGACGCCGGTCTCCTCGGGGACGGGGATCAGGATGCTGTCAGGGTCCTCCGGGTCGAGATCGAAGTAGAGCGGACGCTGCTCGACGGTCCAGTCCAGGCCGGCCCACTCGATGGCCTGCTCGATCGTCTCGGGGTGATGATCCGGGATGAAGCCCTCACCGTGCCACGGAACCTCGCGCACGGAGAACATTGTCTCTACAGCGGCAGGCATCTAGAACTGCTCCACGTAAGCCGGGTCGATTCCGGACGGGTCGTAGCCATCCCAAGCCACAACCAGTTCGTCGCGCGGGTAGGGGTTGAACTTGCCGGGCTCCGTGTGCGAGATGCCGATGATGACGCCCTCATCATCCGTGAAATGCATCTCGTCGGGCGTGTCCTCGATGACGACGACGTTGTCGCCTACCTTGAAGCCGGCCAGCTCGGTCACACCCTCGACGATGTTGAAGTCCTCGGGCTTGCCCCACTCCTCGTTCCAGTCCATGCTCTGCTCCTTTCGTAGCTCTCAGGAGAACTATATCGAGATATCAGCGAGAGTCAAGTAAGAATCAGGAGAACCTGAATTCGTACTCGGCCGATGGGTCCTCGACAGCCCATTCATCGGTGTCGCCATCTGGCCAAACGAGCAGCCATACCAGCCGCTCGTCGGAAACCACTTCGGCCACGATCTGAGCCCACTGCCCACTTTTGTAAGCATATGGGTGGTTTGATCGAACCAGCATTAGCTGCCCGGTCGCTTCGGCTTGATGGTCGGTCGTGTGCGAGGCTCGAGCCCGACCGGCACCTCACGCCGCACAGGTGCCGGCTTGGGCTTCTCGCGCTTCTTCTTGGGCTTGGCCGTCAGATCACGCGTAGGGGCCGGCCCGCGCCGCTTGAGAGGCATCGGCTCCTTATCCCTGAGCTGTCGCACGCGCTCGCCCGAGATGCCTACCCACGAACCGACCTCATTGAGCGTGTGCCCGTTGTCCAGGGCCGCGTTGATGGCCATGTGGATCTCTATGTCGGCAGACAGGATGGCGTCCTCCTTCGCCTGCCATGACTCCTTGACGTCGGTTTCGTGGTTCATCAGTCCAGCGGTTCCTTCCTCAGAGAGTCCAACAGTGCGTCGGCCTCCTTGATCTCGTTGTCGCGTGCGACCCGTAGCTGGTCCAGGCTCATGTCCATCAGCAGATTCAGGTGCTTCATGGTGCAGGCCTGAATGACTACACGATGCGAGAACGCCGTCTGGTAGGGGTTCTCGTTGACGACAGACCAGGTGTTCCCGGTGTAGGCCAGGAAGATGTTGAACTCGAGGTCGTTGAAGCTGTCGACCATCTTGTCGATCGTCGGCTGGTCGACAGTTAGCGAGACGCCGATTCCCAGCCACTCATCTGGATCAGTTTCCAGGGGCCGACCGACGAACCAGACCCATGGGTTCTTGATCTCCTGACCGAACTCGTCTGTTGCCGTCACGCCGCCATGATGGACGGCGCGCAACCGCCAGCGGCGAACTCCCCACTGGCGGTACATGCGCTGTACGTTGGTCACTAGGCGGCGACAGGCGCGCGCTTCGGGCGCACCGGGGCCTTGGGCTTGGCGCGACCATCCGTCGGGCTCGGCGCCTTCGCCTTCGGAGCGACCGGCTTCTTGGGCGCAGCGGGCTTCTTGGGCGTAGCGGCAGCCTTGGCCTTCGGAGCGGGCTTGGGCTTGGCCGGCGCCTTCGGAGTCGTCTTGGCCGCAGGCGCCTTCTTGGCGGGCGCGGGCTTGGCAGCCGTCTTGGCCTTGGGGCCGGGCTTCGGCTTCGCAGCGGTCTTCGCCTTCTGCTTGGCGACCGGTGCATCGCCGTTGCTGGAGGGAACGTGCGGCTTGTAGATGATGTTCCCGGCGCTGGACAGCTCGGGAATGAACTCGGTCACGTTGAGATCGTGCCCGGCCTCCTCGAGAGCGCGAGCGACCTCGACGGGGATGGTGAGGCTGTAGTTGACGTACGGCTCCTGGGTCGTCTTGTTGCGACCGTTCTCGAACTTCCTGATGCGGTAGCTGCGTCGTGCCATGGTGTGTCCTTTCGTAGAGTTGATCCGATGGCTGTAGCCACATTACCACATGGCTACAGGGTGTTGCAAGTTAGTAGCTGAACTTCTTGGCCTGAATTTGATCGCGCCGTTCGACGAGCTTCGTGTAGCCAGACTCAAGGTCACCGATGGCCCACTCGGAAACCTCCTGCTCATCGAGCACATCGAGAATCTTGTCGATCTCGGCAAGGGACAGCGTGACGTTGTAGTACTCCTCCAGCTCTTCCATCAGTCCTTGGCCCTCGCGCGCCAGCGCCGGCCGTCGAACCAGTAGCGCTTGTTCATGATGGCCTCGACCTGCTTGGCGCCCTTCTTCTGCGCCTTGGCCTTCTGCTCGGCCTCGGCGAGCGCTGCCTCGACCCTCTGACGCTGCTGCGGGCCGTGTGCGCGTCGCCTCTTGAGTCGGAGCTTCTTCTGGTCTCGGGTCATGACGTACCTCCTGTGATTCCTACGTTCCTGAGTGCGCACTCTGCTGCTGCCTGCTGCAACATGTTGGCGCGGCCTCGAGCCTCTCCTGCAGTCACGCGATTGGTCGAGCTGCCAGGATGGATCACCCATTCCTCCCATCGAGTGTCGAACTTGACGCGAGCGTATGTGCAGACCAGCTCGCCCTCTTTGCTGTCGTCGATCTCGTAGAGCATGAACTTGATCTCGGCGTCGAATCCCTCTGGCATGTAGCCAATACGACCCTCTTCGCGCCTGACCTCGTAGTCGATCATCCGTCGAACCCCGCCACGCCACGCGAAGGCGGCAGATCGGCCTCGATCTCGTCGTCGATGTCCGTCAGAAGAGTTGAGAGCATCTTCATGACGCCTTCGACTCGGGCGATGTAGTTGCCCATCAGCTCGGCACGGCCATCGTTGGTTGAGGTTGCCTCTGCCTCGCGCATGTGGCCATGAGCGGCCGTCATGAAGACGCGCGCCTTCATGATGCTCTCGCGTTCATCAGTCACAGGCCGGCCTCCGGGTTGTAGCTGACAGGCAGGCCATCCTCGCCGTTTCCGTAGGGAACATTGGACAGGAAAGCGTCGACTGGAAAGACTCGCCTCAGCTCAGCCCAGACCTCGCTGTATGCGTAGATCCCCTCGCTGTTGACATCATGGCTATCGGCCGCCAGACCACAGAGTGCCAGGAATGCACTCTCATGTAGGACAATCGTGTGCGTGTCCTCATCTTCGATATTGTACATTGCTATGCCCCTTCGGTCGGGAAGCCGACTAGTCGCATGGCCTCGACGTGTGCGAACTCGGGCACTCCGGTGATCTCGAGCACCTCGATCGCGTGCGGGATGTTGGCCGGGTCCTGAAGCGTTGGCTCCCAGTCGTCGCCGTGCTCCCATGCCTGCTCGATGACATCGGCGCCGAACTGGGCCGCACCGTTCCAGATGACGCCGTGAATGTCCACGTTGTAGCGCTGAGCCAGGTGCATCATGTCAGCCAGCAGATCGCTGAGCGGGTAGCCGCCGAACGTGCTGTCCTCGTCGTCGCTGCCCGTGACGATCTGCTTGTCGCTCATTGCGCTGCCGTCCAGGCGATGATGTAGGCGGTATCCCTTGAGTGCCTCTAGGGCGCGGTCGCCTCTGGTGAAATTGTCCATGTATCTATTCTCTCAGTTCTATCTATAGAGTCAAGTTAGGCGTAGCTCTCGGTGTCGTCCAGCTCGCCTGTGGTGATCTCGATGTAAGCCTCAACGTGGTAGACCTCGCCAGTGTTCAGGTTGACGTGACGATGGACGTGCCAGCCGTCGCCGTACTCGGCCGCGTCATAGTCACAAGCATCCTGAGGGGTCCCGTGCGTCGACACAAAGAAGCCGCCATTCATGCTCTGGTCAGCCTGAATGCTCGCCCAGTTGTCGGCGTCGTTCAGGTTCTCGAGCGTGACCTCGGGCTCGTCTACCGGGTAGTCACGCAGGATGGCCTTGAGAACGGCTCGCTTCTGATCAGGCGTTGCCATCAGAAGCCTTCCTCAGCGACCTCGACGAGCACGCCGGTGTCATCCTGGATCATCTCTCGATCATCGACCTGCATGAAGTACTCATCGACGTTGTCTGCGCCAAGGAACTTCTCGGCCGCCTCGTCGGGCGACTCGGCCGGCACGCGGTAGCGCGCGACCTCAATGATGATGTAGTCAGGCATTAACCGACCCACTTGGCGTCGATGACGCTGTAGTCGTCCTCGATCACGTTCGACTCGTAGTGCTCTCGGTCCCACTCGCCCGTCGTGAACAGGTCATGCAGCTTGGCCTCGATGGCTTCGGTCTCAAGCACTCCATCGAACTTGTAGGTAAGGTGTTCGCGTCGGTAGAACTCGACGGTCACAACAGTCTCGGGCATCAGTCGACCTTCCTGTAGACATCGACTCCGCCATCGACGTGGACGCGAGCCACGACATCGCCTCGCTCGTCGTCGAAGATGTCCGTCGTCACGGGCCACTCGACTGCGGCCTGCACGGCATGCTTAAACATGTTGTAGCTGTATACCTCGTTCTTGTAAACAGTGCCGTTCTCGTCACGGCCCTCGACGATCTTCGCTGTGAACATCAGGCCTCCAGTCGGATGTAACGCTCGACGCCCTGGTCAGCCAGTTCGTCATCGAGTACGTAGTTCGTGGTTGTATCGGGGTTCTGGATCGCCGTGTAGAACTCCTCGGCGTCCTTGTGCACATGCACGTGGATGTTCGTGCGACTGACGTCGTAGACCACCAGCGCCGGCCCGTAGAGCGGTCCCTTGGTCGATGCCGGGTTGTCGGCCGTCTCGCCCTCCTGTAGCTCCACAATGTGACGGGTCCAGCCGTTGCCCAGCGAGTGCCCGACGACGTAGACGAACTTGGTCTTGACGCCATCTTCGACCGACTCGATGGGCGCGCTGCGGCTAAGCGTGTAGTGCGTGCGGTACATCAGCAGTTCTCCTTGACGATTGCGGCGACGGTGTTCCAGACGTCGAAGGCGCCCTGGTCGCCCTTGCCCTCGGCCAGCAGGTGTGCCGTGCGAAGCTCACGCAGAATCGATCCCAGCGTGTCCTCTAGGGCGTTCTTGTATTCGATGAGTGAGTCGACGGACCCAAGGTCGTTGCCCTCGTCGTCGATCCCGCCCTCGTCGCTGTAGTAACACTCTGCGGCAAGACGGTCGATGATGTTGCTCATGACGCGATCTCGTTGAGAATCGTGCCGTCGCCGGTGATGGTGCAAGACGCATCGCCCTGTGAGACGTTGACCCACATGGGTCGGAAGGGATCGTCGCTGTCGTCGATTAGGACGCGCGCCGCGTCACTTCCGGTGTAGATCCATTCGTTCAGCGCATCGACCTGCTGCGCGGTAAGGCTGATGGTGTAGGACATCATGAGGGGTTCCTTTCGATCATGTAGCTATACTATATTACTTCTAGCTACAAGTCAAGTTAGTCGCTGTAGGGACTCTCAGCGATGAGCTGTCTGTCCTCGAAGAACGGCTGCCCGCTGCCACGCTCGGCGTGGTCATCGATCAGCTCTCCGTCCTCGATGCATGACTGGTCGGCGCCAGTAGCATCGCAGCGCGGGCAGTAGGAGACCGGGTTGACCTCCCACGCGTTGCCCACATGCAGGACGGTGGCGAAGGGGTGCATCTGTCGAGCAACAAGCGCCACGGCTTCCTGTTCGGTCTCAGCTGCGATGACGGTCATGACGGCGTAGTAGGAATGCATCAGTAGTCGGCCTCGACTCGAATGTTTGCAGCATCCTCGCCATCGCCCACCAGGACGCAGATCGTGTTGCCGCCTACGGTTGGCACCGGATCGGGTACATCTACATAGATAGTCGCTACTTCGCCAACGATCTCGACGTTTGTGGCCGGCAGCACGATGCTGTCGCGGTCCTGCGGGGTGATCGTGACTTTCAGGTTGGCTCTCACAGCTCGCCTCTCAGCTCGATCTTGACCGACGAACGCGTGCGCACGTCAGACTTGCTACGGCCCTTGCCGCGCCGCGTGTTGTCCATTGCACCCGCAGAGTTGCGGAACTGTGCGTCGATGGCGGTGTAGTTGCGAACCTTCTTCGCTGCCCGGTGGGCGTTCATGCGTCCCTGTCCCATGTCAATCCTCGATGTAGATAGAATCGCTTGCCCATGAGTATCCCTCTGCGATAGCATCGCGGAATGCCTCGCTGCGCTCTCGCTCAGGGCTCATGTCGTACTCCTGCATCTCGGTCCAGTCTTCGGCGGTGTAGCCGCGTCCTGGATCGATGTCAACGATGTCGATGGCACCGCTGTCGAATCGCTCGCCGTTCACGAACACGATGATGTCGCATGCGCTGTCGAGGTCACGCCCGTGGAAGATTTCGATGTGCATGTTGCTACTCTCCCAGGTCGTCGAGCCAGCGCGCGACAGTCGTGAGATTGTGAAAGATGTGGCCATCAACCGGGAATCCCTCGCGCTCCATGCGGGTGCAGTCGGCTTCCTCGGACTGCCAGTTGTAGATCACGATGGCCTCGATTGCCTCGCGGACATCGTCGGGTAGATCGTTCGGTCGTGCTGTGTGCATGTTGCTACTGTATTCCTTTCTAACTACAAAGTCAAATTAGAGTCGCTGCTGCTTGCAGACATCCTCGCCGTTGCGAGTCAGGTCCCAGCCGTTGCCGATCCAGTTGTTGTGCTCGTCGCGCAGATCGACCTGCATGACCAGTCCACGACGCTCCAACGTCTTCAGAGTTGTATAGATAGACTGATAGGACGGCGGAACGTAGTGCACACGGCGCCCCTCGGAGATGTCCCATTCCTGCATCTCGCTCAGGCACTCAGCGATCTCGGCCACAGTGGCAGCGCGTACGTCCGCGTAGAGATACGTCAGCACGTCAGCCTGCTTGTAGGTCAGCGCCGAGTGCATCCCTGGCGTCGAGAGCGGAGAGAGCTTGGCGTGACGGGTCATCGATACCCCTGATCGTTGAGGCTGCCATCCGGAGGCAGGCACAGACGCAGCGGCCGGCGTGAGACGCAGTTGGGATCGATCTCGGGCCGACCGGGAGGCAGATTCTCGAGCCCGTAGTACTCGGCGATGCTCTCATGGTCGTCCATCGTGTGCGCCACAGGGAACCCGCAGGACCCGTCGCAGTAGGGACTGGACATCAGATGGTCACCGTGTCCCTCTCTGCCCAATGGCGAGCCTCATCTCTCTCCTGCGCGACGATTGCCTCGCCATCGGCCAGCATCTCGCGGGCCGCGTCGCCTCGCGCGTACTCCCAGCCGATGAACCCGAAGCACGACGTCACATCGGCACCGTGCTCATCCGGCTCGCCGTCCTCATCGTTCTCGGTCACGACGACGCCGTAGACCTCGCCCGACAGCCACCTGCTGTACTCCTCGACCTCGATGGTCAGGTAGCGCTCGGCAGCCTCGCGGTCGCCATTCCATTCGCGCTCGACGGCCGAACCGTCAACCCAAATGTAGCCATTGGCGTCATCGTCGTCCGAGACGTAGACCTGCGAGCCGCTGGACCCGTAGTCCGAGTAGCGCAGGGGCAGCACGACAGCGCCAGCGCGCCTCAGGCTCTCCATGACAGAAATTTCCAGTTCGCCATCGCCTTCGCACTTGGCACACATGCCGTGACCGCCGAGTGAGTCGCGTGCTGCGTAGCCGTCACCTTCGCACGCGTCGCACGTTTTCCAACCGTTCATGTGCGTGCCCTGATCGCCTGCGCCGTACTGGCGATGGACATTGTCCGCGAACGCCATGATGCTCGGCGTGTCGTGATCGCGCGGGTTGACGCTGTAGGCATCCATGTCCGGGACAATGAATGCGCTGACCAGCTTGCCTTCGATGACGTCGATGTAATCCATGTTGCTATTCTCTCACGTTGTAGATAAAAGTCAAGTTACCGGCTTGCCCTGCATGCCCTTTTCGTCAAGCCACACGCGCCACACCTGTCGGAACCTCTTGCGCTTCCCGTGGCGTAGCTTGCCGACGTTGACGCCGACGCACTGAAAGCGCGAGGCTGTCTTGCGGACGCAGTCGGCCATGCCGAAGCGATCCCACATGAACGCTTGCGCCTCGTCTTGCCGTAACCAGATCATCGAGACGCAGCCCGGCCAGATGTAGCCGGTTGCGATCTGTCCGTACTCATTGCCCATGATGGGCGATCCGTCGCCGTGATGGGGTGCCGTAGGCACGTCCACCATGCTCTGTGTCTCGTCGTCAAAACGGGTAGCTACAAGATGCATACGTTCATGGACGCCGATGGTGCACGCCTGCTGTGGTGTGTAGTCGGTCCGAATGCCGACGTCGCATGAATCGTTGACAGCGCCATAGGCATAGCCTGCGACGTCTAGCCCCAGCTTGTGAATCTGATCGACGTCCGTATCACCTGGCGGCGTCTGGACGTCGTGCTGCCACAGAATGCGAACCTGTCCGTAGCAACGGGTACCGGGCATGACGTTGGACGCCACGTCCTGTACCTGAGCGCGCTCGCGCTGCGTCAATTCTCGAGCTTCGGCCGGCGTCGTCAACAGCGCAGCGATAGCCACGGCCATCGCCAGCGCTTGTCTCACAGCGTGCCGCCTTCCGCCAGAGCTTCGGCCTCGTCGGTCACAGCATCCATGATGGCGGAAGCGTCAACGCCATCGGTCAGCATCTCGCGTGCGATATCGCGGATGATCGCGTACTCGATCTGTGTCATCGGTCGCGGCTCGATGTCTGTATTCATACTGCCACCGTCCCATCTCCGTTGTCGTAGGGGTTGTGATCGTCGGGCGATCCGTAAGCCTTCGATGCCTCCGTCAGTCGCTCGCCCAGCCCACCCGTCAGACCGCGATCCCAGAAACCGGCGCCGTGGCCGCTACGGGTAAGCCAGAAGTCATGCCCTGCGTAGCTTTCGGCCTCATCGTCAGAGCACGTGCCCATGTTGACCATGGCGATGCAGTAGCTCAGCAGATCGCTGTAGTGTCCTGCTACAAATTCATGTAGCTGTCCGCACTCGATCATCTTCCGACGCACTTCCACCGGAACCTTGAGTCCCTCACCGCCACCGCTCTCCATGCGGTCGTGACGATGCTGGACATCAGCTTGAGCCGCCTCGATGGTGCTGAAACGCTCCTCGTCATCATGATCGGCTCGCAGCCCACCGCGCACCACAAACTCGCCTTCGATCTGCGTGATCTGCGCCTCAGCAGGCCAGCAGTCGGCCCAGAGAGCGCACTCGATGTAGCCATCCACGAACTTGTCGAAATCGAAGCTCACGACTGCGCCTCCATGACCTCGTAATCGAAGTGATTGATAGCGCTGTCGAGCGCGTAGTTGAAGTCCAGCCCCTCGCGCGCTGCATAGTGCATGATGTTGGCGAGCGTGTCGGTCAGCTCTGTCTCAGGCTCGTCGCGCTGGGAGCCTGCTGCGATCGCAGCCTTGCCCATGTTGGCCCGACGTGCGTTCTCCTGCTGTGCTGTGTCTTTCTGTCCCATGTTGCTATTCTTTCAATTAGTAGCTACAGAGTCAAGTTAGCGCTTTGGCCATCGCCAGTCATCCAACTGGATCACGTCGGGGTCTTGCTCGGCTTTGAAGCGGGCAAGGTCGCGCTCTGCGTCATTGTCTGCCTTGCTCGCTGCCGCTCCGACAGCCCATGCGAAGGTGAACACGACTAGCACGGTCACACAGACGCCGGCCACGATCATCAGCCATGGCACGCCCAGGATGATCGGGTGGGTTGTGTCTACTGCGATCACGTCTGGAGCGTTTCGTTGTAGGCCGCGAGGATGGCTAGGTCGCCGCCGTCGTCGTAGATCGCGTCCGTGTCCAGTCCTGCGTCATCCGCGACGCCGATCACCCAATTCCAACAGACAGGCAGGACCTCGATGGTCGTCCCATCGGGAAGCGGGCCGATAGTCCCGCCGCTGTCCGACAGCTCGGCTAGCCGCCATGAGTCAGGCTCAGCGCCTTGTCTCCATAGCATTTCGCTTGCAGCCTTGCGCGCCTCATCCAACGTGGCGGCAACTGTCTGAGAAATGCTCAGTCGGGAGGGATCGTGACGCTCTGCCGTGTCGGTGGTTCGTGTGGTGATCAGATAGGGCATATAGCTATCGGGTGTAGTAGGTGCGGCCGTCGATCTCGACGGATGAGTAGTCCATCGCCAGCTCGCGCCCAGCCTGATCCCAGTCGATGCAGGTGTAGGGCCAGGACTCATCGCCCTTGACGGCGCCGATGTCCTCCGCGAACTGGCGCACGTACTCGGGCCAGTAGTGCTCTGCGATGAACGTCTGTCCGTAGGGCCAGTCTGAGCCTGCCTCGTCCTCGATGGCACTGACGGCGGCCACGGTCACCTGAGCCTCTGCGACGTCGTCCGGGTCGTGTGCGCTGGGGTCCTCCTGAGCATCATCGATGATGTTCTGAGCATCGACCGCAGAGTCGATCAGCTCGCGCGAATCGAACAGGTCCGTGTCTTGGACGTGGTCGCTGAGATTGAAGGTGCTGGTATCCATGAGGGATAGTATCTCTCTTTGTAGCTACTTAGTCAAGTTAGCGCGCTTGCGAGCCATGTCGGCTACGCAGTCATCGCAAAAGTCTGGGTCACTGATGCGTGATGCACCACATGCATCACACCCGCCCATCTCCCAACAGACAGCGCTTGCGACCTCGTATGCGATGTCCGAGATATCGGCCGCTGCCACGCGCCAATCGTCCGTATCATCGACCTCCGGAAGCAGCAGGTCGAACAGGCGCCGGCCATCCTCGTCGTGGTCCTCATCGTCGAAGATGTCATCCATGTTGCTACGTGCGATGTCGTAGGCGAGAGACTTGATCCTCGCGTACTCGGCATTGGTCATCGTGTGGCTCTCGTATTCGTCGCTCATTTTGTGTACCTTATCGCTTTATAGCTACAGAGTCAAGTTAGGCGACTAGACGATTGATGTGTGCGGCGAGCAAACGATACGACTCTGCTTGCTCACGTTTGCTCTCGGCGTCCTCATGATCGCCCGCTTCGCTGAGTGAGTCGGCATCGTCAGCTCTGTAGTAAAACGCGTCATCGAGCGCCGACAGGATGATGTCTACCTGTGCGTCTGACAGATCAAATCTCATAGCTATAGAATATCCTTTCTAGCTACAGAGTCAAGTTACCAGTCGCGGGGCACTCTGCGAACCCACAGCACATTCGCGCGCTGATCACGCGCGATGCTCTCGATGTCATGCAATGTGTCGGCAACGATTGACCAGCGGCCCGGATTCAGATTTATGTAGCTCTCTAGGCGCGCACGGAATCCGTAGCGCTCAGGCGTCGTCATGCGTCGTCGTCCTCAATCAGCTCCCACAGGATGCCGACAGGGTCCCGGTAGGTGTCCCCGACCACACGCAGAGACGAACGCGCGTCTTCGATGACCTTCGGCTGGGTGCCATGCTGCGCGAATTCGTCGGCCACATAGTCAGCCTCATGCGCGATGGCGTACTCAAACAGCTCGGGGGTGCTGACGTCGTACGGTTCAGCAATGGCGTCGGGGTGATGGATTAGAAGTCTCATGGCAGGACGGGGTCCACCGTGGTCGCATCGACGTTGAATGCGCCATTGTTCAACGCGACGTCGAGCTTGTCGCCACACGCGATGTCGAGCGCGGACTCAGGATCGCCAGCCTCGACGACCACTAGCACCGTTAGCTGTACCTGTACCTCGTAGGTCATAGCTATAGAATATCCTTTCTAGCTACAGAGTCAAGTTAGCCCAGGTCGGGCAGGACGATGCGAGTAAACCCGTAGAAGCCGGACACAGGGTTGGGGTCCTCCCACGATCCGGGGTAGAGCGCCAACAGGTCACGTGCAGCCGCAGCGTTGACCAACAAGACGTCGGGAGCGCCGTAGGCATGGCACGCGTCGGGATCGCTACCACGTGCCAGCATGAGTGCCTGCGCGTTACGTTGCTCGGCGTTCATGTGCCGATGACCTCGCCGGCCTCGTCGAACACCCAACCGTCGTATTCCAGCTCGGCTCGCGTCTTGTACTCGGCCCACACCACGTAGCCATCAGGGGTGTCATAGGAGAATCCACAGCGCGGATCGAAGTCCGCTGCGTTGTCGCGGTCGGCCTCGACCTCGCGCAGCAGGTCATCCCACATGTTCAGCGGGGTTTCGTCGCTCTGAGGCTCGTAATTGGGGTCGAGCGCGAAGGTTGCCGAATCGTACGCTTCCTCTGCCCAACGATCGATCGTGTCGTAGACCCATTCGAGAATTCCGCGCGTCGCGTCGGCGTCCGAATCAAAGGTCATCACGTGCAGGCTGTCCGGATCGGGCGAGTAGCCCTTGAAGTTGTGGCCAGTGGCGAAGTAGAGCATGTAGGTAGTATCTCTCTTTCTAGCTACAGAGTCAAGTTAGGCGCGGTCAGCGTGCGCTTCGGCGTTGTGCTCGCTGACCAGCTCGGCGTAGGTGTCGACATAGTCGCCGTGCTCGATGGTGCACAGGACTTCGCCACAGCCGGTGCAGATCAGTCGCGGCTCGCTCGCGGGGTCATCCTCCGGCCACGTAACGGTTGCGTCGTATTGCACTAGCGCACCGTCTGATGCTTGAAGATCAGCTCGCCGTCTGCGTCGAAGATGCGCAGGTTCAGCGTGCCATCGGGGTTCGCTCGACCGAAGATCGTGACAGCCTCCGTCACGCGCCCCATGTCGCGCTGACGGAGCCGGATGTCGAATCCGCCGACCTTGTTTCGCGGGCCACCCGACAGCTTTGTGTCGCGGCCGTCGATGTTGGCGTCCATCCAGAAGTTTCTGACGTTTGCGGGCATGTATCTATTCTTTCAGTTAGTAGCTACAGAGTCAAGTTAGACTGACTGGATCGCGCGGTCTAGATCGTCCATCGCGTCGCTAATCGCCATGCAAAGCGTTTCATTTCCAGCGTTTTTGCTGTCGCTCCACATGTCCAACAGCCGCATGTAGATACTAGTCAGTTCGACGCGAGTAGGGTTGGCCGGCCGATGATCAGACGTCATGTTCACCCGCCGAAGGGACGCAGTTCGTCGGCCACGTGCGCGCGGATCGTGGCGGCACGGACGCGAGCCACCTTGCGCGCCAGATGACGCAGCGGCGCCGAAGATCGATCGTCCGCACAGATCGGGAGCATGGTGCGATCACCAATGTGCGAAACCACCGCCATGAAATCGAGCGCGCGAGCGATGGAATCCAGCTCAGCCGGGGTGAGGCTTTCGGGTGCGTCGTGCATGTTGCTAGTCTCTCAGTTCGTAGCTACAGAGTCAAGTTAGGCGATGCCGTCGATGTCCTGCTTACCGTAGACAGCCGCCTCCATGTCGATCAGCAGCGCGACCATGTTTGCAGCGCCGGGGTCGGGCACGCCGAAGCGCTCCGCGACGCGTCGGATGTCGTCTTCCAGTCGGTTCAGCTCGCATGCAAGCTGCGGCCACTGATCACCGATGTCGATCGGCTCAGACAGCACGTCGCTCGCCGATGCGATCAGGTCCATCCGCCACGCGAGGACCTTTTCCTTCAGCTCCGAATTCATGGCTACAGTATCTCTCTTTCTTGCTACAGAGTCAAGTTAGAGCGCCGACAGGGTCGGCACGATCTTGCGCAGCGCCGTATATATATGGCTGTCGTCATACTCGCCGGACGCGAGCACGCGCCGAACGTCCATGTTGGGCGTGTTGAAGGCAGACCAGAAAAGGTCCCACCGGTAACGCTTGTCTAGGTCCTGCACGGCATCGGCGCGCGGGAAGTCACCGTGTCGGTAGCGCTCGCGAGTCTCGGCGTCATCGAGCGGGGCGATGGCGTCGCTAAGGGTCTTCAGATCGGCCGGCGAAACTTTCATGTCTCTATTCTCCTGTATATGGCTACAAAGTCAAGTTAGACGGTTTTCGTCGGGCGTCGGATGAGGCTTGCAAGCAAGACCGCCGGGGCCACCCCTAGAGGGAATCGAACCCATCACGCGACCGCTAAGCCGCGCCCACCATATAGGGACCGGAAGTCTCTACAACCGACACCCGACGGAAACCGTCTATGTGTTGCTACTTGTCTCGACGTCCCAGCTCGGCGCGTACGAGCGCCAGCCGCTCCGCGTAGCCGCTCGGGCCATAGTGTGCGATGAGTGCCGACAGGTCGCCCGCGTAGATTCGCAGATCGGCCGTCGAGAGTGTGTGAAGATGACCGGGCGCAGGGTGCATGTAGGTAGTCTCTCAGTTAGTAGCTACAGAGTCAAGTTAGGCTAGGCCGCGTTGATGGCCTGCACGATGCCCTGCGAGATGGATTCGTCGTCAAGGGTGGGCCGCTCGATGTCGCAGACCGCCACCCGACCCATCGCCGTACGCACGACCCTGTAGAGAATGGTCCAGTCGGACCCGAAATCGTGCTCGCTCAGTAGGCCGGCCGCGATGCGCTCGGCGCACGCGATGACGTCCTCCGACAGTCCGGGCGAGTAGATCGGCGGGATGAGGCAAGTTCCGTTGAGCATGGTGTGTAGTCTCCCCTATCTGTAGCTAGAAGTCAAGTTAGGCTAGACCGACTCGATACGCAGATAGATATAGCTCGCGCCATCGACGACCATGAACGTGTGTGACGCCAGGATATGCTCAGCTCGGGCACGCGAGATCGGCCCGGTGAGAGGCTCGCGGATTCCGGTCTCGTACTCGCACCCGGTGACGACGTAGAACTTTTCCATGCGGATATCCTCTCAGTTCTACCTACACAAGTCAATTTATCTTGCGTCTTTACCCGTCCTCGAGCCGGCCCGTAGCGGAGTCAAGTTATCTCTACGAAAACCCAAACGGCGCCCTAAGTTCATTCACAGTGTGAGGCTACCTGTAGAGGGGTCCCCTCGCGCAGTAGCTCTAGTGCCCGCTTATGCAGCTCCCACGGGCGTTTTCTCAGCTCCGCATCTATAGGTATACAACGCTTGATATTGAGTCTCATTCTCATCTAGTCCTCTCCTGCGACTGAGTCTCATTCTCAATACCCACCCAACTACCAATCTGATGTTGCCTCGGGTCGGTCCCTGTCTAGAGCGGAGTCAAGTTAGTCTAGGGTATTTTGTTGCTATAGGGTTTCTGACAGAGTCGAGTCAAGTTAGCTCGGATGAGAATCGTTCTCAATAGCCGGCAAACGCCCGCCTCGCCTGGGATTTTTGACCGCGATCTGTACATGTGCTCGAGTCGAGTCAAGTTGATGGCTTGTCTATTCTCGACTCTCAACGCATGAAAGAGTCACGTCAAGTTAGGCGCCGGCCACGAAAAAACCCGCCGAAGCGGGCTCGCAAGACATATATACAGTTGTAGAGACTACGAAAACGGCCGCAATATACGCTTGACGCGCCTCAAGCCCTCCCTCGTGCAGCTCAGGGTGCGGACTTGAGGCTTATCGGCGGCTATCGGACTGATGGTGCGCCTTGTTGCTAGTTAGGGCGCCGAACGGGTGCCATACTGCAACATATGGGCCGCTACGCGTACTCGGGCGCCGGATCGTACTCGAGCCCGGTGGAATCCTCGAGCCCATCGGACACCTTCCGACCGCACGCAGGGCAGAACTGGTCATAGTCGGCCTCTTCCGGGCACGGGTAGTCGCCCCAGGTCACGACGTCGCGGTCAGAGTTCGCGGGATCGCCATCGGCAATCCACTCGCCGGCGGCAAACTCGTACTCGCGCCACGGGGTGCTCAGCTTGTCGAGCACGCGATGCCCGCACGAGCGCGAGCAACACAGAAGGTGCTCGTAGGTCTCGACGGTATGGATCTCGCCCTCGGGCATGTACCGGGTGGGGCCGGTCTTGTAGCCGATGCCGATGGTGACCAGAAAGTGGAACATGATGGAATCCTCTCAGAATGTAGCTATGGAGTCAAGTTGACCCGATAGGGCTCACGCGTCCCTGTGTGCAGCCACGGTGCCCCCAGCTCCCCAGCTGGACCGGGACTACTTCCCACGTGAGCCCTACCCGGTCAACTCACGGGCGCGGCTAGTAGTTGACGACGTCCTGATAGAAGTCATCCTCGTACCGGGTGTCCAGCGCGGGGATGCCGATGGTGTCGTCACGCACCCACGGCGCCAGTCGCGCGTAGTCGCGCAGGGACGAATAGCCCTCAGTCTGGAAGTACTCGCGATCCCACTCGTCCAGCCGGTACTGGGCGAAGAAGTCGGGCACCGTGACGACATCGATGGCGTCACGCACGTAGCCCGAGTACTTGATGTCCGACCCCGACAGGAAGGTCTCCAGCGCGCTCACGTTGCGCAGCTCGACCGCGCGATGCGCAGGGACTGACACGCGATGCGCCGCGTAGAACACGCCGTCGCAATCGTGGTCGGCGGTGATGAAAACGAGGTGTGCGTTGACCATGGGCACAGAATATCAAGCCTGTAGAGATAGTCAACTTAGTAGCTACATTTTCTCGGGATGCGATGGTGTTGAAGCGGAGTCAAGTTGTATCTATAGGTTGCATCGAGTTCGCCGGCGCCTCGAGCGAAGTCAAGTTGCTGCGCCAGCATGGTGGATTGGACGGTGCTGAACTACCCCTCGAGAGTCGAGTCAAGTTGGTCGCCGGCACGAATGAGGCGCCCCCGTAGGGCGCCTCGAGCATCACTCCCTGTAGCCGATGTCATCGTTGATCTGCTCAGCCTCCCGGCGAGCACCGTCCGCACTCGCGTGTGTGGCGTAGATCTGTCCGGTGATGACGTCTACGACGTCATGCCAGATCTGACGGGTGTCCTCGTCAGTCCACGAGGACACCTGCCAGCGATTCCAGTCGTCAGTCTCGGTACTGCCCTCCTATCGCTTGGCTTCGGTGATCTGCCAGGAGACCCAGCTGACGCCGTAGTCTCGCTTCAGCTCGCGAGCGATGTCCGGCGCCCGCTTGACGCACTCTTCCTTGCTCGCCGTGCCGATGGTGCCCGAGATGAACCCCGGGCCGTTGAAGAGGATCTGGTGAGGGATGACGGTCAACTTGACTCAGCTCCTAGGTCGGGTTGCCGAGTGCCGAATTGGCAAGGTCGGCCAGGGTGATGGTGCCATCCGGAAGCTCAGCCGCGACGAGCACGGCGGCTCGCATGTCCGTCCGGGCGACGTGCAGGACCCAACGCTTGATGCCCTGCACGTCCGGCGTGATGTCGATTGTCTCGGTCATCGCGCGATCCTCGGGCCGGTGCCCTTCGCCTTGCGGGCGATGGACGACGAACGGCGGAGGTTGTTCGCCTTGCGGACGTCCTCGCGGTTCTGCGCGATGGCGACGGCGTTGACGTGCGCGGCGAGCGCGGCGAAGGACTTGAAGGATGAGTTGGGCACGACGTTCCCTCCTGTTTGACTGTAGCTACATACTACCCTGCTGAGCGGGCGAGTCAACTTAGCTCGCCCGCTCGATGGTGCGGCTAGCGGGTGCCGCCGTAGGCCGCCGGTCGAGTGTCTGCGATGTGCTCGGACAGGATGGTGTGAAAGTCGCGGAGCACGAACGCCATGCGCGCCCACGTGTTGACGTAGGGCGGGATGCCGTACTGGTCGCGCAGCTGACGCAGGGTGGGATGGTTCCGCGCGAGATGGTGCCCGTACCTGACGAACATCTCCGCGTTCTGAGTCTGAGCCAGGAGGACGATCATGTTCACGGTGCGCGTGATGCCGTCCGGGAACTCGACCTCGATGTCTGCGGCTGGCATGTTTGCGATGGTGGGCACTTGCGCGTCTCCTTCGATTGACTGTAGGTACATGGTATCGAACCTGTAGCTACAGTCAACTTAGCGGGCAAATTTTCTTCGGCTCGATGGTGCGGGAAGCGAAGTCAAGTTAGGTCTACAAATTCGCCGGCGGATGGTGACGTCCTCGAGCCGAGTCAAGTTAGCCTCTTGAGAATGATTCTCAAGACGGCCGGCCGGCGCCTAGTTGGACGTCGCTCGATGGTGGCCTTGTAGTCAAGTCAAGTTAGCTACGGGAACGACAAACGGCCGGCGAAGATGTTGGGCATAGCGCAACAGAGCGTTACCCGCACTTCACCGGCCGTTGCTATCACGGGCTAGGGTGTCGCACCCACCCTAGCCGTTAGATTGTCGTGTTGCTAGAGGGCGCCGAACTTGTCGTCATCGACACCCTTGCGGGACGGGAAGCTCGCGCCTCCCTGCTGCCACGCGTGGTCCTCGAGGTCGGCCTCGAAGATCGGACGGTTCGTCGCGCAAGCGTAGACGTCAAACATGTCGTGCCCGAGCCGACGCAGCATGCTGGAGACGATCCTCTCCGCGTGATCCTCGTCCGTGATGCCCTGCACGTTTTCGTCCAGGTAGAACGTGGGAAGCTCGAACGTGCACGTCCACACTCGGCCGGTCTCGTCGGTCGTGGTCGTGTGAACGCGGGCGGAGATTGCGTAGAGCATCAGCTGTGGTCCTTCCTGAACCGGAGGCAGGAGAACAGGTCACCACGGTGGACGACCCGCACGGCCCCGAGCCAGTCCGCGAGGACGACCCAATCGGTGCTGCGGGGAACAGTGGTGATCTGGAACATGGGAGGAACAATACACGACCTGTAGCTATAGTCAAGTTGTGTTGCTACATAGACGGGATGGTGGATGGTGTGGTAGTCGAGTCAAGTTAGGTCTACAACTGGCCGGCGAGCGGGATGGTGCTCGAGCCGAGTCAAGTTGGCTGTTGAGAATCGTTCTCAACAACGCCAGGCGCCTGTAGCTAGACGGTGCTCGATGGTGACCGATGAGTCGAGTCAAGTTAGACGTCGGCGGAACGACCACCGGCGCCCCGTAGGGCGCCGGCAAGTGTCAGGCCGCCTGATATGCGCCGGCCGTCAGTCCTCGAGCGTAGACGGGGGAAGCTCGCGCCTGTAGGGCACGAACTGGTAGATGGACGTTCCCGCGTCATCCTCATTGGAGGTGATGTAGCCCCGGATGGTGCGACCGCCGATGGACACCTGTGCGGGGATCGAGAAGAAGGTGTCCGGGTCGGCGGTGGCGCGCGCCTTACGGACGAGACCGCGCCACTGGTGACGGATGGTGGGCGAGACCTCCGCAAGCACCGAGTAGCCAGGGTGCGGGTAGTTCTGCCCTTCGATGGCGCACGGGTGGATAGTGGTCATGTTGCTAGACCTCGCGAACGATGTAGACGGTAGAGCCGTCAGGGTTGAAGCCGAGAATCTCGATGCGCGCATCCAGCATGACGCGACCGATGGTGTAGTGGATGGTGATGAGGGGATGGCGCACGTTGATCCTCCGATGGTGATGGTGCGCGCATCCCTTCGGGGATGCGCGCATAGGATGGTCGGGGCTAGTCCTGCTGTCCGAGCATGAATGCCAGGATCGCCCGATCTGCGTCGCACAGGTGGGACGGGTTGCGGTGGCACAGCTCGTACCAGCGCTGGTAGGTGAAGGCGAACGCGTCCTCCGTGGTCATCTCCACGTCCAGCCGGGCGAACTGGTCCTGAGCTTCCCGCGCGTCCGCACAGAAGACATCGAAAGCGGGCACGTAGTCCGTGCCGACTCGGATGGACTGGCCATGCAGGGTGTAGAGGAACATTGCGGGGACGGGCGTGACGGTCGTGGTCATGTGATCAGGTCTCCTGTGCGGTTCGTGCTGTCGGGATGGGATGCGTGCGTAGAGGTGATGCGTGCATAGGGCCTGTCCGAGCACCCTATGCACGCATCCTGTGTTGCTAGATCAGGTCGCGCTCACTCACGTACGCGTTCGTGGCCACGTACTGATGCGAGTTGCGGTTCGCGCCTGTGTAGCCCGTGTGACGCAGGGATGCGTCGCGCCCCTTGAGGCTTGACGTCCACGCCGACCCATCGATGTCGAGGACGCCTGCGTCGACGCCGGTCAGAAGCTGCTTCCCCTGGGAGGCGAACACGTCCCACAGGTTGCGGTCGACGTTGGACAGAGCCGCCATCGCGGCTCGCATCGCCCGCTCGACCTTCGGCATGTCCTCGTCGGACGTGCGAGCCGCAAGGCGAGCCAGGAGCCGGATGCGCTCCATGCGTGCGTTGACGTCCTCGTGCGTGGCGCTCGTGACGTAGGTCTTGACCCGGGACTCATTCTCCCGTCCGTCCGGCGAGTCCTGCGCGTTGACCAGCTGCAGCCCGTTGCGCGCCACGTAGCCGTTGTCGGTGATCACTGCGTGCAGGAAGTCGGCGAACGTCAGTCCGACCCGAACGGCGCCGTTGCAGGCAGCCCACGCAGCCGATGCCTGATCCGTGGTCATGTGGTCCTGCGCCTGTGATGCGAGCATGAGATCTGCCTCCGGTCCGAAGCCGCTTGATTGCGACTCTGTAGGTACAAACGCTCCATCGGCTCGAAAGTTACGGACTTGTAGCAAGAGTGTTGGAAACCTACCCCCGGGCGTTCCTCTTGAGAACCGTTCTCAATAAGCCCCACGCGGAT
>JADMIO010921733.1_pt1 | contig 106205 bp, 87 predicted proteins | sample 8958161 | NCBI WGS metagenome assembly JADMIO01 (sample SAMN16585339, study PRJNA669376) | soil metagenome | isolation source: Crop rotation soil | place: USA: Cullars Rotation, Alabama | collected 2011
CCGCTTTTGGCGCGTGGCGGCAGGAGGAGCGCTGGCTCCGCCACTACTGCCCAATCTGCGGATCCGGGCCGGCTATGGCCCAGTTGATTGGTGTCGACCCCGGCTGCCTCCGGCTGCTCGCTTGTGGATGCTGTGGCAATCGATGGCGTTACCGGCGAACGGGGTGTCCGTTCTGTCGTAACGAGGACGACCATCGTCTTTCCGCGATAGCAGTAGAAGGTCTGGGAGCTCTGCGCATTGACTATTGCGAGCAGTGCCGCGGTTATTTGAAGACATACCAGGGTCAAGGAAGCGAGTCGGTTTTTCTAGCCGACTGGACTTCGATTCAGTTGGATATGATCGCTCTCGGTAGGGGGTTGAAGAGGGCGGCAGCGTCCGTTTACGAGTTGTAAGATCAGTGTTCCAATCCAACGCTGCCAACCGGAATGCGGCGAGCGAAAGTTCTGCAAAAGGAATCCGAGTCATCGATGTCTCCTGCAACTGCTTCCGAACGCATTGACACCCATGGAAAAGCACTCTCCCTCAACCTCGACGCATCCATCTACGGTACTCTCGCTGAGATCGGCGCGGGGCAGGAAGTGGCACGCTGGTTCCTCAGTGTGGGCGCGGCCTCGGGAACGGTCGCCAAAACGATTTCCGCCTACGACAAGAAGGTAAGCGACGAGATCTACGGCGCCGGGACTCGCTACGTGTCCAAAGAGCGGCTGTTGGCTATGCTTGACCGCGAGTACCGGCTGCTTTTAAAGCGTCTCAGCGCACCCGGCGCGCCGGAAAAACGCTTCTTCGCCTTTGCGGACACCGTGGCCGCCCGCAACTATCAGGGCAGCAATGAGCAGCACGGATGGGTCGGAATTCGTTTCCAGATCGCGCCCGGCGCCCCGCCCAGCCAGATGTTGCTGCACATCAACCTCGGTGATCCGACCGCGCAATTGCAGCAGGAGGCCGTCGGGACTCTCGGCGTTAACCTGGTATACGCCGCCTATCACCAGAGGACGAACGTCGACACGTTCCTCTCCGGACTCTTCGATGAGCTGTCCCTCGATAGGATCGAGATCGACGTTATCGAGTTCGACGGTCCCGCTTTCATCGACCAGGATACTCGCGCGTGGTGCTTGGCCCTATTGGGCCGCCACATGTCTCACTTGATCGTCTTCGATCAGAGTGGACGGGTAATCGAACCATCGAGCCTGCTTCGTAAGCGGCCTCTCCTGGTCATGCGCGGCACCTTCGATAAACCGGAACTGCTCGATCCCACTCCGTTGCAATCCGCCTGCCGGATGCTGCTTACCGAAGCTGGGCCGTTCGGACGAGAGCCGATCGCACTAACCGAGCTCTCAATACACCATGTCACCCGCGTCGAGGAAATCTCCCTGGATCACATGTTGCATTGCATTGCTCAAATAACACCCCACGGCCCCGTCCTGATCAGCGACTACCCGGAAACCTATCTGTTAGCGCGCTATCTGCGGCGTCATTCCACCGAACCGGTACGCTTCGTGCTGAGTATCGCAGCCGCGGCAAAGACCCTGCACGAGGCCTTTTACCAGAATCTGCCTGGAACTTTGTTAGAAGGGTTGGGCAGGCTCCTGGCGACCAACGTAAAGCTATATGTAGCGCCCATGCCGCGCGAGGCGTTCACGGCGGCTCTGCAGGACATTTCTGGAACACTCACAGTACGGGATTCCGGCGACGGCCTCGTGGCCCTAGATGATCTGATCCCTTCTGAGCCGGCCTGTCATTTGCTGAAGTACCTGCGTGCCGCTGGCCGGATTGCCGCGTTGCAATAATCGAACACGCCGCCGCCAGCCTGGCAGCAAACCGGCACGAGTTTTGCACCACAAATGTTACTCGGGACTTCGATTCACCATGGACGTGGTCTACAGGCGTTAGAGAGTGCTGGTCCTCTTTGCTTAAACCTGTGTGGTGGGATCGCGGCTAACTGCCCTCTAGGTATACAGGCTGGCGGCGCAACTCCAGAACCGCACCCAAGAAGCGGGGGAATGAGCTTTTAAAACGTCCAAAAGCAAAATGGCCGCGGGTGCGGCTCGCGGCCATTTGATCTAACTTTTCTGAATCTATGGTGCGGAGAGGGGGACTTGAACCCCCACGAGATTGCTCCCGCTAGCACCTCAAGCTAGTGCGTCTGCCAATTCCGCCACCTCCGCAAGGGGCGCTACTTCTTCGGGGCCGGAGGAGCCGGCGCCGGTTGACCTGCCGGTTTCGGTAGCTGCAACGGCACCGATTGGCTCTTCGGAGCCGGAGCCGGTGTGGGCGCCTTCGTCGTCGTATTCTTGCCCGAACCGGTGGAAGTCGCCGGAGAGTTCTCCAAAACCGTCTTCGCCGATCCCGAACTCCGCGTCGCCAGGATCGACAACGAAAGCGACGTAATCATGAATACGATGGCGGAGGCCGTCGTAGCCTTGGAGAGCAGCGTCGCCGAACCCCGCGGGCCGAACGCTGTCTGCGAGCCCATCCCGCCAAATGCACCGGCCAGATCCGCAGCCTTGCCGCTTTGCAGCAGCACGACAATGATCAGGAAAATGCACACGATTACATGAACGATCGTCAACAAAATAAGCATTGCTGTTTTTATTAGTATAGGAAACCGCAGAGGCGCGGGTCAAACTGGCCCCCCTCGGCGGCATCAAATGGCGCGGGCGCGGCGGACCGGACGGCCGGCTTCGGAGCGGGGCGGCTTGCGCATTCCCTGGGCCAGACGCCGCACTTGATCGCTCACGCAAACCAGGAACATGGGTTGACGGGCGTTCTTCAGCAAATCGATGATGCGGTCGGGCGCATCCTCGAGGTAAATGGATTTGCCGTCGGTCAGCAGGTGCGTTTCCGAGTCGCTTTTCAGCGCCTCGCTCAGCCGTTTTCCCATGTCCTTTTGCAGGAAGCGCAGCACCCGCCGGATCTTCTGCAGCGAAAAACCTTTTCGCCGCAGTTCCGCGATGACGGATACCTCCAGCACTTCGTGCGGCAGGTAGACACGCTTGTGACCGTCCTGGCGGGGCGACACAACGCTGCGCTCGTCCCACCACTGCAACTGGCGCAGGCTGACGCCGCAAATGCGAGCCACGTCGGTGCTCGTATATTGCTCGCTGCTGGGCACGGCAGCAGTCTGCAGCTTTTTTGTTTTGAACATTTCGCGCCCCCTTCGGTTTGGAGAATTTACCGCCATTTTGGATTGTACTGTAGGAACCGCTACTGTCAATACATTATTTCCCAATTTTCATAGGACGCGCGCGGGACGGGAACCGCGGCCTTGGCGTACTCCAACCACCCGAAACGCCGTGCTAAGATAAGACTTCCATCTCCTGAGGTTTTCGTGGCTAGAATCACCCGCAAAGAGCTTAAGACTGACAAGTTTGCGCTCGAAGTCGAGCACACAGTAGATTTTTTCGAAGAACACCAGAGCGAAATCATTCGTTATGGCGCGGCCGCCCTCGTAGTAGTCGCGATCGTCATCGTGATCTTTATCTATCGCGGGCATCAACACACCGTCCGCCAGGAAGCTTTGGCGCACGCCATAACCATCCAGGAAGCGCCGGTAGGACAGGCGACTCCCGGCGCGGCCGTAACTTTTCCGACCCAGGAAGCTAAAGATAAGGAAGCCGTCAAAGTGTTTAGCGAGCTGGCCGCCAAGTATTCCGGTTCGGATGAAGGCTACATCGCCGAGTACTATCTGGGGTGCATCGCGGCCGATCAGGGCAAACTGGCCGAAGCCGACAAGAGATTTTCTTCGGTAGCAGCGAACGCCAGCAAAAAGTATGCCTCCCTGGCGAAGCTCTCACTGGGTCAGCTTTACTTCGCCGAGAACAAACCGGGGGAGGGCGAAAAAATGCTGCGGTCGCTGATCGATAGCCCCACCGTTTTCGTTTCCAAGGAACAGGCCACCATCGCGCTGGCTAAGGTCCTGGCGCCCACCAAGCCCGCCGAAGCCCGCAAGCTGCTCGATCCGCTGCGTGCGATCCCCGGACCGGTGAGCCAGACCGCCATCACCGCCTACTCGGAACTTCCGGCCCAGTAGCACCGGCTGCCAATGCTCCGCCACCTGGGGTTTCCGGTCGAAAGCAGCCGGGGGCGGCGTTATCCGGAACCTGAACATCCATATCGGAACGCCTTCCAACGCGATCGCGATCGTATTATTCATGCGCGCGCGTTCCGCCGCCTGGAAGCCAAGACTCAGGTCTTCACACCTGGTTTCTGCGACCACTTTCGCAATCGCCTTACCCACACAATTGAAGTCGCGCAGATCGCCCGGACTGTTGCCGCGGCGCTCGAATTGAACGAGGACCTGACCGAAGCGCTGGCACTGGCTCACGATATCGGGCATCCGCCGTTTTCGCACGCGGGTGAGGAGGCACTCGACCAGCAGATGCAACGTTTCGGCAACCGCTTCGACCACAATCTCCACGCCGTTCGCATTGTGGAAACGTTCGAGCAGCGGTATGCGCGTTTTCCCGGCCTTAACCTCACTTTTGAAGTGCGAGAGGGAATCGCCAAGCATTCCCGCGACTTCGCCGTCGGCGAACTCCCGCAGTTCGAAGAGTATCTGCCTGGTTTGCGTCCGCCGCTCGAAGCGCAACTGATCGACCTGGCGGACGAGGTGGCGTATAACACCGCGGATCTGGACGATGCCGTGTCCGCCGGATTGGTCGAGCCGAACCAGATCGCCGAGGCCGTACCGTATTTCAAGGAATTGCACGAAGCCTCGGAAACACAATTCCCGGGAGCGCCCGATGACGAGCGCTTTCATGAGACGCTGCGCTGCCTGATCGACGCGCTAGTCTCCGGACTCATCGACGGCACCCTCCGGCGCGCCGCAGATGCCGGCGTGAAAAACGTGGATGAGATTCGCCGGTACCCGGACCGCCTGGTGGCCTTCACGGCCGAAATACAAACTGCCAACCGGGATTTGAAAGAGTTTCTGCACCGGCACGTTTACACCACTCCGGTGCTGGGCGAGGAACGCGAGCGGGCGGCTGCCATGATCGCCCGCCTATTTGAATTCTTAGTGGAGCACCCGGAACGCCTGCCGGCCGGATATGGCGAGATGATTCCGCAGGAACCGGCTTATCGCGTAGTGTGCGATTATCTGGCCGGCATGACCGATACTTTCTTTCGCCGTATTTATGAGCAGATGTTGGGCCCGGCTATTGCACGGCCAGTGTAACTCCTGCTTGGGAGGGTAAGTTGCCCACCTTCACCTCTACCGGCACATCCACGCCAGGAGTCACTTCCAGGGGGACCTGTGCGTTCACCTGCATAACTCCTGTCACCAAAAACGGAGCGGCGCCTGCATAGTTGACCTGACACGGAATGCCGCCGATGGTCACGGTTACTTTGCCGTTGATGCGTGGATACGGACCGACGGTGAGCAAGCCATCGGCTCCCGCCGGCGTAGTAGGCCCGCCTCCCGTGCCGAAGATGCTGACCCAGTCGCCGCGCGTGGCGGGGCTCTGGGGTGAGTTCGGCTTTCCGTCCGTCACATTCAGAATGGCGCCTTGCCCGCTTCCCGACGTCGTGGACGTAAAGATCGCCGGAGCCGCCGCCGCGACCGGCAGCGTAATGGAATCGCTCGAAGCTCCCAGGTATTCGACCTGGAGCACCGTGCTCGATTTACCTTGGACAGCAAGGGGCACCACCGCATTCACCTGGCTGGCGGACACATACGTGAGTGTGGCGGGAATGCCGTCGAACCAGGCGTGCACACCCGCTGCCGAGTTTGATACCAGCCGGGGATAACTCAGCTCCAGGTTGGCGCCTGCCGTGGGACCCAGGCCTGTGCCAAACAGCGATACCATTTCGCCCGGGGTAACGGCTCCGCCGGCGAAACTCGCCGCGTTCACCACTCCCGCGGCCGACAGTGCCGGCTTCTGATTCGTCAGGCGCAGCAGGGCGGCGCCATATCCAGGCAGCGTAACCTGCATAGCGGCGGCCGGCGTCAGCGATTGAACACGTGGTCCGCCGGCCGGAGTCATGGCATCCAGCAACACCAGGGCGGCGGATGTGAACTGGCCCAGCCCCGACAGATCCAATTGGAACGTTCGCGCGACACCCGGACCGTTATTGTCGCTGCTGGCCTGCAGGCTGTAGTTGGACATCAGGAGGACTACCGAACCATCCGGATTCCGGAATGCCATGGTCTGGGTATCGAGCGGGAGTCCCCCGCTTCCGAGCCACCCGTGAGCAGCATCGGTGGTGCAACAGCCGCTGGCAGTAGTTTTGAGGATGTCCTGGCCGGGAGGAGTGGGTAGCCAGTGCGCCAGGTAATAATCCACCCAGTAGCTGAAGAATGGATTCGCGGAGTTATCCACCTCACCGAATTGCGGATCGGTTCCAAAGCCCCAGTGATAGAGCGCCTGTGCCCCGGCTTTGGCGAGTTCCTGAAACACGAGCGCTCGCCACGCCGCAAAGAAAGCACTACTGCCACGCCTGTCCAGGACGAATTTCAGAGGCGAATTGCAGGCGCTGATTCCATTTCCTTTGTCGTAGTCGGCGTTTACGTTGTTCTCGGTGATCCACACCGGCACGTTGGTTAACTTCGGATTCAGCGCCAGTTCGGAGATAATGCTTCTCACTTCCGTGCCCATGGCCGGAACTGACGCAAACAGAGTCTGATCCACATCGCGCTGCGAGCAAGTGGAATAGAAATGCTTCGCCAGCACGTCCACGGGCGCGGTAACCCCGGTGATGAAGAGCGGCAGATATCCTTCAGCGCCGGCAGCGAGTTCCGCCGCAACGAATTTGATGTTTGGATCGGCCTGCGCCATCTGCGGCACTACCGTGTTGTAAAGACTGAGATACTCGCTGGAGGTGACGCCATTAATATCGGGCTCGTTGAAGATTCCCCACCAGGTAATCGGATACGGTGTGGGGCTTTGAAAATGCTGCCCGCCTTGGTCGAATCCACCAGTGTTGTAGTAGCGCACAAGGTTGGCACTCATTTGCGCAAAGTCCGCGATTCTGCCGGGCAGGATGTGGCCCTGAGCATCGCTCATAAATGCCGGGGCGGTGCCAATCTGGAACTCCGGACTATGATCGCCCGTGCCCTGGATCGGCGATAACATCGTGTTCAGTTCCGTGAAGTCCCAGGTTTGCGGCGCAGTGAGCGGCACACCGTCCGCAATTACCTGCACGCGGGTATGAAACGGGTTTAAGGCATTCAGCGGACCAGTCGCACCCGGCGCCCCATCAAAGAACTGGTAACTCCATCCGGCCAATTGAAACGAGGTAGACATAGCCAGTTGCGCGCGGCCTTTCAGGCCCAGATTGGCATCCACCTGGTTCGATACCGATATGTTCACAGTGGATTGGGCGGCCAGGGTGCCGGCTGTGAGGAATACGATTGCAGAGAACCGCAGGGCCACCGAAGATAGCGTCATTTACCAGCCTCTGCCGGTAAATTTATCAGGTGTTACTGTGGTTCGCTCAACGCACCGCCACGGTAACTCCGTTTTGCGATACCGCGGTTCCGGCGGTCACTTGCACCGGGACATTGTCGCCGGGCGTCACATTGGTGGGAACCCGCGCATTTACCTGCAGTACTCCGGAGACCAGGCCGGGCGCGGCCGCGGCATAATTCACCTCGCAGGAAAGGCCGCCGATCGTGACCGATACGCGCGCGACGGGTGCATAGGATGGTCCGCTGGGCAAGAGTCCATCCACGCTGGCCGGAAGAGTCGCGCCGGCGCCTGTTCCGAAGATGCTCACCCAATCACCTGGGTGCACCGGATTGGATGCGGAATTGACGCTCAAATCAACCGCGTTCAGAATCGCGCCCTGGCCCTGACCCGCAGCGTTCATGGTGAACACGGCGGGTGACTCACTCGTTACCGGAACGGTGACCGGTGGCGACATGCCGCCCAGATACTCGACTTGGATGACGGTATTGGACTGACCCGCCACCGCGTTCGGAACCACGGCATTGATCTGACCTGCGGAAGCGTAGAGCACCGGAGCGGGGATGCCGTCGAACCAAACCCGCACCCCGGCCAGCGAATTCGCCACGAGTCGCGAATTGGTCAGTTCAAGGTTCGCGGCTGCGGCCGGTCCCAAGGCCGTGCCGAATAGCGATACGATCTCGCCCGGCGCCACTGATCCACTCGCAAAGTTCGCAGCATTCGCAACTCCCGCGATGGTCAACACCGGCGAGTCGTTGAACAGCCTCAGCATGGCGGCGCCATATCCTTGCAGGATCACTTCCATCTGCGGCGCGGGCGTCAGTTCCTGAATCACGGGGCCGCCCAAAGGCGTCGTGGCGTCTAACTGGACCAGGTTCGCGCGGTTGAACGAACCCAATGCGGAGACATCCAGCTTGAAGTCGCGGATGGTTCCTGGACCGTTGTTGTCTTCATCGGCGTGAATGGCATGATTCGACAGAAGCAGCAGCACCGATCCGTCCGGATTGCGCGCCGCCAGGGTATGCGTATCCAGGCCCAGCGGATTACCGCTGTCGAAGATCCAAAGGCAGCACCCGGTTTGGGTGGTCTGCAGAATATCCTGGCCGGGCGAGGCGGGTAGCCAGTGCGAAAGATAGTAATCCACCCAGTAACTCAGGTAGGGGGAAGCGGTGCTGTCCACTTCTCCGAACTGCTGATTCCCGGCAAACGACCAATGATACAAGGCCTGCACGCCCGCTTCGCCAAGCAGTATATAAACCAGGGACCGGTATGCGGCGAAGAACGGATCTGTTCCCCGCGGATCCAGAGTGAACGCCTGCGTGGCATCGCAGGAGCTCATACCATTGCCAGTATCGAAATCGGCATTTACATTGTTCTCGGTGACCCAGACCGGCACGCCTGCCATGGCGGCGTTGCTGCGTAACTGGGAGTAAATGTAATTCACTTCCTTGACGAAGCCGGGAATTGTGGCAAAAACCTGCGCGTCGGTATCCTTCTGACTACAGCTTGAATAAAAATGCGTGGCCAGCACACCCACCGGGGCGGTCACTCCGCTGACGAAGGCGGGCATGTAGCTCTCTGCCGCCGTTCCGAAATCCGAAAGCTCCAGCGCCATCAGTTGAATGGATGGGTCCGCCTGCAGCATGGCGGGTGCCACTGCATTGTAGAGGTCCACGTATTGTTGCGGACTCAGTCCGTTTCCATTCGGCTCGTTGAAAATACCCCACCAGGTGATCGGATATTGCGTGGGACTCCGTAACAGCGGTCCTCCGTCCGTGAAACCCCCGCTATTGTAGTAGCGCACCAGGTTGGCACTCATCTGCGCGAAATCCGAAAAGCGTTCCGGGAGTATGTGCCCGCTAGCATCACTCATATACGCGGGCGCGGTCGCAATTTGAAATCGGGGGCTGTGGTCCCCGGTGTTCTGGATGGGAGGCACCATAGTGTTCAGCTTCGAGAAATCCCAGACTCCCGGAGCAGTGAGAGGAATGCCTCCATCGATGGCCTGCACGGTGGTATGGGCGGGAGACAGCTTCTGTAACGGCGCGACAGCCGCAGGCAGCAGGCTGAAATACTGGTAACTCCAGGGCGCGAGCTGAAACGTGGTGGACATCGCCACTTGCAGGTGCCCATTGATGCCGGCCGCCGGGTTGACCTGATTAATAACTGTTACGTTGACTGCAACCGAAGTGGCCGCGCAGGCCGCTCCACCCCAGAGTCCCACGAGTATTGCCGCAACTCTCATCTGAACCAATAGACGTGTTGCGGGCGCCCTGCGGTGTCAACCCATCCACTCGAGGTGCTGCGCCGTGCCGTCGAACTGGGGAGTAGTTTTGAACGGTTCCAGTTTTCCGGTAAGGGCCGCGTCCCGGGTCTTGCTCAATAGCGCGGATATCTGGGTCTCGGTCAACGGCCGGAAGGTACGGGCTGCCTCCAGCGCCTGTTCCAGACGAGGCATGGAGTCGCACCCGGTAATCACTACAGACGTGGGCAGGTTTAAGGCGTAATGCAGGCACTCAATGCCCGTCGCTAAGCCCTTCTGGGGCAGATTCCCAAAAGCCATAGGCTTCATGCCCAGCACTCCGATTCCCTGCGCAACCAGCTTGGGAACCACCAATTTGGCGAAGCTCCGGAAATGTGCGTCGAGGAGGTTCAGCGGCATCTGCGCGGCGTCAAAGTGGAACCCATGCTGCTCAGCTACCTCAAGCATCCGCAGGTGTACGGCGGGATCCTTATGACCGGTGAAACCGATGTAACGGATCTTGCCGGCCTTCTTGGCGGCCTGCAGCGCTTCCAGCGGGCCGTTGGCGGCAAAGAAGCGATCCGGGTCTTCCATCCGGATATTCTCGTGGTACTGAATCAGGTCGAGGTGGTCCGTCTGCAGGCGTTGCAGCGATTCGTCCACCTGCTTTGCCGTGGACTCGCGCGTGCGGCCGTCAAACTTGGTCATGAGAAACACTTTTTGCCGGTATCCATCCTTGAGCGCGTTCCCCATCCACACTTCGCTCTTGCCGTCGTGATAATCCCAGCAGTTGTCCAGGAAATTGATCCCGCGATCCACCGCAGTGCGCACCAACCGGATCCCTTCCGCCTCTTCCTTGGGAACTCCCATGTGGTAACCACCCAAGCCGATGGCGGAGACCCGCTCGCCGGTGCGGCCCAGGGTCCGGTAAATCATGTCGCCCGAGCGTGTCTGTTGAGTTTGTTGAGCGGCAGCGAACGCGGGCGCCAGAGACGCTCCGATCAGCGCGCCCATGACCTCGCGGCGTTGGGGCTTTCCGTCGTGTTCCATGCGGCGATCTTAGCACTTTGGGACATCCCGGGAAACGCGGCGCACCTGCCCGGAACGGAGAGCCGATACCATTTCGCGGCCGCGCGGTACGTTACCATACAGGATCATAAGGAGACATCAGATATGAAAGTACCGTTCTACGGCCATGTTAAGCAGTACCACGGCATCAAGGCCGAAATCGATGCCAATATGCACGAAGTATTGGAAAGCGGCCAGTATGTGATGGGTCCCATGCTCCAGCGCTTCGAGCAGGAATTTGCCGCTTATCACGGGATGAAATATGCGGTGGGGGTCGGCAACGGAACCGATGCGCTCTGGCTGACCTTTATGGCCCTGGGGATTGGGCCGGGCGACGAGTGCATCACCACCACCAATACCTTCTTCGCCACGGCGGAGGCGATCTGGGTGGTGAATGCGACCGCCGTCTTTGTGGATTCCGACCCCCGCACGAACTGCATCGATCCATCGAAGATCGAGGCGGCCATCACTCCTCGTACCAAGGCGCTGATTCCCGTCCATCTGTACGGCCAGTGCGCGGATATGAAAGCGGTGCATGAGATCGCGCGCAAGCACAATCTGCTGGTGGTCGAAGACAACGCACAGGGTATCGGGGCCAGCGGCGACGGTTTCCGTATCGGCGAGTTGAGCGATGCGGTGTGCACCAGCTTTATCATTCAAAAGAACCTGGGCACGTTCGGCGACGGTGGTGCGGTGGTGACAAATCGCGCGGATGTGGATCGGGTGGTGCGCCGGTTGCGCAATCACGGCTCCGAAAAACGGTCGTGCCACAGCATGGGATTTAACAGCCGCCTGGACGATATCCACGCGGCCGTCCTCAGCGCCAAGCTGAAACAAATCGATGCCTGGAACGACCTTCGCCGCAAATGGTCCGCGCGCTACTCCGCCTGCCTGAAGGATGCCCGTAACCTGACGCTGCCCTACGAGATGCCCGGCTACCGGCACATTTATCATCTCTATGTCGTGGAGACGCGGCGGCCCGAACAGCGCGATCAACTGCTGAATTTCTTGAACCAGAACGGTGTAGATGCGAAGTGCCATTACCCGATCGCCATCCATCAGCAGGAAGGATATCCATGGGGCAAGGAGGCACGCATCGCCGGCGCCATTCCCAATTCCGAACGCAACGCCGCGTGCTGCGTTTCTCTACCAATGTTCCCGGAACTCACCCAGGAAGAGGTTGACTACGTGATCGAAAAAACTCTTGCATGGGACCGCACCGCATGACCAAAAAATATCGCGTCGTAGTAGCAGGCATGGGTAAGCGCGGCATGCACCATGCGCTTGCGTTTCAAAAGAATCCGCGTTTCGAGGTGGTGGGCGTTTGCGATATCGACACGGTGCGTGTAGACGCCGCGGCGGAGAAACTCGGCGTCCAGATACGCGGCGTGGATGTACGGGAGGTGTCGGCGGCCGCGCGGCCGGACGTGTTTTGCTTCTGCACGCTGCCCAGCCTGCGCACCCCCATGATCCAGGCCGGTATCGATAGCGGAGCGCAATTGATCGCCATGGAAAAGCCGGTGGCGCTTACCAGCAAGGAAGGCTTTGTGATCCGCCGCCTGCTGGAGGCCAGCGGTGTAAAGGCTGTCGTGAGCCATCAGCACCGCTATGGCGAGCATTACCGCAAGGTGAAGGAGATCGTGGCCAGCGGCGCACTCGGCCGTGTTCACACCGTATACGGTACCGCCACCGGGTGGATGATGCACATGCTCTCACACCTGATCGATTACACCCGCTGGTTCAATGATGGAGCGCCGGCGGAATGGGTGATGGCGCAGGCGGCCGGGCGTGGCAAATTGGGCGATTTGCATCCGTCGCCGGATTACATTGCCGGCGTGGTGCATTTCGCAAACGGCGTGCGCGGTCTGCTGGATTGCGGAGCGGGCGCCCCGGACGTTCCCGAGGTCGATTACTGGTGGCGGAAATGCCGGATCGGCGCGCAGGGTACGGACGGTTTCGCCGAGGTGATGACCGGCGGCGGCTGGCGCTCGGTTACCCGCGAGGGGGCTGCTTCCGGTGGCGGATCTATGGACTACGATCTGGACATGCCGCCATACATTCAAGATATGGCGAACTGGCTGGATGACCCTGACTGCCTCCATCCCTGTAATTTCGACAGCGCTTATCAGGGATTCGAGATCATGATGGCCATCTGCCGTTCGGCCGCCCAGAGCGGTCAGGTAGCGCTCCCCTTGACGTCAGGGGCGGATGAGATCCAGTTACTGAAGGACCATGTTCCCGACCGGACCGTATTGCTCTCAATACCGTCCAGCGCCAAAGAGTATCTCTGACCTATCAGGCTGACGCTGCGGTGGCCGCGGCTGCCGCCGGCGCCGGCTTCTTCGAGGCTGTCTTCTTGGCTGCGTTCTCGGCCTGCTGTTTCCGGAACGCTTCCCAGCGCTTCTTTGAAGCAGCTGCTATGCGCGCGCGCCCTTCGGCGCTCATGCCGGTTTTTCGGCTGGCCGGTTCGGCCTTGGTCTGATTTGCCTGAGCCCGCGCGGCTTTGAAAGCAGCCCAGCGCTTCTTCTGGGCCATGGCGATACGCCGGCGCGCCGCGGCGCTCATCATTCGCTTGTGTCCGGAGGCCGGTGCGTTACCCTTTAATCCAAGTTGATGGCGTATCTCCGCGATACGCTGATCCAGAGTGCTAAGAGTATGCTGCAACCCTATGAGTGCAGCATTAAGAAATTCCCGACTTTGTTGCAGTGGCATGGCATGATTATACTCCGAAAGAAAGAAATCGTAAGTTAATATCTCTTGTTACAATCAAGCGATGTCTCTCGTGGTAGTAGGTTCGGTTGCTTATGATGGGGTAGAAACACCGCACGGCAAAGTGGACCGTATGCTGGGCGGTGCTGCCACTTATATCGGCTTGGCGGCCAGCTATTTCGCTCCGGTAAAGATCGTGGCCGTGGTAGGTGACGATTTTGCCGCTGAGGATATGGATCTCCTGGCCGGCAAGGGTATTGATTTGGAGGGTTTAGAGCGAGTTCCGGGAAAGACATTCTTCTGGGAGGGCAAATACTCTGCCGATATGAATGACCGGGAAACGCTGCGTACTGACTTGAACGTCTTCGCCGGTTTTCAACCCAAACTACCCGCCTCTTACCGCTCCGCGCCGTATCTTCTGCTGGGAAATATTCAGCCCGCCTTGCAGCGGGATGTGCGCTCACAGATGAACGGCGTTCACCTGGCCGGCGGCGATACTATGAATTACTGGATTCGCGACCATCGCCAGGAATTACTCGATACCTTGCGGCAGTGGGATTTCCTTTTAATTAACGATAGTGAAGCGCGTATGTTATCCGGTGAATACAATCTGCGCCGCGCCGCAGCTATCGTCCAACAGATGGGACCGCGTACCTTGGTCGTAAAACGCGGTGAGTACGGCGCTATCCTGTTCGCGGAGGGTTGTCATTTCATTGCACCCGGTTATCTCCTGGAAGATGTATTCGATCCCACTGGCGCCGGAGACTGCTTCGCCGGAGGATTTATCGGGTATCTGGCCCAACAAGGCGTCAAACCGGGCGATCAGGGAGTCGACATCGAACACCTGCGCCGGGCCGTGATTTACGGCTCGGTCATGGGAAGTTTTTGTTGTGAGAAATTCGGCGTGGACCGCTTTCGTACATTAACACGGGACGAAGTTGAAGAAAGGTATCGCGAGTTCAAGGCCTGCACCGATTTTTGACACCGTGGCGATCGTTGCGCTCCTGAGCCTCTGGAGCGCGGCCTGGGTCTGGTTCTTCTATCAGCGCGGTTACCTGGCATATTACGGCGACGCGGAAGCGCACCTGAATATCGCCCGCCGCATTCTGGACTCTCGAACCCCCGGCTATGACGAGTTGGGTTCGGTCTGGCTGCCATTGCCGCACGTACTTATCATGTTGTTCGCGCGCAATGACATGCTTTGGCAGACTGCGCTGGCCGGATCGATCGTCTCAGGATGCTGTTTCGTGCTGGGGGGTGGCTTTCTGTACGCCGCTACGAGGCGCGTTTTCGCCAGCCGGACCGCCGCGGTGGTCGCTACCGTCCTGTACGCCGCCAATCCCAACCTGCTATATCTCCAGTCCACGGCCATGACTGAAGCACTGTTCATGGCCACGGTGCTCGCAATGCTGTATTTCAGCATCCTGTTCCGGGACAACCAGTCCTGGATGGCCGTAGCCGGCGCGGGCATTGCGGCATTCTGCGGCACCATGACCCGTTATGACGGCTGGTTTCTTCTTCCGTTTGTGGGGCTCCACGTATTACTCACGGCAAAGCAGCAGCGCGTGGCAAAAACCGCCGTTTTCGCCATACTGGCCGGCGCGGGACCGGTTTACTGGCTGGCTCACAACTGGTGGTGCTGTTCCAACGTTCTCGATTTCTACAACGGCCCCTATTCCCCGCGCGCCATTCAAGGCAACGCACATTACCCCGGCCGCGGTAACTGGGCGAAAGCGTTCCTATATTTCCGGACGGCCGCGCGGTGGTGTGCGGGCCTGACCTTGTTCTGGCTGGGCGCCGCGGGACTCGTGGCCAGCGCTGCCTTACGCAAAGCGCGATGGCCGGCCCTGTTCCTGCTGCTGCCGGGCATCTTCTACATATGGAGCATGCATTCTTCCGGCGGTACGCCGATCTTTCTGCCGGATTTGTGGCCGAACAGCTATTACAATTCGCGCTATGGCATGGCCGTCTTCCCTGCCCTGGTCTTCGGCGCCGCGGCATTGGTGACTATTCTTTCCGGCAGGGTCCGCCGAATTGTGGCGGCGGCGGTGGTGCTGGCCGCTCTCGTGCCGTGGTTGATTCAGCCCCGGCCGGATGCCTGGATCACCTGGAAAGAATCCCAAGTGAACTCGGAGGCCCGGCGTGCTTGGACGAACGTAGCTGCCGCGTATATTGGACCGCGCTATCGCCGGGGATCGGGAATCATCTCCACCTTCGGCGATATAACCGGCATTTTCCGACGGGCGGGCATTCCTTTACGCGAAACCCTGACCTGGGATAACTGGCCTCTCTGGCCGGCCGCCGTGTCGCGCCCCGATCTGTTTCTGTGGGAAGAATGGGCCGTGGTCATCGGCGGCGATCCAGTGCAGAGTGCCCTGATGCGGGCAGGCGCGCGCGGTCCCCGCTACGAACTGGTAAAGAGTGTAGTAACGCCGCACGCCCCGGTAGTCGAGATCTATCATTGCTGTATCGGCCTCACGCCCTTGGAGAACAATGCAAATTCCGTTCACGAAAGCGCATGGAGCGAAGAACGATTTCCTACTGACGAAGAAAAGTGATGCACCCCCGGATGGCTTGCCCGAGATCGCCCGCGCTATTTGCGAACGTCACACGGGCGTAGGCGCGGATGGCTGGATACTGGTCGACCCCGTATCTGGCGCCGATCATGAGGGGGTCATTCGCTTATTCAATGCCGACGGAAGTGAGGCGGAGATCTCGGGGAACGGTACGCGATGCGCCGCGGCCCTGCTGGTCCGGGACGGTATTCCCGGGCCTGAAATCCGCGTGCGCACCGGCGCCGGCGTAAAGCCATTGCGGCTGCTCGAACATACCGGACTCAATTTCCAGTTCGAGATGAACATGGGCCGGCCGGAAATCAGCGACGAGCGGTTGTCCCTACCTCTGTTTGGCGGTGGACGCACCGTCACAATCGTCTGGGTCGGCAATCCCCAGTGCGTCGTGCCGGTGATGGATTTCAACCTCGATTGGCGGGCCGTGGGAGCCGAAATCGAACACCATCCTCATTTTCCCAACAGGACCAATGTTTCCTTTTTGCGGCCGCGCGATGCGCATACCGTGGAGATCCGGATTTGGGAACGCGGAGTCGGCGAAACCATGAGTTCGGGAACTGGAGCTACGGGCGCCTTTGCCGCCGCCGTGCGGCTCGGTATGGTGCAGAGCCCGGGCGAGGTGATCACCCCGGCTGGACCTATTGCCCTCCGTTGGGACGACGACATTTATTTAACCGGTCCGGCGGAGATCATTGCCGACGGCGTGTTTTTCTTCAATTCTTGATACGGCCCATTAATTGGTAAATCCGCATCAGCGCGGTGTCCATGATCTGCTCTCCGGCTCCTACAGCGGAGGGCGAAACCGCGTTGTCCGCGCCATAGCCGCCTTCCGCGACCGCTTCAATGGTCGGAAAATACTGGTGATAGCCGTTGGCGTAACCGAAAAAGAACAATTGCTTCACGCGCGCCCGCTGCTTCAGACGGATGGCATGATTGCTGAAGAACTCGCCTGACACCCCGGTCAGTGCAATATCGCCGTTGAGCAGCGCCACTGTGAGCCGCGGCCGGATTCCGTCCGCATACTCGTCAATGTAGTTGGGTACGAGTTCCGGGAAAAAGGCCTTGGAATACGCGGCTCGAATCAGCGGATTCGCAAAGTCCGTGCGCGACGCAAAACGCAGCCGCTCTTCCCTGCACTCGAGAGATGGATGCGCCACCTCCCGCGGATCGAGCGATCGCACCAATTTGACCGCTTCGGATCCCAAGGCCTCACCGAAGCCCCGGTAATCTCTATCCGGCCCAGGATTTGCCGATTGGTCTCCGGCCGCCCCTTGCATGAAGATGGCCACGGCACCCGTTTCGCGCAACACCGCTGCTTTCAGGGCGCCCACGTAATCGGCCGAAAACTTCAGCATGCTGGCCGGGAGCATAGTGGGATGGGCCGCGAAATTGACCAGAATCGCCAGTGGTTTCCCGGTGAGATCGTCGAAGCGCATGACCGCCAAGTCACGATCACTGGGCTTCGGCTCGATCTTGGTGTGCCGGTTTCGATTGAAACCTTCCAGTTGGGTTGAACCGGTAGCCATCCTGGCCGGCGCCAGGCGTGAGCTCGCTTCCACAATTGCATCCGCGATCGCATCTTCCATTTGGCGGTAATAACGCAGCGCGGCGTCAAATCGTCCTTTGCCTTTTCCTTCCTCATCGGTCAGTTCCAGAACCGGACCGTGATGCGTGTGCGAGCCCGCGATAAATGAATACTCGATACCGGCCCGGTCCTTTATCTGCTGCCTTATGCGCTGCAACGACGCTTCCGCGGGCGCTCGTCCCAAGTCCAGCCCGACGATTGCGATCTTGTGCGTTCCGGCTTGGATCACCAGCGCGTCTGCATAAAGCGGATCGAGCACGCCCGTCGACAACGCATCGTGACGGTCGCCATACCCCCACATGGGAACAGGCTCGCGGGGTGTGACTTCGCGCCGTGCTGTGCCCACCTGAAAAACTTGTGCCCAGACCGAAATAGCTATGAGAAATCCGGCCGTGCCTCTGAGTGTCCGCATGAACTGGAATTCTACCGTAGTCTTGTTCGCGGTCCTGTCCTGAATCACGAGCCGCCGGGCGACCGCCGCTACACCGCTACAATAGATACTGTGCGCTTTGAGATCTACCGCGCTGATGCGGGCGGCATTCTGACTCCCACATCCGGCTTCATCGCAGAGGCGGGCTTCACCCATTCGCTGTCTCCGGCGCGCAATTGTACCTTCGCCTGCACTTATTGTTACGTCCCTACTATGCGGGTCTATGGCGGCCTGAAGCCCGATGATTGGAAGCATTGGGGGCATCAGACGACTTTCAAAAACAACGCCCCGCTCCTGCTTCGCCGTTCGCTGCGCGATACCCAGTCGATTTACTGCTCTCCCCTAGTGGATCCGTATCAGCCGGCGGAAGAATCCGAATGCATGATGCCGCGTCTGCTGGACGAGTTGATTGCTCGTCCACCGCGTATTTTCACCTTGCAGACCCGTGGTCCGCTGATCTTGAGAGATCTGGCGCAACTGCAAAAGCTGGCGGGCCGTACCACCCTGCGCGTGAGCTTTTCGATTACTACGGATGACGAACGCGTGCGCCGCTGGTACGAACCGCATTGCGCGTCGATAGACGAGCGTTTGGCCGTCATACGGCAACTACGCAGGGCAGGTATCGAAGTATACACCACCCTGGCCCCCCTGCTTCCCTGCGATCCGGACGCGCTGATCGATCTCGCCCTGGAAGCGAGTGGCCGCGATATCATCGCCGATCCATTGCATACCCGGGCAACCAAGAAATGCGGCGCTACCACGCGTGACGCCGGAATTCGCGTGAGTCACGCGCGCGGATTTGACGAATGGCACGATGCCGCTTTTCAAGCAGAAATCGTGGAAAGAATGCGGCGAAGGGCGGCTGCGGCCGGACGGCGCTTTGCCACCGGTCCTCGCGCTTTCGCCTGGCTGGCGGATCCGCCGGCGGAGAAGGAAAATGACAGCAACAGCAACTGCAAACGAAGTATTGGAACGATTGGAAATTGAGCCGGTCAATTCCGGCGCCTGCGACGGCGATTGGATTTCGAATCCCTCGGGTGGCGAGTTGTCTTCGCTCAATCCGGCGGATGGCTCCGTGATTGCCAAGGTCCGGATGGCGGGCCGTGAGGATTACGAGCGCGTGGCCACCCGGGCTGCCGAGGCCTTTCTGGAATGGCGCATGATCCCCGCTCCGAAACGCGGTGAAATCGTGCGCGAATTCGCGGACGAATTGCGCCGCTGTAAGGCCGACCTGGGCGCATTGGTCAGCATGGAAATGGGCAAGATCCGCGCCGAAGGTCAGGGCGAGGTGCAGGAGATGATCGATATCGCGGACTTCTCCGTCGGCCTGTCGCGCCAGTTATACGGGCTGACCATGCACAGCGAGCGTCCCGGACATCGCATGTACGAGCAGTGGCATCCGCTGGGAATTGTGGGCGTAATCAGCGCGTTCAATTTCCCGGTAGCGGTCTGGGCCTGGAATGCCATGATTGCGGCGGTATGCGGCGACTGCGTTCTCTGGAAGCCTTCATCCGATACTCCGCTCACCGCGGTGGCCGTGCAGAAGATCGCAAACCGGGTACTCGGCAAACACGGGCTGAAGGGGATTTTCAATCTCCTGATCGGACGCGGCGATCCCGTCGGCGAAGCCATGCTGAACGATGCTCGGGTGCCGCTGATCAGTTTTACTGGTTCCACCCAGGTGGGCAAGCGGGTCGCTCAAACCGTGGCGGGACGCCTGGGCCGGACCATTTTGGAGTTGGGCGGTAATAACGGCATCATCGTCATGGACGATGCCAACTTTGATCTTGCCCTGCGCGCCGTGCTGTTCGGAGCGGTGGGCACGGCGGGCCAGCGCTGCACCACCACGCGCCGTCTCTTCCTGCAGAAAGGAATTGCAGGCCGGATGACCGATGCCCTGGTAGCCGCTTATAAACAGGTGGCCATCGGCAATCCGCTAGATCCCCACACGCTGATGGGACCGCTGGTGAACCAGCGCGCCGTACAGGACATGATGGAGGGTCTCGAAACCATTCGCAGCCAGGGCGGCGAGATTCTTTACGGAGGCGGCCGGAAGGGCGGGTGCTTTGTGGAACCGGCACTGGTGAAAGCCAAACCCGATATGCCCATCCTGCGCGAGGAGATCTTCGCCCCCATTCTCTACCTGGTGGAGTTCGACCAGCTCGACGAAGCCATTCGCTGGCATAACGACGTACCACAGGGCCTTTCCTCCGCCATGTTCACCACCAACCTGATCTCGGGCGAGCGATTCCTGAGCCATGCCGGCAGCGATTGCGGCATCGCCAACCTGAACATCGGCACCAGCGGGGCCGAGATCGGGGGAGCGTTCGGCGGCGAGAAGGATACGGGCGGCGGGCGCGAATCCGGTAGCGATTCCTGGAAGGCCTATATGCGCCGCCAGACCAATACGATCAACTGGTCGTCGCAACTGCCTTTGGCACAGGGCATCGAATTCAACGTGTAATGATCTACACCTGCTACGAAATGATCCAGGACTGCCGGCAGAGTCGTCCTGAAGGTTGGTCCTACTTCATCACCCACTACGTCCCGGTGATCCGCGGGCTTCTGGCGCACTACTTTCCCGAACGCGCCGCGGATCCCGCCCTGTTGGAGCGCGTACTGCTGAAACTGCGTGCGCCGGACGCCGGTCTGTTCCATTCGCTGGATCCGGCGCCCGAACGCGCCTTTGTCGCGGAACTCAGGCAGCGCGTACTGGCAGCCGTGGAAGCCGACCGGGCTAGCGCAACGGCGCCGGTTGCTGTCGAACTCGAAACACTCGGAGCAGCATTAGAGCCCCTCACCATGACCGAAAAGCTGGTGGCGTGGTTCGAAACCATGCGTTACGGGGATGCAGACGCCGGACGCATGCTCCGCATGTCCGCCCAGACTGCTGAAAAGATACGCGTGCGCGCCGCCGAACTGATTCGCGGCGCCGTTGATTCCTGGCGGAGCACTATACTCGCCGATAACGGTGTGCTGCTGGGTCAGGCCGCCGCCGCACTTTCGACTAAGGACTGTCCCGTTCCTAAAGCGTTCTTCGACGTGATCGACGGCCGCACTACCTGGCGCGGCCGCGAAGAAATGGAACAGCACGTGAAGAACTGCTGGTATTGCCTCGATCATTACTGCCGGCTTTTGGAGGTGGTAGACCTACTGCGCGCAGTCAAGCCGCTGCCGGCTTCCGAAGCGGAGGACTATAAGAAACTGCTCGGTCTTCCACCAGCCAAACGCTCCGTCTGGTCGCGCGCCTAGCTCTGAACCGATAGGAGCGTTTGAAACGTCTCGATGGCGGCCCACACGCCCAAACCGATCCCTTTGGACATCTGCCCAAGATCAACCATGTTGTGGGCCAGGAAAATGAGCACCGAACCGTCTTTCGGATCAGCTTGCCACCATCCTCCGAAGGCGCCGGGCCAACTGACCGTTCCCACGTTCCCGCGCCGCATGAAATCGGCTTTGTCCGTCTCAAGCACCACCGAAACACCCAAGCCAAATCCGCGGCCAACAGCGAACGGTTTTTGTCCCAGCAATACGGAGTTGGCGCGCTGGCTGTCGGTCAACTGATTGGTCATCATCGCGCTGAGTGTCTCCGGACGAAGAAGCCTTACGCCGTCCACCTTACCGTCACCCAGGAACAGACGCGCGAAGCGCAGGTAGTCGTCGAGCGTGGACCACAACCCGGCGCCGCCGGATTCGTAGGCCATATTCTCAGGCCGTTCGGCGAGGAAGACGCCACTCCGCGTGACTTGTTTGGTCAAGCGGCCTTCTTCGTCGAAACCGTAAGCAGCCGCACGGTGAGACCGCTTTTCGCGCGGGACAAGGAAGCTCGTATCCTTCATTCCCAGCGGGTCGAAAATACGCCGCTTGAGCACTTCTCCCAGCGGTGCGCCCTCGATCCTGGCGATCAGCAGCCCAAGCAAGTCGGTCGAATGGCCGTAGTACATCGCCGCCGCCGGCTGTCCGACCAAGGGTAGCTGCGCCAATCGGGCGATCCACTCATCGGGTGCGAGGTTGGTATCGATGTCGCCGCCAAGTGCATCGCGGTACGCCCTGGCAATCGGGCCGCGATGGAAATCCGCATAAGTGAATCCAGCGCGGTGGGTCAACAAATCCTCAAAGGTGATGGCCCGTTCCGCCGGATCCGTTTCGTCCAGGGGACCGCTCGGAGAGCGCAGTACGCGCATGGTGGCGAACTCCGGAGCGTAGCGCGTAATGGGGTCGCTCAGTGCGAGCCGGCCTTCGTCAAGCAACATGAGAGCGGCAACCGAGGTGATTGGCTTGGTCATGGAGGCGATTCTGAAGATGGTGTCCCGTTCGACCGGCAGGCGGTCTTCCAGCTCCCGCCATCCGACGCAGATCGTTTGGGCTTCTCCAGACTGCGACCCGGCTCGCCAGACGAGCGTCGCCGCTCCGGCAAGTTGACCCGAGGTTATGAATGCTTGCAAGGCCGCTTCGACTTCGGTTGGGCGGTACATCTCAGCTCGCTCCTTCGTTTATCAGATTTTATAATATAAATATAAAATAACTGTGCTATAAAATAAAGAAGAATGGATGTTGATTCTGACGACGGTTCCCGCCGCCGGCAGCCCAAAGGCGATAAGCGCGACCGCACCCGCGCCAAACTCATGGAAGCCGCCCGCTCACTGATTCGCGAAAAGGGCCACGAGAACGCAACACTGGAAGAGATCGCGGAGAGAGCCGGGATGACCACTGGAGCGATCTACGGCAACTTCAAGAATAAGGATGAGCTTTTCATCTCCTTAGGACAGGCCTACTGGGCTCCTATCAAGCCGCAGGTGAAAGCGGGCGCCAGCTTTCCGGAAATCATGCACGCCATGGCCGAGGCCACGATTGCGGCAATCCCCGAGCGTAGCGCAGCGGCGGTGGGTCGTCTGACCGGCCTGGCATACACGCTTGCACATGAAGAGATGCGTACCCAAGTGCGAGAGATCACCGCGCAAAGTTATACATTCGGCGAGCAATGGCTTCGCGCAGTGACAAAAGAAGAAGATCTTCCCATGCCGGCTGATCAACTGGTACGGGTCCTGCATGCCTTGATCGAGGGTTTAGTATTCCAAAGGCTGCTGACTCCCGAACTGGTGCCAGATGAAATATTTTATGCGGCGTTCGGAGCGCTCGCGATAAAAGCCGGAAGATGAATAGCGGGACATCCGTATCCAGCAGACTCGATCAGCCTGGCGGCGGAACAGCAAAGAGCGGGATAATGAAATATCGCTTCCAGTCCTACATCAGACACCCTGCAGCAGCGGCTGCAGGAGGTGCGTGAGCGCATGGCCGCCGCCGCCGGCCGGGTCCATCGTGATCCCGCGCAGATCCTCCTGCTCGCGGTGACCAAGGTGTTCCCCGCACAGGTGATTCACGATGCTTACGCGCTGGGGTTGCGCGAATTCGGCGAAAACTACGTCCAGGAATTTGAATCGAAGCTCCCCTCCGTGGCGGACCTGACTGGGGCGCGCTTCCACCTGATCGGGCATCTGCAGGCCAATAAGAGCCGCCGCGCCTCCGAGATTTTCCAATGTATTCAGACGGTCGATTCACCCAAACTGGCGCGCCGTCTGAATGAGAGCAGCCATGCTCTGGACATCCTGCTCGAGGTGAAACTCTCGCCCGAAGAGGCGAAGGCCGGCGCTGCCCCCGAACAACTTCCGGAACTGATCGCCGCCGTCCGGGAGTGCCCGAACCTGCGCCTGCGAGGTTTGATGACTATGCCGCCCTGGTCCGACGACCAGGAGCAGTCCCGCCCCTACTTCCGCCGCCTCCGTGAACTGGGCGAGCAGCACGCCCTAAGCGAGCTCTCCATGGGAATGTCGCACGATCTGGAAGCGGCCATCGAGGAAGGCGCGACCATCGTGCGTGTGGGGACGGCTCTGTTCGGGAGGCGCAAGAAGACGTGAAGGTCGGGTATTACGGGCCACTGCCGCCGGCGCCGACCGGCGTGGCCGACTATGCTGCCGCCCTGCTGCATGAACTCCGGCGGCACGGTTCGGTCGAGCTACGGCCGCGAGCGGCAGACGTGGCCCTCTATCACATCGGCAACAACCAGCTGCATCGCGGCATTTATCAGCGGGCTCTGGAACGGCCCGGCGTGGTAGTGCTGCATGACGCGGTGCTGCACCATTTCTTTCTGGGCGCTCTGGACCGCGAGCAATACATCGCCGAGTTCATTTACAATTACGGCGAGTGGAACCGGGCACTCGCGGAAGACCTCTGGCGCGCCCGCGCGCGCTCGGGGTCCGATAGCCGCTACTTCGATTACCCCATGCTGAAGCGCATCGCAGAACGCGCCAAGGCTGTCGTGGTGCATAATCCTGCCGCCACCCGGATCGTCCGGCAGCATGCTCCGGCCGCGGCCGTGATCGAGATTCCGCATTTGTTCAGACCGCCCTCCTGGCCGGCCGGATGGGAAGTGGTTCGCTGGCGCCGGCACCTGAATTTCTCTTTCAACGCGTTTGTGTTCGCAGTGTTCGGCTATCTTCGCGAGTCCAAGCGGCTGTTTCCCATCCTGCGCACTTTCGCTAAGCTACGCCAGCTCCAACCGGACGCTCGCTTGCTCGTGGCCGGTGCTTTCGTCTCGTCGGATCTGGAGCGCGCCGCCCGCCCGCTTTTGCAGCAACCCGGCATCGTATATTTACCGTACCTGTCAGAAACGGATTTCTGGCGTACCGCTCTCTCTATCGATGCCTGCATCAATCTGCGCTATCCGGCTGCCGGTGAAACCTCCGGCATAGCCATTCGTCTGATGGGCGCCGGAAAGTCCGTCCTGCTGACGGATGGAGAAGAAAATTCGCAGTATCCGGCCGGCTCCTGCCTTCGTATCGAGCCCGGCGTGGCCGAGGAGCATTCATTGCTACGCCATATGTTTTTGCTAACATCGATAAAAGCGTGTGCGGGTGAAATCGGACGTCGCGCCTCCGGCCACATTCACGAACGCCACCAGGCCGTTCGCATAGCTGAAAAATTTTGGGAGATCTTGTGCGCTTACCGGCTTTAGTGCTGCTGCTGGCCGCTTGCGTTCTGTCCGCGGGATCTGAAGACATCTCACGGAGCCTCGAAGTAGGGATACCGATGCGCGACGGCGTGCGCCTGTCGGCTAATATCTTCCGGCCGGAAGCGCCCCTGCGCTACCCCACCATTCTGGTGCGCACGCCTTACAACAAAGGTCGCGATATTTCTCCATCATATTTGCCGTTTGTGGAGCACGGATACGCGGTGGTAGTGCAGGACGTGCGCGGACGCTATGCTTCGGAGGGGGTTTTCCGGCCTTTAGAGCAAGAGCCCGAGGACGGGGATGACACCTTGAACTGGATCGCGCGCCAATCCTGGTCGGACGGGAAGATTGGCATGCTGGGCGGCTCCTATCTCGGTATCGTGCAATGGAAGGTCGCCACCCTGAACAATCCGCATTTGAAAGCGATCTTTCCATCCGTGGCCGGTGATGATGATTACCGCGACCGGTTTTACTCGCCCGGAGGCGCCATGAAACTCGGCCAGCGCTTGCTGTGGATGTCGGAAAATCTGCGGGCCCCTGGGTATCATCCCGATTTCAGCAAGTTCGTACTGCACCTTCCGCTGCGGACGTCAGACGTAGCGGCCACCGGGCGGCCATCCAGCATGTTTCAGGAAGCTGTAGCGCATCCTTCCTTTGACGAGTTCTGGAAAGGCATCAGCGTGCGCGAACGCCTGGACCAGATTCGCGTCCCGGTCTTCACCGTGGGCGGCTGGTTCGACAATTTTGTGGAAGGCGACCTGGAAGCATATGCCCGCCTGCGTAAGAACTCCGGGGTGCACCGCATTTTGATTGGCCCCTGGCCCCACAACATGTCCATCAAGTTAGGCGGCGTCGACTTTGGGCCGGACTCCATGGTGGCTGTACGGAGCCTGCAGATGCAGTGGTTCGATCAGTTCCTGAAGGGCAAAGATACGCCGCTGCTCTCGCAGCCACCTGTGCGCATTTTCGTGATGGGCGCGAACCGCTGGCGCGAGGACCGGGAATGGCCTCCTCGCGCAACCCATGAGCGGTTCTACCTGCATAGCGCCGGACACGCCAACACGCTGGACGGCGATGGCTCCCTGGACCTGCATTCGCCGGTTGGCCACGCGGCAAAGACGGACGGATTCGTCTACGACCCCAACGATCCAGTGCCCACCGAGGGCGGAGCAGTCTGCTGTAATCCCAAAGTGTTTCCCTGGGGACCGCGCGATCAGCGTTCCGTCGAGCACCGGGCCGACGTGCTCGTATACACCACGCCGACACTGGAAAAGGACCTGGAGGTGGTCGGGAACATCAAGGTAGTGCTCTACGCCGCCACATCGGCACGCGATTCCGACTTCACCGCCAAACTGGTGGATGTTTTCCCTGACGGCAGGGCCCAGAACGTGACGGACGGCATTCTGCGCATGCGCTATCGTTCATCGCTGGAGAAGCCAGAACCGGTTCAACCCGGCGATATCTGCAAGCTGACCATTGACGCGGGAGTGACCGGAAACGTATTCCGTAAGGGCCATCGCATTCGCCTGGAGATCTCCAGCAGTAACTTCCCGCGCTTCGACCGCAATCCCAATACGGGCGAAACGATCGCGGATGCGATCGAGCTGCGCAAGGCCAATCAGACCGTCTATCATGACGCGCACCGGGCCTCACACCTGGTTCTGCCGGTGGTGGAGAATTGACTTACGGGGCCTGCCGCGGTACCGTTTTTATATAGAAGGCGCGGTAGCCAAGTGGTAAGGCCAGGGTCTGCAAAACCCTTATTCGTCGGTTCAATTCCGACCCGCGCCTCCATCTAAAAGCACGGCAAATACCACGAAGGCTCGCCTCTCTGCCAACTCACGATGCCGACCGGACCGAAGTGGCCTGTGACCGTCCGATAGCAAAGTTAAAACACAAAAGCTGTAAGGGGTGCTCGTCTTAGCGCAACAGGGCTTGGCGGATACCATTCCTGTTCCAGCAAAGTGGTTAGACTTTGTGCTTCGCGATGAAATCTGGCGGCGGTTCGCTGCTCATGCCCGGCTCATCCGGCGCGAACACTTCACCGTTCACTATCTTCTGCCTACCGCCCGACTCCATATAAATCGCATTCGGAATCGCGCACAGGATGTTCATATTCACTGGCCCTCCGCCGTGACTGGCCAATTCCACACCGAAGCCATCCGAGATTGCAGCGATTTCCATCCACTCGGTCGGGCCGCCTGCCCGCCGGTTGTCCGGTTGCACTACATCGGCGCCCTTTTTCATCAGTAGGTCCATAAACGCGTGCTTGTTGTACTCGTTCTCGCCGCAGGCAATGCGCATGTCCAGAGCGGCTGCCAATTCCGCATAGCCTTCGTGGTCGTAGGGCACGATCGGCTCCTCGTACCAGAAGCAGCCCAATTGTTGATAGGCCCGTCCCCGCCGCAAGGCTTCCACGCGGTTGAAGGCCTGATTGGCATCCACCATGATGCGAACGCCCTTTCCGGCGGTCTGGATCCCTACCTCGATCCGCTCCACGTCGTCCTCCAGATCGCCACGCCCAACCTTGACCTTGAAAGCGCGGTACCCGATTTCCAGGGCTTCGTTAATCGTGCGCTTGTACTGCGAATGATCCTTATCGTTTTCCCGATACCAGCCGCACATAGCGTAGACCGGCATGCGATCTCGCACGGCACCGAGCATCTTGTAGACTGGCAGTCCGGCGGCTTTGCCCAGGATGTCCCAGACCGCGATGTCCACCACGGACATGGCGAATTGAGTGACGCCCTGTACGCCCTGGTATTCAAGCGCGCGCCACAAATCGGCCCGTATTCTCTTGGGAAATGCCGGATCCTGACCTAGCAGCACAGGTTTGATTTCGTGCTCCAGGATGGCCTGAACAACCCGCGGTCCGCCGCCGATCATGCCAAAGTTGCTGTAGCCCCAGCCGGTGATGCCGGCGTCGGTCTTGAGCCGGAGAATTACCCCGCCGCCATCTCCGCCGAAGTCGTGGATCGCGTCTTTATACGACTCGGCAGGGACGCGCAGCAAGTCGGTTTCGAGTCCGACGATTCTAATCTGCTTCCTGGCTTCCGCCGCGAGTGCCAGGCTCCTGTTTAGCATCGCCGCTGTGGCCGTTGTGAGAAGGTGTCGTCTCGTCAACATTGCTGCCACTCAGAATACCAACGGTATGCTGCCGTTGCAGCTATAAACTCGGCTGGAACTGGGGAGGGCTGAGTCTCGCTCCGGAAGGATTTACCAGAAACGCCAATACAGATAAGTCCAGATCACGGCATAGATCCCGAACCATAGCATTAAATTCTTGTACCAGGGTTGCGGGTCATTTCCTTCATATTGGGACAGAAGCGCCCGCCGCCATACGAGCGACTCCACCTGCACCGCGGCCGGGGGAGGCGTTTGCAGCGAAACAATCACCACGCCGATCATGGTGACCACCTGCGCGGCAAAGCCAGTATACAGCCAGTGGACCTGCATGCCGCTGAGGGCTACCGCTCCTGCAATGGCAGCCTGGATCGCAATTCCGCATATGATGCCAAACATGGCGCCAGCATAGTTGGTGCGCTTCCAAAGCAGACCAAGCAGGATCACAGAGATGAAGGGTGTAGCCAGGTACGTCGCGCCCGTCTGGAAGTATCGGAAGATTCCGCCCAAACGCTCGACTGCCGGCGCGAGGCAAGCGGCAATCGCCAGTGCGGTGAAGGAGGCGACCCGACCTGCCATCACCAATTGGCGGTCGTCCGCGTCCCGCCGAATCGAGCGCTGATAAATGTTCAGCGCGAAAATCGTGGCAGTGGAATTAGCGAGGGCGCTGATTGCTGACATCACCGCCGCCAGAAATCCGGTGAGTACAATGCCGCGAAAGCCCCAGACCGGTCCTACCATCCTCAGTACAAATGGAAAGGTCAGATCGGCGTTGGCGAGCGGCGCCTCAGCGTGCATGTGATGAATCCAGTAGTATGCGATGAAGCCTGGGAAGACCGTAATCATCGGACGAATGAAATTGATGAATCCGGCGAAGATGGTGCCCAGAATGCCATCCCAAGTCGATCGCGCACCGAGTATCCGCTGCACCATCACCTGGTTGGTGCCCTGGTAAAACGGTCCCAGGCCGAGGGCCAGGAATATCAATGCCGGGAAAGGCGCGATGGGATCGCTGGCCGGATGATAGAGGTGAAATCTTTCAGGGTTCGCCTGCATCATCGCAGTCCAACCTCCGGGGACCTTCGACAGGGCCATCAGATATAAGAAGACGCCGCCGCCCACCAGCATCAGGCACTGCACCATATCGGTCCAAACTACAGAAGCCAAACCGCCTTTCACGGTGTAGAGTCCCACTAGAATCACGGTTACCCATAGCACGGCGTAGAAATTCCAGCCGGTTAAGGCCGAGAATGCCAAACTCCCGCCGTAGAGCACGGGCACCATAAAGACCACTACATAAGCGCCCAACATCACCCAGCTATAAATATCCGCGCACAGCGGTCCGAAGCGTCTACCGAGATAGTCGGGCACGGTCATGACCTTACTCTTCAAATAAACCGGAATGAAGAAGAGCATAACGATCGTGTAGGTGGGCAGCGTGAACCACTCCCAGTTCGCCACCCCCATTCCGTGCGTATAGGCCGCACCGGTGGTGCCTACTATCTGTTCGCTCGATACGCTGGTCGCAATGAGCGCGGTGCCTATGATCCACCAGCGCAACCTGCCTGAGGCTAGAAAGTAACCGCGCGCCGTTTGATCCTGCCGGCGCGCGGCGAGCAGGCCAACGGTGGTCACCACGAACAGCGATATCACAATAATCGAGACATCCAGCCGGCTGAGTATGAATCCCGAGTTCATCGCGAGGGCGCCCCCAAAAGCCTGGTTGCGATCGCCCGGATGACTGAAATCGGGCCGCGCCACGCATGAAGCTGTGAGACATCCGAGTGCCCCACGGGAGCGTGATGTTCCAGTTCAACGTACGCGCCCAGTTCGTTATTTACGGAGCAGACCTGAAGCGCGCAACCTTGCAGTTCCAGGTCCCGCACCCCCAGCCAGGCGATGTCTCCGTACTTCAACTCCGGCTTGACGATAATGCTTCGAATCACCAGATTGGCGGCGCCTTCGGATTCCCATAAATAGCCTATGCGCCCAGTAGCACTCTGCGGATAGACACCGAATTTGGCAAGACCGGGACGGCATGCCCGATAGCGGATCAGGTTTGAGGCGATGTGAAGATCTTCCGGCGGAATGGAGCCAAAGTATATCTTGGGCAGAGCCGCGCCGCGCACCGGAATCAGCACTTCGCCCCCAGTGGGGAGTTGCGCAATGTTCCACACGGCTACGGGCGCGTTTCCGGCGCGTAGCTCCGTTTTCTGCATGTATCCGGCATATCCTACGTCCTCCCTCCGGGCCGGATCGGGGGCGGTGGTCCAGGACTTCGCAATTTCGACTTCGGCTGTCATTCCCGTGCGTGAAAGAGTCAGCCTGCATTGCATGGCGAGTCGCGGCGCCGGATCGCTGTCGAATTGATAATTACCTGGATCGAGTTCCGGGGGAACTCGAAAGACGGAGGTATTTGGAAAATCCGGCACGAAGATGTCCACCTCGGGTGAGATCCACGTGCGATCGCCGCCCACGTTCCAACTACCCGGATATAATGCAGAGGCCGTCCAGAAGAAGTTCGGGCCGCCTGGAGGATGTAGGGCCAAGACGCGGCCTCCCTGCTCCAACAGCGTCAAGCGGCTGCCATCCGGCAAGCTGATCGGGATCTTAGACATCGAGAGGGTAAATTGGCCGGCGCACGCGCCGGTATGCCAGCGATGGCAGGTTCCCCGTACAAGGCCCGGGCGTCTCCACCATGTAACTGGCCTTCGCAATCGGGTCGTATGCGCGCTTGTGGGCCACCGCCGCTTTCACCCCAATCGCGAAAAGTCTCTCGGGTACGATACCTTGGCTGCGCAGTTGAGCAAGGTCGAAAGGCGGCGTCTTGTGACTGGTCAGCAGAATACGTACTCCAGCACAATCCACCACTGCGCAAGGGCCCATATCGATATGGCTGCCGAACAGTGAGGCCAAGTGACTGTGTGGATCCTCGAGGATGAACTTTCCGTCGCTGAGGGAAATCAGTTCGACGTTGATGCAAAGCGGTTCTGAATCGTAGCTGCTTCCCAAGGTAATGGACGACTTCTGGCCGGGGTTCAATGCGGCCAGTTCCGCCACCATTTCGGGAGCTTGTATGATCACGGCGGAGTTGCGGACGCCATGTTTGAGAAGCGCCTTCAAAACAGCTACACCTCGCCCCGAAGTTCCGGCGCCGATGTTATCGGCAGGCTCAACCAGAAGGACCGGACCCTCCCGTTCCCGCTTCAATCGCCGCATGGCCTCATCCAGCGAAATCTCCCTGGCATTTCCGGCTCCCCGATTTTGGCGCGCGTATTCGACCAGGCGCTCCAATCGATTCGCCGCACTCGCTTCCGGACCGAGTGTTACGGCGGTGAAGCTGACGCCGGCATCCGGCACATCCGCGTAAGCGAAACCAGGAAAGACATTGATTGCGAGGATGTCCGAATCGACGCGCTCTATCTCTCGAGCCATGCGTTCCAGAGAGAGGACCGGCTCTTGCGCGGTGCCAGTGTTAGTGGCGGGCCAGATGATCCCGGCGGATTTCCAAACCGTCTTGGGTCGAGCGCCGGTGCCGATAAGATTATTCAATATGCTGCCCGCGCGGATCGACGCCTGCCGGGCATCGGTGTGAGGGTTCTCCTGGTACGCAACCAGCGCGTCGGCGTGCGCGGCCATGGCGCCAGAGACATTGGCGTGCAGGTCCAGAACGCCGCAAACCGGCGCATTTCGAAACCCCGGCAAGGATCGCAGGCGTTCCAGCAGAGTTCCCTCCACGTCTTCGATGGATTCTGAAACCATGGCGCCGTGTAGAACCAGCAGTGCGCCGTCCAACGGTTCGGCTTCAGAGATTACAACTTCTTGCAGTCCATCCCAGAACATCTCAATGACTGCATCCTCGACAACGGGGCCGGGCATGGCGCGAACATCCATTGCGGGAACCGCCGTCCAGCCGTAACGCCGGCAGCACTCCAGCACTCCGGAGAGCGGAGATGTATCGTCAGCCACCGCCATCATTTCTTCCCCACGCCGGACCTGAAAGTCTTTCAGGCGCGTCCGTCCTTCCACGAAGGTATTCGTTTCGTGAAACAACCCGGCTATCAGCACCCGCTTGTTTCCGGGCATGTCAGAGGATGTTGTGCTTCTGGTAAGCCGCGCGCAGCGTGACGCCGTCAACCAGATCGCTGCGCATGCGATTTTCTTTGTGGCTCTTCTCCTGCGCCTCTTGCAGGACACGGTCTTCAATCTCGCGCGGAATCACCACGATGCCGTCGTAGTCCGCAAATACGAGCTCACGCGGCCGCACCAGGACACCGCCGCTTTCAATTGGCACGTCATACTCCCTCACCATCCCTCGCCCTTTGGAATCCAGCGGGCGAATGCCTGCGGCATATACGGGAAAGCCCAAATCGATGATCCTTATGCAATCGCGTACGTTGCTGTCGCACACACATCCGGCGGCGCCGCGCTGAATAGCTACGGTGGTCATCAGTTCGCCCCAGGGGGTGTTGTCGCCGCGATAGTCGGTGGAGTGTACGATCGCGTCGCCGGGCAGCAGCGAATCCATAAAATCGATCTCCAAGCCGTAAGGGTCGTCGCCTACGTGGTCCACGTTCATCCAGAGGAGGGTGCGCGCCCGTCCCACAAATCCGCAGCTTCGTATATCGGGCAGCAAGGGCCGCAGACGCTGGTGCATCACCTGGTTGCGGTATCCCAATGAGTCCAGAATGTCGCACACCGCAGCCACGTACAGCTTCTCCTTTATGAATCGAAACATTTCGAGATCGCTATGAAACATGTCCTTGCCTTGTTCACCGTCCCGGAACGTAGCCTTTTCCCCAAGTGCCTTTGGACGGTTTCTGAAATTCATCGGAGAAGGCAAACCACGAGGTTGTGCCTCCGTCGACAACCAGCGTCTGACCCGTGATGAAGCGGGCACCGTCTCCCGCCAGAAAAATTGCCGCGTGTGCCACATCGCGCGGCTGTCCGGCAAACCCGGCTGGAATGCCCTGCCCTGATTCGTCGACGTTATACTCAGGCAGCGCGCGGTAATAATTCTGCACTTCAATAACACCCGGCGCGATAGCGTTCACACGAATTCGTGCCGGCGCCAGTTCGATGGCCAGTTGACGCGTGAGCGCCACTATCGCTCCCTTCGTCGCCGCATAAACGGAGTAGTCGCGGCGCCCACCGAATGCATGAATCGATGTCAGGTTTACCACGGCACCTTCGCCCTGCCGCGTGAGGGCGGGCAGCACCGCTTGTGTCAGAAAGAACGGGGCACGGATGTTGACGTCGAACAGCGCATCAAATTGCTGCGCTGTGACTTCGGCAAATGGCTGATTCATGGTGATGCCGGCATTGTTCACCAGCACATCCAGGCCGCCCAGGAACGCGATCGCCTGGCCGGCGCACACCCGCACCGAATCGAGGTCGTTGAAGTCGGCCGTAAATGCCTCGGCGATACCTCCGGCTAGGCGAATTTCTTCTACCGCATTTTGTGCGCCCGCGCCATCGTGGCAGTAGTGAATGGCTACCGCCGCGCCTTGCCGCGCAAACTCCAGCGCGACCTCGCGTCCGATGCCCGTTCCGGCACCCGATACCAGAACCCTTTTCCCCTCGAGATGACGCGTCTGGCTCATGGCAGCAGAGGCCTCGCCGCAAGCTGCGCCCAATTTTTCAGCGGAATGAATCCCTCCGCATGCGTCACACCGGCCTGGATTCCCCGGTAACGCGCTACCACCCGGAGATATTCGGCGAAATCCAAGCCGCCGTGACGGCTAAGCCATTCGCGCTGGCTGCGATGACATTCCAGCATCTTGAGTTTGGCGTCGAATGTCTTTGTGATATCGACGTACACCTCGGGCTGGAATGTATATCCGCCCAGCGGTTCCCACATGAAGATGGCCGGTTGCTTCGGGATGGCGGGGTGCGCGGTACGAATACTGGGCACCGTCGCCGCCAGAGCGCCGTCGCGCACCAGCACGAACGTATTATTGTGGTCACTTCCGTAATCGCTGTGATAGTGGGTCAGGACCACGTCCGGGCGAACTTCCCGGATCGCATCAGCGAACCGTTTCTTGGTTTCGAAATCGATATCCAGGCGCCAGTCGGAGATCCCCATCTCAATGAGATCCGCACCGATCGACTTAGCGGCCGCACGCGCTTCGCGGCTGCGTAGCTTCACCAGCTTTTCCGGCGGCAGATCGAAGGTGGCCGAATCTCCATTGCAGGCGATCGCCACCGTCACCTGGTCGCCGCGCTCCACGTACCGGGCCAGCGTGCCGGCGCAGCATAACTCCACGTCATCCGGATGCGCTCCAATAGCCAGCACGCGCAGCTTCTTTTTCGACTGGCTCTTCACGGCTGACCTCCCTCGAATGCTCCGGTCTCATCCCAGGCCCATGTCCCGCTCGCATAGCCCGACTCGGCGAAGCGCGGCAAGCGCTCTCGATCGATTTCAATACCAAGCCCGGGCCCATCCGGTACGGGAAGATTACCGTCCTTGTCGAGCACAAAAGGATTCCTGATCAATTCCTCGACCAAAGCGTTTCCAGTGTTGAACTCTACTAGCGATGGTTGCGGCAAGGCTGACACGAAGTGAATGTCAGCCGCCACGCCGACCGCCGTGTTCCAGCCGTGCGGCACGATCTCGATTCCGTGCTCCTCTGCCATCCAGGCGATCCGCCGCATTTCCGAAAGGCCGCCGACTTTCGTCACGTCGGGTTGAGCAATATCCATAGCTCGCGCCGCGAAGTACGGAGCAAACGTCTGGCGCCGCGTAAGCACTTCACCGTGCGCGATTTTGACCGGGGACGATGCTGTCAATCGGGCGTAATTTTCGGTGTCGTCCGGCCGCAGCGGCTCTTCGAACCAGGACACACCAAAATCGGCCAGCATGCGGGCGCGCTCCAAGGCGTCTTTGTACCGTAAATTCCAGAACGGATCGCTGCCACCAGCGTCAACCATAAGGCGCGTGCCATCGCCGGAAGCGCGCCGCGCGGTGCGGACCAGTTGCTCGTCGCACGCCAGCGATTCACGGCCGAACGGATCCCAGCCCAGCTTGATCGAACGAAATCCACGCTCCACCATCTCTGCCACCCGCCGTTCCAGAGTCTCCACAGGACGAAAAAGGATTGACCCGTACACGGGAACCGAACGGCGATAACTGCCGCCGAGAAGGGTAGAAACCGGTTGGCCCAGCGCTTTGCCGGCCAGGTCCCAAAGAGCCAGGTTGATGGCGCTGATGGCGTGTGTCATGGCTCCCCCACGACCCACCCAGAACGTCAGTTGATGCAACTTTTCGGTTACGCGCTCGATATGAAGAGCGTTCTCGCCGATAAGAAACCGTTCCAGCCAGCGCAAGGCGCCTGACACCTGCTCGCGTTCCGAATACGCCGCTCCCCAGCCCGAAAGCCCCGTTTCCCCGTGCAACTCCAGCAAAACGTGGAACCTGAGGTCGGGGGCATGTATCGTCCAACCTGTGATCTTCATCAGAAGTGCCCAACGATACGATACTGTCCTTTCAAACTTTGCGGTAGCCGGATGGTGTCAGCTTCCAAGACCTCGGTCGTCGCGCCATTGATTTCGGCCGATTTGAGCGGCCGCCCGTTGTTGGAACGCAGCCTGACCCGAATTTCGGTGGGGGCTACGGCCAAGTCCAGCGCGACGCGGGCAGTCACACTCCCCTCACCCGCTAAATACTCCGCACTGACGTGACCGCCGAAGTGGGTAGCAATCTGCTCCGCCGAGACTGGGAAGCCCGGCTTCATCCACGAGCGCGGAATCGCCTGAAACAGCCACAATGACTGCTGCGATCCGTCATAGCCGCCGCGCTCGTTAACGAACATGTCGCGTACAGCGCGCCAGCGCTCACCATCCCCGGGAGCATTCGATGGGACGCCGTCCAGCGACTCCACCCCCACCCGGTAGTCGTGATGCAGCACTATGGCCATGTTGTTGAAGTACCACTCAAAGAAACGGGGCAGATCGTCGCGCTGAAGGAATAAGTCCATCCCGATCGGCCACATGGTTTCATACTCTACATAATGCCGCCACATATAGTGCCGCGGCGCAGCGGGATCGGACACATCGCGGAAGTTTTCATCGGCCGTGAGTTCGCCGAAGGAATTTTTGGCTGGTTTGATGTAGAAGCCGCGTCCCTTGGGCAATCCGGCCTCGATGAAAGCCAGCGACTGGTCTACCAATTCGTCGTGAGGATCGAGGGCTCCCCATGCGCCGCACCGAAGCGCACCGTACCCGGTGTACGTCCAGTCCACCTTGTCCCAATCCAGTTCGCCGGTGTCGCGCGGCACGTACGGAATAGTCGTCCCGTCGGGTAGCGGCAATGGGACCGCTTTACCACGCGCTTCAACGTAGCGGTCGTGCAGATCTTTACGATAGTCGTTCAGTTCCCGTGTCATCTCAGCGGTGCGCGGATGCCCGATCTCGCGCAGGAGGCGCACGGTTTCAGTCATCCCGAACAGACAGAATCCGTCATTGAAAATAGTATTGCCGGAAAGCCAGTCGTGTGCAGATGCGGCAGGCAGTAATCCCCAATGGGGAACCTTGTGCCCGTTCTCCTCGCGCATGGTCCGGCGGCGTTGCTGCGCGACCCAGTCGAACGCGGTAATCAGCGCATTCAGGGGAGAACCGGCGCCATCCCCCAGCCATTCTCGATCCCGGGTAATCCGGTAGTGTGAAGCCAGCGCCCACATCTCCAGTCCGTGGCTCAGCAGAAGGGTGTTCGCCGTCCAATCGCCAAAATTGCCGAGAAACCCCGGTATGCGCGCGTAGCCTTCACCTGAAACGGCTTTGCCCGAGATCTCCCGCGTCAGCTTTCCGTAATCGGCGCTCTGAGTATCAACGAAACTCTGCAGGACTGGACGGGAGTACTCGGTCAGGCCGCGCATGTCCAGCACGGGAAGGGCTTTCGCTCCATTGCAGGGCCAGTAGAACTCGTAATGGTTGGGACTGGTCTTGTACATCCAGACTCGGGCGCGGCGGCGATAACCGATCTGCTGGATCATCTGCCCGGTCACTGCTTGCAAGTAATCGTTTATAAAAGGGTCGGGCGTTTTGATGCGGCCCGTACGCGCCGCCCGCTCGCGCCAGAACTGGCGAGTATCGGCGAGCAGATCCTCGAATCGCGCATCGGTCAGGGCGGCGGCCTGGTGGGGCGAGAGGCTGCGATAAGGGATCATCAGCAGAGCTTCGGCCGTGCCATGCGCGGGTACCTGAACCACCCACTCAATCATCCGTTCTCCCGGAGACTTCATACCCGCGGGAACGGGGGCCGTGTCGTGCCAAACCAGTTTACCGGAAGCAGGTTTCGGCAGGACGTAACGCACGCCGTCTTCGAAGGCGCCGAAAGGGGGCTGATAAGTGTGGCGAATAGCGGTGCCCAGCTCCGGACCCTGACCCATTTTGTAACCGTAGTTGATCTGGCTGGTGTCCCCGAAATGGAGCCACAGATGACCGCTGGCCGGTTTCGCAGAAGGGTTCGAGGCGCGGAACCGCGTGAAGACCACGAGCACATCATTATCCGCAGGGTGCATTCCGTCCGTCAGTTTTTTACCCAGTAAGCGGGCGAAGACCGTCTGTTCCCAATCCAATCCGTCGTGCTGCGTGGCGATGTGTGGAATCGGAAGATAGCCGTCCTCGAGAGAGTGGCGGACGTGCGCGGACCCGCGGCCCAAACGATCGTGAAACTCAATCTCGCTTCCATAACCAACCGATACATGCAGCAGGTTATTCCCAAGCTCCGCCGTCTCCTCCTTCATGCCGGCCTCTTTGCGCAGGTCAGCTTCAGGACCAAAAAAGAGTCCACCGTTCCAAAGTACTCCGGCCTGCCACTCGTATCCAGGGACGCCAACGTGCGCCACGCTGTGCTGCATGGGTTTCCATAGTTTACGCGCCTTCTCGAAAGTCCACTCAGCTTCCCGGTCTGTCTGCTCCCCGGCATACCCGGCGGTAAGGAAGGCGCCGTATAAGACGAGCAGCACGAATCGCGTCGTAAATCGCATCCACAACTCCGTAGTTTAGTTTCGTTCGCCGCAGGGGCGACCCGGTGTACTTACGGTCTTCCGTCCGCTTAGAAAGAGAATTTCAGCGCTAACTGGATAATTCTTGGATCGCTGGCCGCATACACAACGCCGGCAGAAGCACCATCGTTGACGTAGTTATCGGGTACCGCGAAAACCGGATGGTTCAAAGCATTGAAAAATTCTGCGCGGAACTGAATCCGGTAGGCCTCGCGTATGGCAAAGTCCTTGTATAATCCCAAGTCAATGTTCTCCATACTGTCGGCCCGCATTGTATTCCGTCCCAGATTGCCGTAAGTGTAAGGAGCCGGCGCGGTGAAGCAGGAGGGATCGTACCATCTGTTGATGGTCGGGTTGTCCAGGCGTCCGCTGCATGCACCGGCATTGGGCCGGCTGCCCTGTCCCGTATTCGCCGGATCGCCGGACCAGTACAGTGTGAATGGCAGACCGCTGTGTACCGTTGCGATCGCCGAGAAGGTCCACCCGCCGATGAACGTCCTCACTGCCCAGTTATTCGCGCGCCGCAGAAACGGCAGATCATAGACCCCGCTGGTCACCCAGTTGAATGGGATATCGAAGCTAGAGACGGCACGGTCCGCCCGGCAGTTGTAAGGATTCAGGCACCCCAGAGAATCGGAAGTCTGGTCGTCGATGGCCTTCGCCCAAGTGAACGAACTCATGAAGGTGAGGCCGTTTTTGTAGCGCCGCTCGGCCTTGGCCTGCAAAGCATGGTAGATCGAACTCGCATTCTGTTCGTCCCAGGCGATGCTTGCGAAGTCCTGGAAAGGACGACGGTCGTCGATGGATCCAGGTCCTGGCAAGGGCGTATTGTAGGACCTCGTGTTTTGCAGGTGCGTTCCCTTGGTGCCGAGGTAGCCCACTTCCAGTGAAACCGCGCCGGGCAGGAGTTTCTGCACGAAGAAGTTCCACTGTTGGGTATAGCCGAAGGTCGTGGAGTACGGGTCATGCGCAAACACGTAAGGCTGCGCGCTGAAGCTCGATCCCGCCGGAAAGAGCGTTTGGGTCGTATGTACCGGCGCTCCGTCCGGAGTGAACGCGTTACTCAGTCCGTTCTCGCGAATCAGGAACGGAGGCGAAAGGAACTCAGTTTCCCGGTTACCGTCCAACTGATTGTAAAAGACTCCGTATCCTCCCCTGAACACGAAATCGCTGCCCAATCGGTAGGCGAAACCTACACGCGGCGCGAACTCGCGCTTATTGAGGAAACGCATCGCGCGTTCCGGCAACCCCAGGTCTTTGGCATAAACGATAAGTGGCTGGTAGGTGGGCAAGCTCCGCCCCACGGAACTGTGCAGATTTCCTTTGCTGCCGGTAATGGCTTCCGGATTGGGCACGACAATAGCACCGCGGCCGTCTCGCGCGTAGGGTACCCAGGTTGCCAGTTGATCGTATTTCTCCGTAGTGGGAAAGTTGAGTTCGTACCGCAATCCCAGGTTCAGGGTTAGGCGCCGGCTGACCTTCCAGTCGTCTTGCAGCCACAGCCAGTTGTTGCGCAACTGCATGTAGTAAACTCCGGGCGGAACGTAGCGGCTGCCAGACGTCGGGTAGCCCAGCAAGTAGTCCGCGAAGCCAGCGCCTGTCGCACCCGGATCAGCGGGATTGCTGCTGTACGTTCCCGAATAGTAAAACTCTCCTTGTCCCTGTCCGCTGGGGAAAATGCGTTCCTGATAACTGGCGAAGGTCTCGCCGACCTTCAGTGAGTGTGAGCCGCGGATCATGGTAAGTGATCCCGCAATATCCCGGCTATTGTGCAGGACGCTGAATCCGATGTAGCTGTAAATCGGCGAGAACCCGGAGATGTCGAATTCGGGCCAGGTGGGGTACACGTCGGAAACGCCGGGCCCGAAACCCTGAATGCCGGCCTTGGAGGTCCAGTCCGTGCCAATGTTGGGCCCTGAGAACTGGTTGATGACAGGCCTCGTATAGGAAGGCCGCACCTCCAGGGTAGTGGTCGGATTGAAAATGTGGATCCAGGAAACGACCGCATTGGTAGCGCCCGTATCGACACCGATCACACCAGGATTGTAATTATCCTTCGAATGACCCTGATAGGGCCCCTGTTGGGGCACTTCGTCCCGGCGTTGCGAGAACCGTCCCATTAGAGTGTCGCGTTCGGAGAAATGGTGGTCGAGGCGTATGTTGTATTCGTTGAACGCTTCTCCAAACGGCGGGTCATTGTAAAAATTGGCCGCAGTGCCGGGACGGTTGGGAAGTGGATACCAGTCCAGGAACATCGAAGAAACCGGATCGATGCGGTTGGCCGGAATCAGGTTGCCCGGGAAGATACCCCTCTCGATTACCCCATCGGCATTGTAATGAGAGTTCAGTGGATCGAAAATCGGCGCCGCGATCTCGCTAAGGTCACCAGACCGCATTTTGGCAGTGGGAACGCTGGTGAGCCAGTAGCGCTGAGAACGGTCGCGCAGGCCCTCGTAACTGACAAAGAAAAATGTCTTATTCCTGATCACGGGTCCACCCAGAAGGCCGCCGAACTGGTTGTGGATCAGCTTGGGCGGGGTGAAAGCGAAAAAGTTGCGCGCGTCCAGCGCATTGTTCTTCATGAAATCCCATGCGGTGCCGTGGAAAGTGTTGGTGCCGCTTTTGGTGGCTACGCTGATTGCATTGGTGCCATAGCCGACTTCGGCGGAGAAGTTCGCACCTGACAAGCGGAATTCTTCTATCTCGTCAATGGAAGGTGCGAAGATAATCGAACGCCCCTGGCGGTTACTGTCATAAGCTCCGTCCACCAGGAAGATCTGCGAGCCGGGCCGCGAGCCGTTCGAGACGATCATGGTGGTATTGGTCGCCACACCTCCCGCTCCCCCGCCCAAGCCCGAGACATCACTGTTCTGGAAGCTCATCGTATTTACCGAACCGGGAGTGAGCAACTGGAGCTGTTGAAAGTCGCGGCCCGCGAGAGGAAGGTCCACGATGCGCTTCTGTTCGATGACTGTGGACACGTCGCTGGTGTCGCTTTGGATCAGGGGGGAGACAGCCGTCACCGAAACCTGTGCAGCCAACTCTCCAACCTGAAAACTGATATCGGCGCGATAGGTGGCGCCCACCTGGAGCCGTACGCCTTCGACTACTTCTTTCTTGAAACCCGCGTGCGTGGCCGCGATGCGATAATTGCCCACCTGCAGGTGCGGCACCGTGTATGTGCCGCTGGAGTCCGTCTTGCTTTGTTCTTCCACGCCGGTATCCACGTTTTGGATAACGATCAAAGCGTCGGGTACCGCCGCGCCCGAGGCGTCGCTGGCGGTTCCCACAATCGTACCCCGGTCGCCGCTACTCTGCGCCCACACCCCCTGCAACGTACCCGCGAAAAGCGCGAGTGCCAGCCCCACGCTCCGCATCATCGATTTTTCTATGCGCTCACACATAATGTGCACCTCAGAAGATCGACCGGCCAAGCTCGCCACCGCTCAACCCCGTTGCCGCGCCACGGAACGTGCGTACGCAGCACAAAGCGGATGTCTCAGAAAACCTTTCCGGCCCCGTCGTATGGTGCGATGATAATTCGTTTTCTTGATTTAAAAAATAAATTTCATTATCATGTCCCAAATATGGAACAGTCTCTGGGGTCGGCCGCTCCGGAATATGCCGGACGAACGGTGCCTGCCATTCGGCGTACCGTGGCGGTATTCGATCTGCTCGCGCAAACGCGGCGCACCCTGAGCCTGTCGGAGATCAGCCGCCGCTTGGGGTTGCCGAAGAGTTCGGTGCACCGCATTCTGGCCACGCTCGAACAGCAGGACTGCGTTCAAAGAAACGGCAAGACGGGCCGCTTTTCGCTGGGAACGAAACTGCTTACATTGAACCAAGCCGCGCTGGAAGGCGCCGGGCTGCGCGAACTCGCTACGCCATTTCTGACCAGCTTGCGGCGCCAGACGGGCTTAACGGTGCATATGGCGATTCAAGAGCATAACCAAGCGGTTTTGATCGCCAAACTCGAGCCTCCGGGGCAACCTACGGTGGGTACTTGGGTGGGACGGGCCATGGATCTCAACTCCACCGCCGCGGGGAAGGCGCTGATCGCACATCTGACGGAGCCCGAACTAGCGCGCCAGTTCCACGGCCTCTCCTTCGTGCGGCATAACGAGCGCACTATTGTCGGCTTGGCGCGCCTGCAGCGGGAATTGGCCGGCGTGCGCGAAGCTGGCTATGCCTTAGACGATGAAGAGGACGAACTAGGGTCCCGGTGCATCGGCGCTCCTTTACTGGCCGGCGGTCGCGTTGTGGCGTCGATCAGCCTGGCGGGCTCGATCGAACAGGTAAGAACGGAGCGCGTCCCATTGCTGGCAGCGTGCATAAGAAGTACCGCGGCTCATATCTCGAGCCGGCTGACCCAGTGCGGCTATTCGCCGACGACATGACGGCAGTTTTCAGGCCGGGAGTGAAATTCTTTTTTCACTGTGATACTGTTGTTGAAAAAATCAGCCATGTCACGAGTTGCTGCCAATAATCACACTGGTGCGCCTGCGAAGAGCTCCGTTTTGCGTTGCCTCCAGATCCTGAACGTTCTTTCCACTGCGGATGAGGACTTGTCGCTGCAACGAATCGCGGACCGCGTCAACCTGCATGTCAGCACCACCCACCGCCTGATTTCGATCTTGGCGGGCCAGGGGTACGTTGAGCAGCGGAGCGATCTGCGTTATCGACTGGGGCTGGAGGCATTCCTGCTTGGCTCCGGCTTTCTGCGCCGGTTCGCGGTCCGGCGCGCGGCTATTCCGTTTCTCATGAAGATTGGAGAGGCGACCGGACTGACAGTCAACCTGGGCGTTTGGAATACCCACACGGTGGTGATCATCGACTGCATTCCTGTACCAGGAATGTCGCAGTTTTACGAAACCGGTAGCCTGGCGCCGCTACACGCTACAGGACTGGGAAAGGTCCTGCTGGCTTTTCGCAGCAGACCCGAACTGGACAAGATCGGCCCGATGCATCGCTACACAGACCGGACCATTCGCAACGTCCCGGAGCTGAGGGAAGAACTGGCCCGGATCCGGCGAGAAGGTTATGCGCTGGACGATGAGGAAGTCATTCCAGGATGTCGCTGTATCGCGGCACCCATTCACATGGGCGATCAGGATCCCGTGACCGCAGTGAGCGTCACCGCACCCCGCGCGCTGCTGCCTGATGAACGGATTCTAGAAATCGCAGCGCTGTTGAAGGATCGATGCTTGAATATTTCGATTCAGCTCGGCTTGAAACAAGGGCAACCACCGGCGTTCTGAGGCAGCCCTTGTGCGCCGAGTCGGCAACCGGTCCCGCCGCTATTTCATTTTGATCGAATCATCGAATGTGGCGGCGATGTTGGTTGTCTTGCCCGGCTGAAGCTGAACCGGCGCAGGTGTCCCCGGCTCCTTTGAGTACACGCCAAGCGACGATCCACTCGGGGGTGGGCTCATCGCCTCCCATTTCCCGGTCGGATCATAAGCCATGCTGACATACACCGGATTCTTGCTGACATTGTCAAACTGAGCTGTCGCGGACTTCGAAGTTACTGCTTTCACCTCTATTGGCATGACCGAGGAGCTGTCCTTCAGAAAATCCGGCGTGTCCCACAACGCGACATAAATCTTATGCGACCCGTCCACTGTTCCTGCGCCCGTATAGCTCACATCGACTGCGAGGTTGGAGTTCCCGGTTTGGGCGCTTCCCGCGAAAGCGAAGAGAATGGCCGCAGTGCCTGCAAGTACCAGAATGCGTTTCATGCTTCCTCCTACGAAAGAGATGAAAAGGAGCATATCACGACTGTTTGCCGTATTACGATGGAGGGTGTTCGCTAAAGTTACAGCCCTTTCAGAGATCGCCCTGTTCGCCGCCTTAAGCGAGAACGAGCTTCAGGATCTGGCGAAGCGTGCGGTAGAAAAGCGATTCGCTGCAGATGAAATGCTTTTCTGGGAAGGTGAAGCGTGCGCCGGCATATTTCTGATCATTCAGGGGAGCGTCAAGATTTTCCGGACTTCGCCGGGCGGCCGTGAGGTAATGCTCTCCATCGAGAATGCGCCGGCATCCGTAGCCGAATTGCCACTTTTCGATGGCGGGCCTTACCCGGCATCCGTCCGCGTAGTGGAGCCCGTGGTCTCGCTCTTCATTAACAAGAGCGACTTTCAACAGTTCTGCCGCCAAAATCCGGACGTCGCACTAAAAGTCCTGGCCGTAGTTGGCCGGCGCCTTCGGCATCTGGTGGGGCTGGTTGAATCCATGACCTTTGGAAGCGTCACCCAGCGCCTGGCAAAAATGCTTCTGGACGCATCGAAGGAAGCCGGCGCGGAGGGCTTCGACCTGCCTGCCACGCATCAGGAACTGGCGTCTCGGCTTGGCACAGTGCGCGAGGTGATCTCCAGAAACCTGGGCCGCTTTCGAGCCCAAGGCCTTATTAAGATTCAGGACCGCCAGGTGGAGATCGTAAACCGCGCGGGACTTCAGCGAGAAGCCGAGCCGCAAGCATAGGTCGCTTTCGGCTCGTGAGTTCTGCCCCGTGACCACGGTCACCGGACCTGCCAGAGATCATCACCATTCGACGAGGCTAGTCACCAGACGGGACGCGGACAGCATCGGGTAACGGTTCTGCAGACCGTGCGGTTGATCCCGATCGACCCATGAATACGAACGCAACGAGCACCAGCGCGGCAACGGCGAAAATTGTGTCCCCAGGAATACGCAGCCAACGGAGCGTCTGCATGTAAGGTAGTCGGAGGAATTCGGAGCTGCGCGCATACCAGTAACCCTTTTCGACGGACGCCCACGTCTGAGCCAAGCCGACCGGAAGCAAACTGCCGACGCACATGATAAAGAGGCCAACATTCATCCCCCAGAAGGCGAAGCGTAGCCAACCCTCCTTCCATGCCGCGCGAGGCTCCATGGCGCGCAGGCAAACCAGCATAAGCCCGATGCCGAGCATTCCATAGACGCCGAATAGAGCGGCATGGCCATGCAGTGGGGTCGTATTCAGACCTTGCATATAGTACAGGGCGATGGGCGGGTTGATCATAAATCCGAATAGCCCGGCGCCCACCATGTTCCAGAAAGCGACGGAAACGAAGAAATAGATCGGCCATTTGTAACGTTGTACCCATGCGGCCAGTCGCCCATTTCGTAAATCCTCCATCGCGGAATAGGCAACCATTGTGAGGGGCACGACTTCGAGAGCGCTGAAGACGGAACCCCACGCCAGCGCAACGGTGGGAGTGCCTGAGAAATATAAATGATGGCAGGTGCCGATAATGCCACCCGACAAGAAGATTGTCGCCGAGAGCAACGCAGACTTAGCCGCGAAGGCCGGACGAATGAGGCCGAGGCGCGTGAAGAAGAAGGCGATTACAGTGGTGGCAAACACTTCGAAGAAACCTTCCACCCAGAGGTGCACGACCCACCAACGCCAGTATTCCACGATGGTCAAATGTGTGTGTTGGCCCCAAGTCAGGCCCGCGCCGTAAAACAAGCCAATGGCGCCGGCAGAAAGCAGGAAAAGATAAAGCAAGCTTCGGTGTTCGCTGTTCACTTTGAGGGCCGGGAGCGTGGCTCGGATTACCAGGAATAACCAGATGAGCAAGCCGGCGAAGAGCAGGATCTGCCAGCCGCGGCCAAGATCGACATACTCGTAACCTTGGTGTCCCCACAGGAAAGCGTTGGCGCCAGAAAGCTTGTTTTGGACGCTCATCCATTCCCCAGCGAGCGAACCTACTACGATCAGGAGTAGCGCACTGAACAAGACGTGGACACCCACCGCTTGGAACTTTGGCTCTTTGCCGCTGATGAGGGGTCCAATAAAAAGGCCGGCGGCCAGCCAAGCGGTGGCGATCCAGAAGATGCCGATCTGCACGTGCCACGTCCGCGTGACGCTGTAGGGAAGGACGTGCGAAATCTTCATTCCATAGAAGCCGTCGCCTTCGACGCCATAATGTGCCGTTATGATGCCCATGAGGATCTGGGCCAATATGAGACCGGAGACTACCCAGAAGTACTTCAGCGTGGCACGTTGGGATGGTGTCGGCGCCCAGGTGCCGAGCGGATCCGTAGCAGGAATCGGGCCCTCGTGTTCCGCGGCCTTTTGCGATGCATACCACCAGACCATGGCGCAGATACCAGCCAAAAGCATAATGATACTGACGCCAGTCCAGAGCACGCTATCGCCGGTGGGACGGTTGCCGACCTGTGGTTCGTAAGGCCAGTTGTGGGTGTAAGAAACGGCGTCGCCCGGCCTTTCGGCCGCAGCCGACCAAGCGGTCCAAAAAATAAAACCGGCGAATTGCCTCATGCGCTCCGGACTGGATACGCTTCCTGATGGAATCGCATACGCCGGGCTGCCTTTCATGAACACGTCAGTGAAGTGGGCTAGACAAGATTCGAATGCGCGAGCGCGTACGGGTTCGATAGTAATCGTATTTGAGGCTGCGTCGTACCCGTTGTGGCGATAGATCTGTCCCAATCTGCCCTGAAGTTTTCCACGGTCCTCGGGTCTGAGTTGCTCGTAGAGCTTGCCAAACTCTGCTGTGGACCATTCAGTGAGGACGAAACTGGATTCACGATGGAGCCAGTCCGCAGTCCAGTCGGGCGCGACATAGCTTCCGTGGCCCCATATTGAGCCCACCTCCATCCCGCCTAGCTCCTGCCAGACGTTCTGCCCACGCCCGATGTCGCCATCGGAGACTACGACAGAGCCCTTGGTATCCACAATCCGAGTGGGCATGGGCGGCATCTGTTGGTAGATGCGTGCCGATCCATCCGAGAACTGAAAATGACAGCGCGAGTACAGCGGCGAAACTAATCCAAAGCTTCTTCATATCTGATTTCCCTTCGGGCGACATTCCCAACGTTTCAAAGATATCGGGAGTTGATAATGCTGGAAGTGACTGGAGTCACCAAGGATAATTAATTCTCCTGCGGATTCCTATCGGAGTGACTTCAGTCACTGGGTTTCGGACCCGTCGAGATCAAGCTCGAACTATGGAAGCCGTCGAGATAGCCCGAATGAACGCTTGTCGACAGCACGAAATCACCCTCAAGAAGGAGATTCGATGAAAACTACAGTGACTTTGGCCGATTTGGCCGCCAACTCGTTGAATGCAGTACGCATCATGGAACGATACAGTCTGGATTACTGTTGTGGAGGCAAGGAACCATTTGAAGAATCCTGCATGGCGAAAGGCATCAAGCCTGAGGCCATTTTGCGTGAGATCGAAGAAGCCCAGGCCGTCAGCGCCGCTGGGAGAGATTGGCAGACAGCGCCGCTGGACGAATTAGTGAAGCACATTGTTGGAATTCATCACGAATATTTGAAGCTGGATTTACCTGTGTTGGCGCGCCGAATGGAGAAAGTGGCCTCGGTCCACGGTGCCCGCGACCCTAAAGTACTTCCGCGGATGGCAGAAGTTTTCGCGGGCTTACGGGCCGAGATGGACATGCACATGCACAAAGAGGAAACGATTCTGTTTCCCTTCATCGAGCAGTACGGTCGGGCAGAGGTGCAGAATCGACCGGTGCCGCCCGTGCCATTTGGAACGATCGCCAACCCCATCGCGATGATGGAACGCGAGCATGCTGACGCCGGCGGGGCTCTGGAAGAGATCCGCAGCCTGACCAACGATTTCGAATTACCTGCTTACGCTTGCGCCACGGTTCGATCGCTTTATGAAGGATTGAAAGTGCTGGAAGCAGATCTGCACGTGCACATCCACCTGGAAAACAACATTCTGTTCCCGCGCGCCATCGCATTAGAACGCCGTTGATGCTCTTTTTAGAACATGAATCGGACGCCCCCATTGATTTCCTTGCCGTCAAGCGGTGCCCAGACATCTACGGTCCATCGCCCATCCACTTCGCGAGTGGGCAACAACCGCGGGTCCCATCGGCTCTGTCGGATATTGCCAAGGTTTTCGAGGTTCGGGAACAGCTTGATATGCGCCGCCACCTTCCGCTCACCCATGGCGCCAAAAATCACGTGTGGGGATGAGACGGGTCGGTAGGCATTGTTCTCGAGGCGCTGTTGACCCGTGTAGTAACATTCAATGCCGAACCGGGCAACTCCTTCCTTCTCCCACATTCGGACAAGCCCGAAGCTGTGGCACGGCGTGAGCGGCACCTCCCACGCGTCGAGCTCGCTAGACCGGACGTTCGTGTAGGAAGCCGTCGCGGAAAAAGGGGCCTGCCGCCACGTCGCCAGAAGTTCCGCGCCGAGGTTCCGGGTTGGCGCGGGCAGATTGATGATCCGATACTGTCCGTACGATCGACGTAAACCGCGTGGCTAATGTCAGAAGCAAAAAGCGTAGCTGTTATAGAAAATGAACCGAGTCTGCGCGTGGTGTCGATCGATGCGCTTCGGCCGCGCTCAACCACGAGCGGAGCGTCCGGCACCACGCCGTTGAAATCTGCAGTTAGCACAAATGCGAATACGTTGGCCGTGATGTCACAGAGAGGCCGGTACCCCGAACCGAACCGCTGCACCACCGCGCATTGCCCGTGATGAAGAGTGGCTCCAGAGCCGACGTTCATTGATCTCCGCTCAGCTTGCTCCAGCAATGGTTCCTGCTACGCCGTCATGGCGTGCGCATTCCACGAGCATTGGCGCTTTTCGAAGTAGCTCACGTTCGCCAGCAATGCCGGACCAGCGGCGCGGAAGCCGAATACGGCATCTTCTACCGGTTGCTTACGGCTGCGCACGGCTTCATAGAATGTTCGATGATGCTCGCGATGAGCGTCGTAGCCTTCCGGAGTTTCATAACGTAGCTCCTTGTCGGGACGGAGGGAGTCAGAGTTCGGGGGGGCTTCGGGATACTTCTTTCGATATCCGCGTATGAACTGTTCTTGCACTACTTTTGAAAACGTATCGATCGTATAACCGGGTTCCAATTCCGGGGGCGCCACGGAAAGAGTGAGGTCCTTGAATCCGGTGGTCATGGTACCCTCGCTCCCCACAAAGCGGAAGCCGAAGCGTTCTTGTGCAAGTCCACTCTTGAAATCGACGCGCAAGGCTAAGGTGAATTCGGGATGTGATGGTTGGGCAGGATAATCGAGCAGAGCCAGCATCACATCGGGCACGTCCCGGCCGTCCTTCCAATACCGCAGGCCGCCGGTAGCGACTATGCGCTCCGGACCAAGCGACCCAGTGGCGAAATGCAAACCGGAAAGCAAGTGAACAAACAGGTCGCCGGCTACGCCCGTCCCGTAATCCCGATAATTGCGCCAGCGGAACAGGCGGACAGGCTCAAACGGACGGTGGGGAGCATGACCCAGGAAACGGTCCCAATCGACGGTGGCGGGAGAGGCATCCGGTGGAATGGAGTACTGCCATGCTCCCAAGGCCGTATTGCGATCCAGCCAGGCTTCCACCATGTTGACCCGGCCGATAGTGCCGGACTGCAGAAGTTCCCTGGCTTTCTGGTAAACCAGGGATGTCACATACTGGCTGCCAATCTGCAAGATGCGACCACTTCGCTGCTGAGCGTCGACTACTCCCTGCCCTTCTTCCACCGATTGCACCATCGGTTTTTCACAGTAGACGTCTTTATCGGCTTGTAGGGCTTCGATTGTGACGCGGGAATGCCAGTGGTCGGGTGTAGCGACGATTACGGCGTCGATATCCTTGCGCGCGAGGACTTCACGGTGATCGCGCGTGGTGAAGATCTGGTTCCCATAGAGCTCTTTCGCGCGTTCCAGCCGGCCATCGTAGACATCGCAGACCGCCGCCAATTCCACTCCCGGTATCGAAACGGCGTAACGTGTGTCACCCGAGCCCATACCGCCGAAACCAATAGTGGCGATGCGTATGCGGTCGTTAGCGGATACCTTTTTGTCTTGTGCAGCAAGCTGTGGGGATAGCCCCAGCGCTCCAGGTAATTGAAGAAACTGGCGTCTGGTGTTTGGCACGGCATACTCCGAGTGAGCGATGAACCTCTTCCATTTTGGCAGGTAGAGATGCCATCAGGAAGAGGCTAACCGCGCATACCGATCAAGTACCCGCCCATTTGGCTAGACCATAGCCCGTCCGGAATACCGGCAATTTTGGCGGCCTGTTTCATCGCCGGAAAGCGGCGCTTCAGAAATCAATCCGTCCCGTCAGTTGAACGCGACGCCCCGAATTCGCGCCGGTGACTAAACCAAACGCGGAACTGGTGATGTCAGTGTCCGGAGAGTAGAAATTCGGATGATTGAACGCATTGAACAGTTCACAACGAATCTGCGCACGCGCGCGTTCACCGAAGAAGTAAAAATTCTTTGCGGCAGCCAGGTTCCAGGTTATAGTCCCGGGACCCGTCAGGATGTTGCGGGCCGAATTGCCGTAGTAGCCACGTCCAGCTTCGGGAACCACAAATGCCGATTGATCGAAGATGGGCTGATGAGTCTCGATGCGGTCGTCCATAGACCCCGAGAGATTGCCATCACCGATCCGGTCGGGTCTCCCGCTGAACTGGTTGGTATTGGCAGGGTCGACGCCGGAGAAGTAAGGCGAAATGCGAGGACCGGTCAGCATGGTTGTGATACCCGCGACCTGCCATCCCGAGACAATTTGATTCAGGAACGAAGAGGCGTTGCCGAGCAGCAGCCTCCCTCTTCCCACCGGTAATTCGTAGATGTAACTGAACACCAGGACCTGGCGGCGAATGTTCGGGTCATCACCGCGTTCGAGCGAGCGAGTCCACTGGTTCTGATCGAATCCCGTAGCATATTCTCGAAGATTGGCATCGGTCAGAGCTTTGGCCCAGGTGTAGTTGGCATTGAAGGTCAAGCCGCGGCCGACCCTGCGGTCTGCCTTGATGGTGAACCCGTGGTAAATCGAAGAGGCGCCGGATTGGGTAAATCCGACATAGCTGAAGAGCGGATATGGAAGGTTCGCGGGATTGAACGGCGTGGTGCTGGGCAGTGGAAGATTCAGATCCTGATTGAACGGGATATTTGCATTCTTGGTCCCGACATAGCCAATATCGATGGCGGTCTTCCAAATTTGCCGGCCGATGGAGACATTCCACTGCTGGCTACGTTCGTGCGGAAACCGCGGACTGAGGGCAGAGACGCTCTGCAGACCCGAGAAGTCGGACGTTGTTTTGAACGGGTCCGGGAACTGAATGCTGGGCTGATTGTTTACGATGTAGAAACTGCGGGTGGACTGCCAGGGACCGCCGGTGGCATTCAGCGCCAGCAATCCGGGCCACATTGAGGTGAACAGGCCATAGCCAAGCCGGATCACGGTGCGATCGTTGCCGAACGGACGGAACGCCAAACCGGCCCGGGGACTCCAGTCGTTTCGGTCCGGATACATCAGGCTGTTCGTGGGAAAACCTGCCTGGCTCGCGGGAACGATCGGAAGTGAGGCCGCTACTGCGGGAACCAGATCTGTGGGGACGGTGGTTCCAGCCGTTACCAATTGCCCCGAGTTGATGTCGAAGCTGAACATCCGATTGTATTTGTCCGCCCACGTGGATTGGTACTCGTAGCGCATGCCAAGCGTCAAGGTGATGCGCGGGCTCAGTTTGAACTCGTCCTGCACGTAATACCCTTGTTGTGTGCTTCGCGGATAGGCGTTGGGGCGAGGCACCGCCAGGGTGGCGGACGACGGGTAGCCCAGCAGAAAATTCGCGTAGGCAAAACCGCTCAACTGATCGTCGAAATTGAATCCGCCCCGAATGTTCTGCGGTTTTTGCTGGTCGTTAATTTGATAGCGTCGGATATCCAGACCGAACTTCAAATTGTGGCGCCCGTGGAACCAGGAGAGGTTGTCGGTGAACTGATACGTGTTCTGCGCCTGGGAGTTGCCATTCGCCCATGTGCCGGTTCCCTGGAAGCCATTAGAACCGCCAATTTCGAAATCCGGCATGCCCCAGAGTGCCGGGTCGTTGCTGGGGTTTGCGATCCCAAGCAGCCCGATGGCGCCCACAACGTTGGGCCCGTAGTTGGGATCGAACCAGTAGCCATAGTCGCGGTTGAACCCCAGCTTCAGTTCATTTACTACAGTCGGGCTAAAGGTGTGGGTATCGGAAACGACTACGGAACGGCCGGGATGATTACCCTTCCACCCGCCATATCCACTAAGTAATGGACCCGGCCAGGTATCTTTATTGTTGATGGTCAGTCCAACGCGCACGAACAGGTCATTTCTGGAGCTCACCTTTTGATCAATTCGCACGGAATACACATCCGAGTCCCACCTGCCTCCCGGGTCGGCATAGTAATTGTTCACCAGCCCCAAGGCACCCTGTCCGGGCAAGTTGGGATTCGGGTAAATCAAATCCTGTACGGCGCTGGAAACGGGACTGATCTGATTCGCGGGAATTTTGTTTCCAGGAAACGGAATTCCGGTCAAGGGATCAACGATTTTGATATCCGGCAGCAGTGACGAGAAATCGCCCGATCTGAAAGCGGATGGTGGCACGCTGATCTGCGCGCGGGAACCGGTGCGATACTTCGCGCCGCTGTAACTGAAAAAGTAGAACGTCTTGTTTTTCCCGTTGTAGATGTGAGGAATGTAGACAGGCCCGCCGTTGTTGGCCATGTACTGATTGAAGTTTTCGAATCCGGGACTGGTGGGATCTTGCCAGGACCGCGCGGAAGTGAAGGAATTGTAGTTGCCCCAGTACACGCTGCCGTGGGGTGTGTTCTCGCCGGATTTGCTGATAGCTGAAAACTGCGCCACCTGAGCGTATTCCGCTGAGTTATTGGCGGTCATGACCTTTACTTCACGAAAGTTCTCCACATCGCCGGAGAAGCCGTTCGGCGTGTTGCGGCTGCTGATAATGTCGTTCACGGAGACACCGTCGCTCGTAAAATTGTTAGCAGTATCGCGCGCGCCGTTAACTTCGAAACCGCTGGATGCCTGAACCCCGGCGACCACATTGGTGACGTTCGCCCATCCACGGCCGTAGACGCTCAGCGGCAAATCGGCGTAGTCCTGAGCGGTTTTCACGTTCGAGAGCGTGGCGGTTTCTGTTTCGATATGCGCCACACTACCGCCTGCGACGGTGACGCTGGTAGCCACATCGCCCACTTCCAAGGTTGCATCCACGCGCTTTATGTCACTCACGTTCACTGTAATGCCATGCGTGATACGAGCCTTGAACCCAGCCATTTCGATGGACACACGGTAAACGCCGGCCAAAATGCCCGAAAACCGGTAGTCGCCGGCCTCGTCGCTCATCTGCCGGCGTTCGTCGTTGGTGCCTTCGTTGATTAACGAAACGGCAGCTCCCGCCACTGGCGCGCCAGCGGAGTCGCGAACATTGCCGAGGATGCTGCTTTGAGTGGATTGCGCGTGCAGTTGGGAACACAACGTTCCGCCAGCCAACAACAGAACCACCACTACCAGGGTGCTTCTCATGTGACCTCCTTCGTGGTCGACGCCACTATCTTTCCCAAGGTTAAGAGACGAAGCGAACGCGAGCGAGACAGTTTATTCGCTAACTGCATATATATGCAAAATGCATGCTTGTGTCAAGACCAAAACGCGCCCTATTCGCGCAACTGAGCGGCAAAATGGCTGATTTCAGCCATTGACAGATATTTCTGAGACTGAAATAATGACCGTCTGGCAGCCCAATGCCCCCTGTCACCTTCACCACCGGCGGTGCGCTCCGCAAGTCGGCGATGCGCCAAGCCAACGAGCGTCTGATCCTCAGCGCGATTCGCCGTCACCCGTCCGTATCGCGGGCTGACATTGTACGGATCACCGGAATTTCACCGAGTTCAGTAACTTTCATCGTGAAGCGGTTAAAGAGAGAAAGGATCCTCTACGAAGAGCGACTAGCTCAGCATTCCCGGGTAGGCCGTCGCCCTACGGCGCTGCGGCTGCGCGCCGGAGCCCGGATAGCTATCGGCGTCCAGATTTCACACGCCGGAGCACGCATCGCCATGGCTGACTTGAACGATACACCCCTAGCCGAGAAAGTGGTGCCCTGGTCGCCCAGCAGCGACGTGTTCTTCGACAAGATACACGAGGCCGTTCGCACATTCATCGAGAAAACGGAAGGTCACGCGCTTGGGATAGGAGTCGCTCTTCCGGGCACCATTGACCGAAAAGATGGAAAGATCATCGCGGCTGAGAATCTGGGCTGGTTTGGATTCGATGCCGGCGACCGCCTGCGCCGAAATCTGCAGACTCCGTTCTATTTTGAGAACGAAGCAAAGTTGTCGGCGTTAGCGGAGATGTGGTTTTCGGATCGCGACACCGCTCCGCTGCGGAACTTCGTTTCGGTTATCGCTCGGGGAGGAGTGGGTACGGGTGTCATTGTGAACGGCCAGATCCTGCAGGGCGCCACATCCGCCGCGGCCGAGTTCGGCCATCTCTCGATTTATCCGGACGGACGTCGCTGCCCCTGCGGCAACATCGGATGTTGGGAGCAATATGCTTCGGACCTGGCCCTCTGCCGCGTGTATGCGGAACAATCAAAGCGGGCGGAAAAGGAAACTGTTGAGGGCATTATCAGCAAAGCTCGTACCGGAGACGAAGCCGCCCTTAAGAGCTTGCGGATCACAGCTCAAGAGGTTGGACTCGGTTTTGTGAACCTGATCATGGCGTTGAACCCGCAGGCAATCGTAGTGGGCGATTACCTGGCGCAAGCCTGGGATCTTATGGAAGAGACGGTGTGGGGTGTCTTGCGCAGCCGTGCCCCGGCTTATTTTCTGGCCGGCCTGCGCGTGTATCCATCCCGTCACGGGACCGAATCGGCTCTCCGTGGCGCTATCGCACTGGTATTGGGCCGCTTCTTTCACAGTTTTGGCGACGGAAACTCGTCTCGGCCTTCTACTGCCGTCGTGATGCAGGATTTCGGCTGAGTCTCGTGTCCCATCGAATAACGATCCGCATGCGTCTATATTCCTTAGTCGGCGCCGTGGCGTTCGCCGGGCTCGCAGTTGCCGGCGAAAATCACAATCCCGAGGAAAGATATCGGATGTTCCAGTCGTACCTCGCGAGACGGGGCGCGGAAGTCACCCGGAATTCACTCGCGACGGTAAGCAATCCAGAGGATTGGCAGGCCAAGCGAGCCGAAGTGCTCAAACACATAAGGTATTCGTTAGGACTGGAGCCTTTGCCGGCCAAGGCTCCCCTTCACGCCAGAGTCACTGGAGTGCTGGAACGCAAGGATTACAAGATCGAAAAGATCGTCTTCGAAAGCATGCCGGGGCTGTTTGTCACAGGTAACCTCTATATCCCGGCCGGAGTGAAATCTCCACCGGCTGTGATTTATGTCTGTGGTCATTCGCCTAGTCCCGCGGGCGCCAAGACTCACTATCAACACCATGGCATCTGGTTCGCAAAACATGGATATGCTGCGTTCTTGCTGGATACGGTGGAATTCGGCGAGTTACCAGGCATCCATCACGGAACTCACGATTTGGGAATGTGGTATTGGCTGTCGCTGGGCTACACCCCCGCCGGACCCGAAGTGTGGAATGCCATCCGCGCCTTGGATTATCTGGAGACTCGCCCGGAGATCGATACCAAGCGGGCAACCATCACCGGCATCTCAGGCGGCGGCGCTATTACGTGGTACGCGGCTGCCATGGACCAGCGTTTTAAAGTAGCGGCTTCCGTGTGCGCTACCTGGACGGTGGGCCAGCATATCGCCCTGGATGCCGTGCAGGAGAACTGTGACTGCATTTACTTCCCAAATGTCTTTCAATACGATCTGCCGGCCGTAGGAGCGCTGATCGCACCGCGCCCGTTCAAGATTCTGGGCGCATTGCGCGACGGTTCGTTTCCGCCCGCCGGATATCGCGAGGCTTACGAACGGACCCGCTCGTTTTACGATTTGTTGGGTGCAACGAAAGATATTTCCCTCTTCGAGTTCGACTCCCCACATGAGGATGTGATGGCCTTCCGCAAGGAAGCCGACGAGTGGATTAATCACTGGATCGAAAAAGACGATACACCGTTCGACGAAGGCGTGATCGAACGCGAGCGCCCGGAAGATCTAACCGTGCTGCCTGAGCCGCCGGAACATTCGTTAAACGGGCAAATCCACAAGCACTTCATCAAAACTCCCGCGCTCAGGCCGTCGTCGGCTCTGGATGACTGGAAGCACCGCCGCCAGGAAGTGCTGGCGGAGATAAAGGACAAGGTATTAAGAGGATTCCCGTCTGTTCGGGAACCATTCGACACCTGGAAGACGCCCGAGGGAGGCTGGACTTCCAGATATGCGGATTGTTTTCACGTCGAATTCACTACTGAAGCCGGCATTCGCGTCACTGGCGAACTCTTTCTACCAAAGAATAAACGCTCGCCTTCTCCCGCCCTGATCTATTTCAAGGGCGCCGAGGACGTAATCTATCCGGTGGACTACGATCCGCTTCTGCCCGCGCTTGCCAGCCATGTAGTTCTGATCCTGCGACCGCGACTGGTGGACTACCCTGGCCTCACGAACTACAAACTCTCGAATATCAAGATGAGTGCGGCGCTCATTGGATCCACTGTCGAATCCATGCAATTGTGGGATCTGCTTCGATCCGTGGACTTTCTAGTTGAGGCAGAGTCCCTTAAGCTGAGCGGGATCTCGGTGTACGGACGAAAACAGATGGGAGCGCTGGCGCTGTACGCCGCGGCGCTCGATCCTCGCATCACCCGCGTTATTCTCGAGGACCCGCCCTCGTCGCACTGGCAGGCGCAGGCACCTGCGCTGCTGAACATTCTTCGAATTACGGATCTGCCCGAGGTTGCTGGAATGGTCGCGCCACGCGAAATCGTGTCGCTCAGTTCCGTACCGGAAGCCTATACGTACGCCAAGGCGATATACCGTTTGTACGGACAAAAAAGTACTATTCGCATAGCTGGCGATTTAGGGGAAGCGTTACGCACCGGTTCGCGCCAATGAGAGCACACATGGCTGCCTGTTGCGCCCTCATGCTTGTACTGGGGTTGGTCGCAGTTGCCTTCGCGCAGAACAGCAGGACCCTGATACTCGACGATTTTGAGAATCCCGGTTCCTCGGCGAACTGGGATGGTGGCGTTCAGGTCACTCGAGAACACGCGTCGCATGGAGAGCAATCCGCTAAAGTGCGTTTCGAGGCGGGCCGTTCACAAATTGCCAGCACTCACCTGCCGGAGGACTGGCGAAAATACGACCGGCTGCTTTTCGAGATCTACTGTGATCGGGATTCAATCTCCATGGCGGCGATCCGGGTCTACGACGCTGAGAGCGAAACGAATACGCAGGCGGACGAGAACTACTACGAGGCGCGAGGCAAGATCATGGTACAGAAGGGGTGGAATCACATTGAAGTCCAACTTCAACCTCTTCGTGCCGCTTCGGGTAATCGTGATCTGTCGCTGCAACACATTCGCCGGCTGGTAATTTCAGCCGAAAGGGCGTCTTTGCCGTGGACGTTTTATCTCGACAATGTTCGTCTGGTAGCGGGACAGGAAGGTTCACAAACGGCCTCGCGCACTCAGCCGCAAGAGCCGGTCACCATTGTCGAGAACGGGCGCTTCAGCATGCGGCAAGTTGTACGCGCGGAGGATGTGCCTGAGTCCGCGGAAGTTGCCGCCCTGCGCAAAGAAGCCCAAAAACAATCCGCGCTGTTGCGGGAAACGATCCGCGCGGCGCAACTGCAGGGGATCGAGACGATATACCAGGAACGCCACCTGGTCATCGCAGATCTCGGACTGCAAATTCGTCCGCGCCTGGCCTGGTATAACAACGATGACAAGAAGCGCCAGATGTTCGCGTATGTCGCGGAGAGTTGCCGGCGAGGCCGGCGGGAACTCGAAGACACCATGCAGGGGACGATACGTCTGCCTGAGGCCGATGACACCCAGGTGCGCGGGCCGCTGATTCGCCCGCTGCCCAACCTGAAGGGCAGGCCGCTTAACGGGTCGTACTTTCTGGATGATCGCCACGAGCCTCTGATGGTGCTCTCGTTGCACTCCCCCAGCGAGTTGCTGCAACGTTTCTTCGCCACACCGTTCCAGCACATCGAGAGCTACACCGTAGGAGGCGGATCGCGGTGGTCGATCTACGATTCTCCCGTTTACGAGGCCTTTCAGAAATGGCCCGATACGCACCGCGTCGGTTGGGACGGTTGGTGCGGCCATCTCATTCGCGATGTGAATTCGATGGCCGGCAAAAAACGCGAGAACATCGTGATCTGCCTGGAGAGTCCGCACACCAGGGAGGCCGTTAAGGAGTACATTCGCACAAACATTCCCAAGTTCCACGCGAATCCACAGCTACTGTACGACATCCAGGCGTACGAGTTGATGTACATCTGCTACTGCGAACGCAGCCAGAGAATGTTCCACGAATGGCTGCAGAAGAAGTACGGCGCGGTGGAACAGGCCAACCAAAGATGGTCGTCCGGTTATCGGTCGTTGGCGGAGGTTGTTCCTCCACCCGTCAAATATTCCAAGCCGCTCCCCGATACGAATCGGGCGCTCTGGTATGATTGGGCGCGTTTCAACCAGGACCGGTTCACGGACTACCTCCTTTGGGTACGAAGTCAAATCCGGGAAATCGATCCTGAAACGCCATTGGCCGCAGGGGGAAGTTCGAGCATGCTGGCCGGACGAACCGGCACAACGGGGATCGATGAAGAGCGAATCGTCAATGAACTCGACGATGTGATCCTTCACGAGGGCGGCGAATCCACCATGGGTCTTGACCTGCAATTAGCGCTGTCGGAAAAGAAGAAACCCCTTGCCGACCCCGAAATGTATCTGGATTCCGTCCAGAATCTCCTGCCTCACTTCCTGCACGGGAAATCGGTCGTTCAGCTCTTTCACTGGCCCGCTCAACCGTCGAGCGAGTTGCACGGCCTGACCGCTTCGTCACTGGCACATAGCTGGAAGTACCCGCTGGCAGATGTGGACGAGTTGCTCCGTGCCGCTCTTGACGTGCGGCGCCTGAATAACGAGATCGCCACATTCAGCGGGGTTGCCGCCGAAGTGGCCCTCCTGTATTCGCAAACTTCCACATTGCAACTCCCGCCTGAAATGTTGACCTGGCAGACAACCCCCTACCTGGATGCGCTGGAGAAGAGTTACACGGCCAGCCAGTTTCTCGATGCCAAGGTTACTTTCGTGACCGAACGGCAGATCTCAAAAGGGTGGCTGAATCGATATAAGCTCGTCCTGGTTCCAGGCGTCAGAAACGTTCCGAAGGACGTCTTCGATCAGGTGGCGGCATATGCGGCCGGAGGCGGCCATGTATTGATCTTGCCCGAGTCATTTTTGGGAGATGAGTATAACCGTCCCACGGATTACCTGGCGCGGCTTGGCGTTTCCATCCGAGAAACGCATAGGCCCAAACCCGGCGGCTTAGGGACGATGGTTCAGGGTTATGACCAGAGCTTCTCCCAGGCGGCCACGTTCGCGGACGCAGCTCCCCAAACGCTAGCCGCTGATGTTGGAGAGTTGAGGACCAACGGCATCCGGCAGACATTTGAGCCCCAACGGGACGTCAAGATTCTGGCGAAATATCCTACCGGTCAGCCCGCAATCGTGCAAATCGCTATGGGCAGGGGAGTAATCTACTTCTCCGGCTGCTTCCTTGAAGAACAAAGTTATGCACGTCTGCTCGATCGCCTTTTCAACGAGGCGGGAGTTCAACGACCCGTCCGTTTGCAGATGGCAGGTGGCGGCGGTCTTGGCAATATCGAAGCGCGTTTCGCACCGCTGGGGAGCCGCAGACTGTTGTATGTCGTAAACTACAACTCCACACCTGCAAGGCTGAGGGTGACCGCTGCGGCGGGAGTCAACCGCTTGCTCGATCTTCGAGGTAACAAAGAAATCGCCGGTGCCGAGATCGACATTGCGGCGCATGAGACGGCGATCTATGAGATGTTTTGAGGCGCGATGAACTCGGCCAGCGATTGGTCACGGCGACGCTTCGTGCAACAGACCGGCCGCGCCACGCCCACCCTCGCATTTCTCATGCAAAGGGCGGGCGGCGCGACGGCAACTGCTCATTCGAAAGAGAAGGGGGCCGCTCCCGGCAAATTTGCCCCTATCGACCTGGGCAGATATTTTAATTCGTCCGCTCGCGATTTCGGGCCTCGCGATCGCGCTCCCGGGTTGATTAGTATGCCCAGAGGAAAGCAGGTCTTTCGTGGCATACCGTTTTGGCTCGGTCCCGACGATGTTTCGAAGAAGTGCTGGGTCGTTTTGAGCTCGGAACAGGCTGCCTGGAAAACAAGCGGGCTCGAAATTCCGCTCGGCCAGAAAGCCGGTTTCATCTGTCTGGCGCAGTTCTGCGATTGGGACCCGAATGAAAGGCCCGCGCCGGGGCAAGACGTCATAGAACGGGTCGGCCAATTGCTGGCGGACGCAGTATTGGTTTACGCGGATGGCACCCAACACCGGCTACCTATTCGCCGGCGTTTCGAGGTGAATTCGCCCTCGGTGGATTGGGGCCACTTGAGCTTTTTGGCCGTTCCACACCGGCCGGACGTCCCCACAAAATTGAACAATGCCTTGCGTGACGCGCAGTGGTGGGGAGACCTTCAGACCGGAGTGTGGGAGGCCGACTATGCTGCAGACCCGGCGATCGCCTCACGGGAAACGCTGTGGCTCTGCGTGCTGGCGAATCCTCACCTTGAGCGCGTGCTCAAATCCCTACGGGTCGAATCGCGGAGTGCCGATCCTCTGGTGCTGTGCGGACTCACGCTCTTTCAAGGGCGCGAGAATCCGTTCCGGTACGAGCGCCTGAGTCTCTACCGGTTCACGCTGCCCGGTTCCAGTGCTGCTGATCTGGAACGCTGGACTGTTTCGGTCGATTTGGGTGTTGTCGCTCGCACCTTCTCCGGCCGCATTTTCGAGCCAGACGCGTGGCTCGAGAGCCAGCGAATCGGGATGGGCGATGACCTCAACCCGAGCAGCGGATCGCAGCACCTCTATGCGGAGGTAACCGCCAGCCCGGAAGCGACGCTGTGGCTGTCGGACTCAAAAACGGGGAGGCATTACGCCTTCGAACTCGCCAAGGCTCAACCGGGAAGTGAAATACCCGCCGCTGGGACCACTCGGGTAGAAGCCCTGGAGCGGCAAAAGGTTTGGATCCACGGCCGTGTTCTGGACAGCGCTACACGGCGGCCTACACCTGTCCGCCTGGCCTTTCGGTCCAAAGATGGCCGCTACATTCCGCCGTATGGCCATCGTACAGAAGTCAATAGTGCCTGGTTCCAGGATTACGGCGCCGATGTGAACTGGCATGGCAGTTCCTATGCCGTGATAGACGGAAACTTTCAGATCGAATTACCGGTGGGCGAAGTTTATCTGGAGATGACCAAGGGCTTCGAATTCGAAGGTGTCCGCCGCAGGCTGAACATCGAATCGACGCAGAGGGAATTAGAACTTGAAATATCGCCTCTGCTGGACCTGCGTTCCCAGGGATGGGTCAGCGCCGATACGCACGTACACTTTCTGTCGCCCTCTACAGCCATCCTGGAAGGTCAGGCCGAAGGGTTGAACCTGATCAATCTCTTGGCTGCACAATGGGGTGACCTGTTCACCAATGTGGGCGACATGCCGCAAGGTCCGCTGGTATCTCGCGATGGCGAGACGATGGTTTGGGTTGGCACTGAAAACCGGCAACATATATTGGGGCATTTGGGTCTTTTGGGAGGCCGCGGGGAACCCGTTTACCCAATGTCCGCGAGCGGTCCGGGGGAAAGCTATATCGGAGATCCGTTGTGGAGCAGTTTATCGGAGTGGGCGGATGCCTGCCGCAAGCGTGAGGGTCTGGTAGTAGCCGCTCATTTTCCCTATCCGACCGCCGAGTTGGCCGCCGATATCGTGATGGACAAGATCGACGCCGTCGAGATGTGGCCCATCAACATGAGCGAACACTTCAACAATTTGCGCTTCCTGGAGTGGTACCGCTACCTGAACTGCGGCTACCGGTTACCCGCATTGGGCGGCACGGACAAGATGGGAGCCTGGACTCCGGTCGGCGCGAACCGCGCCTATGCTTACATCGGGAAGGACGAATTCAGTTTTGCGAATTGGGCGAAAGCGGTCCGGAAAGGGAACACGTTTATGACCACCGGGCCTCTGCTCTTCTTGCAGGCGGACGGAAAACCGCCGGGTGCAGAGATTTCCCTCGGTGTAGGAGGTGGGTCCATAGAGGTGCATACGCACGCCCAAAGTAATGTCCCGTTTCACCGCCTCGAATTGATTATGAACGGCCATGTAGTCGCCTCAAAGGAAGAAACTACGGGATCGCAAAACATGACTCTGAAAGAAACACTGCCGGTTTCCGGTTCCTGCTGGCTGGCGGCGCGTTGTGCTTCGCGAGCCGAGCCCATGCGATCGATGCGGGTTGCGGCGCACACGTCTCCGGTTTATGTGCGTGTCCGCGGAGAAGAACAGTTTTCGGCGCCCGTAGCGTCGTACCTGTTGACTTTAATTGAAGGATCGGAAGCTTGGGTTCAGAATATGGCCACACATCCGGACTCGCAGCGGTTTGCTGGTGTGCTCAAAGTATTCTCCGAAGCCCGGGAACGCCTCCACCGCCGTTTGCACGCTCACGGAATCGCGCATTAACCACGAAGGGAAATCATGCCGACATCCAGCCGACGAACATTTTTAAGCAACGCCGCCCTCGCCGCCAGCGCACCGGCCATTGGCAAAGCATGGGCACAGCGTGGTCCAAACGAGACAGTGAATCTCGCGGTGGTGGGTTTTCATGGCCGCGGAAAAGCACATTACCGGGCTTTCGCCAAAATACCCAACGTGAAGATTGCGGCCTTGTGTGATGCGGACGAACGTTTGTTTCCCGCTGCCGTCGCCGAGGTGGAAAGTCTGGCCGGATATCGTCCCTCCACGGAGTACGACATCCGCCGTCTGCTCGAGCGGAAAGACATCGACGCCATTTCCATTGCCGCGCCGGACTATTGGCACGCGCTGATGACCATCTGGGCATGCCAGGCCGGCAAGGACGTGTATGTCGAAAAGCCGGTGTCCTTCACCATCGTCGAGGGCCGCCGGATGGTGCAAGCCGCGAGGAAATACAACCGTATCGTACAAGCGGGACTGGACATGCGGAGCGAATCGGAGGTCCGCGCGGCAATGCGTGTTTTGCGCGAAGGGCAGATGGGACAGGTGTATCGCGGTAAGGTCATTATCACGAAGCCGCGCGCCAGCATCGGCCGCATGCCTGAGTCCTCGATTCCGGAGGGTGTCCACTGGGACCTGTTTTTAGGGCCGACACGCTATATCCCGTACACACCCAACCACCTCCACTATGGCTGGCACTTCTTCTGGGAGACCTCTACGACCGACGTTGGAAATACCGGAGTTCATCACCTGGACGTGGCGCGTTGGGGAATGGGCAAGACCGTGCATCCCGTCAAAGTTCACTGCACCGGCGGCTACTACGTGTGGAACTCCGAGCAGGACACGCCCAATTTTCAAGTGGCTTCCTTCGAATACGCCGACCGCTCGATCATCGACCTGGAGCTTACGAACCTGTACGCTCCTCCTTCGCCGGTCTTCAATCTTTTCTACACATCTGAGGGATACATGAGCTGTGGCCAGGAATGGAAAGCTATGAAGGGCGTCTTCGAGCCGAGAACGCCCGAATCCTCACCCACCGAACACGCGACCGTGATGGGGATGCCGAAATCCACCTATGTGCCCGGTCCATCCATCGACGCCGCGGCAGAGAAATCCGTGTCTCATTTCGAGAACTTTATCTCGTGCGTGCGCTCCCGCAAGGTGGAGGATCTATACTGCGACATCCTGGAGGGCCACATGTCCACCACGTTGGGGCATCTGGCAAATATCTCGTATCGAACAGGGCGCAAGTTGAGCTTCGACCCGGACAAAGAACAGTTTGTCGGCGACGATGAAGCCAACCGGTATCTCACCCGAGAATACCGAAAACCTTATACCCTGCCGGACAAGGTTTGACCGAGTATTGCCGAACTGCTTTTCAATCTCACCGTTTCAGCTGATGCCGGACTCTTCCGATGCGGCCTCAGCTTCCGCGGCAGCGGCCGGCCCGGCAGCTTGGGCTTCCGCCAGAACCCGCTGCGCCTCCTCCAACCGGTCCCGCGGAACCTGAACCTCGAACGAAAGGACAGGCAAAGTGCTGGTTCCCATTACGACCGCAGGGATGTCGTTCGCGTCCATGATGCCGCGGATGGCCATCGCTTCCATCTCCGCGTCATGGTTCGAGGAACTGAACAACGTGACCATATCCAATTCGTGGGAGGGGTCCGGGGCTTGCGTCATGCTCTAAGGATATCGCAAGCCAGCGGACGAAACGGCTGATGAGACGGATTGAAGCTGTAGGCTAAAATAGGATTTCGTTTGCATACGGAGGACCTGCCATGTTCGATCAAGACGACGACAATTTCATTAAAAACATCGGTTGGTTTGTCTCGGGCGCGGTCGTGGGTATGACTGCCGCCCTTTTGCTCGCCCCGAAACCCGGGAAGGAAACCCGCCAGTTCATCGCGGACAAAACGGCGCAAGGCAAGGATGCCGTAGCGGGTACCGGGAAAGACGTGTACGAGCGCAGCAAGGAAATGGTAGAGAAGGGGCGGCAACTGGTCGAAGATGCCGCCGACCTCTTCGACCGCGGCCGCAAACTGGTGCGCGGCGAATAGAGGATGTCCGTTCTCGAACTCGGCGGCTTTCGGATCACACTGGTTCGCGAAGATATCTACTGGTGGGACGGAGGCGCCATGTTCGGCGTCGTTCCCAAGACGCTGTGGAGCCGTCATTCCCAGCCGGATGAATTGAACCGGCTGCCGCTCGGCTTCAACTGCTACATCATTGAAACGGGCGACCACACGATCCTGCTGGATACCGGCGGCGGCGGCAAAATGGAAGCGCGGCAGAGGCAGCGCATGAAGCTTCCCGCGGAAGCCACGCCGCTACCGCAGGTTATTGCCGATGCCGGCATCGATCCGGAGCGCATCGATATTGTCGTAAACAGCCATCTGCATTGGGATCATTGCGGCTGGAATACCATCCTTCGTGGCGGCGTTGCAGAACCCGCTTTTCCCCGGGCCACGTATTTCACGCAGCGTGCTGAATGGCGGCATGCGCATAGACGCCATCCACGCGATGACGTAGCGTATATCGACGCGAACTATGATCCGCTGGTCGATGCCGGCGGCATGCGACTGCTGGACGGCGACGCCGAGATCGTGCCGGGCATCAAGCTCTGTATCGCGCCGGGCCACACGCCGGACATGATGGTGATTTTGGCGGAATCAGACGGCCGGACGTTCTGCTTCTTTACAGATCTGGTACCGACCGCCGCGCATGTCACGCCGACCTGGGTGGCAGCTTTCGATTTGGATCCGGTCCAATCCATCGACAGCAAACTTCACTGGCTATCCGCCGCTGCCCGCAATGAGTGGGTCTGCGCCTTCGCACACGAGCCCAACATGGCGTTCGCCCGTATTTCTCAGCAAGGGCAAAAGTTCGAAGCTGTTGAAATCTAGCGTGTGGACTGCCTCGCCCTCGCAAGAGCGAGGCAGCTGCTGCAGTTTTCCGGATTACCGAGCGACTTTCTCGGGCTTCTGTGCCTTCGTGCGTCCCGCACTGGCAGTGTTGCGGCCATTCCCCAGGTTCACATCGGCTCCCGCATCGTCCAGCGTGAGTTGCTGAATTAGCGGATCGGAAATCATGGTCAGGAGGAAATCAGCGCTCTCCTCCTCTCCCAGCGTGTGGGATAGCAACTGTGCACAACCCATTTCGCCGAGTTGACGGGCCAGGCTGCGCGCCGTCCCGTAACCGGAAATCTCGTAGTGCTCGACTTTCTGGGCGGCTGCGATCAGGGCCAGATCGGCGGCCAGCGGCTCTTTGCCGGATCCTTCTTTAATGACCTCCTGTCCTTCTTCTATCAGGCCCATCATGCCCTTACACGGTTTCGGCTCGGCGCTTTCGCCGAGTACGTTGAAAACTTTGCGCAACCGGTCGACGTGCACTTCGGTTTGCGCCAGATGCTTCTCGAAAGCTTCTTTCAGTTTCGGATGCTTAGCTGCCTGCGCCATTTTGGGCAAGGCTCCAGTCAATTGCGTCTCCGCGTGGAGAAGATCTTGCAATTGTTCAACAAGGAGTTCCTTAAGTTGTGGCATAGTTGGTGTCCTCACTTATCCGTCTAACGTTGTTTCTGTGTCGAACCGTTGGATTCCGACTGACGCGTTCCCGCCTTCTGCGATTCCAGTTCCTGGAAGGCCGGCGCGGTCACCAGCTCCCAGTCACCCCCCTGATTCCAGGGTCCCCGCACGTCCTGTTCTCCCCGGTCTCCCACACCGGTAGAGTCATTGAAGTATTGATTCACCAGGCCGGGGGTGGGAGGAATGCGGCCGATCGAGAACTCGGGCTTACCCAGACTTTCCAGGGCCAGAGTGAACGCCTTCATGTGCGTGATCTCACGAGTCATCAGGAATTGCAGCGCATCGATGGTTCCCTGGTCGTCAGTGAAATTAATCAGTCTTTCGTAGACGATCTTGGCCCTTGCCTCGGCCGCAATATTGCTGCGGAGGTCGACATCCAACTCACCCGTGATCTTGAGATAGTCGGCGGTCCAAGGATCGCCCATTGAATTGTAGAGGTTGACGCCACCGCCGCCCGCAATGGCGATGAGAGGATCGGCGTGGGCTGCCTTCCGATCGTGTTTCAGCGGTTTCAGGTGCATACGGGCCAGCGTCCCGACCACCTCCAGATGGCTGATTTCTTCCGTGCCGATATCCATCAGCAGGTCTTTCCGTTCCGGGTCATCGCAGTTCAGACCTTGAATGGAATACTGCATGGCGGCGGCGAGCTCGCCATTAGCGCCCCCAAACTGCTCCAGAAGCATGTTGCCGAAACGGGCATCCGGCTCCCCGATTCGCACCGTGTACATAAGTTCCTTGATGTGGTGGTACATGGTCGTGCACGCTGCATATGGGGAGCCAAGTCCGCCGGCGATGTGCGACATTGAACACCAGATGGAGGGGTGCTTCCGTCCTGGGTGAGCCGGATCGGCACAAAGCGACGGTAAGTTAGCTCACTACTGCTGTTGCTGTGGGGGTTCTTCCGGAGCTGAGGTCATCGCGGGTCCGGCCGCTGTTTCCTGCAGATGTTCGCGGCCGTCCTCGCCCAGCGCAGGACGCACCCGCACGTCCACGGAGAGGCGTTGCCCGGCGTGGCCTTTATACACACCGCGCACGGGAGGCACGTCGCCGTAGTCACGACCGTATGCCAACCGTACATGCCGGAGGTCGACGGCTTCGCCCAGCGTGGGATCGATCCCGAACCACCCCTGGTCGGGAACATAAACCTCACTCCACGCGTGGGAGGCCTGTCCTCCGATTACATCCGCGGGGCTGGCTCCGGGTTCCGCGGCGGCATTGGGCACCAGATAGCCGGATACATATCGCGCGGGAAGGCCGCGCATCCGCAAGATAGAGAGAAGTAAGTGGGCGAAGTCCTGGCACACGCCGGCGCCGGTTTGCAGCACGTCCTGAATTGAAGACTGCACGTGAGTGGCGCCTTTTTCATAACGAAAGCGGTTATGGACCAGGGTAGCCGCAGCCCGTACGAATCCTGCCACAGATCCGCCGCTGTCGCGCTCCGCCTCCACAGCCAGGTCTTTCACCGCCGGCAAATGAGGGGCGTAAACAGTGGCACACAACAAGTCGTAGTATTCGTCCAGAGCCTCAGCTTGAGTATCCAGCTCCGATAAAGTCAGACCGTTCGCGGGTAGGGCGCGTGGTTCGTGCACCAGCACCACGGAGTTCGCCTCCACACGAAGATGACGGTGCTCCGGCAGCACATTGAAACGGTGTACCCAATTTCCATAAGCATCCTGATGGGCCAACGGCCGGGCCACCGGGTCGGTCACCACCTGGAATGACAGGCAGGTCTGAGCCTCATCCTGGCGCGGCCGCAGCCGCAATTCGTTGTAGCTTTCGGATACCGGCCCATCGTACGTGAACTCGGTAATGTGAGAAAGGCTATAGCGGTTCATGCCACCACCGCGTAGTAGAAATACTTGCGCGCGATCTGTTCCCCGATGCTGCGGCAGGCCTTCTGCAAATCCGTCAGGAACATGTGTAGCCCGCGCGCATAAATATCCTCGATACGATCGTACTGCAGGCTCTCCAGCAACTTGCCTGTGAGCCGCTCGGCCTCATCCGCGTATGCGCCCGTCTGGCTGCCGCTGATGGCCCGCAGGGACTGCTGCACAGTGGCGATGTTGAAACGGATTGAACGCGGCAGAAGCGGATGTAGAACCAGTAATTCCGCGACGCGAGCAGGTTCAATGCCGGCGTGATACTGCCGACGGTAAAACTCATAAGCCGCCACCGACTTCAGCACGGCCATCCATTGATGATTTCCCGCCATCTCAGGCTTGCCGGGCGACTCCGCTAGGGCATGGTATTCCACATCCACAATGCGGGCCGTCATCTCGGCGCGCTCCAAGGCGCGGCCCGCCTGGAGAAAGTTCCACCCTTCATCATGCGGCAGGGTATCGTCCGCCACGCCATGAAAACTGTGACTGCCGAAGCGGATGGCGGTACAGAAGCGATGCGGCCCTACGGCCATTTCTTCTTCCGGCGTGAAGCGGGTGACGTCGTGGTACAGGCGGTTGATGTCTTCCCAAAGCTCGCGCGAGATGCGGTCCCGAATGGTGCGCGCATTTTCGCGAACCTGTGCTATACACTCCGTGATGGAACTGGGATTCTCGGCGCTGAAGGCCAGAAACTCGAAGACGTTGCGCGGCGTCGCCTGCTCGTATCGCGCGTTGAATCGCTCCTGTTCTCCAGTAATGGCGACCAGGGGATCCCACCGCAGGCGATACGTCTGCTGCGCGTCCTCGATCATCATGTGGTAATTGACGTCGAGGATGCGGGCAGTGTCCTCGGCCCGCTCCATGTAACGCGCCATCCAAAAAAGCGAATCGGCGATGCGCGAGAGCATCATGCGTCGCCCCGCAACACCCACGTATCTTTGCTGCCGCCGCCTTGGGACGAATTCACCACCAGGGATCCCGGTTTGAGCGCTACACGGGTGAGCCCGCCGGGAACTACCACTACCTTTTCGCCGTCGAACAGACAATACGGCCGCAGATCGATGTGCCGCCCCGCCATGCGCTCCGACACGGAATCGTGTGCGGGACAGCGCGACAACGCGATCACTGGTTGAGCAATATAGTTACGTGGATTCGCCCGCAACCGGTCGCGAAAATCTTCGATGGCGGCGCGATCGGCTGCCGGCCCGATCAACATGCCATATCCCCCACTCTCGCCGACCGCCTTCACCACCAGCTTCGGAAGATTCTCGAGAACGTAGGATAGGTGCTCCGGATTCGAGCAAAGATACGTCTCCACGTTGCTCAATACGGGCTCTTCACCCAGATAGTAACGGATGAAAGCGGGGACGTAGGCGTAGATGGCCTTGTCGTCACATACGCCGTTGCCCACCGCATTGGCCAGCGCTACATTACCCGCGCGATATGCGCCCATCAGCCCGGGGATGCCCAACACGGAATCGGGGCGGAACGCCAGTGGGTCAAGGAAATCGTCGTCCATCCGCCGGTAGATGACATCCACGCGCGTCAGGCCATGGATCGTCTTCATATAGACGATATCGCAATCTACGACCAGGTCGCGACCTTCCACCAGTTCGATTCCCATCTGTTGCGCCAGGAAGGTGTGTTCGAAGTAGGCACTGTTATAGATGCCGGGCGTCAACAAGACAACCACGGGCCGGTCGCCCCCGCGAGGCGATAACCGCCGCAAAATCTGTACCAGTTCCGCAGGATAGTGATCGACCGGCAGAACATCGTGGGACTGGAAGGCTCGCGGGAGCGTGCGCGTCATGACCTGCCGGTTCTCCAGCACGTAGGAGATCCCGCTGGGAGTGCGTACATTGTCTTCCAGGACCAGGTATTGTCCTGTTCTCGAATCGCGAACCAAGTCGATTCCCGCAACGTGGGTATGGATGCCGCGCGGCACTTGTACGCCGATCATCTGGCGGCAAAACTGGGGGCAAGAGTAAATGAGCGATCGCGGAACAATGCGATCCTTTAAGATCATCTGCCGGCCATAGACATCCTGCAGAAACAGGTTCAGCGCGCGAACCCGCTGGGCGAGGCCGCGTTCGATTTGTTTCCATTCGGAGCCCGGCACGATGCGCGGAACCAGGTCGAAAGGAAAGAGACGCTCGGTCCCTTGTCCGTCGTTGTAAATAGTGAAAGTGATCCCTTGCAGCAGAAACGAAAAATCGGCCAGTTTGCGCAGTTCCTGGAACTGGGCCGGGGCCATGGTGCGGAGTTCCTGGAAGATCCTGGCGTAGTGCGAACGCACTCGTCCGGGGGCTACGAACATCTCATCGAAAAACGAACCCGTGTCGTAGTCCCGGAACAAATTGTCTTCGGCGAGTTGCGCCTGCTGCACGGGCACTGACGGTAGTATAACAACCGGGTTGCGCGGCTCAGATTCGAAGTTTTTGTGGGGCCGATAAACAATTTTGGGGTTAGTGCTACACGCAAGTGGCGTGGTCAATGGTCACTTCACACAGGCTTGCTGCACGGGACCATTTACAGAACGGATGGAAAGTGCGGAGCGGCGCACCGAGTCCGCTCCTCTGTTTCATCAGTCACTCCGCCCGCAGAGTGACCGTTCGCTCGAGCAACGCGTTCATCCCGCCGACTACGGTTATTTTATCCACCTTCTCGGCGATCTTCTCCAACGCTTCGAGCTCCTTCAGGCGCACCAATAGAGGGTTCTCCTCCATAAGACGCGCGGTGTTCAGCAGGGACCGCGTGGCGGCCGTCTCCTCACGCCGGCGAATCAGGTTGGCTTGCGCCTGCTTCTCGGCAGTTACTACCTGGTTCAGGATTTCGCGAATATCTCCCGGCAGGATGATGTCCTTGAGCGCGATGGACCGAACACGTACACCATACCCTTCCATCTCCCGTCGGACCTCTGCCGATACTGCCTCGTCGATGTCCGTCTTCTCCGCCAATACCTGTTCCAGGGTGCGCTTACCCAACGACTGCCGCACGGCGATTTGCAGCACTCGGTAGAGGTACTCGTTGACGTCCTTCAAGCCCGCGCAAGCCATAGTGACATCAGCAATCTCGAACACCGCCGAGATGTTTACCCGAAGCGTGACCTTATCCTGGGTCAGGATCTCCTGCCCGGGAACTTCTACCGTTTGCCGGCGCGTCTCAAGCATCTCGATACGCGGCGCCGATACCATGTTCCAGAACCCGTAAGTCCCGGGTTCCAGTTCACGGACAAGTCGCCCGTCAAGATACAGCAATCCACGCTTTCCTTCGTCGATCACGGCCATCGTAGCGCCGCATTCACGGCCCAGCCGGACGAGCGCGGGCAGCAGACGCGCAGGTACTTCAGGGACCGCCCGCGCATCGATCCGTTCGAAGGTGACGTTTACCGCGCCCTTCCAGAAGAGCACCCGGGTGGACGGCGCGATGATGCGCGAAAGGCGGCCATCTTGATACACGACGGCCACCTCAGCGTCCGAGGTCTCTACGGCCGTAAAGTACAACGCCGCGGTCGCAGGCTCGAAGTTGGCGATATAGTCGGCCCACTCACCCGTAAAGGCAAGATCGCGGACGTTGTACGGCTGCAGTTCAATGCCCAGGCCGAACAGCCAGCGCTCGCCGGGCACCAGGATTCCGGCGAATCGCCGCTTGCGAATCACCAGAACTCGTTCCTTATCGCCAGTCAAGACGTGGCGAAACATAATAAGATCACCTCCTCAAGTTATTGAAATAGTAAGTTCTCCAGGACTGATTCCACGGCAGCACCAACGGGCCTTACCTAGAGCGGAACGTAGCCGCGTCTAATACATCACGCCAAGCGTGTGTTCGCAGTTTCAGGAAAGCGCAGAGCAGCGGAGCCGCTGCCGGTCCAATCAGAGAGGCGTAAACCTATCTGACGCGGGCGGCGGGAATCAGGCCTGGATCACTTGGGTTAAGCTGCTGGTCACACAGCGGCTGGATAGCGGGAGTCGAACCCGCGGCCCACAGATTCATAGTCTGTTGCTCTGCCAATTGAGCTATATCCGAATGGACGTGGAAGTCCCCGATCATCGCAGGCATACGGTTCTTCAGAGAAGCCGCACCAGCGAGGCTTTGGGAACCCCGGCTATAAGCGATCATCGGTATTAACCTCCAGGCTCACTAGAATAAACCAGCCATGGGTGGTGGTCAAGTAGAGACAGATTAATTCTTGGTTAATTGCCGTACCTGGCAAGTCTGTGCGAGCTTCGTCAACTTAGTTACATGGCACGCCTGCGCTCGCCATCTACTTTCGACCTTATAACTCTGTAACTGTAAGCGCGGTCTCTTCACTGCGAGTGGCGGGTCTACAATGACCGGGTGGATTCATTACTCCGCGATACCGCGCAACGCGCAGCCCGTTATTTGGCTTTGATTTCCGGCCGGCCTGTAGCGCCACGCCCGCCGGATACGGCACGGCTCCGCGAACTCGGCGGCGACCTGCCGGACAAGCCGTCCGACCCCGCCTCTATAATCGAAATGCTGGATCGGATTGGTTCACCGGCTACGGTGGCCTCGGCTGGCCCGCGTTATTTCGGATTTGTCACGGGCGGCTCCCATCCCGCGGCTCTCGCTGCGAACTGGCTTGCTGGGGCGTGGGATCAGAACGCCGGGTTGAGCATCATGTCCCCCGTCGCGGCGGCCCTGGAAGAGATTGCACTGGCGTGGACGCGCGAACTTTTCGGGCTGCCGCAAACCAGCGGAGCAGGATTCGTCACGGGCGCCACGATGGCGAATTTCACCTGTTTGGCAGCAGCACGGCATGCCGTTCTGCAGCGCGCCGGGTGGAACGTCGAGGATCAAGGGCTGTTCGGGGCGCCCGCTATTCATATCGTGGTGGGCGATGAGGTTCATGTTTCGGCTTTGAAGGCGCTCGCTATGCTCGGCTTCGGCCGTCTACGTGTGGCACGTGTGCCCGCGGATGGGCAGGGGCGAATGGTCGCCGAGCAGTTGCCGCCACTCGATGCTCGGACCATCGTGTGTATTCAGGCAGGCAATGTCAACACCGGTGCCTTCGATCCTGCAGGCGCGATCTGTGCACGCGCCCGTGATGCCGGCGCCTGGGTGCACGTAGATGGAGCGTTCGGCCTTTGGGCGGCTGCGGCTCCCGAACGCGCATGGCTGATGAAGGGATTTGCGGACGCGGATTCCTGGGCTGTGGATTGCCATAAATGGTTGAACGTACCTTACGACTCCGGGCTGGCGTTCGTCCGTGACCCGGAGCAAATGCGCGCCGCCATGACGATGGCGGCTGCGTATCTGCAGACGACCGGCGAGCGCGAGCCGGCATTCTATACGCCCGAGGCTTCGCGGCGCGCCCGCGGTGTCGAGATCTGGGCCACGCTCCGGACTTTGGGACGTAGCGGCTTGGCAGAATTGATCGAGCGGGACTGCCGGCTGGCCACCCGGTTCGCGGAAGGATTGCGGGACGCCGGGTTCGAAATCCTGAATGACGTGGTGCTGAATCAGGTTCTGGTATCGTTCGGGGACGCCGCGCAAACGCGGCGAGTCATTACCGCCGTGCAGGAAGACGGCACGTGCTGGTGCGGCGGGACCGTGTGGCAGGGCCGCGCCGCAATGCGAATCAGCGTCTCATCGTGGGCCACGACGGAGGCGGATGTCGACCTTAGCCTTAAAGCGATCCTCCGCTGTTATTCGTAGCGGAGAGCCACCATGGGATCCACGCGCGTGGCGCGCCGCGCCGGAATGTAACTGGCCAGTAGAGCGGCGGCTACAAGAACGGCAGCCATCAATGCAAACGTCACGGGATCGAAGGAGCTGATGCCGAAAAGTTGATTGCGCAGCATGCGGCTGGCGATCAGGGCGACGATCAACCCTGCAACCGCACCCAGAGCAGCGAGCCGCATGCCCTGCCCGACCACCAGCCGCATGATCTCACCGGTCTGCGCGCCCAAAGCCATGCGGACACCCAGTTCCTGGGTACGCTGCGTCACGGCATAGCTGATCACGCCATACAAACCGATAACCGCCATGAGCAGAGACAGTCCGGCAAACACACCGAGGACGGTCACCACGAACCGGCGCGGCGCTAAGGAACCGTTAACCATGTCCGGTAACAGCCTGATCTGTGCGACAGGCTGGGTCGGATCAACTGCGCGAACTGCATCCCGGATTCCGGCCGTCAGGCGTCCGGGATCGGATGCGGATTTGACCAGGAACGTGGTCATCGGCCGGGATAACTGGTAGATGGGGAAGTAGTACTTGCCCTTCACATCCTCCCCTCCCAGATCCGAGTGCCGCACGTGGCCCACAATGCCTACGATGGTTACCGCAGGCGAAGAACGGCCGCGCCGGATATGTTTTCCGACCGGATCTTCATTCGGCCAATACTGCCGGGCCAGGGCCTCATCAATGACCGCCACGGGTTCGGTCTCCAGCCGATCCTGCTCGCTGAAGACGCGGCCCTTTCGAATTGGAATTTTCAGAGCCGCGAAATAATCCGGGCTTACTACGCCAATGTCGCCATGCGGTCCCGGATCGCCCGGCGGAGTGGGCCGTCCCTCAATGCCGAACGACGCCGAACCCGACATGCCGCTAAAAGGCACCGGCATCCCGGCCGCCGCCACTGAAACCCCGGGCATGGCCTTCAGGTTATCCAGCACTGCACGGAAAAATGCAGTACGCTTGGCGATGTCGGGATAGCGCGTAGGCGGAAGCGATAGAGAAGCTGTAATCACGCCATTAGGTTGAAAACCGGGGTTCACGTTTTCGAGCGCTGCCAGGCTGCGCAGGAATAACCCCGCTCCAACCAGCAGGACTAGGGCCAGGGCAACCTCCGCGATCACCAGCGAAGCACGGAGGTTCTGCCGGCCGAGTCCCGCCGTATTCGCCCGGGCGCCCTCTTTGAGAAGCTCATAGCGGTCCATCCTAGAGATTTGCCACGCGGGAGCGACACCGAAAAGTATTCCGGCTACAATTGCGGCCAGCGCGGTGAAGACTAGCACCCAGCCATCCATCCGCACGCTTACTGCGACCGGCAAACCTTCCGGCGCCAGTGCCAGCAGGCCGCGCAGCACGGCAAATCCCAATGCCAGACCGGCCAGCGCGCCGGCAAATGCCAATACCAGGCTTTCCGCGAGCGATTGCCGGATCAGATCCCAGCGGCCGGCGCCGAGTGCCGCGCGCACCGCGATCTCGCGCGTACGCCCCGAGGCGCGGGCCAGCATCAGGCCGGCAATGTTGGAGCAGGCAATCAGTAAAACAAACCCAACGGCGCCCATCAGCACCAGCATGGGCGTCTTAGTGTCACCGGCTACGAAGTCAGTGAATGGCATGAGAAACATTCCCCAAGCCGAATCTTTGGCATAGCCGCCGCCCCGTGTTCCATTGTTCCGTACACGGCTGCTGAGTACTTCCACGAAGGAGTTGGCCTGCGAAATAGTCAACCCGGGCTTCAGGCGCGCCATGGCGTTAAAGCTCTCGTTGAAGCGGTTGTCCTCGGTAAATTGATCGTCGGCCAAACCGAGCGGCACCCAAAGGTCAACATCCGTCGGCCATCGGAACTCCGGCCCCATGACACCTACGATGCGATACTGCAACTGGTTCAGGTCGATCTTATGGCCGATAATATTCGGATCCTGGCCGAAGAGACGTTTCCACGCGGCATAGGACAGGACCACCTCCATGTTGGTGTTGGGATGGTCTTCTTCGGGAAGAAATACCCGGCCCATTTTTGGTTTGGCATTGAAGACCTTAAACCACCGCCAGCTCACATTGGCTCCTTGCAACCGTTCGGGAATGGCGGAGCCGGTATAGTTGAAATCGCCGCGATTGATTAGCGCGGCTGATTCGAACTGCTGGGTGCTGTGGAGCACGTCGGTGAAGTCCGGGATCGATACGCCAATATTGTGCAGCGCCAGCTTTTCATATCGGACGCGCAGGGAAACCACGCGTTCCGGATGTGTCACGCCGGCCGGGTTGAGAAGCACCTGATTGACAACGCTGAAGATCGCGGTATTCGCGCCGATGCCAAGAGCCAAGGTGGCAACCGCCACGGTGGTATAACCAGGGCTCTTCAGCAGCGTTCGGATCGCATAGCGGGAGTCCTTCCAGAGTGCGAGCATACTGCTTATACTCGCATGCAACCGTTTGGTTACGGTGAAGGGGGTTGCCGGTTACCAGCGAACGGCCAGGTAGAGATACACCACAGGCAAGGTAAACAGAGTGCTATCCACGCGATCCAACATCCCGCCATGGCCAGGAAGCAGCGTACCGCTATCTTTAACCCCGGCTCCCCGCTTCAATGCGGATTCACAAAGATCGCCAAATTGTCCGGCGATGTTCGCCGCGGCGGTGAGGGCCAGCGCAGCCACTACAGGGACTGCCGGAATGGCCCAGCGCAAGAAGAAAAATCCGAAAATCAATGAGGCGGTGAGGGACGCCGCCGAGCCTTCCCAACTCTTGCCCGGACTAACCACGGGCGCCAGCTTATGGCGCCCGATAGACCGCCCAACGTAATAGGCTCCTATGTCGCCTATCCAGTTCAACACCAAAGCGTAGAGCAGCCAGAAACGGTTCTGTTCCCCTAACAGTGGAGCAAAGCGCCAGCATCCGAACACGTACACCACGCCCATGATCAAAAATGCGGCGCGAATGATTCCGGCGCGCAGATCGTCGTCCCGTAACGCCAGGCACAGCGCCAGCAGCGCCGTGGCGATTACCGTCCACAACGCATAAGCAGGATCCGGGAAGACGAGGAGCAAAAGACCCGCGCCATAGCCCAGCGGTCCGGGAGTGCCGGGTTGGTATGCCCCGGCAATTCCTACGTACTCGTGAAAGCACAAAAGCGCGACCAGGGCGGTTACGGCGAAGACGGTCCACTGCGGGGACCAGAGCACTACGTACGTCACCAGCGGGAACAGGACCAGCGCCGTCAGGACCCGCTTCATCTGGCCGGCAGCGCTTCGATCAACTCTTCAGACTCGGGACGCGGCTGTACAGCGGAGGGCGCGTTGCTGAGACCGCCATAACGGCGGTCACGTTTCTGATACTCGAGCACTGCGGTGAGAAGATGAGCGCGGCTGAAGTCCGGCCACAGCGTATCTGTCACGTAGAGTTCCGAGTAGGCGATCTGCCAGAGCAGAAAGTTGCTGATGCGCATCTCGCCAGACGTGCGGATCAGCAGATCTGGCTCCGGTAAAGACGCCGTGTAGAGATGCCGGCCGATCATCTCTTCATCGATTGAAAGCGAAGACAAGCGGTTCTGCAAACGGGCGCGTTCTATAATCGCATTCACGGCATCCACAATTTCGGTACGGCCCCCGTAATTGATGGCGAGGTTCACCAGCAAGCCCCGGTTGGCGGCGGTCGCATCCACTACGGCGTTCATTTCGCGCAACACATCGGGCGGGAGCGCGTCCACCCGGCCGATCGCCTTCAGGCGGATGTCGTTCTTCTGCAGTTCGGGAAGCTCTTTGCGTAGGTAATAGCGCAACAAGCGCCAGAGTGTTTCGACTTCGGCACGAGGCCGCTTCCAGTTTTCAACCGAGAAAGCGTACAGGGTTAGTACCCGGATACCGAGACGCGCGCAGGTTTCCACGGTGGAACGTACCGGCCCCACACCGGCCTTATGTCCCGCCACCCTGGGGAGGCGCCGCCGCGCCGCCCAGCGACCGTTTCCGTCCATGATGATGGCGATGTGAGCAGGTAGCCGGTCCGGATCCAGTGCGGTGGCAATTTCCCAGTCCCGTTCCCCCGGGCGGAGGGATTCCAGTAAGGCCTTCATGCGATAAACTTCATAGTACAACAGAGTGTCGCAATCGCCGCACGCGGCCGGAGCAGGGCCGGTGTGGCCCTGCCCGAAAGCTTCTGGAATGCCCTACTACTCGAGGTCCAGCGTGACAGTATTGGCCGTAGCCGGAATGTTATTCTGCGTGTCCTGAATGGTCACGGTCAGGGTTACCTGACCCGCACCGCTCAAGCTCCGCGGAATGAGAACGTTGATTTGGTCGAGCCCCGGATCGCCCTGCGGGCCGGCATATTGCACCTGCAGATTCTGGCCCTTTACCGATGCCGTCACGGTTGACAGGCTGGAACGGTGACGGATGCCGGTCCCAAAGAGTTCAATTATGAGCGTGTCGTTAGCGCCCCAGGTGATAGGAGCGGCGCAGTTATCGGAACTGCAGCCTGGAATTGAAGTGTATCCCCAGAAGGGACCGTTTTCGATCTTATGGGTCCATCCGGAACATGTCCCTTCGCAGACCGCAATCGCGGCCGCCGAGCCAGAGCCGTCCGCCCGGCCCGTGTACAAGCCTGGAGACACAGGCGATACCAGAACGATGCCGCTGGTCTGGGTGCCATCCCCGCTGGTAATGGTCAGCGTGGCGGGACCGGACGCGGCTTTCGACGGAACGATGTAGTTGACCTGGGTGGGAGCCACCGAATAAAGCGGGACGTCATAACTGTTGCCTTGGCTATCCAGCAGCGTGGCCTTGGTACCACCCAAAGTCGTTGGGAAATCGGAGGAACTGGTGGCGCCAGTAGCCAGCTTCGCACCGAAGGCGCTTACCAGCATGTCCGGAGCTACGGTGCTGTTGGGATAGCAAGGTTTGCCCGACCCGCCGCAGGATGGGTTGTAAATGCTGGCCAGCGTGGCATAGCTGGCGTTAGAGATGCTCGTCACCTGGGGCTTTCCGAGCTGCTGAACGTCCTGCGCATACGCCTGGCCCGTATCTGTGAGCTGGCCTTGCTGGAGCACCGACTCCAGCTCGTGCAGGTAGGTAGGATCGGTGGCCTTATCCACTCCCGAACTCACATACAGGAAGAAAGTCTGGGTGGTGAATGCGGTAATCGACTCCATTCCATAGGAGGACGCGAAGTCGGCCATACCCTGCAGCCACAACTGGTCCAGACTCTCGAAGACGACATTAGCAGCGCCAATCAGCGAGGCCCCTTCAGCGCCCGTCGGACTGCCCTGGAAACTGCCCAACGTCGTTCCGGGCGCAAGGAAATGCGGCGCAAATGTCTCCTCGATGTAAACGCCCTTATTGTTCGAATGCGCGGTTTCCGCCCACATCTCGGCTTCGTCGAAATCATTGATCGAGTACGAATAAATATCCATGGTCACGAAGTCCAGGCAGCCGGACTTCACGGTGTCGGCGGAACACGTAGGCATAGTGGCGAAGGCCTGGAAATACGCGTCCTCATTGCAGTGGGTACAGTCGCCGGCGCCTACCCGGGTGCGAGGCGACGCGGCTTTGATCAAGGGCTCTACCTGCTGGATGAAACTGATCCAATCCGAAGTAGAGATGCTGAATCCCATGCGCGCCGCAAAAGTCGTGGGTTCGTGCACGATAACGAAGTTATCCGCCTGGTATCGCGCCGCCAGCGCTGGATAGGTCTGCAGGGCGACATTCACGAAATCCTGGAAAGTCGTCACAGGGAATTCGTTGTTGTCGTATTCGGGGTTGATCGCGAGTTGCATGCCCAGTTGCCGCAACCGCCGGACCATGGCGTCCAGATTGGCGGCGGCCGTAGTATTGTTGATGGTCGTAACGGCCGGGTTAAACTCGAGCCGCTGCACGCCGGAAGCCTTCAGCCCATCCGTGTAGTCCACAATCAGGTCCGCCGGCAGCGCCGCGGGCAGGAATCCATAGGCGTAAATATTCTGTCCACCGAAGACGATGGGTTGTTTCGCGGGACCGATACCCGTGGTCAATGCGGAGACGGCGTTCTCCACATCAGAGATAAACTGGTCAACGTTTTGCGCCTGTAACGGCGGAGCCGCAGCGATTGCGGCAAGCACAAAAAGCGCCACTAGAATCGATAACTGACGAAAGCGAGTTTGGATTTGGTTCATGCAGGGACTCCGGTGCGACAAAAAATGCTCCCAACTCTTTGAACACGAATCGCGGAAATTCTACTCGCTCAGCAGCTTAGGTAGCAGTTCATACTTACGATTACTTAATTGCGCGTGACCTCGCGACGAAGTTGAGGCGATTACCGGAGCGAGTTCCAATGAAAACTCCCTTGCCGGAGGGCCGGCAAGGGAGTCGTTTGATTCGGGTTGTTAAGTTTCCAACTAACTGTCGCGACGCTTGAGCGTAGGACGCTCGTCCTGATCCGGTTTCTGGTCCTTGTCTTTATCGTCCACTGGACCCCCGCCGCTACCCGGCGTCCGGCGCAGAGTGGGCCGGCTGGAATCTTCCTTACCTTTATCCAGTTTGCGGCGATTGTGCATCGAATACAGTCGTGCCTTCACATCGTTAAATTCAGACGTGTTTACAACATATTCCGGCTTAGCCTTCAGAATCGTCTGAATCTCTTCCTGTGAAGTCTTGATGCGATCGTCGGTCATGGGGTGAGTGGCGAAAACCTTGGCGACGGTACCAGGCTTCCGTTTTTCCATGGTCTGAACCTTTTCGAAGAAGTCCACGAACGAGGTCGGATCGTATCCGGCTTTGTACATGTATTGCAGCCCCAGGTAGTCCGCTTCCCGCTCCATACCACGCGAGAACTTGAGGAATCCCAGCGGGATAGCCACACTGGCCGCCTGGTAGATGGCATATCCTGTCCAGCCGCCGCTCATGACCATAACCGGAATCATGGCGATCTGGGCCAGTTGTCCGCGCGTAGCCTGCCTGGTGCCGTGGCGCGCCGCGACGTGCGCAATTTCGTGCGCCATCACGCCTGCCAGCTCCGACTCGCTGTCCGCTTTCAGAATCAGACCCGAGTTCACAAAGAAAAATCCGCCCGGCAAGGCGAACGCGTTCACCTCTTCGGAATCCACCACCTTGATCGTGAAAGGCACCTTGGCGTCGGAGTTGCGAACCAGATTCTGACCCACCCGGTTCACGTACTCGGCGATGACCGGATCGTCGATGATCTTGGCCTGACGCTCAACTTCCTGCGCCAGTTGCTTGCCGAGCGCGATCTCCTTCTCCAGGGAGTAGAAGTTGACGCCCTTGCCGACATCCCGATTGCCGATTTCGTCAGGATCTTTCTTCTTATCTTCCGCAAAAGAGCCAGTTGGCAGGAGGGTGAGAACTGCCAGGAATGCCACGGGGACTGCTGAGAACCGCTTCATACAGTGGAAAACTCCTGTTACCTATTTACTATACGCCAAACTGGCGTACCTGTCGCGTCTCCACTCTATACGTACCCGGATAAGGAACGGTTACTCCACTAAATCGCGGCGTTTGATGGTGGGCTTGGAATCGTCGTCGGTTTCGGGTACACCGCTGCCGGGTGAACGGCGCAGGACGGGCGTCTTCGCGTCCTTCTCGACGGCGCGCATTTTCCGCTCGTTCTGAATGGTCAGCAGGCGGCTCCGCATCTGGTCATAATCCGAAGTATCGACAACATACTCGGCTTTGGCTGGCAGAATCTTCTGAATCTCGTCTTGGGTCTTCTTTAACCGGTCGTCATTCATGGGGTGCGTGGCAAAGACCTTGGAAATGGAACCGGGCTTCTGCTTCTCGAGCGAAGCCATTTTCTCGAACATGTCGAGCGCGGCGGTCGGATCGTATCCGGCTGCGTACAGATACTGCAGGCCCAGGTAATCCGCTTCACCCTCGAAACCTCGGGAAAAGGACAGAAAAGTCATAGGGATAGCCATGCTGGCGGCTTGCCGTACGGCGTATCCGCCCCAGCCGCCCATAAAAACCAGGGGCAGGGTTGCTAAATTTGCAAGTTGAGCCCGACATGCTTGGCGGGTCATGTGACGTGCCGCCACGTGGGCGACCTCGTGCGCCATGGCGCTTGCCATCTCTGCTTCCGTCTCGGCTGCGGTGATCAGGCCTGTGTTCACGAATATGAAACCGCCGGGGAGGGCAAAAGCATTCAGCACCGGGTCGTCGATCACCTTGAATGTGAACGGCACCTTCGCATCCGAGTTGCGGACCAGGTTTTGTCCCACCCGGTTCACGTATTCGGCAATGATCGGATCCTCCATGAGTTTCGCCTGCCGTTGAACTTCCTCCGCCAGTTGCTTGCCCATGGCGATCTCTTTGTCCAGGGAATAGCAGTTAAAGCCTTTGCCGACGTCGCGATTGCCGATTTGGCTGGGATCGCTTTTTTTGTCAGCGGCGAACGCGGTGGTGAGGGAGACAAGAATGAGCGATATACCGGCCCGGGCCAACCGCATGCAACACGCCTCCTTCAGGCGTATAACGTATATTCATCATAATGGGTTTCGAGATGGTTGCAAAATCTGCGGAAGAGCTGTCGATCCAGTACGCCGGCCAGTTCCCGGTCCGCGAGCACCTGGTCTATTTGAATCACGCTGCCGTGGCGCCGCTTTGCCGCCCAGCCGCCGAGGCTATGCAGGCGCTAGCCGCGGATGCCATGAACTTCGGGAGCCTCCATTACGGCAAGTGGCTGGAGACGTATGACGGTTTACGATCGGCGGCTGCGCGGCTCATCGCCGCGGAAGCTAGCGAGATCGCCATCATGAAGAATACTTCCGAAGGCCTGGCGACTATTGCCTGCGGCCTGGACTGGCGCCCCGGCGACCGGATCGTCGCGTTCCGCGAAGAGTTCCCTTCCAATTACTATCCCTGGAAACGGCTGGAAGGAACCGGTGTACATGTGGAGTGGCTCTCTTACCTCGATCCGTTGGACCGGATTGACGAGGCGTGCCGCGGAGCGCGGTTGCTGGCCATCAGTTTCGTCCAGTACCTGAGCGGATACCGTGCCGACCTGGAGGCGATCGGAGAAATCTGCCATCGGCGGGGGTGCGCCTTCATAGTTGACGCCATCCAGGGCTTGGGCGCGTTCCCACTCGACGTGCGCCGCTCCCATATCGACGCATTATCGGCGGACGGCCACAAATGGCTGCTGGCATCTGAAGGTTGCGGCATCCTGTACGTATCGCGATCCTTTCAGGATGCGGTGAAGCCTTTCGAGTTCGGCTGGACCAACGTGGCTGGCTACGCGGATTATTCCTCGCGGGATATGACCTTGCGTTCGGATGCCGGACGGTACGAATGCGGTTCGCTGAATACGATCGGCTGTTACGGTCTGCGTGCGGCGCTTGAGTTTCTACTGGAAGTCGGCATCGAACATATCGCGCCGGCGGTCCGCAGGTTGGGCGATTTGATCGCGGAAGGCGTTCAGGCCAAGGGCTACGAAGTGCTCGGCAACCGGTCGCCCGAGAATGGCGCGGGGATCGTCAGCTTCCGGAAGCCGGGCCATGAGGCCGGCGAGCTGGTGCAAAAGCTTCGCACGGCTGGAATTACCGCGGCTCCGCGACAAGGGTGGGTCAGGACTTCGCCTCACTTTTACATCAGTTCGGATGACATCGGGCGCATGCTCGAGGCACTGCCTTGAACACCGGCAGGAACAAAGGTTCGCGGCGGCACGGCCGCTTCGTTCTTAGTTTTTTATTCTGTGTTGTCGCGTTCGCCGATAGCGTTCCCAGTCCCGAATCCCACTTTGGAGCCCGCATGGGCGCGGACCGGTTCGTGCTCGACTGGTCGAAGGTCGTTTCCTATTTCGATGCGCTCCAGAAGAGCTCGGACAGGATACGCGTGCAGGAACTGGGCAAGAGTACGGAAGGCCGTCCCTTCCTCGCCGTTACCATCGCCGCACCGGCCACGCTTCGCCAGTTGGACCGTTACCGCGAGATTCAGCGCCGCCTGGCCGATCCGCGATTAACTGCCGAGAAGGAGGCACAGAGCCTCGCCGCCGCAGGTAAGGCAGTCGTGCTGATTACCTGTTCGATACACGCCACCGAGCTGGCATCCACGCAAACCGCCGTCGAGTTCGCATATCGGCTGCTGACCGAGGACAACCCCCGCTTCCGCGCCATACTCGACGACACGATTTTTCTGCTGGTCCCATCTCTCAATCCGGACGGGGTCGATATCGTTACCAGCTGGTACCGCCGCACCTTGGGCACGCCTTTCGAGGGCACCAGCCCGCCGGAACTCTACCAGAAATATACTGGCCACGACAACAATCGCGACTGGTACATGTTCACGCAAAAAGAAACGCAGCTCACCATCGCGAAGCTGCACAATGTCTGGCATCCGCAGATCGTGTATGACGTCCACCAGGTGGGCGCCAACGCAGCGCGCATTTTCGTGCCGCCGTGGATGGATCCTATCGAGCCGAACATAGACGCGATCGTGATGCAGGAATCGAACATGATCGGCACGGCCATGGCTACGGATCTGACCGCAGCCGGGCATAAGGGCGTGGCGATCCACGCGATGTACGATTTCTGGAGTCCATCGCGCCATTACCAGGCTTTCCACGGCGGGATGCGTATCCTGACCGAATCTGCCAGCGCTAAGCTGGCCACGCCGAATACGGTCGAGCCCTCGCAATTGGAGCGGAACGCGTTGGGCTATAGCGCCCAGGAGCGAAGCTGGAATTTTCTGGAACCTTGGCCGGGCGGGGTGTGGAGACTGCGGGATATTGTCGAGGATCAGTTAATCGCGATGGAATCCTGTTTGTACCAGGCAGCCCTGCATCGAGAAGAGCTGCTGCGCAACTTCTACAAGATCGGGCAGCGGCAGATCGCGCGGAAATCACCATGGGGTTTTGTCGTCGCTGCCAGCCAGCGGGATCCGGGGGCTACGCGCAAGCTCCTCGATACATTGGCGTTCGGCCAGGTGGAGATCTCGCACGACCCGGCCGGCAATCATGTGATCCCCATGGCTCAGCCATACGGTGGATGGGCTAAGGCGCTGCTCGAACGGCAGCGTTACCCGGATATGCGGCTTTACCCCGGAGGTCCGCCGCAGCGTCCTTACGATGTCACCGCGCATACCTTACCGCTGCTCATGGGTGTGCAGGTGGACGCGGTAGAATCGCCGGTTTCGGGCCTCAGTCCAGGGATGTTGCCCCCAGCGCCGCGTGCCACCCTGCAAGCCGCAAATAGCGATACCTGGGTGAACGTGAACCGTATATGGGACGACGGCGGCACGGTTTGGCGGGACCCGGCCAGCGGTGATTTCGCCAATATGGCTAGGCCCGGCTGGCAGCAACTGGAGCGGCCACGAATCGGATTATACCGGAGCTTCATTCCAAACAATGACGAAGGCTGGACTCGCTGGATTCTGGAACAGTTCGGGTTTCGCTATACAAGTGTCTTGAATTCCGACCTGCAGGCGGGCGACTTAACGAAGCGGTTCGACGTGATCGTGTTTCCGGATGCCACTGCCGCTTCGATGGAGAATGGCTTCCGCCCGGATGCCATGCCGGCCGAGTTCACGGGTGGTATCGGCATCGCGGGCGCCAATACTTTGCGGGACTTCGCTGCCGCGGGGGGCACCCTGGTTTTTCTGAACCGCGCCTCGGATTACGCCATCCGGCGTCTGGGGGTCGCGGCGCGCAATACCGTTGGCGAAGTCTCTAATTCTGAGTTTTACTCACCCGGGTCACTGTTGAACTGCCGCGTGGACATTCGCCATCCACTGGCCAGGGGATTGCCTCCACAGCTTGCTATCTGGTCGGAATTGAGCCCCGCCTGGGAGACGCAGGAGAGCGCGCCAGTGCACTACCTGGATGATCATGTACTCGCCTCAGGATGGCTTTTGGGACCGAAGTATGTGGCGGGAAAAGCGGCGCTGATCGATGCGTCCTTGGGCAAAGGACACGTCATTCTCTTCGGTATGCGGCCTCAGTATCGGGCCCAAAGTTACCTCACACTCAAGCTCTTCTTCAATGCTCTGATCTACAGAACGGCTTCACGCACTTGATTTTGGCTGCTTCTTCAGGCAAGCTGGTACGTTTCCCATTACGCTCATGCGGGTACGAGTTCTCTATCACGACCACTGCTTCGACGGCGCTGCTTCCGCCGCATACTTCACCCGTTTCATGAAGGGAGTCTTTTACCCCGACGCGGAGTATCTCTACACGGGGATGGCGCACAAAGCATCCCAACTCTTTGACGACGGCCTGTTCGATGGCGACGTCAACGCAATTGTTGATTTCAAATATTCTAGCGATCCGCGTTTGACATGGTGGTTCGATCATCACCAGAGTGCGTTTCTCACTCCCGAGGATGCCGAGAATTATCGTCAAGATGGCAGCGGCCGTAAATTATATGACCCGACATATAAATCCTGCACCTCATATATCTGCGCCGTAGCCAAGCAGCGTTTCGGTTTTGCCCCGGTGGACCTGGAACAACTGGTGCATTGGGCCAACATTATCGACGGCGCACAATATCCGGATGCTAAAACGGCCGTCGAGCTCGGCGCGCCCGCCATGAAACTGACCTTGGTAATCGAAGGCGCTAAGGGATCCGGAATCATTCAAAAAATCATCGGCTGGATGCAGCATCGCAAACTGGAAGAAATCGCCAGCGAACCCGAGATCGTGGCCTTGTACGAGCCTCTGTACCAGAGACATTTGAATTCGGTGGATCTGATCGGAGGGCGCGCCACGCAGGATAACGGGGTCGTGTTTTTCGACCTGACCGGCTACGATCTGGAAGGCTATAACAAGTTCATCCCGTATTACCTGTTCCCCCATTGCACCTACACGGTGTCGGTCAGCCCGTCCTCTTTCCGCACGAAGATATCAGTGGGATCGAATCCCTGGGCGCCGGAAGAGCCGAAACATAACCTGGCTTCGATTTGCGAACGCTACGGCGGGGGCGGCCATGCGCGTGTGGGGGCCATCAGCTTCGAGCCGGGCGCCATCGAGAAGGCGCGCCGCGCCGCCGCTGAAATCGTCGAGGAACTCAAGCATTAGGTTTCGCTCCGATTCCGGCCATACCGATTCCCGCTATTCCACCAATCTTTCGAAACAAGACCGCCTCCGCCGCTGGTCTAAACGGTAGCTATGGTGGAAGACTTCGACGAGATTGTCCGTAATTACCAGGACAGAATCTTCCGCCTCGCCCTATCGATGTTGGGAGATACCGCCGCTGCCGAAGAGACCGCCCAGGAAGTGCTGGTGCGAGTGTGGAGAGGACTACCGGGCTTCCGCCGGGATTCGTCCCTGTCCACCTGGATCTATTCCATCACCCGGAACACCTGCCTGACAGTCCTGGCTCGAGGCCGCCTGCGTACGATTTCGTTGACCGAACCGGTGTCGCAGCGTGCCGCCGAACGCGAGGCTGCGGCTGGTTGGTCGGCCCATTCCCCGCCCGACGCGGCAGCGCTGCTCAACCGCCTGCCGGCCAAATACCGCACCGTAGTGGCGCTCTTTTACATGCAGGAGAAGTCGTATGATGAAGTTGCGCAAATGCTCGACATCCCGGTCGGAACAGTGAAAACGTACCTGTTTCGCGCGCGCAAGAGTCTGGCCGGGCAACTGGCGCGCGAGCGCGTCAGGAAAGGAGGACTGTAATGGCTTGCCCGGATTTCGAAGAGCTGATCCAGCAAGGGTTCAGTGGGCATGCCGCGCATTGCGACGATTGCCGCGCGCGGCTGGAAGCTCTTTCGCATGTGGATACCGTGTTAGACGCGGCTTTCACGGGAATTAAGGCGCCGCCGGGATTCGCGGCATCGGTGCGGGCACGGATTACTACGGCCACTGCCATCAGCCGCCCTCCCGTTTTACCCGAAGTACTGGATTTCATCGGCTGGGCCGCCATCCTCGGCGTGGCTGGTTTTCTGCTGCCGCGGCTGTTCCTGCACGCCCTCGTGTGGCTGGGCTGATCGCGCTATACTGGGCTGGTACGCCCATACAATCAACGACTTCCGCGACAGGGAACTTTCTGCGGAGACCCGTCGTAAATGCTAAAGAGTTTCCACATATGACTGCTCAAATCGCAAACATTGACTCCGATTCGATCAAAGCACTGTTGGCTGATAAGGGTTACGAGGTTACCGAGCCCACGCCGGGTGTCCTGCGCGTTCAGGAACTCAATAGCGGTGTATCCGTTAAGGCGGTACTCGAAGGCGAAATCCTGTACCTTTCGCTCACGTGCACGGTGGCGCCGGAATCCGCTATTACCCCGCAGATCATGCGGCGAATGCTGGATGCGCGCAACGGTATCTCGACTTCTTACTTCCAGCTTTACAGTACGGGCGACGGCAAGACCGCCATCACCTTGAACAACTTTTGCAAGCTGGAAGATCTCGGCCCGGAAGACCAGGACGATATCCTGTCCTGCATCCACTTCCTGCTGGTCGATGTTTTGGAAGCACGACAGCTTTTGACTGATTTGGTGTAACTGGAGACTGATCAATCATGGGATTTCTTTCCGATATATTCAATCGCGCCGGCCGCGTTGCGCGCGGTCAGGCTAATGAAGGAATGAGCGCCGTCGAGGATGCCACGTTCGACGCTACGGTCCGGCAGACTGTGGCGGACATGAAGACGGAACTGAACAAGGCCGTCAACGCTTCCGCGGTAGCCATGAGCAACTACAACCGCCTGGATGCCGAATATCAGAAATACGTCCGGCAGTCCCAGGACTGGAAGGATCGCGCGGCCACGGCGCTGGACGCCAACAACGAAGACCTGGCTCGAAAAGCCTTGGCCAAGAAGGCCGAAAGCGATAAGCAGGTCGCATCTATGCAGTCGGCGGTCGATCAGGCTCGCAAGGCCAGCGAAACCCTGAAGCAGCAGGTCCTCGAACTGAAGCGGAAGATCGATGAAGCAGAGCGGACGGCAACCACCCTGGTGGCGCGCAAAAATGCCGCCCAGGCGCAGCGTAAAGTAGCTGAAGCGTTAGCCGGCGTCGGCAATGCCGACAATGCATTCGCCGCGCTGAACCGTTTTGAAGAAACCGTTTCCAAGGAAGAGGCCAAGGCACAAGCTTTTAATCAACTCGCTTCGGCGGGCAAGGACGATGACCTTGAAAAAGAGTTTGCCGCCCTGGGCGCTCACAGCGTAGATGACGATCTGGCGGCGTTGAAACGGGAGCGCCAGTTGAAAGCTCCCAGCATTCCGCTTTCCCTGCCCTCCCCGGGCGAAAAAGTGGGCGGGCAAGCAGGCGGCCAATAGCCGCGGAACATGGGCCCCATTACCTTAACGCTGGTTGTCGTCCTCGGAGCCTTGCTCATCATGGTGCTGAAGAAACTCTTTCAACGTCCTCCTGCCGCGCCTCCCGCGCCTAAGCAGGACTTGGCCAGCCTCACGGTGGCCGATGCGCGCGTGGGCGACAACCTCTCGATTTCCGGCGCCGGCGATAACATGACGGATCTCGATTTCACGGTCGAGCACCGCAACCGGTATGAAGCCGGCGAGAAACAGTGGTTCGAACTGAGCGGCAGATACCACGAACGCCGGATCGCCGTGGAAGTACGCAACCAGGACGACGACCTGGACGTGCGCGGGTTTGTGGACGGCCGCAAGCTGACTCTGGAAGACCTCGGTCTCTCGGAAGACGATCTCGCGCAAATCGACCAGCGACAGAACACGGCTGACAATTTCCAATTCGAAGACAAGAACTGGTATTTCCTCCTCAGCCGCGAGATGGGTACCTTCCACGATGGACAGACCCAGGGCACGGGTTTCTACGGTTGGGAATTTATCGAAGAGACTGGCCAGCGCTATTTGTCGATTCGCAAGCGCGAAGGTGAACCGTTCAGCGGCAGCGTGGCGGTCAAGCTGAATCCGGCGGATATTACGGTCTACCGACCCGCCTAAGGAGTCTGAATCATGAGCCGGCGTGGGCTCGAAATATTAGCCGTTATTCTCGCTTTTCTGATTGTCATCGTCCTGTTTGCAGGATTCGACAATCTGCCGCGCAAGTTGCGCGCCGACATAACCACCGAAGCACAGCAACTCAGCCGGACTCAAAAGCAGTTCCAGAGTGCACAGGACGAGGTGACCCGCGATCTGTCATCCGATCCCGGCCTTTTCCGCGCGCACGACATGAGCACCGTATTTCCGGACCGGTTCCGGATCGCCAGCCGTGAATTGGAAGGCGCGCAGCGGGACGCCGCTGCACTCGACAGGCTCCTCAAGGCTAATCGCCGGCAGGACGCCCAGCAGGCTGAGAAACTGCTGCAAGAGGAGCGTGCGTTACGCACAGCCGCGCTCAACGAAGCCAATTCCATCCAGACTGAAGCGCGCCACTGGATCGACATGAAGCGCAATCTGCCCACGGAACTAAGGCAGATGGCGGCAGACTACCAGACCCTCAAGAGCTGGGATTTCACACCCGTCGCAACAGTGGTCAGCCGCGCCGAAACAGACTGGCCGCAGAAGAAGACAGACCTCGAACAGCGCCTGGCCGCACTGCGCGCCATACCCACCGATGGCGAGAAGGCCTGGCAAGCCAGCGAGCCCATGCGCCGGCAGGCCGAGGCGAATCAACTGGAAGGCCTGGATTATGGCACCCTGCTTTCCGCGGCCGAGACTCTGCACACAGACGTCGCAACGCTTCCCTCCCGCACGCAGGAAGTGCAGGTACTCACCGGCCAGTTATACACCTCGTGGGACAAGATTCTAATCGACCTGCGAGACCGGAAATCCGGCGGCCGGCGGGATTACGAAGAAGAGCTCCGCACCGTCGCCACCAAGTTTCCGGATACTACGGGAAAAGATGGGGTAACGACCTCGTCGGAGACATGGGTTGAAATCTCCCGTGCCGCATATCGCTCGGCCGAAAACAACATCGGGATGTCGGTCGCCCACAAGCCGGTGGGCAAGTACGACAACGAAGCCGATGAGGTGCCGGAACCCGCCGGCTTCGCCTATATGGCGCCGGTCGGGCAGCGCAACCAGTACGGCTACTGGGATCATCGCGACGGCGGCAATTTCTGGGTCTGGTACGGGCAGTATGCGCTGCTGCGCGATTTGCTGTGGGGACGCAGTTATCATCCGATTCCGTCGTACGAATGGGAGTCATACCGTACCGCGCGCAACAGCGGACAGACCTACTATGGCCGCGACGAGAGCGCCAGCGCGCCCAAGTACGGCACGCACGGCACTTTTACCCAACAGCACTATTCCGACAGCCGCTACGTGCGGAGTTCCGGCAGCTATAGCAGTTCGAAGTACGCCAGCCGCAGTTTGAGCCAGGGAGGCAGCGGCGAAGGGCACAAGTTTGGTTCAGGTTCGCGATCGCCTGGCCCGTCATTTCGTCCGCGTAGTTCGCCGGGACCGAGGCCGAGTTTCCGGCCGCCTTCGGGGGGGCGTTCGTTCGGGCGGCGGCGATAGCGCATCATTTGCCGAAACGAGTTCGCCGCAACGTCGTGAATCGATGTTGACCGGTGGAGTGTGGCGGTACGGGGTCGATTTGACTCTGTAATCTCCAAGGTTTTTCCGGTGCCGGAAGATTCGTTCGCGCAACCTTAACGTCTTTGCAGATCCGGTGCATGCGTTGCAAGTCATGATGGTCATATCGTGGGTTTTGATTGCGTACGCCTTGAGCATATTGGCCGACCGGCTGTTAAATCGAACAATGGGCGTGACGGCTCGTGGCGTGTTCGTTATGTTAGCGACTATCGGCCTTGTACTAGCATAGGCGACTATTGTTCTTCTTCTGGTGCAGCCATCTGACTCCTAAACCGGCTCAAGTAGAATCGGGCGACCGGGCGGAGTCGTCGTCAAGCACAGGCTATTGCAGTTGCGCTGCAACGGTTCGTCGAGCGACGACCTTGCGGCCAGTCATGGTCTGGGCAACGCCAAAAGGCGGGCGTGCACGACACGGTCTATTTGCTCGCAGTGACCCGCTTCATGGTTTGCCAATCGCCGGGCATAGCTTAGGACGGTCTCTTCCCGCAGCTTGGCCGCTGCCTTTACCTTGGCTCCACGTAACCAAGCTTCGTGGGGAAGGGGCTGCAGGATGTTCAGGAGCTCTTCACGCTGTTTTCGGAAGGCCAGTACAGACGCTTTGAAATCGAGATCCAAGTGGTTGGTCTTTCTGATCCACGTACGTGGCGAAATGTGTGGGAACGTGGGATTGTCTTGCGTCAGGATTTTCATGATGCTGTCGCCCCAGACATCCGCACACGCGCGCAGGTGAGCCAAGACTTGGTTCACGGACCAGGACTCCGCTGTGGGCTTCCAGGTTAAATCCTCGTCGTGCAAACCGCGAACCGCAGAGGTAATGTGGCCAGGTGTTGTTTTCAGCAGCTTGACTATGGCGCCTGGATGGATGTCCGTCATGGTGTGGGCTGTCGAGAGTTAGTGAAAGCTCCTAACGCGCTATCGATTCGTCGGATGATCGTGCTTACTTTCTCAGGATCTTGTCCATTGCTTTTCCTTTGGCCAATTCGTCCACCAGCTTGTCGAGGTAACGGATCTTTTGCATGAGCTTATCCTCGATCTCTTCCACCCTGTAGCCGCAGATCACACCGGTTATTTTGGCGACGTTGGGGTTCATCCGTGGTGCGCGGGCGAAGAATGTCTCGAAGTCGACCTTCTCGTCGATCTGGTGTTGGAGCGTTTGTTCGTCGTAGCCCGTAAGCCAGTGGATTATGGCATGCACCTCCTGTTTCGTGCGACCCTTCCGCTCCGCCTTGGCGATGTAATGCGGGTAGACGCTGGCGAACGCCATTTTGAATACTCTGGTGTTGTCCATGATTGTTGCTCATCGAAGTTTAGCGCTTTAGCGGGCGAGGCTTACGAGCCCCGCGCAGGCCATTGGCCTGCCCTACGGATCTGCGCGCATTCAGTTTTTGTGAGGTTGGTAATACTTGATCGCTATTCGTGGCGCAGGGTCGTCATAGGATCGATTCTAGAAGCGCGCCGGGCTGGTACGTAACCGGCTGCTAAGGCGGCGGTCAGCAGTATGCCCAGGGCGGCCGCTAGTGCCATGGGATCGTTGGCCTTTAGCCCGTAAAGGAACGACGCTACGAATCTGGCGGCGGTGAGGGCGACGGCCACGCCGATGGCCAGGCCGGCGGCTGCGGTCAGCAGGACTTCAGACAAGACCATGCGCACTACTTTCGAGCGCTGCGCTCCCAGGGCCATGCGGATGCCGATTTCGTTGGTGCGCCGGGCGACGTTGTAGGAGACGGTCCCATACAGGCCTACGCAGGCGATAGCGAGCGCGAGGAGGGCGAAGCCGGTACACAGGCGGGCGAATGTGATCTCCTGGCCGATGGTGCGGTCGATATCCGCGGCTTGGGTTCTCACTTCATACATCAGGACGCGTGGATCGGCGCGACGCACGATCTCACGGGCCGTCCGGGCGTAGATCAAAGGATCGCCCGCGGTGCGCAGTTCATAGACCATCTGGTCGGGACGTGGATAGCCCTGGTTGTACGGGAGGTAAGCGACGGCAGGTATCTTGTTCGTCAGCCCACCGTACCGCGCATTGGCACAGACGCCCACAATTTCCATATCCCGCGCGACACGCTGGTCGTCTTCCGGTTCGCGCAGAGTCAGGCGTTGTCCAAGGGGATTGCGATCTGGAAAGTCCGCTTTGGCCAAAGCTTCGTTGATGACGACTACAGCCGGGGAGCCGGCGCGGTCATGTTCGTCGAGGTCGCGGCCGGCCAGCATCGGAATCTGCATGGTGGTGAAGAACCGGGGGCCGATAGAGAGGATGCGGTCGTTGTCGTCGGGCGGGGCGCCGGGCAAGCCCAGAGCCAGTCCAGTGCCCGCTTCGATCAGCGAATCCTCGGAGAGGCTGACGCTGCGAACGCCCGGAATCTCCGCCAGTTTCTTCCGCAACTCTCCATAAAAATTCGCGATCTCCGGGTCCTTGTGTCCGGCCTTCCGGGCATCGACGCGGAAGAGCAGGAGGTTTTCGCGATTGAAACCGAGTGAGATGGACTGCAGATTGGACAGGGTTCTGACAAAGAGCCCGGCGGCTACCAGCAGGATGAGCGAGATCGCGACCTGCAGGACAATCAGAGCCCGGCTCAGGCTCAGCCGCTGGAAGAAACGCTTGCGCGCGAATTGTCCGGCACGCGTTTCCTTCAGGGCCGGCATCACGTCGATGCGAGTGGCCTGTAACGCAGGGGCCAGGCCAAACAGCACACCTGTGAGGAGCGATAAACCGGCAGCCGCGGCCAGCACGTGCCAGTTCAGATTGGCCGGCAGGGTGAAATTCGTCCGGCCGTTGACCAGCAGCACGGTGAGCGAGCGAATACCCCAAGCCGCAAACAGCAGTCCGAGTACACCTCCGAGGCTTGCCAACAGGACGCTTTCGGTCAACAACTGGCGGATGATTCTTCCCCGCCCTGCGCCTACGCTGAGCCGCAGCGCGATTTCGCGGCGCCGCGCGGCGGCACGCGCCAGCAGCAGATTCGCCACGTTGGCGCAGGCCAGCATGAGAATGAGCGCGACCATGGCCATCAGCAGAAAGAGCGGCTGAGAGTAACGGCGGCGCAGATTATCCAATCCGCCGGCGCCTGGCCGCACCTGCAGTTCCGGGAGATTGGCTCGTTCGCGATCGTTGGTGGCGGTGCTCGCCACCCACTGATGAAAGGCAGGCGCGAGGACGGCTTCAGCCTGCGCCTGGCTAACTCCAGGGCGAAGCCGGGCGATGATTTCGAGCCAATAGTCGTTCCGCCCGAGGTAGCGATCCTGCCGGAAGCCGAACTGATTCAGGGCTCCCAGGAGTTCGTTCGCGTGGACCGGCACGTAGACATCCGGCTGCATGGCGGGATCGATGCCGAAGAACTCGGGCGGGGTAACACCGATGACCGTGAACGGCAGGGTATTGATCAGGATGGAGCGGCCGGGAGCGTTCGCCGGTCCGCCGAAGCGGCTTTGACTATAGGCGTAACTGACGACCGCAACCGCGGCGGCGCCGGGGCGGTCATCGCCGGGGATGATGAGACGTCCGGCGGCAGGTGGAACGCCCAAGCCCTCGAAGAAATTGCCAGTCACGGAATCGCCGGTGGCGAGGCCAGCCACTCCTGCCACGGTGATGTTGAGGCTTTTCAGCTGCCAGGATGGAAATCGCCCGATGACAGTCGAGAAGACCTTATCGAATTTCCGGAACAGATCGAGGGTGGGATAGGGCAGAATGTGGGCCGTCACGCCAGTCTGCCCATCATCGAAGGTGGTGCCGCTCATGCTATGCATCACCAGGTTGTGATTTGCGGATTTGGCGTGCCAGTTCAAGACGACCAGGGAGGAGGGGTCGCGCACCGGCAGAGTGCGCAGCAGCAGGGCATCCATGAAGCTGTAGATAGCGGTATTGGCGCCGATGCCGAGCGCCAGCGACAACACGGCCATGGCGACAAAGAGGCGGTTGGCGAACATGGTGCGGAGGGCATAGCGGAGATCCTGGAGAAATTGCTCCGCGAGTGTCAGGACCGGCCAGCCCCATGCGGCGCGCGCACTTTCGTAGACCTGTGTGCGGTTTCCGAGGTCGAGGTGGGCGGCGCGAACCGAGTCGGAAGGGGTTAAGCCCTGCGCGGCGCGTTGCTCGGCTTCTTCATCCAGATGAAATTGCAGTTCGGCGTTGAACTCGGCTTCGCGGCGGCGGCGGCCGATCAGCCACTGCAATTTCCGAAAGATGGATCTCATGGCTCCTCCGGTTTGGCCGGGTGCAGAATCAAGCCGACGGCGCGGCTGAAGGCATCCCATTTGGTGTGCTCGGCCGCGAGTTGACGGCGTCCGGCGTTGGTTAGCCGGTAGTACCTGGCCCGTTTGCCCTTGTCGGAATGCTCCCAGGAGGCTGCCACCCAACCCTTCGCTTCCAGCCTGTGGAGCGCGGGATAAAGCGAGCCTGTCTCAACCTGGAGCTGTTCTTCAGAAGTGCGTTGGATATGTTTCGCGATGGCGTGGCCGTGCGCCGGGCCCGACCGGAGCGTGCGCAGGATCAGAAGGTCGAGAGTGCCTTGCAGTAGGTCGAGACGCTTGCCGCTCATTGTGTAGCCATTCTACTATTCATTGTGTAGATTGTCTACGCTTTAGCGCAATTTTTTGATAGCGGCTAACGCAGCGGGAAGACTATCGTCGAAGTGAGAGGGGAGACCCGCTGCATGAATACACGTGTCCTGACCGTCATCACCTTAGTCGCCGGTCTCGCTCTGGCCGCTATCACGGAACCGAAAGCGCCGGGGAATCTCGTGGATCTGGGTGGTCACCGGCTGCACGTGAACTGCAGCGGTCAAGGCAGTCCAATCGTGGTGGTGGAGAACGGTTTGGGAGATTACTCGTTCGACTGGGTTCTGGTGCAATCGCAAGTCGCGCGTTTCACTCGCATCTGCACCGTGGATCGGGCCGGGTATGCCTGGAGCGATCCGGGTCCCAAGCCCCGCACGTTTGCCCAAATCAATCTGGAAGTACATGACGCCATGTTAAAACTGGCCGAGCACGGCCCGTTTGTGTTGGTGGGGCATTCATTCGGCGGCCCCGTGATACGCAACTATGCGACCGTGTACCCGCAGGAAACCGCTGGCATCGTGCTGGTGGATGCCGCGCACGAAGGGCTGAGGGTCGGGATCGGGGGCGGCAAAACGATTCGCCTGGGCGCGGATGCCAAGGGTGTGCCCATACCGGCCCCGCACGAGGAGATGGGCGCGCCCGAAAAGTCATCCATGCGAGCGGAAGACCTGCCGCCGGAGTTGAAGAACCTGGATCCGTTGTTTAAGGTTCTGCCGCCGGCGGAGCAGGAGATGCAGCTTTGGGCACAGCAACAACCGTCTGTCTATGATGCCCAAAGCAGCGAAACCGAATGGTCGGGAGAGTACTTCGCGAAATGGCTGGCCACTCCGCAGACGGGGAAACTGGGTGCGCTGCCGTTGATTGTCCTCTACCGCGCGGATGGCGGTTATCGCGAGGGCGACAGCGATATCCCCGCGGCGCAACTGGAGCGGGAGCGCAAAGACGGCCAGGCAAAACTCGCGGCGCTCTCAACCAACAGCCGGCAGATCATTCTCAAAAGCGGTCACAACGTGAATCTGGAAGCGCCGGACGATGTGGCGGCAGCCATTCGCCAGGTGGTCGAAGCCGTCCGGCACGGCGCAAAACTCTAGCCTGACTACTTCCCTAAATCGTATGCCGCCGCCGTCTTCCGGTCGCGAATATAGAGATGCGTCCCGACCAGCGTGGGCGGCGTCCACGCGATACTCTGCAGCACGGAAGCTTTGGAGAGTACTTCGAATTTCTGCGGAGTGGCGCGACAGAGGGCCAGGGTGCCGTCCTGATCGGCCAGAATCAGCTTGCCGTCGGCCCATAACAACTGTGCCTTAGCAAATCCGCGTTGCTGCCACATGATCTTTCCGCTCTTCAGCTCCACGGCGGTCATCAGCACCGGACCGTTGTAACCGCGCGATATATAGACGTAACCGTCGCGTTGTATGGCGGTGCCGATGTGCAGTTCCAGGTGCGGATCGTACCAGAGCTCATCCACCCGCGTCTTCCCGCCGGACTGGCTCAGATGCAGAGTGCGTGCTCCGGTGCCATACGCGGAAGCAACGAACAGCAGGTTTCCGGGCGCCCAAACCGGTGTGCTCACCGCCAGCCCGTAGTTCGTAACGTGTTCGTGCGTCCAAAGTAGCGCGCCGCTATCCGGATTGAAGCCGAATACTGTCTTGGCCGCCAGGACCACACCCTGGGTCTGCCCGTCCACGTTGATCAGAATCGGCGAGGAATGCGAATTGGTGAACTTAAGCGCTTTCCAAACTACCGCACCGTCGCTCTGCCGGAACGCAATCACGCCATCTCCATCGCCGCCGGCCTGATAAATCAACATGTCCTTGTAGGGCAGTGCATGGCAGGAGAATCCGAAGCGTAACTGGGTTGGATGAAACTCGCGATAGAGGTCATGCGACCAGCGCGGCTTGCCCGTCTTCTTGTCCAACGAATAGATTTTTCCGGTACCGCTCGCGGTGATGAGGCGGTCGCCGATCACCTGCGGCATGGCATATGGGCCGGGACCCACGCCTTCCGAATATTCGTTGGTGAACGGATTGTCGTACGCATACTCCCAAATGGTCTTGCCCGTGGCCGCGTCCAGGGCGGTAATCACATCGCTGCTATTACGCCGGAAACCCGTATAAAGGACGCCGCCTTCCTCGGCGAACGACGAATAGCCATCTCCCAGCGGGCGGCTCCACAGCTTCTTGGGTCCTGAGGCCGGCCAGGAATCGGCCAGACCCGACGTGTTCACAATGAAATCGCGGTTCTTACCGCCCCACAACGTCCAATCCTCGACGATGGCGGCCGTTTTGACAGGTTTGGCTGCTTTCTTCACCGGCGCGGGTTTGCGGGAAGAATCCGCCGCCAGCGCCAGAATTGCGCAAGATACACAGATAGCGATCGAGGTGTACCGCATGCTGAAATTGGACGCCGCGGGACGCGCTTTGTTCCGAAAACCTACATTCCCTGATGTGCTATCTTTGGGCAGGCCATGATAGGAAAGGAAATCGGAAATTACCGGATTCTAGAGAAAATCGGTCAGGGCGGCATGGGAGTGGTTTACAAAGCCGTCGAAACCCACCTGGACCGGGTCGTCGCCGTAAAGGCGCTAAATCCCGAGTATTCCGCCAATCCTCAACTGCTGGAACGCTTCCGCGGTGAGGCCCGCGCCCAAGCCCAGCTCAACCATCCCAACCTGGCGACCCTTTATACATTTCTGGTCGTCGACAATATTGCCTACATGGTCATGGAATTCGTGGAGGGGGAGACCTTTCACCAACTGATTGCTCGGCGCGGGCCCATCCCGCCCACGGAAGCTGTACCCCTGTTCCGGCAGGCCCTGGCTGGAGTGGGGCATGCCCATCGTCTGGGCATAGTTCACCGCGACATCAAGCCCAGCAACCTGATGCTGAACCGGGATGGCGTGGTCAAGGTGATGGACTTCGGATTGGCCAAGGTGACGGGCGGTCATGGCGTGACGCGCACGGGAGTTCGCTTGGGGACGGCTTACTACATGTCTCCCGAGCAGATTCTCGCTAAGCCGGTGGATGTACGCTCGGACATTTATTCGCTCGGCGCGACGCTATATGAAATGCTCACCGCGCGCACGCCGTTTCACGCGGATAGCGAATTTCAAATTTTGAACGATCATGTGAACACTGCGCCTCCGCCTCCCTCGGGGTTCGGCGCGCAGATTCCCGGCGGCATCGAACACGCGATTTTGAAAGCGCTCGCCAAAGAACCCGAGAATCGCTTCCAGACCGCGGACCAGTTCAGCGCTGCCCTGGAGCGTCCCGAAGAATTCTATCTGGCGGCCACAGTGGTGGATGCCGCGCCGTTTACGCCGGTGCCGAAGATTACACCCGCGCCGGTTCAGCCGGCCGTCCGGCCCAAGTCTCGTTGGCCGCTGCTGGCCGGCATCGTCGTCGTGCTGGCCGCTGCTGCGGCCTGGTTCGTACTACGGCCCAAAAATGCGCAGCCGCCGGTTGCCGTATTGCCGTCGCCCCCGCCAATTGCTACCCCGGCACCGGCAGGACCTGTGACATCGCCGCCTGTAGCCGCCGAGCCGAAGCCCTCAGCCTTTCCCGAGAAGGCCGAGAAAGCTGACAAGGCGGCGGTTCCTCCTGCGCCCCCGAAGCCGGCGGTAGTCCCCGAGCGCCTCATCGTCCCTGCCGCTACTCGCGTGTCGGTGAATACGGTAGATGTGATCGATCCCAAGGCCAGCGAAATCGGGCAGGAGTTTCCGGCAAAGCTGGCGATGCCCGTAACGGTAAAAGGCCGCGAGGTGTTCAGTGCCGGCGATGACGCCACTCTGCGCCTCGGCGAAACGTCGCGCGATGCGGGTTCCAAGCCGGAGATGATTCTGGAGTTAACTTCCATTACTTCCAGCGGTCAAAAATATCAGACCAGTTCGGCGCCCTTCCTGATCAAGGGAGGGCTATTCCATAAGAAGCGCGTGGGCGCCGGCGCCCACATCAACTTCAGTTTGGATGCACCGGTGTCTGTGTTGCCGCACCCCTGAGCGGGCTTGCGGCCGCCTGATAAACGGTCCGCCCACCCACCATGGTCAGCAGTACTTCCGTCTTGCCGGTCTGACTGGGCGGTATTTCGAACAGGTTCTGCGAGAGGACAATAAGGTCCGCCAGCTTCCCCGGCTCGAGCGATCCCTCGGTCTTTTCGCGACGGCCCGCAATCGCGGCTCCGAGCGTATAGGCTTTAATCGTATTCTCCAGGCTGATGCGCTCCTGCGGCAGCCAGCCACCTTCCGGTCTACCATCCGTGGTCTGCCGGGTAAGCGCGTTCTGAACGCCCGGCCAGGGATTCAGCGTTACCACTGGCCAATCGCTGCCGAAGGCCAACCGGCCGCCTGATAATTCGATGCTGTGCCAGACCCATCCCCGCCCGGCCCGCTCCGGTCCAGCGTTACGCGCCCAGATTTGTAATGTGTCCTCGTCCGGGTACGCATGCAACGGCTGGAAACTGGCGATTGCTCCTAACTTCCCGAAGCGTGGAATGTCCGCCGCCGTGATCGTTTCGATGTGCTCCACTCGTGGGCGCGGATCCTTGTTTCCGTTCTTGGCCGCCGCTTCCTGGAATGCATCCAGCGCCAGGCGCACCGCGCGATCCCCAATGGCGTGCGTGAAGATCTGAAAGCCGCGCCGGTCGATTTCCGCAATCGCCTGCCGGTATTTGTCAGGATCCCAAAAGAGCTTGCCGGATTTAGTGGCATCGTCGCTGTAAGGGGTGAGCATCGCGGCCGTATGCGCTTCCACAACGCCATCCAACATAGTTTTTACGGCCCCCGCCGCAATCCAATCGTCATGGTAGGTATTGCGGGCCTGCTCGATACTTTCGATGGCCGCGCCCGTTAGTTCCGGCGGATCGAGAAAAAATGCAATATACTGGCGGACCGTGAGTTCGCCCTTCTGGCGCAGTTGATCGTAAAGATTGAGCCATTCGAAATCGCCCCCCGCGCTGTGCACCCGCACTAGCCCCACGCGGTTGGCTTCCTGCAAGCCCTTGCGCAGAGCCGCCATTCGTTCTTCCACGGTCGGCTTCGGAGCGAACTTCCGCACCAGTCCGCCGGCCTCTTCCAGCAGCGCGCCCGTGGCCTGACCCTCGCGGTCGCGTACGATCTTGCCGTTTGGCGGATCGGGCGTGGACGCAGTGATGCCCGCGATCGCCAGCGCTTTGCTGTTCGCCCAGGAACTGTGTCCGTCGAATGCTTCCAGCAGAACCGGCCGGTCAAGCACCACTTCATCCAGGATTTTCCGATCGGGCATGCCGGAAGGTGCGAATACCGGATATGTCCAGCCCATGCCCAGGATCCACTCTTCTTTGGGGTGCGAAATAGCGTAATCCGTAACGCGTTTCTGGATTTCACGCGGCGTAGCCGCGCCGTTCAGGTCCACGTGCAACAGACCCAGCGAGCCCTCCATGAAGTGGATGTGGCAATCCGTAAACCCGGGCAGCAGCAGCCGTCCTTTGGCATCGATCACTTGCGTAGATCGCCCGCGATAAGGGTCGATGTCCCGCGCGGCGCCTACAGCCACGATTCGGTCGCCCCTGATCGCCAGCGCTTCGGCCCAGGGCTGTGCGGCATTCACCGTGTAAATGCGGGCGTTCACGACCACGGTGTCTGCCGGCGCGGGCCCTGGGTTCGCCTGGGCGAAGAATAATGCGGCAAAGATAAAAAGCTGCGCGAACGTCAAATGAGTCCCGCCTCCCGCAAGACAGTATCCACCTCAGGATGGCCGGTGGGCAAATCGACGGCAGGAATTGTCGCGCCCGCCGCAATCAGCAGACGTGCCACGGCGGGATAGTCCCCGCCCCCTTCACCGCAGTTTCGTACACCGTGTCCAAACCAGCCCGGAGGGGTGCCATGGAAGTGACCGTCCAGCGCCGTTAACGATGCGCCATGTTGCAGCAGCACTGCGACCAGGTCGGCGTAACCCTTCCAGCAGGCCCAGTGCAGAGCCGTGGCGCCCATCTCTCCCCGCGCATTCACGGGCACCCCCGCCGCCAGCAACGTCCGGACGAGTGCGGTCTGATGACTGGATGTCAGATCAGGGATCAGACGCTCGGTTCCGGGCTGCGTGGCGAGGTCCGGCCACTTCGCCAGCAAACTTTCCAGCGGCTGGTTGGGCAAGGTAGCGCACTCCGCCAGGAAGCGGTCTATGGCCATCAGTTCGGTGCAAGCACCGCGTGAAGCCAGCAGCGCGGCGGTCTCTCGCTGACCCGTGTGTATGGCAATAGCATAGGCGGTGCGGTTGTCGCTTCGCTGGGCGTCGATGCGCGACCCGTGCTCGAGCAGTTCGGCGACGATGGCGGGGCTGCGTCCACGCAAAACAGCCCAGTGCAGCGCAGTTTCCGCGCGCCCGTTTATTTCGTTCGGATCGGCCCCTGACCGTAACAGCAGCCGGAGACCTTCCAGATCCTCGCGATCGAGGATGTGCTTTAACGCATTAGTTCGTTCCGGTTTTGCGCCATATTGCAACAATAACTTGAGGCAGACCAGATCCGCGTGCTCGGTCGCGTGGTAAAGCGATTCGTTGTCATTCGGATTCGCCCCGGCCTCCAGCAGTAACCGCGTCAGCTCCGGATTGTTGTTTAACCCAGAGGCTGCGTAAACGCACGACAGCGGATAGTCCGGATGGTCGGTCGGCACCCATGTAGCGTTCGGATCGGCGCCATGGCGCAGCAGACGACGGGCGGTCTCGACCAGGCCGCCGGCATAGCCGGATGCCGGTCTGGCGAACCGCGAGAAGCACGTATAGATCAGCGGCGTCAGGTTTTGCGGACCGCTGGGCGGGCGGACCATACCCGGATCAGCCGCGACTACCTGTTCGACCGCTGTCGCATTGCCCAGCACCAAGTCGACGTAAAATCCGCCGTCTTTGATGCTCGGATGTTGTGCCAGGATTTCCGTCGCGCGGCGCAGATCGGATAAAGCGGCGTCGATAAAAGCGGCTGTAAGGCCGCGATCCTCCAGGCCGGATTGAACCAGAAAGGCACGAAACCTTGGCCAACTGGGAAATCCTTCTTCGCGTGCGATCGCGAATTGTGCGTCGTGCAGCTTGGGAGCGGCCGGGTCAAACCGGGTGGAGTGCTTCGAGAGACGTGCTAAAGCAGTCTCGTCACCTGATTGAGCGGATCTCAGCAGGGCCTTGGCCTGCTTGCGGTAAAACTCGAGGTTAAGGCGGATTGCCTTGGAATTGGCCGGCATGCGACCTCCTTTCAAATTTGCCTATCGTCCGCTGAACAGGCTGAAAGAAGGTTTGTCAGACTGTGATAACCGAATGGTGGGAAAATCCCTTTCCGCGGACCGGCAGCGCCCAACTCGCGCTTCCGTCGATCATACCAAAGGTCCACAGTTTGCCGCTCGATCGAGCAGCATTTTGCGTTCACGGGAGTTTCGGGTCAACGAAGCCGCGCGTTCGAACTCGGCCCGGGCCTCTGCACGCCGGCCCAGTTTGGCGAGCAGATCGCCGCGCACGCTGGGCAGCAAGTGGTAATTCTCCAGCGCGCCCGCCGCCATGATACCGTCCACTATATCGAGTCCGGCTTGCGGCCCGAACGCCATGCCGGCGGCTACCGCGCGATTCAGTTCTACCACGGGAGACGGCATAAGCTGGCCCAGCGCTTCATAGAGCGTCGCGATGCGTCGCCAATCCGTATCCAGCGCGGTGCGCGCGCGGGCATGGCACGCCGCAATCGTCGCCTGAAGCATATAGGGTCCCCAGGGCTGGTTCAGTCCGGCCGCGCGCTCGAGGGCCGCCAAGCCGCGCCGGATAAGGAGATGGTCCCATTGCGCGCGGTTTTGATCGAGCAGCAGCACCGGTTCGCCGGCAGCGTTCACGCGTGCGCGGGCCCGGGACGCCTGGATTTCCATCAAGGCCACTAACCCGTGCACCTCCGGTTCAAGGGGCGCTAGTTCCGCGAGAATGCGCCCCAACCGCAGCGCTTCATCGCACAAGGCGGGCCGCATCCAGTCTTCACCGGCGGTCGCCGAATAGCCTTCATTGAAGATCAGGTAAATCACTTCCAGAACGGACGCTAACCGGATAGAAAGCTCGGGGCCGGCGGGCACTTCGAAACGAACAGCGGCATCTGCTAGCGTTCGCTTGGCCCGCACAATTCGCTGGGCAATGGTGGGTTCGGGAGCGAGATATGCGCGTGCGATTTCAGCGGTAGTGAGGCCGCCTATGAGGCGCAACGTGAGGGCCACGCGAGCTTCGGTGTTGAGAACCGGATGGCAGGCCACGAAGATGAGACGCAGCAGGTCGTCCCCTATGGCATCGTCGATGGCGGCCACCAGGTCCGCCTCTTCATGGGTATCAAGTTCGCGGCCCAATTCCTCGTGTTTGCGTTCGATCATCTTGCCGCGCCGTAGACGATCGAGCGCACGATGCTTGGCGGTGGCCGTCAGCCAGGCTCCCGGATTGTCTGGAATGCCCTCCGACGGCCACTGTTCCAGAGCCGCGACCAGCGCATCCTGAGCCAGGTCTTCGGCCACCCCGATGTCTCGCACTACGCGCGCCAGCGAAGCGATAATGCGCGCCGATTCAATGCGCCAGATCGCATCGATGGTCCGTTCTATTTCGCTGGCGGCCATGATTAACGATCACAGCATCCCGGGCCTACGGCGCGCAAGGCTGCCCGGCTACGATTCGTCCGCGGACGGACCGTATACGGACGGGACCGGGATATCGTTGAGGCGCAGATAGACAGTCAATTGCGCCCGGTGATGGATGGTGTGATTCATGATGAACGAACGCACGCAAACCATACGCGGCATGCTGAAGAGAGTTTGGCCGCCCTGCAGGAGTGACCAGGTCTTGCCCAACTGTTCGTCCGTCACGCTCGCGAGAGCCGACCGGGCCGCGGTGACATTCTTGTCGAACTTGGTCAGTAACTCCTCTTTGTTCGCAGCGGGCGCTTCCTGATACGGAGGCGCACCCGGAGGCGCCACATCGAAGGAATCTTTCGCGATGGTGTCGACAGTCCAGCCCACCATGTTGGCAATGTGCGTGGCCAGGGCGCCCATCGCAAACGACTTGGGGTGCGGTTTCCAGCCGAATTTATCGTCAGGGCACCGTTCCAGAACTTTGCGCGTGGTGGCCATCTCTTGATCGAATTCAGGGAGCAGAGCGTCACGAATCATGGGTGTTTTCTCCTCCAAGCATATTCGCCTTTTATTCGCTAACCTGTCAAGCCGATCTTTGTAAATTGACCGGTTCTTGACATTAAAAACGAGAGATGCTGGAAGCATGCGAATTTTCGCTATTCTCCTGCTGGTGGCTTCTGCCCTGGCAGGGTCCTCGCGCATTCTGGTGACGGTAGTGGACCCGAAATCCGGTATCGTGGTGCCAAACCTGAAGGCCGAGGATTTCACGGTGCTCGACGATAAGACGCCGCGCGCCGTAGAAACCATGGAATTCTCTCAAAACGCGCTGGATATCATGATGCTGCTGGATAGCAGCCTGGTCGGGGAGATGGTCCGGCCGGTGGCTGCCAACTTGATCTCGCAATTGCAGCCGAAGGAGCAGATGGCCGTGGTAGCCTTTCATTCGTCGGCGGATCTGGTCCAGGATTTTACCTCGAGCAAGCAACTGCTCACGCGCGCCGTCTCCCAAGTCAAATACGGCAACTCGCCTCGCGTCCTGGACGCGCTTTACGCTGCCATCGATGGTGGGTTCCAGAGTAGTTCGGTGCGCAGGGTGATCCTGCTTTTAACCGCGGGGGTAGAGGGCTACAGCCGCACCAGCGAAAAAGACGTGATCAGCCTGGCCAGAAAAAACAGCGTTTCCATATTCCCCGTTTACATCCTGGGTAACGAGCGATTCATGATGGAATCTCTGGCGCGCCAGACTGGTGGCGCTTCATTCAATTTGCGGAACATGAAGAAAAGCGGCAGCCAGCAGCCGGGCCCGGTGGTGTTTGAGGTGCTGCGCTCGCACTACACCCTTACGGTGGGAGGGAATCTGTCGTTAGGGGAGAAACTGAAGGTGGAGATCCACCGGCCGGAGAAACTCTTCATCTCCGTGCTGCCGCTGGAGTAAAGCGGCGGCCCCGGTGGACCGCCGCCATATTGACTCAGGGACGCGGGGTGGTGTCTTTTGGAGTGGCCAGGTATCCCGTAATCTGGTCCTTGCCGACCTCATTCACAACCAGTTCGTAAGGCTGTTTGGCTTTTGCCACGTAAAACTGCAGCGGCTCGTTGATGCTCTTGTCCTTTTTCTCAACCGTCTTGTCGTCGGCCAGCACTTCCACGGTGTATCGATTCCTTTCCAGCACAGTGGGATCCGAAGCTTGGAATTCACGTGACTTGAAGTCGCGGCCGCACTGACCCTATAGTGAGTCGTATTAATTTAAATCATACCAACATGGTCAAATAAAACGAAAGGCTCAGTCGAAAGACTGGGCCTTTCGTT
>JADMIO010838841.1_pt1 | contig 106178 bp, 94 predicted proteins | sample 8958161 | NCBI WGS metagenome assembly JADMIO01 (sample SAMN16585339, study PRJNA669376) | soil metagenome | isolation source: Crop rotation soil | place: USA: Cullars Rotation, Alabama | collected 2011
GCCGCGACTTCAAGTCACGTGAATTCCAAGCTTCGGATCCCACTGTGCTGGAAAGACACCGTCTTTGAAGTCTTCGACGATGAGGCCGCCGCCGTCGCGGCGCTGAGCGCGACTCGTACCGCGAACGTATAATCGCGGAGGATGCTCAACCGACTCACGCGATCCATTGCCGTAGCGCTCGCCATCGTCGCGCCGCTCGCGGCGCAGCGCACCGCCAACTACCCATCTCTCGGCCAGATCGTTCGCAATGATCCCCGCCTGGACGCGCTGATCCCGCGCGATGCCAGGATCGAAGTGCTCGCCGCCGGCTTCGCCTGGTCCGAGGGGCCCGTCTGGGTCAAAGATGGGAACTATCTTCTCTTTTCAGACATCCCGCGCAACTCGGTCATGAAATGGACGCCCGAGGAAGGCGCCACTGTCTTCCTCAAACCCTCCGGCTACACCGGTGTCGCTCCGTGGGGCCGCGAGCCGGGCAGCAACGGATTGCTGATCGATAAAGAGGGCCGGCTGATCTCATGCGAGCATGGCGACCGCCGGGTGTCGCGGCTCGAGCGCGGGCAGGGGAAACGTACCTTGGTCGATAGCTACAACGGCCGCCGCCTGAACAGTCCCAACGATGTAGTCCAGAAATCGAACGGTGATTTTTATTTTACGGATCCCGCCTACGGGCTGCCCAAAGGCTTCGAAGATCCCTTGCGCGAGCTCGATTTCGCCGGTGTCTATCGGCTCACCACCGATGGCAAGCTGACTCTGCTGACGCGCGAGATCACCCGACCCAACGGAATCGCATTCTCCCCGGATGAGAAAACACTGTACGTGGCCTCCTCCGATCCGGACAAAGCCATCTGGATGGCGTTCCCGGTTAAGGACGATGGGACACTCGGCGCCGGCCGGTTGTTTAAGGATGTGACCGCAATGGTCGGTAAGCACAAAGGGCTGCCGGACGGGATGAAGATCGATCGCAATGGCAACCTCTTCGCCACCGGACCGGGCGGTGTCCACATCTACGCACCGGACGGAACGCTGCTCGGCCGTCTCGAAACCGGCGAAGCGACAGCCAACTGCGCTTGGGGTGACGACGGATCCACTCTGTACATCACCGCCGACATGTATATTTGCCGGGTAAAGACCCGCACCCGCGGGAATGGCTGGTAAGCCTTAGTGCACGCCGAAGTATCGGACCAGCACCGTTTCGAACTCACGGCGCGAGCTCATCGGGACGCGTAAGCGCATCTCCCGTGCCCACGGCACTCGCGACGCCAGCGAGAGCGCGATAGTATTCGGATCGGTCCAGTTGAAATCGCGTACGCGATCCCACTCGACGATACCGCCCTGCGCCACGATCCCGCGCTCGCGAACCTGCACCCGGCCGGTCGCGCAGACCATGAACCAGGCCGCCATCGAGATCTGGAAGAGCGCGTTCGACGGCTGTTCGCCCTGGGTGAGCATCTGCGGAATAGCGATACTGCTCAGCAGCACGGCGACCCCGATATAGAGGCCGCGCAGAGGCGCTCCCAAATCGACCAGCACCGCCCCCGCCCGCGAGCGGTCGAACAGCACCTTGATTGTAGAGACCCAGAGCATTGCCGCGCATCCCATCATAATGGCCATGAAACCAGGCGCGCCGGGAAGGAACCAGGGTGCCTGAACGGCCGCTAACACGCCAATTGTGACGATGATTACGGCAATTAACAACAATGCCCAGCCCATGACTCGAGGACTTGGCTGCACGCCGCCGCGGCGGCGCATAATCCACCAGGTCAGCGCGAATCCGCATGCCATGGAGCCCAGCGCGATAACGGCAACCGTCAGGAAGATGTTCCAGTCCATAATCACTACCTTTGGGTACAGAGTGAGTATCAACACCCAGGTGTTTCAACGGTACCCGGCGTTTGCCTTAGTCGGCAGGCCGGAATCCACCCGCGTCCTGCAAGTGGTACTGCGAGTGGCTGCGTAATGAGTAATTTGTAAGATAATGGGACGGATGTTCCGCGTCATCCGCGAGCAGGTGCATACCATCAAGGAGCGTGACCCCGCCGCACGGGGCACTCTCGAAATCCTGCTTTGCTACCCCGGTTTGCACGCTATCCTTTTGCACCGGCTAGCCCATCGGCTGTACAACACGGGTATGCCGTTCGTGGCGCGACTCGTATCCCAGGTCAGCCGGTTTTTTACCGGTATTGAGATCCATCCCGGTGCCACCATCGGACAACGCTTATTTATCGACCATGGATCGGGGATAGTCGTAGGGGAAACAGCGGAGATTGGTAACGATTGTCTCATCTACCAGGGCGTCACGCTCGGCGGAACCGGAAAAGACAAGGGCAAACGGCATCCGACGCTCGGCGATCATGTCGTCATCGGAACCGGCGCCAAGGTCTTGGGCAACATCGTTCTCGGTAACCACGTGAAAATAGGTGCCGGATCGGTGGTCATCAAGTCCGTACCGGATTATTCGACGGTCGTCGGTGTGCCGGGGCGCGTGGTGCGCACTCGCAGCATGCCCGGTGATGAGGAATTAGAGCATGGAAAATTGCCTGACCCGGAAGGTCAAGCACTAGAGGATTTGAGCCGGAGGGTCGATGAGTTAGAGCAGTTGGTCCGCGACCTTACTAGGCAGCAGGTAACGAGGCACGGCGCGTGAGATTCTTCTTAATAGCCATTTTTGTAGCACTTCCGGCAGCTGCCGAGACATTTACCTATTGGATTGAGCCCTGCACCAGGCCAGAAGCCGAGTGCGAAGCCACCGATGTGCAGCTGGCGGAGTGGGCGATGCAGGACTGGGCGCGAGCCTCCCATGGCTCGCTGGAATTCGTACCCTCGCCGATGAGTAAGGCGCGCATCCGGCTGTACTGGGCGCAAGACGGCAGCCAGGGATTGTACGGGGAAGCCCGGGCGATTGACGTCCAGGGCAAACCCGGCGCGGAAGTTCACATCCGGCCGAGTCTTCATGCGCTCGGTCATAAAGTCGAAGGGGCCGGCAGCAAGGACCGGCTATTCCGGCACACCATCGTCTACCTGACCTGCCTTCACGAGACGGGCCACGCCTTGGGGCTCGAACACACGAAGGCGTTCGGAGACATCATGTACAGCTTTGAGTACGGTGGGAACATCCTCGAGTATTTCGGCCGCTATCGCCGCCGCCTGCGCGTCCGCGATGACATCAAGGCCCAATCGGGTGTGTCGACGGACGATCAAAAGCACCTGCTCTCGTTGTACGCACACGGGCTGCAGCATCGCGGCACCGCGGCCGCAGCGGTCGCGACTCCTAACAATTGATCCGGTCTCGCGCGCTAGTTCTCATTGCTCTGGCGGCCGCGGGATGTGGCTCGCCGGCGCCGCGCGCGGACAAGAGCACGGAAACTCCGCCGGTCAAAATCACCATGTTCTATGCCGCGGCGCCGAGCGCCCGGCCCGGCGAGGCCGTGAACCTCTGCTATGGTGTCGAAAACGCCATCGAGGTCCGGCTCGATCCACCGGTCGCGGACCTCTCCCCCTCGTTGAATCGTTGCGTTCAGATCAAGGCGCAGCGCACGGCCAAATACACTCTCTACGCCAAAGGAAGGGACGGGCGGGAGGTCTCGGGTGACTTGACGTTGCATGTCGGGAACGCTCCGGCAGAATCGGCGGGTACAGGGTTGATCCGCGCCTTCGCGGCTCAGCGCACGGCGACGGACGTGTTGCTTTGCTATGAGCTCGCGCCCGGCGCGCACGGAGAGATCGAGCCCGGGGTGGGCGGCCTCACGGCCGACCGGCAGTGCGTAGGCGTGAAACCGAGCCAGACCACGGAATACAAACTCCGCGCCTACGCACCGTCGGGAAAGAGCGAGATGAGAACACTTCGGGTAGAAGTGCGTTAGATCAGGACGGCCGGGCAGCCAGCGCCCCGACAATCGCTCGTGAGACTTCTTCCTGGACCGCGAACACGTCGGACGTGTCGCGCTCGTACGTCTCCGACCACACGTACATGCTCTTTTCGAGATCGATCAGTTGCGCCGAAATGCGCAGCCTGCCGCCATGCCGCCGCACGCTGCCCTCGAGCAGCAGATCCGGCTTCACGTCGCTCGAAAATCCGCCCTGCAACACCGCCGGGCGCGCGATCACACGGAAATTATCCATCTTGGTCAGCGCGCTGATCAGATCCTCGGCGAGCCCGGAACAGAAAAACTGATCGCCCACATCCGCACTGAGGTTCTGAAACGGCATTACGCTGATCGACGCCCGCGCGGTGCCCGCGCCGTTCGCCGTCTTATGCGCCGCGGGAAGCTGATCCCGGTGCATGATCACCGGCACGTAGCTGCCCTTCAGGAAATTAACGATGATCGGATCTTCCGCGCCGTCTGTTTGGTAATAGTGCTCGAGTTTGGAGCGGAGCCGCCGCGCCTCGACGCGCACGATGGAATCGATCCGCGGATCGAAGGACTCCATCTTGTTGAATACTTCCACGCCGACCAAGTACTCCTTGAGCGTGGCCTGCCGGCCTTCAAGCGCTTGCTCGATCGTGAACCGCAGAAAACGTCCTAAGCGGCGCGACCGGACGAACACCGGGCTGGTCAGTATCTTTTCTAACTGCGCACGAACTGCCTCTGGAGAAAGGGCAGTGTCGGGGGTGCTACTGACTGCATCAGAAGCGGGTGCCGGGGTCGCCGGCGCTTCTGCGTAGACCGTCATCGGTTGGCTTGCAATGCTCACGGGTTAGCCCCTATCCTGTCACGGTACGAAATCAGTACTCCGTGGATGCTGTTACACATGTCCATGTTTCTGATTGGTTCCATGCTAACGGTTACATCTTTCCACGCGGCCCGGCCCCGCAGATAATCCCTAACGCGTTACCGCTGGCAGGCCTAACGTGAGGCCTTCGAAACGGCTGTTTTCACGGTTTCCAGGTGAAAGGCTTGTTTGTACAACTGCATCCAAGTGGAGGTACTCGGACAGAATGCTCCCAAGTCATTCGACCAATTGGGTTTTCGTCGCAACTCAAACTATCCGGTCTGAGAGGGGAACATAATGGCCGAATCGATTCTGATCACCGGCGGTGCCGGCTTTATCGGTTCACACCTTGCTAACGAACTTCTGGCTAGTGGTTACCGTGTGCGAGTTATTGACAACCTGTGCCAGCAGGTCCATGGTCCGGACCGGAAAAGACCCGGATATCTCAACCGCGAAGTGGAGCTTCACATCGGCGACGTTAGGGACGCCGACGCAATACGGCGGGCGCTGAAAGGCATCGACGCGGTCTACCACCTGGTGGCTGCTGTCGGGGTCGGCCAGAGCATGTACGAGATTGCCGAGTACACAAGTGTCAACAACCTTGGCACCGCAGTCCTTCTGGAAGCGTTGCTGAAGCACCGCGTCGAGCGGCTCGTCGTCGCTTCCAGCATGAGCATCTACGGCGAGGGTCTCTACCGCCGGGCAGACGGCAAGATCACGACCGGCGAGCGCTCGATTCAGCAGATCTACTCCGGAGACTGGGAGATGCTCGACGACGAGACCGGCGAGGCGCTGCTGCCGGCAGCGACGCCGGAGTGGAAGACACCGGCGCTGCCCTCGATTTACGCGCTGACTAAATACGACCAGGAGCGCATGTGCCTCATGATCGGCCGCACCTACGGAATGTCGACGGTCGCCCTGCGCTTCTTCAATATCTATGGTCCGAACCAGGCGCTATCGAACCCGTATACCGGCGTTCTCGCCATCTTCGCCGCCCGGCTGCTGAACGGGAACGCGCCCCTCATTAACGAGGACGGCAATCAGCTTCGCGACTTCGTCAGTGTGTATGACGTCGCTCGCGCCTGCCGCCTCGCCCTCGAGGTCAGGGAAGCCGGCGGCCAGGTTTTCAATGTCGCCAGCGGCCAGCAGATCCGTATTAGGGATCTAGCCGGCCGGATCGCCAAAGTGCTCGGCAAGCCCGTCATGCCCCAGATCACCGGACAGTACAGAGCCGGCGACATACGCCATTGCTTCGCCGACATCTCACTAGCGCGGGCCGTGCTCGGGTACGAGCCGCGAGTGACACTCGACAAGGGCCTGGCGGACCTGGCCCACTGGCTCGAGGGGCAGATCGCATACGACCGCGTGAGCAAGTCGCGGGCGGAGCTCGCGGCCAGAGGCCTCATGGTATGAGCGGCCGTGTTCTGGTCACCGGCGGTGCGGGGTTCATCGGCACGAACGTGGCCGACCGCCTCGCGTCTACGGGGCACCAGGTTCTCGTGTTCGACAATCTCTCCCGGGCGGGCGTCTGGCGGAACCTCCAATGGCTGCTACGGAAGCATCCGGACGCGATTCGCTTCGAGTACGGCGACGTCCGCGATGCTACGGCGGTCGGCAATTGCGTCCGCGATGCAGCGGCGGTGTTCCACTTCGCCGCGCAGGTAGCGGTCACCACCAGCCTGGTAGATCCGATCACCGATTTCGAGATCAACGCCCGCGGCACGCTCAACATTCTCGAAGAGCTGCGGCGGTCGAACAGCAGCGCTCCTCTGTTTTACACCTCGACCAACAAGGTGTATGGCGATCTCGTTGACGTTGAGCTTCGGGAGTCCGAGACACGGTACATCCCAACCGACCCCGTGGTTCACACCCACGGAGTCAACGAGGATAGCGAGCTAAGGTTCCGCAGCCCGTACGGCTGCTCGAAGGGCACGGCCGATCAGTACGTACTCGACTACGCCGCCAGCTACGGCCTGCGCGCCGTCGTCTTTCGCATGAGTTGCATTTACGGCACGCATCAGTTCGGCACCGAGGACCAGGGCTGGGTGGCGCACTTTCTGATTCGCGCGCTTACCGGCGAGCCGATCACACTCTACGGCGATGGCCGGCAGGTGCGCGACATCCTCTATGCTTCGGACCTGGTCGATGCCTTTCTGCGCGCCTGGAGACACGTCGACTCCATCTCCGGCCGCGCTTTCAACATCGGCGGCGGGCCGCAGAATACGGTAAGTCTGATCGACCTGTTGCAGCTGATCCGCGAGTACGCCGGCGAAGCTCCGTCCGTCGAGTTCGAGAGCTGGCGCGTGGGCGATCAGCGCTACTACGTTTCCGATACGCGGCGCTTCTCACAGGCGACCGGCTGGCGGCCGCGCGTCCATGTTCGCGAGGGCGTCCAGGCGCTGGCGAAGTGGCTCGCCAAAGCTCGCCGCAGCGTTCCGGTGCCGGCGGGGCTCCATGCCTCCGGGCGCGTGCACAGCGACGCTCTGCACGGAGGCGCGGCTTGAAGTTTGCGCTTGTGAATCCGAATTGGTCCTTTGAAGGCAGCATCTACTTCGGCTGCCGCGAGCCTCACTTTCCTCTGGAATATGGCTACGCGAAGGCGCTGCTCGAACAAGAGGGTCACGAGACCCTGATTGTCGACGGGCAGCTGGAAGGTCTGACGATCGAGGAGATCCGCCGGCCGATCTCGGCGTTCGCGCCGGACTTCCTCGTCGTCTGTACCGCGCCGAGTTACCTCTTCTGGCGTTGTGCTCCGCCCGAGCTGCGCGTGCCGATGGAGACCATCCGTGCGCTGCGCGAAGACGTCGACGTAGTCGTCGGCGTCGGCCCGCATTGCTCGACTACGCCAAAAGCGGCGCTCCGCAAACTCGGCGCGGACGTGGTTGTCATGGGAGAGTGCGAAGACGTGCTTCCGAAGCTCGCCAGGGCGTCCTGGAGCACGGTGAAGTCGATCTGCTTCTACGCCGGATCTACCCCGTGGATGCAGGGCGGGTTGCATGCGACCGACATGAACCTGCTGCCGGCGCTGCGCTGGCCGGACTCGCTGGTCCACCGCCATCGTCATCACCATCACCGCTTCGAAGCAGCGCCCCACGGTCCGGGCGCCGAGGTCGAAGCGTCCCGCGGTTGCCCCTACCACTGCACGTTCTGCGCGAAGGACAAATTTCGCGATAAGTATCGCCGCCGGCCTGTGCACATCGTGCTCGACGAGGTGCGAAACCTGGTGGAGCAGGGGATCGAGTACATCTACTTCATCGATGAGATCTTCCTGCCCAATCAGGAGCTGCTCGAAGCACTGACGGGAGTGGATGTGAAGATCGGCGTGCAGACCCGGCTCGATCTCTGGAATCACGACATGATCGATCTGCTGGGTCGCGCTGGTTGCGTGTCGATCGAAGCCGGCGTCGAAAGCATCACGGAAGAGGGACGCGCCGAGCTCGACAAGAAATGCAAAATGAGCACGGACGAGCTTGCCGAGCGCCTCATCTATGCCAAGCAGCGCGTGCCGTTCGTGCAGGCGAACCTGATCGAAATGGAGCAGGACGATCGGGACGCGGTGGAGACGTGGCGCGCGCATCTGCAGGAGCACGGAGTGTGGGCGAACAAACCCGTGCCTCTGTTTCCGTATCCGGGATCGCCGGATTATACGAAGCGGTGGGGCGAGCCCGACGATCGCGCCTGGGAGCGCGCTCACGAGTACTATCTGAACCTCTACGACGACTTCAGTGACGTGCAGGAACCACGGCCGCGGCCGCTGCACGAGCTCGAAATGGTAGCCGTGAATGGAAGATAGCGCCACACCGGCACACATTCTGATGACCGCCGATACCGTCGGCGGTGTCTGGACGTACTCAATCGAATTGGCCCGGGCGCTGGCCCGGCACGGCATTCGTGTGTCTCTCGCGACGATGGGCTCTCCGGCCTCGGAGTGGCAATGCGCCGAGGCGAGATCGATTCCAGGTCTGACCCTGCATGAGAGCAATTACAAGCTCGAATGGCAGGACGATCCCTGGGACTCGGTGGATGAGGCGAGTCTTTGGCTGCGGGAGTTAGCTGCTGCCGTTCAGCCCGATCTGGTGCACATAAACGGGTACAGCCATGCCTCTCTTGCCTATGGTGTACCGGTCCTCAGCGTTGCCCATTCGTGCGTCTGCTCGTGGTGGAGAGCGGTAAAACAAACGGCGGTTCCAGAGCGGTATGGCGAGTACCGCCGCCGCGTTTGCGAGGGGCTGGCTGGCGCCGACCTGGTGATCGCACCGTCGCTTGCGATGCTTTCGTGTATCGAACGGGAATACGGCTTCAACGGCAATGCCGCCGTGATTTCGAACGCGCGCGATGCATCCCGCTTTCGCCCGGCGGAGAAGCAGCCGTACATCCTGACCGGCGGGCGACTGTGGGATGCGGCGAAGAACACGGCTGCGCTCGACGGGATTGCCGGGCAACTCGAATGGCCCGTCCTGGTAGCGGGTGAAGAGGCCGATCCCGAAGGCCGTCGGCAGGACTTCGCCGGAGTGCAGTTACTCGGGCGCCTCAGCTCGGAACAGATGGCGGAGCGCTTTGCGCACGCCGCGATCTATGCGCTTCCGGCGCGCTACGAGCCCTTCGGCCTGTCGGTGCTCGAAGCGGCACTGGCCGGATGCGCGCTGGTGCTCGGAGATATCCCCAGTCTCCGCGAAGTATGGGGTGACGCCGCTTTATATGTCGACCCGGAAAATCCGGAACAGTTGCGGCAAACACTGGAGCGGGTAATCCGCTCGACACTGCTGCGCGAGGATCTGGCCCAGCGCGCCCGGCTGCGAGCCCGGCGTTACTCCCCCGGTCGAATGGCACAAGCTTACCTGGAGGCTTACAGGAGAGCCGCCCGCCTGCATCAATCGCGGCGGCGAGCGGCTGCATAAGAACCATGCGAGCTGTCATCTTCTGTCACTCGCTCCTTTCCGACTGGAACCACGGCAACGCCCACTTCCTACGCGGCATTACCACTGAGCTGATGGCTCGCGGTGTGGACGTCGACGTCTACGAGCCGGCCGGCGGATGGAGCATCCGTAATCTGAGAGCCGATTTCGGCGAGCGGCCGATTCTCGAATTCAAGGTCGCGCACCCGCATCTTTCGAGCATTGCGTATGATGCCGGCACGCTGGTTCTGGAGCGCGCGCTCGACGGCGCGGACCTGGTGCTGGTTCACGAATGGAACGAGCCGTCGCTAGTGGCTCGTATCGGCGAACACCGGCGGCGTCATCCGGGCTACTGCCTGTTATTCCATGACACGCATCACCGCTCCGTGACGGCTCCGCACGAGCTGGATGCGTATGAGCTCGACAACTACGATGGCGTGCTCGCCTTCGGCGCTTCGGTGGCGGAGCAATATCGGAAGCGGGGCTGGGCCAATCGCGTGTGGGTATGGCACGAAGCGGCGGACCAGCGCGTGTTTCGTCCACGCGAGCGAAACGACAAGTTGGGGGACCTGGTATGGATCGGCAACTGGGGCGACGGCGAGCGCACGGCAGAGCTGCACGAGTACCTGATCGATCCCGTGCGCGAGTTGAAATTGCGCGCGTGCGTTCATGGCGTTCGCTATCCCGAGACCGCGCTCCAGGCACTGCGCGAGGCGGGCATCCGGTACGGCGGCTGGGTGGCCAATTACCGCGTACCATTCCTGTTTGCACGCTTCCGGTTCACGGTCCACGTGCCGCGGCGGCCGTACGCGGAAGCGCTGCCCGGGGTGCCGACCATACGTGTGTTCGAGGCGCTCGCGTGCGGCATACCGTTGATCTCGGCTCCCTGGCACGACGCCGAGAACCTGTTCACCCCGGGCGAGGACTTTCTGTTCGCGCACTCCGGCGAAGAGATGCGATACCAAATGCGCGCGCTGCTCGAGGATCCGGAGCGCGCGCGAGCGCTCGCCGAGCATGGTCGCGCGACCATTCTCAACCGCCATACGTGCGCTCACCGCGTGAGTGAACTGATGGCGATATGCAGCGAGCTCGGGATTGCTGACTGCGCGCTGGCGGCGGCAGAGAAATGAAGATTGCATTCTTCGGCTCCAGCCTGGTGTCGGCATACTGGAACGGCGCGGCGACTTACTATCGCGGCATGATCAAACAGCTGAACCGGCTCGGTCACGACATTACGTTCTACGAGCCCGACGCGTACGGCCGGCAGCAGCACCGTGACATCGAGCCACCCGAGTGGGCCAGAGTGGTTGTTTATGAAGCCGAAGGGACCGCGGGCGTTACGCGGTCGCTCGATGCGGCGAGCGATGCCGATCTGATTGTGAAGGCGAGCGGCGTCGGAGTGCACGACGCGTTACTCGAGCGGGAGGTCCTGAATATCCGTAAGCCGGGCGCGCTGGCGGCCTTCTGGGACGTGGATGCTCCAGCGACCCTCGACCGCATCGAGAACGACGGCCAGGATCCCTTCGCCGCGTTGATTCCGAAATACGATCTGGTCTTCACGTACGGAGGCGGCGAGCCGGTGGTCAGCGTGTACAAGCGCCACGGAGCCCGCGAATGCATCCCGATCTACAACGCTCTCGACCCGGAGACTCATCATCCGGTTCCACCGGAACCGCGGTTTGCAGCTGACCTGTCCTTCCTGGGCAACCGCCTTCCGGATCGTGAGGCGCGCATGGAGGAGTTTTTCTTCCGCGCCGCCCTTCACTCGCCCTCGTGCCGGCTGTTGATCGGAGGCAACGGCTGGCACGATAAGGCGATGCCGGCGAACGTTCGCGATGCAGGGCACGTATACACCGGCGACCACAACGCGTTCAATTGCACGCCCAGAGCGGTGTTGAACGTCAGCCGGGAGAGCATGGTCCGTTACGGCTTCAGCCCGGCGACCCGGGTATTCGAGGCGGCGGGCGCCGGCGCGTGCCTCATCACGGATGCGTGGAAGGGTATCGATACGTTTTTCGAGCCGGGCCGCGAGATTCTGGTCGCCCACGACGGTGGTGAAGTGAGCGACTATTTGCAGCTGCTCACGCCGGCACATGCGAAAACGATCGGAAAAGCGGCGCTGCGCCGGGTGCTCGCCGAACATACGTATGCGCATCGGGCGGTGCAGGTGAACGGCGTATTGAACGGCCGGCTCGCGGTGGCCGGGAGGTAGATCTGGAACCGCAGCTCCGCATCGTCATCTTCGGGCTGTCGATCACATCCTCGTGGGGCAACGGCCACGCGACTACCTATCGTGGGTTGGTCCGGGGTCTGGTGGAGCGCGGCCACGACGTGCTCTTTCTCGAGCGCGACGTGCCCTGGTACGCGGACAATCGCGACCTGCCGGATCCGGCCTTCGGCCGCACCGAGCTGTATGAGAGCCTGGCGGAGCTGCAGGACCGCTTTGCGCGTGCGGTGCGGGAAGCCGACCTGGTGATTGTGGGCTCGTACGTGCCCGACGGCATAGCTGTCGGCGAGTGGGTGTTGTCGACAGCCAGCGGGGTGACTGCGTTTTACGACATCGACACGCCGGTGACGCTGGCGAAACTCGAGCGCGGAAAAAATGAGTACATCAGCCGCGGGCTCGTGATGCGGTACCACCTGTACCTGTCGTTCACGGGAGGCCCGACGCTCGAGCGCCTGGAGAAGAAATACTTCTCGCCGCGGGCGCGGGTGTTGTATTGCTCGGTGGATCCGGAGGCCTACTGTCCGGGCAGGGTACCGATGAAGTGGGATCTCGGTTACTTGGGAACGTACAGCGGCGACCGGCAGGCGGCGCTCGAGGATCTGATGCTGGCGCCTGCTCGCGACTGGACGACGGGGCGATTTGTCGTCGCGGGTCCGCTATACCCGAAGACAATCGAATGGCCACGGAACGTAGACCGCATCGACCATCTCGCGCCTGCAGAGCACCGCGAGTTTTATAACGCGCAGCGGTTCACATTGAACGTGACGCGAGCGGACATGGTCCGGGCCGGTTACTCGCCGAGTGTGCGGCTGTTCGAGGCGGCGGCGTGCGGCACGCCGATCATCAGCGATTACTGGCGCGGCCTGGGCGAGGTCTTCGACATCGGCACCGAGGTGCTGGTGTCGCGATCCGCGGCGCAAACGCTGGAGATCATTCGCAGCTATCCCGAGGAGGAGCGCCTGCTGATAGGCGAGCGTTTACGAGCGCGCGTATTACGGGAGCACACGTACCGCCACCGCGCCGAGCAACTCGAAGGCTACGTGTGGGGCAGGCTGTCAGCCTGCAGCGGCTTGGCAAGCCGCTCTCGTGGAAGTCGGTGACAACAGCCCGTGTTACAAAATCCCTCAGATCAGCCCTGGCGCCGTTGAGTCATCACATCTCGCGAGAATCACCGGCGCCAGCGGCTTCCCAACCCGCAGCCGCCTACTCTGTGCGCAAGGCCTCGATGGGGTTTACTGACGCGGCGCGGCGGGCCGGGATGAAACTTGCCAGCGTTGCCGCCAATCCGAGTAGCGCGGCTACCGTAAGCAGCGTTTCGATGTCCCACGCGTTCACTCCGAATAGTAGTTTCCGCGCAAGCGTCGCGGCCGCGATCGCACCCGCTATACCAAGACCAATGCCGAACACCGCGAGACGACCCGCTTCGCTGAGAACCATGCGGTAAACCGACGCGTTCTCGGCGCCGAGCGCCATCCGCACCCCAATCTCGCGCGTGCGCTGGCTGACCGAATACGCCACCACACTGTATAGACCCACGATTCCGAGAAGCAGCGCAGTGACTGCAAAGCTGCCGACGAGCCATGCCGACGACCGGCGGATATACGCCGTGAGCGAATTGCTGATGCGCGCCGCCATGGTCGATTCACCAGAGGTGCCGACATCCAAATGTGCCTGGTGAATCGCGCGGCTGAGCACCGGGAGTACGGCCTCGGGCTTCTGCGACGTGCGTGCGATGAGCGCGCAATATGTGTTCGGGTTCTGATTGAACGGGAGGTACTCGGCAGGCCAGATCTCGGCGTCCAGCTCGCCGTCTTTAATGTCCTCCACCACTCCGATGATGGTTCGAAGCGAAGCTGGAGATAAAGAAGTGCCGCCCATCTGCCGGCCGATGGGGTCCTCTCCGGGAAAATACTTTTCCGCCAGCGTCTGGTTGACGATCACGACTTTCGGTTTGGATCCATCCTCCGCGTCGGTGAAGTAGCGGCCGCGGAGAAGCCGGGCTCCAATGGTCTCGAAATATTTGGAACTTACCTGGCGCGCATTTACGACGATGTGATTGCCGTCGTACGGCTTTCCCACAAAACGAATCCAGTCCGTGTTGCCGTTGAAACTGACCGGCAGAAGCGAGGTGAGCGCCGCCGACTTCACACCAGGAATGCTTTCGACGTTGGCCACTACCTGCCGGGCGAGAATTACGGTCTGCGGATCGCTTCCGGATCCGGGCTCGGGCAGCGCTATAGAGATGGTCGCCAGGTGATCGGGCGCGAAGCCGAGCTCGACGTGCAGTAGCCGGTAGAGACTCTTGCCGAATAACGCAGCGCCGACCAGGAGCACCATGGCGGTAGCGAGCTCCACTACGACAAGGCGCGAACCGAGCCGCCGCCATGCATTGCCCGCCGAGCCGCGACTGCCCTCCAGCAGTCCATCGCGCATGCGCGATGCCGAGAAATGAAGGATGGGAGTGATCGAAAACAGCACGAAGGCCAGCGCAGCGACCAACCCCGCAAATGCAAGCACGCGCGGATTCAAACCGATGTCCAAGAGAAACGGCATGGCGGGCATGAAGTCGGCAGGAATCAGGCTCAGGAGACCCTGCGCGGCGGACTGCGCGAGCAGCAGGCCGGCGATGCTCGCAGCAAGCGACAGCAGCAGCGCTTCCGTGAGGAACTGGCAGACCAGGCGGGCGGACGACGCGCCCAGTGCAGTGCGCACGGCGAATTCGCGACGGCGCGCTTCCGCGCGGAGCAGCAACAGGCTGGCCACGTTGACACACGAGATCAGGAACAGTAGTGCGGCTCCGCTCATCAGTGCCATCAACACCGGCCGGAAGCGCCCGCCGACGACCTCCGCAAAAGGCAGCACGGTAGCGCCGCGGTTGCGATTCGAATCGGGATATTGTTCTTCGAGCCGGCGTGCGATCGCGCTCAGATCCGCCAGGGCCGCTGCGAGGGAGATGCCGTCTTTGAGCCGAGCGACTCCGTACAGGTTGTGACAGGAGCGCGCCGTCGCACAGCGATTTTGCCGGTCAATGGTGGTCCAGAACTCGGCGCGCCCAATGGGGGCGAAGCGGAAGCCGGCCGGAAGCACACCGATCACCGTGTACAAGCCGCCGCTCAATCGTATGGGTTGACCGACCACGTCTTTGCGGCCTGCGAATCGTGTGTTCCAGGCGCCGTAGCTGAGCACCACGACGCGGGGACCGGCGGCGGCCTCCTCCTGGACGGTAAAGTCGCGGCCCATGAGGGGAGTAACGCCGAGAGTGCGGAAGAATCCCGCGCTCACGCGGCCGGAGACGACCGGTTCGGCGCCGCCAGGCGTCGCGATCAGAAAGCCGTTCTCCCCGTATACGTCGAACGAAGTGAAGACGCTGTTGAAGCGCTTCCAATCTTGATAGTCGGGATAGGAAAGATTGGCGCGCGGGTTGTGCGGACCGCTCTCCGTTATCGCTGCCAGGCGTGCCGGGTCGCGATACGGCAGCGGCTTGATCAACGCCGCATCGACGAAGGAGAAAATCGCGATCGTGGCGCACATGCCCAGCGCGAGCACAAGTATCGCAGTGATGGTGAAGGCGGGGTTCTTGCGGAGCTGGCGGGCGCTGAAGCGAATGTCACGCACGAGATGTTCGAACAACGGTGCGCTGCTGCGGTCGCGGTACGCTTCCTTGAGCGACTCGACACCGCCCAGTTTCAGCAGGGCTTCACGACGGGCCCGCTCGGGGCTCATGCCGGCGCGGATGTTGTCCGCCGTGTGCATCTCGAGATGACTGGCGATCTCGTCGCTCAGCTCCTGCTCGAGACGGTGCCTGCGAAAAGGGCCGGTCAGGCGGATGAACCAGGCACGAAGCGTTTTCATGCCGGGTCTGCCTTTGGCTTCAAAAAGCGCGCGAGAATCTTCGTCGTCTGGTCCCAATCCTGGGCTTCGCGCTCCAGTTGCTTGCGCCCGGCGCGGGTCAGCCGGTAGAACTTCGCTTTGCGGTTGTTCTCCGAGACGCCCCATTCGGAGACGATCGAGCCTTCCTGCTCGAGCTTGAGGAGCGCAGGATAGAGAGTTCCGTAATTCAGGGAAAGGAGATCTCCACTGGTCTGTTCGATGCGCCGGGCGATGCCGTAGCCGTGGAGCGGTCCCATGGCTTCCAGAGTCTTGAGCACCATCAATGCGAGCGTGCCTTGCCAGACGTCGGTCTTACTCATGTGGGTCTCCCATAGGAGAGTGCCACATTTCTTATGGGAAAGCAATAGGAGCTCTTAAAGCGGGGTCCGCTGCGGTTTGCCCGGCCGCCCTACTTAAAGAACTGGGGCTTGTCGAGGTACTTATCGATGGCGACGTCGAAGAAGCCGATCATCATCTCCTGCCAGCTCTGCTCGCCCCAGTGCACTTCGGCCGAGGGGTCGGGATTGCGCGGGTTGTTGGGTGAGTTGTCGAAGTGACCCGTCCACGTCAGCCGCTCGCCCGCGCGAAGCAGACGCGGCGTCTTGAGCTGGTACGACATCTGCCAGAAGAAATCGTACGGCTTCACGGCGAGCAGAGTCGTGATGCGCCCGTGCGGCTCGACAATCTCGTACTCGAAGGCGCTACCGCGCAGGTGCATATGCGGAAGCATGCTCAGCAGAAGCGCATCGTGCGGCATCGTGCCGGATACGGAGAGGCGGTAGTCGCGTTCGCCGGGCGGGATTGCGATCTGGTCGCGGCCCATCTGCAAGGTGACGACACGCTTGTCCGGCTCGGTGCGGCAGAACACGATTCCTATCCCGGTGCGATCTTGCGCGCCGGTTTCTTTCGACGTGTAGTGCACCTGCAGGACAAGTTCCGCTCCCGCCGGAATCTTCTTCGCCATGCCCTCCGGCCACTCGGACGGCCCGCTGCCTGGTGTATAGACCGCAAGTATGTCGCTCTTGGTTTGCACGGACTCGGGCGGCGCGAACATGCGGCCGCGGGGCGCATCGCGGAGCCAGACGTCATCGGGGTTGCGGACGTAGAGCACGGCGTGATGAACGATGCTGCGATCGCTGGGGCGAATCTCGACCGCCTGCACCCATTTTTCCTGCCGGAAGCCGGTAGGGAAAACGAGGTACTGATAATCGATGACGGACCGCGCCGGCACCCGGAACGGCTGCGGCATCTGAAGCACGGCGTCGGGCGTTGAGATGTTCCAGCCCGCCTTCCAGTGGACAGGTGGGGGTGCATCGGCCTTCGCTCCCGGCGCCGCTCCGGTCGACGCCCATTGGTCGATGGCGTGGACCTCCGCGAGCGATAGCGATGGGTCGTTGGCAAACTCGCCGTAGCGCGGATCGGCGAACCAGGGCGGCATCTTTCTGAGCTTCACAGACTCGCGCATGGCCTTGGCCCAGGGGCGAGCTTGCTGGTATGTGAGGAGCGGCATGGGGCCGATCTCGCCGGGCCGGTGGCAGGACTGACAACGCTTCTGGAGAATGGGCAGGATGTCCTTGTAGAAGGTAACCGGCGCCGCAGGGGCGGGAATCGATGCGGCGGCGAGCGCAAGGCCGGCGGCGACGGACCACACCATTCCATTCTGCATGGGAGTTGTCTGACATTTGTCAGACAACTCGGAATTCTGTAATAGCTCGGTAAAAACGACACCTAGTACTCGCCTGGTTACACCACACATGTTGTTGACTCACTGGCCTCATGGTCCGGGCAAGCGAATTGCACGGGTGCATTCGGCTCCTGGGCCGCCGTCGCATGATCTCGCGTTTCCTCTCCGTTACTGTTGCTGTTATGCTCACCGGAGCCTGTGCGCGATTCAAACAGCCGCATCCGGTGGTCTACCGGATGCCCGCGCCGTCTGCACCGGCCGTCGTGGGAGCGCCGCCGGAGCGTCCGGTTGTAACGCTCCCGCAAGCGAGCGCTGCTCAACAAATGGCGATCAAGTCTCAGCCAAGAGTGGCCGGAAAGAAGTCGTCTCCGGCGCCATTGGCCGGGCGTCGAGGGCGGGAAGGGCAGACCATGCGCGGAGCAGCCCTGACCCAAGCGGCGCCGGTCGGGGTGGCAGAGACCCGTACCGCCGAGCGCATGGAAGTGGATGCGGATGCGATCGATCGTGCGCTCGCTGGCATTCCCGCCTCGGAGATTACTCTTCGCTGCCCGGCGAATCTGAGCGCGGGTACGCCGGCCATCGCGACGCTCACCATCGCGCACGATTTCAACGGGCTGCTGAGGCAGGCTCTGCGAGACCAAGGTGTAGCGCCCGAACGAGCGAACGGCGTTGCGATCGCGCTCGCGGCGTCGCTTACCGCGGATCAGGCCGGGGCCTTCGACATCACCTCGATCGTCTCTTCCGGCGACAATTTGCAAAAGCTGGCCTGGAATGTCACGCCGAAACAGGGCGGCCAACACATGCTGACGCTGAGAGCAACGTTGACCGCCAGCGCTCCCGGCGTGAATCGCGAACGGGTTTTGCCGCTGCTCACGAGGACCGTTGACGTGAGCTCGAGCCCCGCGAGCGGCGGCTCCTTCCCCACGATCTGGATATGGCCGGTGATCGGCGTGGGCGGCGCCGCGGTTGCGTGGCTCCTGTACGGGCGGCGCACGGCTCACGTCTAGCCGGTCAGTGTACACTGCTGTTCCAGAGCCGATACTCAGGAGGAACAGCGTGACCTATTCACGTAGACATCTAGCCACGATGCTGCCCGCGCTCGCCGCCGCAGCGGCGCAGGCGCAGACCGGTGCGCTTCCATCGAAGACGCTTTCGTACGACGAGCTGCCGGTACGCAACAGCGGCGAGAATCGCCAGCGTGCGATGCTGCGCGGCAAGCTGCACACGGGATTCGAAATCGAGGTTCATGAGACGGAACTCGCGCCTGGACTGGCTCCGCACGCCCCGCATCATCACGCGCATGAAGAGATGATCTTCATCCGCGAAGGCACGCTCGAGGTGACGATCAGCGGCAAGAGCTCGAAGCTGGGGCCCGGTTCAGTCGCATTTGTCGCTTCGAACGAGGAGCACGGCTGGCGCAACGTCAGTGACACGCGCGCGAAATACTTCGTGCTAGCGCTCGGGCCCGCCGCGTAAGCTGCGCAGCGCGGCGAGCGTGTCCTCGTCACCTGGCTTCAGCCGCAGTGCTTCGCGAAACTGCGCCTCGGCCTCGTCACGCCGGCCGGCGGCGGCGAGCGCCTGCCCGAGGTTATACCGGCCGTTGAAAAACTCGGGTTGGGCGCGCACCGCGTCGCGCAGATAACGCAGACCCTCGGCGGCTTGCCCAGTCATTTGCAATGCGGCTCCGAGGTCGCTCAAGGCAGCGGCGTCTCCGGGATCGATACGCACCACTTCGCGCAGATGCGCGATCCCTTCGGCTGGACGATTCGCGGCCAGAAACAATCGTGCGAGATTGTAATGGGCATCGGCATGGTCCGGCTGCTGGTGCAGCGCCGCCTGGAACTCGGTGATGGCGCCTTCAACCTGCCCGGCATCCTGAAGCGCGGTGCCGAGCGCATTGTGGGCCGTGGCGTCCTTCGGCGAGACGGCGAGCGCGGTCCTGTACTCGGCGATTGCTCCGTCAATGTCGCCGCGCGTCTGCAACACCGAACCGAGACTGAAATGCGCGAAGAAGTCTCGCGGATATTTTTCCAGTCTGCGTCTGAGCACCGCTTCCTGCAAGGGCAGGCGTGGATCGCCGCCGCTGGCAGCGGGGCGGGGCAGCACCTGTAACCAGAGATGCGACATCTCGTCGACGGAGCGATCGCCGCCGGCCACACGCGCCGGCGGATGATTCGGGTTGCGAGGGTTCGCGGCGGAATTGTCGTACGTAAACCGCATCGAGATCACCGACCCCTTCGGCAGGAACAGCGGCTGTTTGTACCGGTAGACTGCCTGCCAGTTGATGTCCCAATCCGCAATGTGGATCAGCCAGCGGCGAGTCCCATCGGGAAGCGTCGCCATGGCTTCCATGTCTTTGCCGGTATAGTGAGCGTGCGGATATATGCCCAGAACATCCACGTCGACCGGAAGCACCAGCTTGTCCGTGACGACGAAGTTCCTGTCGCCGGGAGGAATGTCGAGCGCACCGTCGTTTTCCAGTTGAACCAGCATCGGCCGCCGGGTGGGCGGCTGATCGGTGAAGTACAGTCCGACGGCGGGCTGTACGATCTCGGGCTTGCCGCCCGGCTGCAGGTGCATGTTGAGCACGAGATCGGCGCCCGGCTCGAGCCGCCAGGCCATGCCCGGCGCTTCTTCGGTAACCGGAGTGCCCGGCTTCCAGAACAGGAAATGACTTTCGGGGTCGAACGCGCGGGTCTCGATTCTGGTGTCCATGCCCGGGAACCCGGGGGCTCCGTCCTGGCCATCGCGGGCACGGGAGTTTCGTTCTCGATCGACCAGCAGGTTCGCATGATGCACAACCTTCTTGTTGCCGGGACGTATCTCGACGGCGCGAACGTAGCGGGTACGATTCAGCGGGACAGGCAGGACGAAATTGCGGAATACGTCGGAGCCCGCGGCGGGCAGCTCGAAGGGCTTTTGAAGGGTGACGACGAGGTCGGGCTTTCCGAGCTGCCAGCCGTCGGGAAACACAGGTTGTGGGGGCAGGTCGCTCGCAGCGCCCTCGGGCGCGCCGCTGGCCACCCAGTCGCGAATGAGCTTGATCTGGGCGGTGGTCAGACGGTGCTCGCCGGCGAACTCGCCTTTGCCCGGCTCGGGCTTCCATGGCGGCATGAATCGCGATTCGGTGACGGCGGCGATCTGGCGCGCATGCTGCTTCGCGCTGGCGTAGTCGAGCAGGCTGAACGGGGCTGCTTCGCCGGGCCGGTGACAGGCGACGCAGTGGCGGTAGACGATGGGAGCGATGTCCTTGTTGAAGGTCTGGCCCGCCGCCGCGGCCGCGCACAGGCAAAGAACCACCAGCTTCATTTCAGATCGTCGATGAAGCAGCCGATCGCCCTGGTCTCGCGAAACTCCAGCCGTTTGCCGGCGACGAGCGCATCGAGTACCTGCTCGAGGTCATGCGTGTTGGCGGCGGGCCGCATCTGGCCCAGTCCCGTGTAGCGATCGTCGATACGGCCGCGATAGACCAGCTTTCCGCTCGAAAATACCGCGGCCTCGGGAGTGGAACGCGCGCCGGTCAAGCGGACGAGCTGATGCCTGGGATCGAGCAGCGCACTCTCGGGATAAGCGTACTCGCGGAGGTGTTCGCGGATGGACGCGGTGCTTTCGGCCGGATTCACGTAAACGAGCCAGATGCTGGCGCCCTGGGCGGCGAAGCGGTCGTAGATGCGCCGGATCTCAGGAGCATAGCGATTCGAAATGGGGCAGTCGGTGCGGGTGAAGATGAATACGGAAATCTTACTCGACAGAGGTTGTACGGTGCGGCCGTCGAGGCCGGTTAGCGCCAGCGCGAACAAGGTCAACGAGGCTACCGCGGGCACGGCTAACATTATGGCAGTAACCCGTTTGCGGGGGTTGCACGGCACACCTGGAAACGATAGAGTGCAGGTGAAATGCATCGCCGCCGCTTCGTCGGGTCGGCGGCCGCTGTGGCCGCTGGACTCGGCCTGGGCCGTCCTGCCCCGGCGTCAACAGTAACTCCGCTCCCAACGGTCCCATTCAAAGATCACCGGCTGACCAAACTGCTGATCGGTTCCAATCCGCTGTACGGCTACTCGCACTTCAACGCCATTCTCGATCAGACAATGCGCGAGTGGTACACGCCGGATCGCCGCATCGAGGTTCTGAAAACAGCCGAGGCTGCCGGCATCAACACCTGGCAGACTCACTATAACGAGCCGACGATTACGGACTGGAAACGGTATCGGGCCGAGGGCGGCAAGATGAACGTGCTCCTGCTCGCCGACTTCGCATTACTGAAGGATTGGAGCCTCCTGAAAGAGACCGCGAAGCTCGGCCCCATCGGCATTGCACATCACGGCAACCGCACCGACGATCGCTTCCGAGACGGGCAGATGAAAGTCGTTCATGACTTTACGAAGGCTGTTCACGATGTCGGCGTTCCGGCGGGCGTGTCGACACACAATCCCGCGGTGGTGAAGTACATCGAAGAGCAGGGCTGGGACATCGATTACTACATGACGTGTCTGTACCGCGTCAGTCGGACCGTAGAGGAAGCTCGACGCGAGTTCAACGAAGCTCCGCTGGGCGAGACCTTCATGGAGAAGGACCCCGAGCGCATGACCGCAGTCGTCCGAAAGACCAAACGCACGTGCTTCGCGTTTAAGCTGCTCGGCGCCGGCCGTACGATCAACAAGCCGGAGTGGGTCGAGAATGCGTTCCGGTGCGCCATCAGGAACATCAAACCGCAGGACGCGGTCATCGTCGGCATGTTCCCGAAGTTCAAGAACGAAGTGCAGGAGAACGTCGACCTGGTGCGCCGCATCACCGCCGAAATTACGACGTAATTACGGTCCGGCCGAGCGGATCAGTACGAGCACGGTAATCGCGAACACCAGGTTCGCGGTGAGAAGTATGATCCCTATCACGCGATCCTGGCGGCGCGCGAACCAGAGATAGAGACCCGTGCAGCCGATCAGGATGAGCACGGCGGAGATCAGCGCCACGCCGGCCGCCCATGCCTTCATGACGGGCAGTTCGTGCCACATACCGGCCGCGTGGTGCAGGCGATTCAACATGACCATGAATCCGCCGGTACTCGTCTTGATCGTGGCCGCGCCGGTCGCGTGCGTGTAGGTAACTTCATTGACCGTGCCGGGGATCACCAGCCTGAAACGCAGGCCGCTGTCGCTTTTCTTGATGTCCCCCAGCTCTCCGCGAAGCTGATGCTCCGAGATCAACTGCCGAGCGAGTTCGCGGGCGTCATCACGCCCACCCGCGAGCTGCACCGTTTGCGTCTTCACCGCCGGTCTCATGTTGAACCACGAGTTATGCGCCATCTGCACCGCAGAGACTCCGTACATGAGCAGAAACGCTGCGCCGAACAAGCCGAGTAGTAAGTGAAGGCTGCGGAGCGTCGGATACATATTCAGCGGATAGCAAAGTACAGTGCGCCGAAGAGCAGCGTTCCGGTCGTCAAACAGACGTAAGCCCAGACGAATCGCGGGCGGGACGACAGCCAAAGGTACACACCGGAAGTGCAGAACCCGAGCAGGCACCACATGGCGAACTCGTTCCAGACCGCCCACACGCGCACCAAACGTGGTGCTTCCCTGTCGCCTGTAGTGGCAGCGTGCACGTCGCCGAGAAAGGTCCAAATGCCATTGCGGATTTCCTCAATGCGGAGACGCTGCTCGCGCTCGAGCACGATCACGCGATGAATTCCGTTCATGTTGTAGAAATCTAGCTGTAAGTCGCCGGCGGACGTGTGCTGGAGAAACCAGTCGGGCGTGGGACGCGTGAGCGGCAGTTGCAGAGTTTCCCAGACGCGTCGAGCGACCTCTTTATCGGAGGTGTTCGGCGCTACCTGGAACGGAACATGACGCACCAGGTAGGGGATCTTGGGCCGCTCGAGACCTGGGGCGAACGTCGCGGCCAGCCCGGCGATCCCGTACACGATCAGGTGTGTAAAGCTCAGCAGGCCGCAGTAGATGTGGAGCTTCAGAATGAGACGTCGCAAGCTATGATCGCCGATGCCTATCGTTCTGCCTCGAGCAGGGCGAGCGAGGCCAGAGCCGTTGCCGCGTCGCGCATGAACAGTATCTGCATGGACCCCGCCTCATAGTGTTTATTCATCGACTCCGCGGCCCAGTAGCCGGATTGCTTGTCCTGATGGCTGCGCAACCACGTCAACGCGTTCGCGAGCCGCGGGTCCGAGGCGGGCACACCTGCCTTCAACAAAGCCACCGACGCAACGGCCGTCGCGTAGCTATTGCTGCCCGAGCTTTCCGGAGCCGCGGCACGGGTGGCAAACGGTCCCAAGGACTCCGCCGTCCAGCCGCCGTCCGGTTGCTGGCGGCGCCACGTCTCGTCGAGGATTGCCTGCCGCTTCGAGGCGGCCAAAATTGCGGGCCACTTCGCCGACGCCCAGAGAAGCGTCAAGCGGTTGTGCAGCGGTTGGGAATCGAGAGAGTTGCTGAAATAGGCGATCAAGGCCGCCGCCTCCGGGCGCTTACGATACTCGGGCGGAGCTTCGCCGATCGCCATGGCGGCCAGCGAGGCGCCATAGAATTGCGCTTCCGGGGTCTCCCAGGGATCGAGATCCAGGTTGAACCAAGGCCATGCTCCCTTGGCTGGGCCTTCCTTGATCTGCAAAGACCACAGGCGGTCGAATGCGTGTTCCCGATCGCCGGGTAAGAACAGCGCGGCCAGGACGGCTTCGACGCCGATGCCCTCTATAGCGTGCGCTCCGGGTCCCGGCGCCGGGGGCGACGCGGTGCGCGTTCGCAAACCGCTGCGCAGACCGTCTTCATACGAGATCACGTCCGTCTCGCCCAGGGCCCGGCGCAGAGCAGGGCGGGCGATCAGGTAGGGCACACCGGTATGGCACGAGACACAGGGTCCTCCGGTTCGCGAGGCGGGCTTCCAGGCGAACCAGTCCTTCTGTCTCTGGTCGAGATAGCCGGCTGCCAAACGCGGATTCCAGTCGCGCGGGCCGGCGGCCAGGGCGGCGGATGCGAGTGCGAGCGCCACTATCATTTTTGCGAGACTGGTCGTAGAGTCGATCTCAACAGCATAATGCAGCAACTGATGCGAATCGTCGAGAGCCCCCGCACGTGCTCCTATCTACCGGGGGAGACCGCCTCGCTCGAGATCCGCGCCATCACAAACATGAGCTCCGACGAATACGGCGATCTGCTCGCCCGCGGCTACCGGAGATTCGGCTGGAATGTGTTTCGCCCTGCCTGCGCGGCCTGCTCAGAGTGCCGCAGCGTTCGTATACCGGTAGATCGTTTCACACCCAGCGCGAGCGCGCGCCGGGTTCTGCGCAGCAACGAACACATCCGCGCCGAGCTTCATCCGCTGTTCGCAACTCACGAGCACATTGAGTTGTACAACCGGTATCACGAGTTCATGCACCAAGACAAAGGCTGGCCCGGAGATCGCATTACAGCGCGCTCCTACGGCGAAGAATTCCTGTCCGGCGCCAGCCAGCTGGGCCGCCAGTGGCTGTACTTCGATCAGGATCGGCTGGTGGGAGTGGCGTTGATGGACGAAGCGCCGGATGCCATCTCGCTCGTATATTGCTTTTACGATCCGGATTGGCGCCCGAAATCGCCGGGGACGTTTTCGATCCTTAAGCAGCTTCTGTACGCGCAGGAGACCGGGCGCAAGTACGCCTACCTCGGCTATCTGGTGGACGGTTGTGCATCCATGCGCTACAAACGGCGCTTCCATCCACTCGAAGAACTCCTCGAATATCCGGCCGATGCGGTGAGCCCGGAATGGTCTTGAAATCTATTCTTCTGTTGCTCGCGATAAAGGCGGCCGCCGCACCCGTGCGCTTCGAAGTGATCCATGAGAAATCGACCATCGCGGTGCGCACGGATAAATCGGGATTGCTCTCTGGAGTGGCAGGACACCGGCACGGCATCATCGCCGGCGAGTTTACGGCTCGTGTGTGCGCGGTGGCGGTGACGCTCGGAGAGGCTAGCGTGTCCGTCCGCATTCCCACCGCCGCACTGCGCATCGATACGGAGGGAGCGCGAACGGCGGCGCATTTACCCGCCTCCGGCCCGAGTGCGAAGGACATCCCGACGATCCAGGAGAAGATGCTCTCGCGCGCCAATCTGGGATCGGCGGAACATCCCGAGATTCGCTTCGAGAGTACGGCCGCGGAGCGAAGGAACGATGTGATCAGCCTGCGCGGAACGCTGACCATCCGCGGACGCAGCCATCCGGTTTCGGTTCCACTGCGCCTGCAGCAGGCCGGCGGCGATTATCGCTTGAGCGGTGAGTTCCCGGTTCGTCAAAGCGATTTCGGCATCACGCCGGAGTCCATAGCGGGTGTCGTGAAGGTCTCCGACCAGGTCACCATCGTTCTGGACCTTCTCGCGCGGCCCACTCAGCAGCCGTGCCAGCCATGATCAGCAAAGGCTTGTTACTATAAGCGGTCGATTATGCCTGATCTGCAATGGGCGCTCGCTCCGGTCTCTGAAGCCGTTACGAATGGAATCCGGGTCGAGGTCCTGGCCCGGCACTCGCCTGAGAACTCGCGACCCGGGGAGCACAAATGGGTGTTCCAGTACACGGTGCGCATTACGAACCAGGGCACTGAGACGGTGCAACTGCGCAGCCGCCACTGGATCATTACCAACGCGCTCGAGCATGTCGAAGAGGTAAAGGGGCCGGGCGTAATCGGCCAGCAGCCGGTGCTCGCACCGGGCGAGTCGTTTCAATACTCTTCCTGGTGCCCGCTCGATACGCCGACCGGAATGATGCGGGGTTCCTATCAGATGCTGCGATCCGATGGCTCGCAATTCGACGCCGAGATCGCAGGTTTCGGATTGAAGGCTCCATACCGCGTAAACTGAGCCCGGTGTTTCCGTGATCACCCGCCGCGATCTTCTTCTTACCTCGGCCAGTCTCTCCATCGCTTTGCCGCAAACCGACCGCCGCGTCACCAACCGCCCCAAGCGCGTGATCATCGCCGGAGGCGGCATCGCCGGATTGTGCTGCGGATATGAGCTGAGCAAGCGCGGACACGAGGTCACTGTGCTCGAAGCCTCGGGCACCGTCGGCGGTCACGTACGAACCGTTCGCGACGGCATCGCCGATGGCATGTATGTGGACGCCGGCGCCGAGCACTTCACCAAGCCCGGCTACGACCTCTACTGGTCGTACGTGCGTGAGTTCGACCTGCCGCACATGGAAGACCTCCGCCGCGAGCACATGCTGCGCCGCATCGGAGACCGCGTGTACTCCGAGGAGGAGCTCGCGGATACGCAAATTTTGACCGGCTTCGGTTTCAATCAGCGGGAGATCGACTTCTTGCGCCGGCATCCCTGGTGGGAACTGCCTGCGCTCTATCTGGACAAGTACGCCAGCGCCTTCGCCGACGAGTACAAGCCCTTCGATGCGGGGTTGAACCATCTGGACCAGGTTCCGATCAGCGAGGTTCTCCAGAAGGACGGCGCCTCACCGGCGGCGATTCGTTCGATCGGCGCCTCGGCATCCGCGCTGCACGTCATCTGGCATGCGGCGATTCTCAAGCGACGCGGAGTTCCGCTGTTTCCCGTCCACGTCTTCCGGCTCAAAGGTGGCAACAGCCTGCTTCCGGAGACCTTCGCGAAGCATCTCGGCGACCGTGTACGGCTCGGCTGCCCCGTCTCGTCCATTCGCCACGGCGACACTGGTGTCACTGTCTCGTACCGCGAGTTCGGCCGCGAGAAGGAGATGGCGGGCGATTACCTGGTCTGCTGCATGTCCGCGGTGATGCTCCGTCAGATCCCGATCACGCCGGCCTTCCCGGAGGGCAAGCGCTGGGCGATCGAGAACGTGCCGTATTATTCAGCCACGCGCCCCGTCTTTCAATCGCGCACGAAGTTCTGGCGCGAAGAGCGGGTCAGCATGAACATGTCTTTGTCGCAGCCGGCGCTGGGGCCGGTCTGGTCCATGGCGGACGACGTGCCGACGAAGCGAGGGCTCATCGTAGGCACGGCGCAGCCTGGTGTACGAGCGGACGCGGCGCTAAGAACGTTCCGCGCGCACTATCCGGGCAAGCTCGACACGATCGAGAGCGCGATGATCATCGACTGGTCGCGAGATCCGTGGGCGATGGCCTGCGAGACCACGAACTACCGTCCGGGCGAACTGGCGCGATTCTGGCCCACGTTGATGGAGCCCCACGGCCGCATCCACTTTGCGGGTGCCTATTGTGACAACTTGAACTGGGGCCAGGAGGCGGCTACGCGGTCGGCCAATCGCGTGGCGCGCGCAATCGATTCCTCGACATAGATGAATTGATGTTCATCAATTCACATTTCTGAAACTCGCGGTCCTGGCACGTTCGTCCCAAACTCGACCGGCTGTGCCCGGTCGAGGAGTATCATGCGTGCTTTTGGACTTTTACTACTGGTGTCGTTGAACACCTTCGCGGCCAGTCCGATCATCTTCGGCGCCCGCGCCGGTGTGCCTCTCACCGACAACTTGAATAACATTACGAGCAACGTGGGTCTGAACTCGCCGAATAAGAGCTATGTAGTCGGACCGACGCTCGGTTTGCGTCTTCCGCTCGGCTTCTCGGTGGAGGGCGATGCCCTGTTTACCCGGCAGTCTCTCAACTTTGGGCAGATCGCCAGCTTCGGCGGCCTGAACACTCATTCCGATTCCTGGGAATTCCCGGTGATGGCGAAATTTCATGCCGGCCACGGGGTGATCGCGCCGGTGATCGGCGCCGGCGTCACCGTGCGGCACATCAATAATTTTGGCGATGTTCCGTCGTTTCTATTCAACGGCAGCACCAACGCGAACACGGTGGGATTTGTAGCGGGCGGCGGCCTGCGATTCCAGGTGGGACCGCTCGGCGTGACGCCGGAGATTCGCTACACGCGCTGGAACAGCCCGAACTTCACGCAGTCGCTGATCGATACCTTCACTGGAAACCAAAACCAGGCGCAGGTCCTCATCGGTTTTACGTTCTAAAGCGCGGCGCGCAGGGAGTATGATCTATGGTCTATGCCAAGCTCCCTGCGCGATCGCTATGCCGTCAACCTGACCTCGGATCTCGAGGCTGATCCGGAGGCCCAGGGCCGATCCACGGACGACAAGGTCTTCCGCATCGCCCTGATCGGCGACTTCAGCGGCAGAGCGCAACGCGATCCCATTGCGAAGCGGCGGCCGATGATTCTCGACCGCGACAATTTCGACTCCGTTCTGCGCCGTCTGAAGCTGGTCATCGATTCGCCCGTGGGCGACATCGAGATCAACGAGATGGACGATTTCCATCCCGATCGCGTATATACGCACGTAGAGTTCGACTCCATTCGCGACCTGCGAAAGCGTCTGGCCAATCCGAACACGTTCAATGAAGCAGCGCAGCAGCTGCTGGGCCACGCACCGGCACCGCCTCCGCGCCCGCAATCCGGCGCCGACATCCTGGCCGGTATTATCGGCGGCACGCCTACCGGTGCAGCGCCGAAGCGCGCCGAGCCTGTGGATGACCTCCGAGCATTCATCGAGCGAGCCGTGGCGCCCTATCTTGTGCCCGGCGAGCACCCGCGTGCAGCCGAATTGATCGGCCGCGTGGATGAAGCGGCCTCGGCAGTCATGCGAGCGGTGCTGCACGACGCGGCTTTCCGGCGCATCGAGACGGCCTGGCGGTCGGCTTGGCTGCTGGTGCAGCGGCTGGAGACCGGCGCCGACCTGAAGATCTACCTCTACGACATCACGAAACAGGAGCTGGCGGAGGAGAGCCAGGCCGTGCACGACTTACTGGTCCGGCGCTCGGACCCGTTTGCCGTGCTGGTCAGCATGGATGCCTTCGGATCGGACGATGTGAGGCTGCTCCGGGTGATGGGAGCCATCGCGCAGAAAGCCAATGCGCCCTGGCTGGCCGAGGCGGACCCGTCGTTGATCGGCGCTCCGGAATGGTCGGCATTCCGCTCGACCGCAGAGGCCAGATGGATCGGGCTCGCGCTGCCGCGGGTGCTGCTGCGCATGCCGTACGGGAAGAACTTCGATCCCTGCGAGACATTTCCGTTCGAGGAGGTGTCGGGTAAGCCGGATGTGAAGCAGATGCTGTTCGGCAGTCCAGCGGTGTTTTGCGCGCTGCTGATGGGGCAGAGCCATCAGGAGAATCGAGCGGCTCGCGAGATCGGCGATCTGCCGTTTTACACGTACAAGGAAGACGACGAGACGGTGATGTTTTCCCCTGTAGAGGTGGAACTGACCGGGGAGACCGCCGAGGCCCTGCTGGACAGCGGCATTATGCCGATTATGGGGATTCGCAATCGCGACGCCGCTCGTGTGTTGCGGTTTCAGTCCGCGGCCGAGCCGCCTACGTCGTTGCCTGGGCAGTAGATAGGCGCTTTCGCCACGGGTTAAAACGGCGGCTTAACAAATCTTCACCTTCCGGCTGCAAACCGCAGACGATTTCCGCCGTATATACCTGTGTGAGGATCCGGTACACAGCTCTCCTGGCGTTGATGCTAATGGCAGTCCCAGTACGCCATCAGGCCTGCCGCTTCCTCTTTGCGTATTCGAAGGCCCCGGAGATCGGGGTGGTAGGTAAAATCGCGCTCAGCCTCGCCGAAAGCACGGCGGCGACTGAGCGCGATCCGGCTCAGGGAAAGAGTTAACGCTTGCGGCTGCGAGACGCCGGACGAGCGGGCGCCTTACGCTTGGCCGGAGCTGACGCCGGCAGACCGACCACATCGCTTCTTTCCGTCTGGAACGTGACCATGAACGGCTCCTTGGTGTAGCTCTCCGCTACGCCAGTGAATTGGAGCGAGGTGCCCGGCTCCACCTTCGGAACCGCATTCTCGAACTGCAGCGTGGCCTCCGGCGTGGTGTCATCCGACATGGCCAGTTTGATCTCCTTCGTGGTTGCGGAGACGACCTTGCCGCGCAGCGCCTTTTCGGGCAGCTTGGAACCCTTCATGTTGGAGTCGAAGTAGGCCGGACCCTCGGCTCCCGTCAGAGCTTCCTTCAGGCGCGCCCACAACGCGCCCTGCGGATCCGCTTTTTCCTTCTCCGCCTGCTTGCTGAGCTCTTCCTGCTGGATCTCGACGACGCTCTTCACCTTGAAATCAGGCGGTGGCACGGGATTGGTGGCCGCCATCTGTTTCAGTTTGTCGAGATCGGTGGCCGACCCGTGATACCCGGCGTAGGCTTTGGCGAGATACGCATTCACCTGGTTGCGTCCCTCGGGCGCCAGGGCGCCTGGACCGGTATAGGAACCGGCGCGCGCCAGGAAGAACAGCGCCTCAGGAATCTTTTTCTGATCCTTCTGGGCGACCAGCACGTTGCCTAGCCAGTAATCCACTTCACCCGCGTTCGGATTCAGGCGGATCGCCTCCCGGAAGTGCTTCTCGGCGGCGTCGTTGTTCTTCTTCACCATCTGGACCCAGCCCAGGGTCTTATGCGCGGCGGCCTCGGTATCGGAACGCTGCTTGGCCCAATCCGCATCGCTCATGGTGGCCGGCTTCTTCTCCCGCGCGAAGGTGGTGTCCAGATTCTGGATCACTATGTTGGCACCGTTCTCCGCTCGCTCGAGCGCAGCGGGATCGGTGGCGACGTTCATCGACGGGGTCAGGATGGTCAGCCAGTACGCCGCGGTGAGATCCTTCGGGTCGAGCCTGTACAGATCGTTCACCGACGCGAACATGTTCTTCACATCGTTCAACTGCTGGTACGTAGGGATGTAAAACTGCTGCCGTTGTTTTTGAAAATCGGTGGACGGATATTTTTCCTTCCACTGGTTGAGCAGTGCGAGCCGCTTGTTTGCGTCGGGCTCTTTGGAGATGGAATCGAACAGATCGTATTCGGCACGATCCTTCCACTGCGGTTCGCCGGGCTTCGCGGCCGCAGTCTGTCCGGCGGCCTGCCCTGCAGGCGCCTGTGCCGCCTGAGCCCAAGCCGACACCGTGAGAGCGGCAGCCGCCGCGCTCACCCCGATCCATTTAGAAAGCTTCACCAGCACCTTACTCGCCTCCCTCGTGTTGTTGTTGCCCTGCATGCGATCGCTCCCTCTCACCGAAGCGGACAGAGGTGCGAGTACACCCGTATCGATCTGCTTGCAATTGCGGAGTATAGCCGAACTAAAGGAATACACGCAACAACGTATACCGTCCCGTTAGATGCACGCAGGCCATCCCTTGTTCCCAGGAATACACGTGGCGGCCGTTGGCGGTACCAGGGATCCCCTCCCGACGGGTAGTACCGGTGGTCCGTGCTATCCTCCCTAACGAAAATGCGATGGCTTGACCTCGCAGTCATCCTACTCTATCTCGTCGGCATCACCTGGTTCGGTTCACAGTTTCGCAGCGGCCAGCGAAGTCTGCGGGACTACTTTCTGGGCGGACGGAACGCGCCCTGGTGGGCGATTGCGTTTTCGATCGTCTCGGCCGAGACCAGCACCCTCACGGTCATAGGTACTCCGGCGCTGGGATTCGCGGGCCAGTACGGCTTCCTGCAGGTGGTCATCGGTTACCTGCTGGCACGGGTGATCATCTCCACTCTCTTCCTGCCGCATTATTTTCGCGGCGAGATGTTCACCGCCTACGAGTTGATGGAGCGCCGTTTCGGAGGCCGCATCCGCCGCTACACCGCGGGAACGTTTCTCATCCTGCGCGCGCTGGCGGAAGGCGTACGCGTCTTCGCCATCTCTATCGTGATCGCGATCATCCTGGGCACCGGCGAGCTTTCCTCGATCGCGCTGATCGTCGCCCTCACCCTGTTCTACACCTTCGAGGGCGGTATGACCGCCGTGATCTGGACGGACGTGGTGCAGATGTTCCTCTATGTCGGCGGAGCCATGCTGAGTCTGTACATCATCGCGCATCAAACGCCGGGCGGCTGGAGCAATGTGGGCACGATCTTCGCCGGAGCCAGGATCTTCGATTTCCGATTTTCCTTCAGCCCGGAATACTTCAGCCGCACCTACGGTTTCTGGGCCGGCCTGATCGGCGGAGCCTTTCTCACCACCGCCAGTCATGGCACCGAACAGCTGATGGTGCAGCGCCTGCTGGCCGCCCGTAACGAATCGGAGAGCCGGCTGGCACTGTTTTCGAGCTGGGTGGTGATCTTCATCCAGTTCAGCCTGTTTCTGGTCATCGGCGGTCTGCTCGCGATCTTCTATAAGGCCACGGCTCATCCCGTGCCGTCGCCACCCGACAGCATTTATCCGAGCTTCATTTGGGAGCAACTGCCGCCGGGGGTGGCGGGACTGGTGATCGCAGCCATCCTTGCGGCCGCGATGTCGAATCTCAGCGCGGCCCTGAACTCCCTGGCCTCAACCACGATTATCGATTTCTACAAGCCGCTGGTGATTCGCCGTCATCCGGAGCGCGAGCATGACGAAGCCGGGTTCCTGCGGCTGGCGCGCTACTCCACCGTTGCCTGGGGCGTCATTCTGCTCGGAATCGCGTTCGTGTCGCGCAACGTCAAGTCGGTGCTGGAGGCTGGGCTGTCTATTGCTTCCATTCTGTACGGCGCGCTGCTGGGCGTATTCCTGCTGGGCATCCTGACGCGCAGGGTAGGCGAGCGCGCGGCGACCGCGGGCATGCTCGCGAGCGTAGCGACCATGGGCTACATCAAGACGTCGACCACAATAGCTTGGACCTGGTACGTGCTGATCGGAACTGCAGTGACATTTTCCGTCGGATATCTCGCATCGCTAGTAATTCGGGAGGGACCGCGTGAGGCTTGAACAGCCTGAGCTCAAAAGAGTGCTAGGCGCCTGGGCGGCAACCGCCATTGTCATCGGTACCGTGATCGGCAGCGGCATCTTTCTGGTGACGCCGCGAATGCTGAACGCGGTGGGCTCGCCGGAGATGGTCTTTGTGGTTTGGATCGTCGGCGGGCTGCTCTCGCTGTTCGGCGCGCTCACGTACGGAGAACTGGCGGCTATGCTCCCCGAAGCCGGCGGCGAATATGCGTATTTGCGCGAAGCCTATGGTCCATTTCTCGCATTCGTGTACGGATGGACGCAGACCTTGGTGGCAAAAAGCGCTTCCTGCGCCACGCTGGCGACGGGATTTTACCTGTATGCGGCGAACTTCATCCCGCAGCTGGCCACAGTTTTTCTCACCGTTCCGCTTCACATCGGCCCCAAGGGCGACTATCTGACTGTGACTTACGGCCAATTACTGGCGATGGGGCTGATTATCGCGCTCGGCGTCCTGAACTATTTCGGCGTGAAAGTCGGCGGCGATGTGCAAGTTATCTTCACGGTCATAAAAGTCGGCCTGCTGGTGGCGATTATCATCGCGGGTTTGTTCTGGGGCGGAGGCACCGTCACGAACCTGCACGGGAATGTACCTTCGCAAGGCGGCTTTCTGGGATTCTTTGTCGCGTTACTGGCGTCGTTGTGGGCGTACGACGGATGGAATAACGTCAGCATGGTTTCTGGAGAAGTACGCAATCCGCAGCGCAATCTTCCGCTCGCGCTGATCGGCGGTACCTTGGCGGTGGCGGTCATCTATCTTCTTGCCAACGCGGCCTATATGTACGTACTCCCTCCAGCCGCGGTCGCGTCGAGCATGCGCATCGCCGCCGACATGATGCAACACATCTTTGGATCGAACGGTGCAGCCTTCGTCAGCGTAGCGGCGATGGTGTCGATTTTCGCCGCAATCAACGGCAGCATCCTGTCGGGATCGAGAGTGCCTTACGCGCTGGCGCGCGACGGATATTTCTTCCGCGCGATTGGTCGCGTGAATGAGAAACATCACACGCCGGGTCCAGCCATTCTCCTGCTGAGCCTGTGGTCCGCGCTGCTCGTGATGAGCGGCCATTACGAGGAGCTGTACACGCTGGTGATCGTGCCGAGCTATCTGCTGTATGCGATGGCGACGGCTTCCGTTTTGGTACTGCGCAGAAAGCGCCCGGATCTAGTCCGGCCGTACCGCACCTTGGGATACCCCGTAGTACCGCTCGTTTTCGTCGCGGTTGCGCTTGTCCTGGATATTTCCTCGCTTCAATCCTACCCGCGCGAGTCTTTCCTTGGTTTGGGAATCATTTTGGCAGGAATTCCATTTTATCTATATTGGAAACGCCGACGCATTTCATAAGAATATCTGCCTCGAAGGCCTAATTTTTATGGCCTGCCGATAGGCCCGGCCTACGGTTAGTACTCTGCCCTTTTTCATTCACGCATACTTGAAATTCCTGTACTGTTGAGATACAAATGCAATTGCGGGCTCCTGTTGTATGGGCGGCGTAATCACTGGAGAAATGGCAGGACCTCCGCGGTCAAAAATCGGGAGAGCAACAGGAATGGATCTCACTGAGATGCTTGCTGAACTGCGCCAGGAGAGAGCGCAGATCGAGCAGGCGATCGTTATTCTCGAGCGCTTGGCGAGGGGCAGGGGGAAACGGCGGGGCAGGCCTCCACTATGGATGAGCAACCCCGAAGCCCCAGCGAAGCGCCGCGGCCGGCCACCCGGCAGCAAAAACAAACCTAAAGAAGAGAAAGCTTCTACGGCATAACATAGCGGCGAGCGGATGAGCTCGCCGTTTCCGTTCCATAGACCGGTTCCGTTTATCAGTAGAGAAGATATTTGGCCCGCTTGGCCAGGAAGCTATCGAATGCCGCCTTGTCCCGGTCGATGATCTGCTGTACGGTTTCGCCCCGCGCGAGGGCCTGAATGGTTTCCCGGTTTCCCACCAGCTTCTCGTTACCTTCAAATGTGATCTTACCCGGGAATAACTTCACAATCGCCGCCGCTAATTCGAGTCCGAAACGCGTGCTGTCGAAGGCATCGCGATCGGTAATGACGAATCGCACTCCCGGAATAGACTTGCCGGCGAAATTCGAGCTGGTGGGCGTAAATAGTGTCGGGTATACACGCACACCTGTGATCGCACTCTGATTCAGGTATGTGGCGAGTTGCCGCCCATCCATCCAATCGGCGCCGATTTGTTCGAACGGGGCATCGGTGCCGCGACCTACGGAGTAATTCTTCGTGTATTCGAACATGGCAACGCCGGGGTAAAGGAGGGCCGCATTCAGGCTCCGCATATTGGGCGAGGGATTAATCCAGGGCAGACCCGTATCGTCCCACCAAGCGCTGCGCCGCCAGTTCTCCATGGCGACGACGCGGAGATTCGCTTTGGCGGACAGGGAGTCGTTGTACAGGCGCGCGAGCTCGCCCATGGTCATGCCATGCTGCACCGGAGCCGGCATACAGCCGACGAACGATTTGAACTCGTTGGCGATCATGGGTCCGCCGGCATGTTCGCCGGTGATCGGATTGGGACGGTCGAGTACAACGAAGCTCAGATTCCGGCGCGCCGCTTCTTCCATCGCGTAGGCCATCGTGCACGTGTACGTGTAGAAGCGCGCGCCGATGTCCTGGATGTCGAAGACGAGCGTGTCGACGTCTTTGAGCATCTCGTCGTTGGGGCGGCGGTTGGGTCCGGAGTACAGGCTGTATACACGGAGACCGGTCGCGGAGTCGGTGGCGTGCCCGATGTTCTCCACGTCCTCTTTTCCCTCGAGCCCGTGCTCGGGCGAGAAGATAGCACGCACATCGACTCCGGCCGCGCGCATCAGATCGACATTGCGCTTGCCGTCGCGACTGATGCCGGTGTGGTTCGTGATGAGTCCGACGTGCTTGCCCTTGAGCGATGCGAATTGTTCGGCAGCCAGTACGTCGAGGCCCGTCATCGTATTGAGGTTGAGGGGAGGCCTCCGGGCTGCTCCCGGGCGTCGCACAAGCGCCGTGGGCGGTAGCTGCAGATTCAACCCCGCGGCGGCGATGGTGGCCACGCGTCCGCGCAGACTGGTCAGGCTGCCGCGATCGTGCGGGTGAACGCGGTTGGTGAGCAGAATCACGTAGCTTTGCGTGATGGGATCGATCCACAGCGACGTCCCCGTGTAGCCGGTGTGGCCGTAGGAACCGATGGGGAAAAAGTCGCCGCGGTTGCCGGAAAACTGGGTATCGATATCCCAGCCGAGCCCGCGCACCGCCGGCATCTCGACCGGCGATTGCGGAGAAGTCATGGTCTGGACGGCGATCGGGCTCAGCACACGGACCCCATTCAGCTCCCCGAGGTTGAGCAGCATCTGGCAGTAGCGGGCGAGATCGGCGGCGGTGGTGAAGAGCCCGGCATGACCGGCGATGCCGCCCATGAATCGTGCCGTTGGGTCGTGCACGGAGCCGCGCAGCGGCGCCTGGGTTCCGGCGAGCAACTCGGTCGGTGCAATACGTGCGGTCCACGCGGCCGGGGGCTGAAACCTCGATTGAGTCATGCCAAGGGGCACGAAGATCTCCTCGCGCGCGTAGTCGCTCACGAATTTTCCCGTCACGCGGTGCACGATCTCGCCCAGCAGGACATAGTTAATGTCGCTGTAGATGAACCGTGTGCCGGGGACGGCGATGGGCCGGAAGGTCAGCGCCTTTTGAATGCCGGTCTCATAGCCGGACCATTCCGGTTTCAAGTCTACGTCGGGCGCCAGCCCTGAATAATGCGTCATCAACTGGCGCACCGTGATGTCGCTTTTGCCACCCTGAAATTCGGGCAGGTACTTGGTCACGGGATCGGCCAAACGCACGCGGCCCTGCTCGATCAGCTTGACGACGCTCGGCGTGGTGGCGACCACCTTGGTGAGCGAGGCGGCGTCGAAGATGGTGTCCAGCGTCATGGGCTCGCGGCTGGGCAGCAGGGCGCGCGAGCCGTAGGCCTTCTCGAAGACCATGCGGCCGTTGTGGCCAACGACCACGACAGCGCCCGGCATCTCGCCGCCTTTGATCGATGCCTCGATAGCGGCGTCCATGGACGACGCTCCGGCAAAGACCGGCGCTGCATCCTGCGCGACCAGCAGGCCGGCGGAGAAGAACAACAGAAGGAATTTCATTGCAGTTTCGCGGCGATCCGATCCAGCGTCTCCGCGAGCTTCACGTCCATCTGCGTGATGCCACCGGCGTCATGCGTGACCAGCTCGATGCTGACACGGTTGTAGACGTTTGACCACTCGGGGTGGTGATTCATTTTTTCGATCTCCATGGCGGCGGTCGCCATGAATCCGAAGGCGTGAACGAAATCAGGAAACTTCAGTTCCTTGTGGAGCTTGCCGTTGCGCACGTTCCAGCCGGAAAGGCCGGAGAGAGCGGAGGCAAGTTCCTCGTCGGAGAGCTTCGACCGGGCGGGCATGGTTCCATGATGCCACCGCGCTCCGTGTCCTATTCGGCGCGCAAAGCGGCGCCCGGATCAATGCGTGCCGCGCGCCGTGCGGGCGCATAGCAGGCAGTCAGGACCGCCACAAAAAGCAGAATCGCGACACTCAGAAATGTCAACGGATCGTGCGTGCTGACAGCGAAGAGCATGGCGCCGAGGACTCGCGTCAACAGGAGCGCGCCCACGAGACCGATCGCAATGCCAGTCGCTGCCAGCCCGAGTCCTTGCCCCAAGACCAGCCTGAGCAGACTGCCGGGCTGAGCGCCGAGCGCCAGGCGCACTCCGAATTCATGCCTCCGAAGCGTAACGAGATACGCAACCACACCGTAGACGCCAATCATGCCGAGCGCCAGCGCCACCATTGCCAGCAGCGCGAGCACCCAGGTCCGGATTCGAGTCCGAGCGGAACTCGCACCCACCCAATCGTTCATCGCACGAAAACCGTAAGCCGGTACGGCTGAGTCGATCTCCCGGAGTTTCTCCCGGATCAGGGAAGCAGCCGTGTCAGGCGAGCCAACGCGCGTTCTCACGAATACGGCGAAGACCGAAAAACGGCCGCCCTGCGATACAGGCACGTAAATTACGCGTTCCGGAGGATCGGCCATGCTCCTCATGCGGACGTCGCCGACCACGCCGATCACTTCTCCAACGGCATCATTCAGGCGGAGCCGCCGGCCCACCGGATCGACGGAGCCATAGAGATTCAGAGCCGCCTGCTGGCTGAGCAGGAAGACAGGACGTTTGCCGCTATCCTCCGAACCGAAGACTCGGCCGCGCAAAACGGGGATACGGAGCGCCGCAAAGTAGCCTGCGTCCACTGAGCGCCAACCAAAGCTCGCTGGCTGCCCCATGCCGGCATCGAGTGCGCCGACCGCTGCGGCGGTGCCCCCAATGGTCGATCCCGGCCCCAACGGGATGCCGTTCGAAACGCCGGCTGCCTGAACGCCGGGCGCTGACTTGAGCCCCTCGGTCAGCCGCGAGAGTAATCCAGCGATGGTGTCGCCTCCCGCGTATCTGGCTCGGGGCAGGGAGATGCGCGCCGTAAGAACAAAGTCGGGATCGAGGCCCAGCGAAACTGCCTGCAAACGCGCGAAGCTTTGCAGGAGCAGCCCTGCTCCGATCAGCAGCAGAGTGGCCAGCGACAACTGTGCGATCACGAGCACCGCACGCAAACGAGTCCGGGGCTCTGAGTGTGATGTTCGTCCCGCCTGATGGAGCGCATCGGGATTGCGCATCTTGCCAAGCTGGAGAATCGGCGTCAGTCCGAAGAGCAGTCCGGTGGTCACGGAGACTGCCAGCGCAAAACCGAGTACGGTGGGGTCAATGGATATCTCGGCGGCGCGAGGAACAATCTCGGTGAGCGAGGGTCGCGCGACAGCGACGATGGCATATCCGAAGGCAACACCAAGCGCTCCGCCGGTCAGCGACAGCAGCAGGCTTTCGGTCAGCAGCTGTTGCGAGATTCGCGATGCGCCTGCTCCCATAGCCACTCGAATGGCAATCTCTTTGCGCCGGGCTTCGGCGCGCGCGACCAGCAGATTCGCGACGTTGGCGCATGCAATGAGCAACACCATGCTCACTGCTGCCAGCAGCACAAGCAGCGCGGTGCGGATCTCCGGGGGAACCAGCCAGCGCATGAGCGGCAGGAGGAAAACCGTCCACCCTTGATTCGATTCGGGAAACTGGCGCTCGAGGGCGCCGGCGACCGAAGACATTTCGGCCTGCGCTTGCTGAGCCGTAAACCCGGGCCGCAGACGTCCGATTACCGTGTATTGGCGGTTTTCCCGGCTCGCCTCCGGGTCGATCACGAGCGGCACCCAGAGATCGGACGCGGTCGGGATATTCAGACCCTCGGGCGCGATTCCCACCACACTGAACGGCTCGCCATTCAGAAACAAGCGGCGACCCACGACACTGGGATCCTGCCCGAACCGCGTCGCCCACAATCGTTCGCTCAGTACGATCACCCGATGCCGGCCCGCGCGTTCCTCTTCGTCTTGGAACCAGCGTCCCATCCGCATGGTCATTCCCAGCACACGGAAATAGGAGGAGGTGGTGGCCATGCCCTCGAGCCGCTCGGGCTCGCCGTCCTGGGTCAAGCTGGCGGAGTATGGCTGGAAGGCGGCGAGATCGAGGCTGCGCGCCTGCTCCCTCCAGGAGAGATAGTTGCCCACGGAAGCAGACCAAGTCAGCCGGTTGAGCGTTTGATTCGACTCGTAAACGCGTACCAGCCGATCCGGCTCGCGCACATTCGGCGGGCGGAGCATGACCGCGTGGACGATGCTGTACATCGCCGTGTTCGCTCCGATGCCGAGGCAAAGGGCAAGCAGCCCCGCAATCGTGAATCCCGGGCTGCGGGCCAGCATGCGTATGGCGTAGCGGAGATCTTGTATCAAAGTGTCGACCGGATTCAGATGCCGCATGTCACGGCACTCCTCTTTGTGCTGTTCGAGGCCGCCCATCCTGCGCAGGGCAGCATATCGGGCTTCCTCGGGCGACCTGCCGCTCGCGATTTCAATCGCTACCTGTTGTTCCAGATGGAAGCGGAGTTCTTCCTCCAGGTCGCTTTCCACTTGCGACCGGCGAAAGAGCGACCGCAACCGGAGCGGAACGGTATACAGCCATCGCCCGGACACGCCGCCTCACGCCTCCTTCAGCCCGACCACGTGGGAGATCGCCAGTGAGAGCCGGTTCCAGTTGGCGGCCTCCTTTTCGAGCTGTCGCCGTCCGATGCGCGTCAGAGCATAGAATTTGGCGCGCCGGCCAAGCTCGCTCGTCTTCCATTCAGCGGTGATCCAGCCCTCCTGTTCGAGCTTGTGCAGCGCCGGGTAGAGCGATCCGTCGCTGACCTGCAGAACGTCGTCGGAGATCTGCTTCAAGCGCTGGCTGATCGCCCAACCGTGCAGCGGCTCTAGAGCCAGAATCTTGAGGATCAGGAGATCCAGCGTGCCTTGTACGAGATCGGAAGGCTTACTCAATCATACCCTCGGTTACCGAGAGTATACGGTGGATAGCGGTCTGCATGCAAGCCCTGTGGGGGCCGCGCACAGCCTACGGCGCGAAATATCCCGCAATGTCGAGCACGAGGTCGGACGTATCCGTAGTGAACGCCGTGATCGATCCGTTGCTCGTGGGAACAATCGCCGCGTTCGAAGTGATATTCCCGTCGAGCGCATTGAGAGTGGAGACGAGCGGCCGGGCGGTGCTGGCCGGGTAAAGCGTCAGGAAGCTCAAAGTACTGCGCGGCACCACTGTAGCGTTCATGGAAAACGCCTTGGCGCTGGCCGGAATGCTGCAGGTCGAGTTCAGCGCGAAGTCGCGCGCCCCGGTCAGTGCCGGCCCTGTCACGCGAGTATCCACTCGGCACGGAGGCGTGAGGTACAGCGCCAGCGGATCCGGATCGAAGTCCGCCGAGAAGTAGCCGTTGATATCGATCACCAGATCCGTTGTGCCATGCGCGTAAATGGCGATGGCGCCGGCATTGCCTGCCGGAACAATGGCAGCGTTCGCGGTGATATTGCCCTCGAGAGCATTCAGGGTCGAGACGGTCGGCTGGGCGCCGCCCGCCGGCCACACGGTGATGAAGGGAAGAGACCCTTTGGGCACAGCCGTGAAATTCAGTGAATACGCGACCGCGAACGGCGGCACGGGGCAGGGCGTTGCCAGCGCATTCAGAGTCGCCACGGAGCCGGCAGCCAGGATCTGCGTCACACCGCTGCCCGGCACCGGCGTGCGGCTGTCGGCGAGCCGGCATGGTGAGAGCGGATGGAATGCGTAGGCGGAGGTGTTCGACGCCGGTACGAAATAGCCGTTTATGTCGAGCACCACATCAGTCGAGCCTGCGGCGTAGACCGACACCGCGCCGCTCGTGCCGGCGGCCACGATCGCCGCGTTGGCTTTGATCCGGCCGTCGAGCGAATTCAGAGTGGACGCGACCGGTTGCGCCTCACCGGCCGGCCAGATAGTCAGAAACGACAGCGCTCCGCGGGGAACGGCAGTGACATTCAGCGAGTAGGCCCAAGCGGTGGCGGGCACTCCACAAGCGCTGCTCGGGACCGCGAAGTCACGCTTCGCGCCGGAGGCCAGCGCCGGCCCGCCGAGCGGACCATTCGCATCGCGCGTATCGGCGACGCGGCAAGGAACGATCGGAATGAAGCGCAGCCCCAGCGAAGTGTTGCGGCTCTGATTCACCGTGAACGTCTGGCCCGCCACCACCATCGTGCCGGTTCTCGCTCCGCCGTTGTTCGCATCGACGCGGTAAACGACCGTGCCCGAGCTCGTGGACGGGTTGACGTTGACCGATACAACGGTGATCCAGTCAGAGTTGCTTGTAGCGCTCCATGTACACGGGCCGGAAGCCGAGACCGAGATCTGGTAGCTCGCGCCCGAAGCGGGCGCGTCCAACGTGTCGGCGGCCAGCTTGTTCACGCAGCTTGCGCCGGCTTGATGGACTTTGATAGGAATCCACGACAGATTCACCGTGCCATCGCGCGGTGTCGTATCGGTATTTGTGTCGGCGATCACCAGGATGTGATCCGAACCTGTACCACCGGGGTGTCCGGCGACGTGCAGCCAGGATGCCGATTCGACGTGTGCCGACCACGGGCAACCTGCCGGCGTGATGATATCGACGTAGGTGGCGCTCGTCGACGAACCGGCGTCAATGCTCGTACGTGAGGCCGTCACGGTGCAAACGGTATCGTCGAAATCAATTCGGGCGACGAAAGCGTCAGGGACGTAAGTGAACGGCGCCTCGGGCAGCGACGGCGCAAAGTTCACCCGCTGCAATGCATTCGGCGTGGTAGGAAAGTCAAACGATCCGGTGTACCCGGCGATGTAGGCGTGCCGCGCTCCATCCACGGCGACGGCACGGATGGCCTTCCACTCGGGACCGCTTCCGCCGAGCGTAGTTGCATAGGTGAGCGTTCCCGCAGCGTTCAACCGTACGAGATATTGATCGTCGTTGCCGGTTGCCAGGGCCTGCAGCGCTCCAGTGGTAGTCGGAAGTACGTCTGCGGGGACTCCGCTGATATAAGCCCAACCCTGCGAATCGACGGCGATCGACGGCCCGCACAGGTAACAGCCGTTCTCGCCGTGGCGGCCGTTTACCGGAACCGCATAGGCGACGGTTGCGAGATCCGCCGTCAGCTTTGCGGCGAAGTCATTGCGCGGCAGCGTTGCCGTCGTAGTGAACGGGAACTGAGATGAGGAGGTGATCCCCGCGATGTAAATTCCTGTAGCGTCCGCAGCGACAGAAGAGAGTGTGTCATCTTGCGCGCCGCCCAACAGGGTGCTCGCGACCAGCGTAGTGAGGCTGGAATTCAGGACGGCCACGAATCCATCACGCGTGCCTCCGAAGACTCGCTGATGCGCGCCTGAAGTTGTCGGGAAATCAGGCGAGTCCGTAACACCGCCGACGATAACCCGGCCGCTCGCGTCGAAGGCGATGGTAGTTGCCACGTCATGCTTGCTGCCGCCGAGCAATGTGGAAGCGGTTAAGGAGTATCCCGTCGCACTGACCGCCGAGACGTACACGTCGTATTCGTAATGCGTTCCCTGGTACGCGTCGCCGGTCACCGGATAATCGAGGTCCCCGCATGTTCCCGCGATGTACAACTCACCTGCACTGTTGACAACCACACCGACAGGCGAATGGTAGCCCCATGAGATGTAGTTGGAGTAAACCAACGCAGAACCGGAAGGGTTCAACTTGAAGGCGTAACTGCCAAAATCTCCCCAGGGAACCATATTGAAGGTGTTGGGGAAATCCCGTGAGTAAGTGAAGCCGGCTACGTACGCGTTGCCGGCACCGTCAACCGCGAGGTGTGCCGAGGATTCAGCGCCGGCGCCGACGTAAGTTACGTAGCTCAGTGCAGTCCCCGTCGCGTTCAACTTAGCCACGAACGCGCTGCCTCCATTGCGTGGGCCTATCCGCGTTTCCTTCGTCGCCTGGGGAAAAGTAGGAGACGTGGTTGTACCGGATAGATAGACGTTCCCAGTGGAATCGACAACGATGTCATCGACATCCTCGCTATTCATTCCGCCGACGTACGTCGCATAGGCGAGGCTCGGATCGATCACGAGTGGAATGGAGCGGTCGTAAGGCCCGACCGTGAATCCGTAGCGATTTGTTCCTAAGGGCTTGTAACGCGCATCGATTGGCCGCTTCCTACCCGAGATCTCCTGATAGGCAACGGGCTTATGCTGGCGAAGCTCACCCTCGGACGAGGTCAACACCAGGTCGCCATTTTCCGCGACCCGCGTTCGCGTTCCTGTGAATTTCAGGGAGATCCTGCGCGCATCCTTGCCGGGAGCGACGATGAAGTCATACTCCAGCGCTCCCGCTGTTGCGTGGTAGATGACGTCGATACCCGGATAAACAGAGCGGTATCGCACCTTCCCGAAGTGCGGTACGTTGGCATGCCAGTTGGTCCGATCCCTACCCAGGAAGTAGTTGCTGTGCGAGCTGAGCGGCTCGAGCGCTTCCCCGATTGCGCCTGCCCGCGCGCCGTCGAGCCGCATCTCGACCTCGGAGCCGCCGCCTGCGATCCACGCCCGGCTGGAGCTTAGTCCGAATGTAAAACCCTTATCCCGAGACAGGAAGTCGATTCTCGAATCGGCTTGCCCCACGTTCTTCTCGAACGTGAGCGGCAGTTGTGAGATCCGGGCGGAAGGGGTAGTCGCGGCGGCCGCCGCAGTCGCCGCGGTCGCCGCGCACCAAAGTACAAATAGCTTCATTGCGTCTTACGGAGCGAAATACCCTGCTATGTCGAGCACGAGATCGGTGGTCTCGGTCGAATACGCGCTGATCGAGCCGTTCGTGGTCGGCACGAACGCGGCATTCGACGTGATGCTGCCGTCGAGCGCATTCAGCGTCGAGACGTTCGGCCGGGTGGTCCCCGCCGGATACAGCGTCAGGTATCCGAGCCCGCCTCGCGGCACCACGGTCGCGTTCAACGAGAACGCCTTCGCGGTCGAAGGTACGCTGCACGTGCTCCCCGCGATCGCAAAGGTGCGGCTTCCGCTGAGTGCCGGCGACCATTGCGTCAGTCGTGTGTCAACCGAACGGCAAGGCGTCACGGTGTACAGCGCCAGCGCGTCGACGCCTGTAGCGGGCGCGAAGTACCCGTTGATATCCACTACGACGTCCGTCGCCCCTTCGGCATAGAGCGCAATCGAACCGTTCGTGCCTGCGGGAACGATGGCCGCATTGGCTGTGATCTTGCCCTCGAGCGCATTCAAAGTCGAGACCGTCGGACGCGAGTTGCCCCACGGCCAGGTGGTCAGGAACAAAAGCGAGCCTCGCGGTACCGCGGTGAAATTCACGGCGTACGCGGTAGCGTTCGACGGCACATTGCAGCCCGTCGCAAGAACATTCAATGCCACCGCGGAGCCGCCGAGCGGAGCCGTTATGCCGCTCCCGGCGACCGGCGTCCGGCTATCGGCAAGGCGACAAGGAGGCAGGGAATAGTAGGCGTATCCTTCCCCCTGCGTCCCCGGCAGGAAGTAGCCGTTGACGTCGAGCACCACGTCCGTATTGCCCTGCGCATACACGGACACCGAGCCGCCTGTGCCCGCCGGGACGATCGCCGCATTCGCTTTGATACGCCCGTCGAGCGAGTTCAAGGTAGACGAAGTCGGTTGTGCGGTCCCGGTTGGCCATACGGTCAGGTAGGAAAGGCCTCCTCGCGGCACCGCTGTCACGTTCAGCGAATACGCTTGCGCTGTGCCCGGAATGCCGCAACCGCTGTTTTGCACGGCAAAGTCGCGCGACGTGCCGACGGATAGAAATGGCCCGCCGAACGGCCCGTTCGCATTGCGAGTATCGGCGATCCGGCACGGCGCCACCGGCACGAACCGCAATCCGTTCGTGGTTCCACCGCCCCCACCGGATCCGCCGGCCTGCTGGGTGACGGTATACGTTTGACCAGCGATCGTGATCGTACCGGTTCGTGCCACACCGGTGTTCGAGAGCACCAGGTAGCGTGCTGAGGGAAACGTATAGTAAGAAGAGTTCGTAGACGTGATGGTGATCCACGGGACGTTGCTGGTCGCCGTCCAATTGCAGCCGGACGGCGTGTTGACATAGATGTCGTTCAATCCGCCGAAAGCCGGGAAGTCTGCCGCAATCGCTGACAGAGTATAGGTACAGGCGGCGCCCGCCTGCCGGATTGTCAGGCTCTGGCCAGAGATGCTGACTGTGCTTTGGCGTGAGCTTGTGTTGTTGTTCGGCGCATAGGCCACCGTAAGCGTGTCCGATCCAACGCCGCCCGCGATGCCGATACTCAACCATGACGTGTCACCTACGGAAGCGGACCAGGGACACCCGGCAGGAGCCGTAATGTTGAACGTGGTTCCGCCATAGCCCGCTCCGACATTGGCAGTGCCCGGCCCCGCCGACACCGAGCACGAGGTTCCATCCATATCTACGCGCGCGATGAAGAGTTCGTTGCTGCCATAGCTGTAAGACGTCGTAGGCGTTGCATTGCGCCGCTGCAATGCACCCGGCGTAGTGGGGAAGCTCGTTGATCCAGTCGTGCCCGCGATGTAAGCGCGGTTCGAAGCATCTACGATGATGCGCTGCGGATAGTCGTCAAAATTTCCGCCTAGCGTAGTGGCATAGTTGGCGGTGCCGGCAGAATTCACACGCACCAGGTAGATATCCATACCGCCCGATGTCAGCGGTTGTAAAGCGCCATTCGTACTGGTAAAGCTTGACGCCGCTCTGCCTGTCGCGTATGCCGATCCCGCCGAGTCAACGGCCACAAAAGGCCCGCACAAATCCGAGCAGGAATTGTATGAGTTGCTATTCACCACAGTCGCGTAGTTCAGCGCCGCTAGAGTGGTGGGCAGCTTGGCGACATAGTCGGTGTAGTAGGAGCCCGAAGGACTTGCAAACGGAAAGTCAGACGATTGCGTGCTACCAGCGATGTACACGGAGGAACTATCCACAGCAACGGACAGTCCGGAATCGGAGCTGCTTCCACCCAAAAACGTAGACGCCACCAATGATTGCAGGTTGGTGGCGAAGATCGTCACGAACGCATCCGTATAGTAGGGTGTGAACGAGCGTCTATATGCGCCGGGGGTAGTAGGGAAATCATTCGAGGACGTCGTTCCTACAACTACCGGATGACCGGCAGAATCGAGTGCAAGCGCGTTCAGAGAATCACCGTTACTGCCGGCGAGAAAAGTCGAAGCGATCAGACTCGAGCCAGTGCTATTCAGCAACGACACAAACCCATGGTTGAAATAGGAATTGCTCACGCTCGTCTTGTAAGCGCCAGCGGTGGTCGGAAATGTTGAGTACGCGGTGGTGCCCGCCAGGTATACCTCCGATCCGGCGGTGATCGCAATCCCACGAACGCTCGCGCTCGCAAAGTGCGTTGAAAATGTCAACGCCGATCCGGTTGAATTCAGTTTGAACAGAAAAGCGTCGCTCGGCCCTACGTACGTCGTTCTGTACGCTCCGGCAGTCACGGGGAAGTTATTCGAGTTCGTGTTGCCTGCTACGTAGGCGTTACCCGCGCTATCGACGGCGATCGCCGACGCCGAATCGGAATCCGTGCTGCCGACATAAGTCGAATAGACCAATCCGGTTCCGCTGGCATTCAGTTTTGCGACGTAAACGTCGTTGCTACCGCCCGCATACGTCCGTTGATAAGGAGTGCCCGCGGACGGAAAATCAGTGGATGGAGTCGATCCTGCCACGTACACATTCCCCGCAGCATCGACCGCCATCCCCGCAATCGTGTCGCTTCCAGATCCACCCAAGTAAGTCGAGTAACCCAGGCTCGGATCGATGACCAACGGCTGCTCATGGTCGTAGCGGCCCAATGCAAAACCGTACTGGTTACGGCCCGTGCGCTGATACCGGGCGCTCACCGCGCGCCGGATCCCGGCGATCTCCTGATAGGCTACCGGCTTATGCTGACGCAGTTCGCCATCGGCTAACTGCAACACCAGGTCGCCGTTCTCATCAATGCGGCTCGCTGCGCCTCGGAAATCGATCGCCACACGGCGCGCGTCCGCGTGCGGAGCCACCACGAAATCGTATTCGAGCGCGTGATTGGTGCCGTGGTACACGACATCAATACCCGGATATACAGACCCGTAGCGAACCTTACCGAAATTTGTAACATTGGTTCGCCAGCGAGATGAATCCTTGCCAAGAAAGTAGTTACTGCGCGAGGCGGCGACATTCATGCCCTCGCCGCCAGCCTCGGCGCGCCCGCCCCGCAGGTGCATCTCGACCGCAGACGCCTTGCGTCCCAAAAGCATCACCGCGCGAGTGGCAGTAATTCCGAAGGAAAAGCCCTTTCCGCGCGAGACGAAGTCCACGGCTCCGCCTGCCTGCCCGGTGTTTTTCTCGAACGTGATTGGAAATCGCGCAAACTGTGCTGAGGAGTTACGCTGCGAAGCGGCGTGCATGGCAGCGGCGGGTGCCTCGAGTGCGGCGGATACAGCGATCACGCCGGCCCACACGAGGGCCAAACCACCGAATTTCATTTTGTAGTCAGTATATCAATGCGAGCGTTACCTCGATAGCGGGTATGTCACTCAGAGATAGTACTCGTAGCGTAGTACTAAGTCACATCTAAGACGTGCTTCGCGCCGGCCAGGTGATCGAGATCCAATGTTGGAAAATCCTCCAGGCGGTGATGTGCGGTAATCATCGAATTGATTACTTCGCCAAAACGGCTCCGGAAGATCGCAAGATCGTCAACTGCCGCTTCGAAGGCGTTGCGTCCCGCATTCACGGTCCCTAGCACGATCTGATTCTCGAGCACCATGCGCTTCATGATCGTGCCCGAATCAATCTGCACCGGATACTTGCGGCCGGGCACGCCGGTAAATACGAATAAGCCGTTCGCGCCTAGCTCGCCGAGGACTTGAAAGGACAGGGCCGATGCGCCCGTGGCCTCGTACACGACATCGATGGTCCCGATGTGCTCTCGAAGACCCTCCGCCGGAACGTCTTCGGAAGACACATAGCGCGCGCCCAGCTTTTCGACCATCTGCGCCTTGTCGCTGCCCGCCGGCTCGCGCGAGTAGACCGTCGTCTCGCATCCGGCCGCGGTCAGTTTCATTGCACCGAGCAGACCGACCGGACCCGCACCGAGCACCAGACCCTTGCGTTCGCTGAGCGGTGGAGCAGTGCCGCGTGCGGCCGCGAACCACGGCAAACGCTTCTGGATCTCGAGCACCTGGATGAAGGCTTTCTCGGCGATCGTGAGCGGCTCGGTCAGCACTGCGATGTCCCGAAGCTCCGGCGGTACGACCACCATGTACTGTTCCTCGTCGACGATGAACTGGGTCATGAAGCCGTGCAGCGCCTTGATACCGCGCTCCGAGAAATCGCCGGTATAGCAGAAATCCTGACGCCCCGCGCGGCAAGACTGGCATTCGGGATGCGCGCACGGCCGTCTGACCATCATCACCACCAGGTCGCCGGGCTTCAGGGAGGTTACCTCGCGGCCGACCTCGACCACCTCGCCGAGGCTCTCGTGTCCGAGCACCAGGTATTTCGAACCGGCGGGCGGATCGCCGTACTCGAAACGGCAGATTTCTTTGTCCGTACCGCAGATCCCGACGTTCAGGATGCGGACCTTAGCCGCGTGCGGGCTCTCGATCGCGGGCTCGGGATGATCGACAATGCGAACCGTACGTTCGCCGGGAAAGACACCGACGGCCTTCATGGACTCAGTACAGCATGACGTCGACCGGCGCTCCGACACCGCAGCCAAGCAGTCCGGCCGCGGAGGCCCGGTTACACGCGATCTCGATGAACCCCGAGCTTCCCACGATGCTGAACGGCGCCTGGTCCTCGGACTCGGCATAGGTCAGTGCGAGCCTGGTGATCTTGCGCAGTCCGACGGAAATTTCGAACGGCCGTGTGCGCAGGTCGGGGAAGTCCTCGATGTGGAAATTCGTGATCAGGTTGCCGAAGCGGTCGATCTTCAGGATCGCTCCGGTCCAGGCGCGCTTGCCGGTGCGATCAGGCTTATCGAGAGTGATTTTCAGATAGTCGTCGATTGCCTTGCCGAATGAAGCCGGGGTAGCCCCCATGGCCAGATGCGCCGCCGTGGGCGCGAATATGTCACGGCCGTGGAAGGTCCGGCTGACCGGTTTCAGGAAGTATTTTTCGGCGGTGATCTCCCGCACCTTGGCCTTCTCCCGGCCGTACACCATGGCGAGCACACCGTTGTCGGGAGCGATGAAGAACTGGCCCGCGGCCTCCACCAGGATGGGACGCCGTGCCGTGCCTACTCCGGGATCGACCACCACCACATGGATCGTGCGCTTGGGGAAATAACGGTACGCCTGGGCGATGACGAACGCGCCTTCGGAGATTTCGTAAGCCCGGACGTCATGCGTGATGTCGACGATCGCGGCGGCCGGCGCAATGCCCAGGATGACGCCTTTGAGAACGCCTGTGAAATGATCGGCCGTGCCGAAATCGGTGGTTAACGTAATAATGCGTCGCGGCATCCGTTGCTAGACTGGAAGTAGTTTCACGTGCAGCGTTTCTACTTTGATCACAACGCCACCACTCCGGTGGATAAAGCATTACTGGACGTTCTTGTTCCAGTAATGGTTGAGGATTTCGGAAACGCTTCCAGCATCCATTATGAGGGACAGCGGGGCCGGCGGAGGCTTGATGAGGCACGCCGGCAGACGGCGGCTTTCCTGCACGCCGATCCCAAGGAGATCGTTTTCACCAGCGGCGGCACCGAGGCCGACAACCTCGCGATCTTCGGCATCGTCCGCGCCTCGAAGCGTGAGACGCGGCACGTCATCACCACCGCGATCGAGCATCCAGCCGTGTTGAACGCCTGTGCCCAGCTCGAGCGTGAGGGCGTCGAAGTGACCTATATCAGACCGGACAGCCGCGGGGTCGTCGATCCCGGCGATGTGCGCGCCGCCATTCGTCCGGACACCGTCCTCATCAGCGTGATGCACGTAAATAATGAGGTCGGGACTATCCAGCCACTGGACGACATCTCAGTCATCGGCCGCCGGGCGGGCATTCCCGTCCACTCTGATGGAGTGCAAGCCGCAGGACGGATCGACTGCCGTAGTGCGGACCTCTATTCGATCAGCGCACACAAGATGTACGGCCCTAAAGGATCCGGTGCACTTTTTGTCCGTAAAGGCCTCGATTTACAGCCATTGCTCCACGGCGGCGCACACGAGCAGCGGCGCCGCGCGGGCACCGAAAATGTCCCTGGAGCCGTCGCTCTCGGCTGGTGCTGCAGCCACCCGGCATCCGACCAGACCGCCCTCCGCGACCGTCTCGAAGCAGCCGTTCTCGACCGCGTCCCAGGGGTGAGGATTAACGGCGGAGGCGCTCCCCGAGTCGGGAACACAACCAATTTCAGCTTTGAAGCGATACGTGCAGAGGCGATGGTTATCGCATTGGATTTGAAAGGATTTTCCGTCTCGACCGGATCCGCATGTTCGAGCGGTGCCGTAGAAGCTTCGCACGTTCTCACCGCCATGGGCCTGAGCGCCGAAGACGCGCGGTCAAGCATCCGCGTCTCGCTCGGCAAGTCGAACACCGAAGAGCAGGTGGATGCGCTCGCGGTCGCCATCGGAGAAGCGGCCGAGCACCTGCGACGGCTGAGCCCGGTTTCTCTTGCCCATGCCTGAGCAGTCCTTGATAGCAGTCGCGATGAGCGGCGGAGTGGACAGCTCCGTCGTTGCCGGGTTGATGGCTGGTTCGGGACGGCCCGTGATCGGCGTTACGATGCAGCTCTGGAATCAGCGGCGGCTCCCGGAAATACAAAACGAAGCCACCAGCGGCCGATGTTGCTCGCTCGACGACGTGTACGATGCCCGCGCCGTAGCCCAGCACTTCGCCATTCCCTACTATGTCGTGAACTTCGAGCAGAAGTTTGAACGAGAGGTGGTAAAGCCTTTCATCGACGACTACTTAGCGGGACGCACGCCGATCCCATGCACGCTCTGCAACAATCACGTGAAGTTCGACGACTTTCTTGCTATGGCGGAAGGAGTTGGCGCGTCGGAGATGGCGACCGGGCACTATGCTCGCATCCAGTTCGCGGGCGGCCGCTGGCAGCTTCTGAGGGCGGTGGATCAGCGTAAGGACCAGACGTATTTCCTCTTCGGCCTGACCCAGGAGCAACTGTCGCGGACGATGTTCCCGCTGGGCGACAAAACGAAGCCAGAGGTCCGCGAACTGGCTCGCGACATGGGCATCCCGGTGGCCGAGAAGAGCGACAGCCAGGAGATCTGTTTCGTACCCAACGGCGACTACGCTGGGTTCATCGACGCGTATTTTCGCGAGCAGGGCATCGATCCGGCCGAGGCTCGCGGCCACGTCGTCGACCTGAACGGTTCGGTTCTGGGCGAACACACCGGGGTTCACCATTTCACAGTCGGCCAGCGCAAAGGCTTGGGCATCGCCAAGGGCGAGCCGCTGTATGTGATCGCGACGGAGCCTGCCACGCAGCGCGTGATCGTAGGCCGCAATGACGATCTGCTGCGCGACACGATGCAGGTCGGCCGCATCAACTGGGTGTCGATCGCCGAACCCTCAGAGCCCGTACGGGCAGAGGTGAAAATCCGCAATAAGCACGCCGCCGCGCCCGCGACGGTCACGCCCGACGGTGAGGTCCGCTTCGATGAGCCACAGCGCGCGGTCACGCCCGGTCAGGGTGCGGTGTTCTATGCGGGCGACCTTGTGCTAGGCGGTGGCTGGATCGAGTGAGGCGGCGGCTCGAGCACTGGGCGGCGCTGGCCGTCGTAAGCTCGCTGCGCTGGACTCCATTGCCGGTCGCGAACGCACTCGGCCGGTTCTATGCGCGCATTCTGGATCGCGCGTTGCCGAGGCTCCGCCGCACTGCGGTCACAAACCTACGCCGGGGCTTGCCGGATGCCGATGCCTCGCGCGTCGCCGATGGCGTGTTCCGGTCCATAGGCCGGCTGCTGGTCGCCGTTGCGCGGCTGCCGGACATTACCTATCAGAACGTCGACCGCTGGATACGGTATGAAGGTCTCGACAACTTCACCAAGGCACGCGACAAAGGCAAGGGCGTGCTGGTGGCGACCGCGCACCTCGGGAACTGGGAACTCAGCGCATATACACACGCGATCATGACCGGGCCGATGTGCGTGGTCGCCCGGCCATTGGACAATCCGTACATCGACGCGATGGTCGAACGCCGCCGGGCGCTCTCCGGGAACGATGTGATTCTGAAGCGCGACGCCGCGCGACCGATCCTCCGCGCGCTGGCGAACGGCCAAGCGGTTGGAGTTCTCATCGATCAAAACAGCTCGCCCGCGGAGGGAGTATTCGTACCGTTCTTTGGGACCCCGGCCTGCGCCAACTCAGCGTTCGTGAAGCTGGCGCATCGCAGCGGCGCGGCGGTGGTGCCGGGATTTGCGCTGTGGTCGGAAGCGGAGCAGCGGTATGTGCTGCACTTCTACCCGGAGATCCCGATGACCGGCGACGTCGCGGCAGACACGGCATCGCTTCACCGTTTTCTCGAGTCGGTCATTCGGGAATACCCGGACCAGTGGCTGTGGATTCACCGGCGCTGGAAAACTCGGCCGGCCGGAGAGGCGCTGCTTTACTGACTACAACCGGAACTGAACCCCGATGATTGGTCCGGAGAGGCGCAGTCTTATGCCGGACGCTTCGCTTTGGTCATGAAGGTTGGAGTCGAGGACCTGGTAGCCCACCCGGACGCTGACTGGTCCCGTACCCACGCCGCCGGTGACCGTGCCTTGAATATGCCGGCCATAACTCCCGAAGGTCATGCCCTTGATCTCGCCCTGGATGTCGACCCAGCGGCGATGCGGGAGCAGGAACGTACGGCCTTCCATACCGATCAGCGGCAGTCCGATGGTCTGCTGTTTCGAGCCTGTGATGCCGCGGTTCGTGGCCGTGATCATGCCGAAAGCATCGATATACGCGCCGCTCATCTGGAAACCGAGGTGCCCGCCGGCGCGAGATAGGAAATCGAATTGATACCCGCCGGAGATGTAGGTCATCTCGGCCCGCGATGAGATCGGCTCGTTCACGACGTAGGTTCGCCCTGCGTAAACGATGGACCGCGACAGCGTATTCTGGCCCTCGAAGCGATACGGACTCCCCTCGAGGAACAACCGCTGCCGCCGGCCTACCTTTGCGGTTAGGCGACCGAAGAACGTCCAGCTTTCCTGAAGTGCCAGGTCGGAATGAAGGTCGACGGGAGTTCCGCTCGCCTGGAGGTTACCCCTGATGTTCGTGCGCCACTCCGTGATTGTGACCTCGAGCCGTGCATCCTCTGGTTCCGCCGCGGCAGTGACACAGGGGACAAGCAGAAGCATCCAGAGGTATCGCATGACGGTACGACGCTAAAATCAAGGCTAATGCCCGAGGAAAATAACCCGTCTGCTGCGGAGACCAGCTTCGAGGCGGGCTTGGCGGAGCTCGAGACGGTGGTGAAGCAACTGGAGAGCGGCGAATTGCCGCTCGAGCGCGCGCTTGAGTTGTTCGAGCGCGGCATGCAACTGAGCGAGCGCTGCCGTAAACAGTTGGAAGCCGCGGAGACGCGCGTCGAGATCCTGACCCGCCGCGGTGATCGAGTGCAGGCGGAGCCGTTCAAGCCCGGGAAATGATCACGGTCTCGGAATACCTGAAAGAACAGGCAGCGATCGTCGATGCGGCGCTGGACCGCTGGGTGCCGGCGGAGAGCGTAGAGCCGCAAAACATCCACCGCGCGATGCGCTACAGCCTGTTCGCCGGCGGCAAGCGGGTGCGTCCCATCCTCTGCATGGCGGCTGCGCGAGCGGTTCGGGAAGATGCCGCCGGAGTAGCGGATGCCGCTTGCGTACTCGAGCTGATTCACACCTACTCGTTGATCCACGACGATCTACCGGCACTCGACAACGACGATCTGCGCCGCGGGCGGCCGACCTGCCATAAAGTATTCGGCGACGCGATGGCCATCCTCGCCGGTGACGCTTTGCTGACGCTCGCCTTTGAGGTGCTCGCAAAGCTACCCGGAGTACCGGCCGAGCGGAAGGCCGCACTGGTTGCGCAACTCGCCACTGCATCGGGGACGGTGGGCGGCATGATCGGCGGACAGGTGAATGACATCGAGGGCGAAGGCCGGGTAGCTACAGCGGAACTGCTCGAATCGATTCACCGCGCCAAGACCGGCGCGCTATTGTGTTGTGCGCTGCGTATGGGCGCGATTTACGCGGGAGCGGACCAACCGCAGCTGGATGCTTTGTCCGATTACGGCGAGCACGTCGGGCTCGCGTTTCAGATCGTAGACGACCTTCTCGATGTGGAGCAGTCCTCCGAGTCGCTCGGCAAGACCGCGGGCAAAGACGTGGCGCAAAAAAAGATCACCTTTCCTGCCGTTTACGGCATCGAGCGGTCGCACCAGATGGCGGAGAGCGAGCGCCAGGCTGCGCACCGCGCGATCGAGAGCTTCGGCGAGCGCGCCCTTCGCTTGCGCGAGATCGCGGATCTCATCGTCACGCGCACGGCATGAAGCTGCCTAAGCAGCGCCTCGATCAGCTGCTCGTAGATCGCGGGCTCGCCGAATCGCGGCAGAAGGCCCAGGCACTGATTCTTGCCGGGTCGGTTCTCATCAACGGGCAGAAGGCTGAGAAGGCCGGACAGACCGTCGCTCCGGATGTGCAGTTGGCGCTGACCGAAAGACTGCGCTACGTGAGTCGCGGCGGCCTGAAGCTGGAAGCGGCGCTCAAGCACTTCGGTATGTCGGTGGCAGGGAAAACCTGTATCGACATAGGCTCATCCACCGGAGGTTTCACGGACTGTCTGCTGCAACAGGGCGCTGCCCGCGTTTATGCGTTCGATGTCGGAACAGCGCAGCTCGACTGGAAACTGCGCAATGACTCTCGCGTGGTGGTGCACGAGAACGTGAATGCACGTTATCTCAAACCGGAGGACGTAAGCGAGCTGTGCGACGTAGGCGTGATGGATGTGAGTTTCATATCGGTGACCATGATCCTGCCCGCGATGCCGCCGCTGCTCAAACCGGAAGGCGAACTCGTTATACTCGTGAAACCGCAGTTTGAGGTGGGACGGGCGGAGGTCGGGAAAGGTGGCATCGTGCGCGATCCTGCACTGCACGAAGCGGCATGTCAGAAGGTGGCCGCGGCGATGGCCGCGCTGGGCTACCGGTCCGAAGTAATCGAAAGCCCGATTCTCGGTGCGGAAGGGAACCGGGAATTTCTGCTGCATGCCACCCATTGAGACAGTCAGCGTGATGTCCAAGCCGGGCATCGCGCGCGGCTATGAGCTGATACCCGAACTACTCAACTGGCTGGCTAAGCGCGGCGTGCATACGCAGTACGACGAGCAAACAGCGGAGTACGCCAGGCACAACGAAGGACTCCCACGCGAGCGTGCGGCGGAGGGCGCTCAGTTGGTGATTGTACTGGGCGGTGACGGCACCCTGCTGTCGGCCGCGCGAGCCGTAGGCGGCCGCGAGATCATGATTCTCCCGGTCAACCTGGGCGGGCTCGGATTCTTAACCGCGATCACCGTGGACGAGCTGTATGAAGAGTTGGATCGCGTGTTCGGGGGCGATCACAGGGTCGGGCACCGGCGCATGCTGCATTGCGAGTTGCACCGCGAAGGCGTGGCGACCAGGGAGTACGAAGCGCTGAACGACGTGGTGATCACGAAGGCGGCGCTGGCGAGAATGATCGACGTGGAGGCGCACGTGGACCATCACTTCGTCTGCACATACAAAGCGGACGGGCTGATCGTATCGACGCCGACGGGCTCGACCGCATATTCCCTATCGGCCGGCGGGCCGATTATCTTTCCCACTGTCGAGGCGACTTGCATCACTCCGATTTGTCCGCACATGCTGACCAACCGGCCGGTTCTGGTGCCGAACGATAGCGTGATCCGCATTCGCAATCTGGCGGAAGACGGCAACGCGTATCTCACAATCGACGGACAGATCGGCGGCCCTCTCAATCACTCGGATGAGATCATCTGCCGGCGCTCGGAAAAGACGGTGCATTTGATTCGCCCGCCGAAGATGCGATTCTTCGACGTGCTTCGCGAGAAGCTCAGCTGGGGCGAGCGTTGAGGCGGATTTCTCTTACCGGATGGATCTTTATCGCGCTGGCAGCGGGCGTTGTACTCGGTCTGGCTGCGCCGCAGGTGGCGATGCAGCTCGGCCCTATCGCGAATATCTTTTTGCGGCTGGTGAAGTCGATTGTGGCGCCGCTGATCTTTGCGACTCTGGTGGGCGGCATCGCGGGCTCCGGTTCCGTGAAGGCCATGGGGCGCATTGGCGTGAAGGCGATCGTGTACTTCGAGATCGTGACGACGCTGGCGCTTTTTGTGGGACTGGCGGCGGTCAATCTCACGCGTCCGGGAGAGGGTCTGGGGATCGCGCCTGTGGCCGGGACCGCCGCGCCGGTGACGAAACCGCCGGCGGCAGGTGACGTTCTGGAGCACACCTTTCCGTCCAGCATTATCGATGCGATGGCGCGTGGAGATGTCCTGCAGATCGTCGTGTTCAGTTTCCTGTTCGGGGCGGCGTGCGCTACGGTTGGGACGGCTGCGCGGCCGGTAGTCGCATTCTGCGATTCGCTCGCGGAGGTGATGTTTCGCTACACGAGCTACGTGATGTACCTCGCGCCGTTCGGCGTGGGCGCGGCGATTGCGGTAACGGTCGGATCGAGGGGGATCGACGTACTGTTCTATCTCGGCAAACTGATCGCGACGATGTACGGCGCGCTGATTGTTTTCGTAGTTGTTGTATTCGGAGCGGTGATTCTGATCGCGCGCATTCCGGTGCGGCGCTTCATCGCAGCCGTTGAGGAGCCCTGGCTGCTCGCGTTCTCCACGGCATCGAGCGAAGCTGCGCTACCGACGGCACTTGCCAACATGGAGCGCTTCGGCGTGCCGAAACATATCGTCGGATTCGTCTTGCCCACCGGGTACAGCTTCAATCTCGACGGCAGCACGCTGTACTTGTCGGCCGCCGCGATCTTCGTAGCGCAAGCCGCAGGGGTGCATCTGTCATTCACCCAGCAGCTCATGATGATGCTGACGTTGATGCTCACGAGCAAGGGTGTGGCCGGCGTCCCACGCGCAGCGCTGGTGATCCTGGCCGGCACGGCGGTGACATTTGGTTTGCCCGCGGAAGGGGTAGCGATCATGCTGGGCGTCGACGCCATTCTCGACATGGCGCGCACGTCGGTGAATGTGGTGGGAAACTGCCTCGCGTCAGCAGTAGTCGCGCGCTGGGAAGGGTACTCGTTCGATCGCTCGCCTGAGCTGGCTGAACTCCGTAACCTCCGCGAGAGCAATACGGCGACCCCAGGCAGGATTTATCGCCCAGAAGGATGATCACATCTTCAAAACGGTATTAATCACGGAGAGCGTCGACGGGATTGAGCCGCGCGGCGCGAATCGCGGGCGCCAGGCTGGCGACCAGGGCCACTGTGGAGAGGACAATCACGGCGCCCGTGAAAGTCAAAGGATCGGCCGTGGTCACCCCAAACAACATGCTTTGCATGGCTCTCGCCAGCAGCAAAGCCGCCGCAACTCCGATGAAGAGGCCTGCAGCCATCAAACGAAGCACGTCCCTTAACACGTAGGTAACCACATGCACGGCGGAAGCGCCGACCGCGACGCGCAACCCGATCTCCCGGGTCCGTTGTGACACCAAATAGTGAAGCAGGGCGTAGGTGCCGCTGCTCGCGAGCAGCAAGGCCGCGGCGGCAAAGAACACCAGCAGCGTTGTCTGAAGACGTCGCGGTTGAGACGCCGCCTCCAAGCGATTTTCCAGTGTTGACACGCGGTATACCGGCGTCGTCGGTTGCTGGGCGGTCACCAGTCTACGAACTTCCCGCATGATGGAACGGGGATCGTTGGCGGATCGGATCACGACATCGGCGCCGCGGCTTGGATTCTGGCGAAACGGGCTGAAGACTACCGGAAACGGTTCGCGCTCTATACCATCACGCCGAATGTCTTCGACTACCCCGACAATCGTCACCCACGGATCGGGGCCCTGGTTGCGGTCATCAAGAAATCGGATCCTCGCGCCAACGGCGTTCTGCCCGGCAGGCAGGAGACTGCGGACAAATCGTTCATTCACTATGGCGACACGGGGCGCGTCGGCATTGTCGCGAGCGTCGAAGTCGCGTCCTGCCCGCAGTCTGCTTCCGATCGTCGGTAGCAGTCCCTCGCTCATTGCTTCATCACCGATGGCCATTGCAGCCGGGGCCTGGCCCGCGACTTGAATCGTCGCTTCAGCATTTCTCGCGGAGAACAGGTTACTGATCGCCCCGCTGCCAGTGACGCCGGGCAATGCCCGCAGACTCTCGCGCAGTTGCCCGTGAAATGTTGCCCTCTGCGCTTTGGAAAACGCGTCCGGCAGGACAACACGAAAGATCAAGGCATGGTCTGGGCGGAAGCCGAGCGGCACGCGCTCCGTTTGTATCAAGCTGCGGATCATGAGACCGGCCGCCGCCAGCAAGGTGAGAGTCAACGCGAACTCGCCGACAATCAGGAACCGCTGCGCAAAACGGCTGCCGGCGCCCCCGGTCTGGCTGCGTCCGCCCTCGCGTAGCGCGGAGTTCAGATCCACTCTCGAGGCGCTGAAAGCCGGGTAGGAACCGAAGCCGATGCCGCACAAAACGGACAGCCCCACGCCGAAAATCAATACGGATGTATCCACCGCGAGGTTCTCCATGCGTGCGGCGGCGATTACCGCCGTTCCGTTCAGTGCCCGCAGCGTCAAATAAGCCAGCAGCAAGCCCACTGATCCGCCGATACATGCCAATACGACGCTTTCGGTAACCAACTGACGGATGAGCGCGCCGCGTCCGGCGCCCAGTGCGGTTCGGATCGCAAGTTCCTGCTGCCGCGCAGTCGCCCGCGCGATCATGAGGTTCGCTACATTGGCGCACCCAATCAGAAGCAGAAACAAGACGGCGGCAAAAAGCACCCACAGGGCTCTTCGCACATCGCGACCCGTCACTTGTTGGTGCAGGGGAACTACGTTAGCCCGAAAGCCGGGATGGTCGGGATTCCTGTCTAATTCCGGATGCTCGCGCGCCAATCGCTCAGCCACGAGACTAAGCTCATTCTGCGCCGTCGCTACCGTTACGGCGGGGCGCAGCCGGCCGAATACCACGCCTCTCGGCTGGCGTGTGCCGAGTGGCAGCCAGAATTGAATATCCGCCGAGGGGAGCTGAAAAGACGGAGGCATTACGCCGATGACCACGGCGGACCGATAGTCAACCGCAATGTTCTTCCCCAGGACATCCGCAGCGCCGCCGAAGAGCCTTCGCCACGCGGCATAACTCAGCACGACAACACCCTCCCCGGCTCTCTGCTCCTCGTCGGAGAAGGTTCTGCCGTGCAGCGGCGATACTCCCGTGAGTTTGAAAAACGTGTTTGAGGTAAATACTGCGTCAACCCTCTCTGGGCCGCCGGCCGCGCCTGCGGTAACGGGAGTGTTCGCTGAACAAAAGGCCAGATCCTCGAAAGCAGATGTTTGCTGTGCCCATTCGCGGTACACAGCATGCGCCGTGAGGATTTCGTGGTTTTGGTGCTTGCTGTCGTCCGTCCAGATGACCGCGAGGCGATCGGGTTTCGCGTATGGAAGCGGACGAAGGATCGCCGCGTTGATCACGCTGAAGAGCGCCACGCTCGAGCCAATTCCTAAAGCGCTCGTAAGCGCCGCCGCCGCCGTGAAACCGGGACTCTTCCGCAGTGACCGGAATGCATAGCGAACGTCCGGCAAAAACGAACTGAGGACGCCCTGTGGGATCATGCGTCGAGGTCCCTCCCGCTGCTGTTCCGGCCGCTCCAGGCCGCTGAATTCTCCCGAGCTCTCGCGAAACGCGTGCGCCAGATGAGACCAATCCACCGCTTCGGTGACCTGGTGCCACGCTTCGTCCGGCGAGCTTCCTCGCCGTATCGCGGCTTCGTAGCGTTCTTCGAGGTCGAGAGCCAACTCTTCGATTGCATCGGCCTGTTGAGGACCGGGGATATCTGCAAGCGGCAATCTTGCCCGCACATGAGCGCGAAAATCAGGCATCCTGCAAGCCCGCGGAGACGCGAATTGCTTTTATGAATGCCGCCCAGCTCGATCGTTGCTCCCCGAGTTTCTTGCGCCCAGCAGCCGTCAGGCGGTAGTACCGGCGGCGACGCTGTCCGGAGACCTCCACCCATCTGCCGGAGATCCACCCATTGCGCTCTAAGCGGTAGAGGATTGGGTAGAGCGATGCCGGTTGAAACGTCACCGCTCCGCCCGACCGACGTTCGATTTCGCAAGCGATCTCGTAGCCATGGCGTGCTCGACCTTCGAGCTGCGCGAGTATGAGAAGCTCGGCGCTGCCGTTCTTGCGTGCACGATCACCGGATACCGCTATGGGTTCCATATATCGTGATCATACATATGGAACTACAGGAGTGTCAAAACCTTTGGAAGACGATGCCACCAGGCTGTGGACCTTCTCGGCTGATGAATTTGCAGCTGATGATCACCCTCACGCTGATGGCTGGCAAGCAAGGGCGCTTCCGCGCTCGATCGGACGGTCAAACGATTTGGTGATTCCAAAAAAAATGGCAGGCCGGAATCAGCGGCCTGCCGGGTCTCCGTCGGAGGAGCGGAGAACTTGTTGAACTGTTTTTACGCGTTGACGAGCTGGCGCTTATAAAACTTCGCCATCTCAGCCAGCGGAATGGGCGTGTAGTCGCCCGCGTGACCGGCTTGGCCGAAGGCCACCATGCGCTTCTTCACCACTTCCTTCATCGCATCGCGCGCCGGCTTCAGATAGTCGCGCGGATCGAACGCTTCCGGCTTCTCGGCGAACACCTTGCGGATGGCTCCCGTCATGGCCATGCGATTGTCCGTGTCGACGTTGATCTTGCGCACGCCGTGCTGGATGCCCTTCTGAATCTCTTCTACCGGAACGCCGAAGGTCGGCTTCATCTTGCCGCCGTACTTATTGATGACATCCTGCAGATCCTGCGGCACGCTCGATGACCCGTGCATCACCAGGTGCGTGGTCGGCAGCTTGGTGTGGATCTCTTCGATCCGCTTCATCACCAGGACTTCGCCCGTCGGCTTCTTCGAGAACTTGTAGGCGCCGTGGCTGGTGCCGATGGCCACCGCAAGCGCATCGATGCCGGTGCGCTCGACGAACTCGACGGCCTGATCCGGGTCGGTCAGATGGGCCATGGGATCGCCGCCTGCGCCGTGCCCGTCTTCGATTCCGCCCAAGGTCCCGAGCTCGCCCTCTACCGTGACGCCTTTTTCATGCGCCAGCTCGACTACTTCACGAGTGACGCGAATGTTGTAATCGAAGGTCGACGGGGTTTTACCGTCTTCCATCAGCGAACCGTCCATCATCACGCTGGTGAAGCCCATCTCGATAGCAGACTTGCACGTAGCGGGGCTGTTGCCATGATCCTGGTGCAGCGCGACAGGGATCTCCGGATACACCTCGGTTGCAGCCAGCATCAGGTGGTACAGGAAGCGGTCGTTCGTGTATGTGCGGGCACCACGGCTCGCCTGGATGATCACCGGCGACTTGGTCTCGCGAGCAGCCTCCATAATGGCTTGGATCTGCTCCATATTGTTTACGTTGAAAGCACCGACTCCGTAACCGCCCTTGGCTGCTTCGTCGAGCAGTTGACGCATGGATACCATTGGCATGATTTCTCTCTCCTAAAAAAAGAACAACGGACCAACAATTACGCGGATGTATGAAGGACTTCGAACGATGAACGACCCCATCCGCGCTAAACGCGAGCAAGCCTGACAGGGGTTTCTCTAAGCCTTCAGCCTATCACACCGGGCATTTGCCCGTTCCGCAGGGCGGCGGTCCGCCGGTGGTACGCCTGGGCGCGCCTGACATCGCTTCCGATCTGAGCCTTCAGCTCCTCTGGGGACGGGAAGCGTCGCTCATCCCTGATTCTGTGCAGAAACTCGACGCGGATGCGCGCAGGCGCTGCCCCGGCAAGCTCCGATAGCAGGAATGTCTCCACGGTAAGCTCGGATCCATTGAAGGTGGGGCGTGTGCCGACGTTGGTAATCGACGGCCACGAACGCTCGAAATTCGAGGTTCGTGTCACATACACGCCGTTGGCCGGGAGCAGGTCGGACTCCCAGCGCAGGTTCAGTGTCGGGACGGTCTGCCTGGACCCGATGCCGTGCCCGGATACGACATCGCCCTCGAGTGAAAACGGATGGCCGAGCAGCCGGCAAGCCAGCGATACCGAGCCCGTTTGCACAAGCCGTCGTACCTCCGTGCTGGACACCATACGGCCACGCAAGGTGATGCCATGAACCACATCGACGAGGAAACCATGCTGGTCCGCCAGCCGGCGCAGCATTTCGGTGTCGCCTGCGTGGCGGTGTCCGAAGCGAAAGTTATCCCCGACCGTCACGGCGCGCGCATGGAGCCTTTCCAAAACCACCTGCTCGATAAACTGCTCCGGTCCGAGCGCCGCAAATTCGCGATCGAAGGGAATGAGAAATACCTGTTCGATCCCGGCGTCCTTCATCAAACTCACGCGTTGCTCAACGGTGGTCAGCAGCTTCGGAGCCCGCTCCGGCGCCACCACGCGTGTCGGATGCGGATCGAACGTGAGCACCGACGGTTTCCAGCCGTGCTTGCGGCCGGCCGCGACGACGCTCTCGAACAGATGCCGGTGGCCGAGATGAACGCCATCGAAATTGCCGATAGTCAGCGAGCAGTCGGGCGCATCGGAAGGCACCTCGTCCAGGTTGCGGTAAACCACCATTCAGCTGGCATCCCCCGTTTCAATGCGCAGACCGTCATAGGCGAGCCGCACATGTTCGGGCAGCATGCTCTCCGTCCGCGCGTGCCCGAGATCGTGGCAGATATGCGTGAAATACGCGCGCCGCGGCTTCAGCATCTCGACATGCTCGAGCGAGCGCTCGACCGTCGAGTGGGTGGGATGCGGCTTGTAGCGCAGCGCGTCGAGAAACAAAACGTCCAGATTCTCGAGCAACGGCAGCGATTCCTCCGGAATCTCGCTGTGATCGGTCAAGTACGCCGCGTTGCCGAAGCGAAATCCGAGCACGTTCCCGCGCCCGTGCTTCAGCGGCACCGGCGTACATGTGAGCCCGAACAGTTCGAATGGACTCCGGTCAATGCAGCTGATAGTGATCTTGGGGATCGACGATTCCGGATTGCTCAGCTCAAAGATGTACCGGAATGCGTTGCGGATATGGCCGAGCGTCTCTTCCGTGCCATAGATCGGAATGGGATCCTTCTGCCGGAAATTAAAGGGCCGCACATCGTCGAGTCCCATGATGTGATCGGCGTGCGCGTGGGTATACAAAATCGCGTCGATGCGCGGAATGCGCGCGCGCAAGGCCTGCTGGCGGAAATCGGGAGTGGTGTCGACGAGCACGTGGCGGCCGCCATATTCGACGAGCACGGAAGGCCGCAGCCGCTGGTCGCGCGGATCCTCCGAAGTGCATACCTTGCAGTCGCAGCCGATGGTCGGAACTCCGACACTGGTGCCCGAGCCAAGAACGGTAATCGTGACTACGGGCATTACTCGGAGGAGGTCGGAGAGGCCTCAGGCTTCTTCGCCTGTTCGTCCCGGACCTGCACGTACCGAAATCGCAGCTCGGTGACCGTGTTCTGCAACAGGCGCTCCTCGTCGAGACTGAGGTTGCCCTTGGTCTTTTGCTCCAGCACGCCGAGCAGGTCAATGGTGTGCTGCGCAACGGCAAGGTTCGGCTCGGGACGGTCCTTCTCTTCACCGAAGTGCAGCAGGCCCAGGTACATCTCCGCCTGCATCTTCATCGACAGAATGAGGAACTCTAAACTCGGCGGGGGGACCGGAACATCACTCATAACTCTCAGTGTAATGGCGCGATGGTCAATTCCATGCGCGTCGATCCATCGGGAATGTCCGATGAAGACAGTGGAGTGTCTCGGAACCCGAGCGACCGGTACAGCGTACCCGCGGCGATCATCTGGTCTGGCAGAGTATCCAACCGGACGCGCAGATATCCGAATGCGCGTGCGCAGCGGAGCGCCTCTTCCGCGAGCCTGCGGCCGGCTCCGGCTCCTCGATACTCGGGACGCACATACAAGCGCTTCAACTCCGCCGTTACCTCATCGATTTTGCGCAATGCGATACAGCCGGCGGGCGCATCGTCGATTCTGGCTAGGAGGAGAACACCGCCGGGCGGCGCATACGCGCCGGGTAAGTCCGCCAGCTCTTGCTCGTAAGTTTCGAAACAGATGTGAAAGCCGAGCGAACGCCCGTATTCAAGCATCAATTCGCGTACAGTTTCAATATCCGATGACGTCTCAACCAGACGGATTACCGCGGGGAACATTCTCTTATGCATGTTACTCTGGAGCATTCGCGCTATCCCCTGAGCGCGCCCGCTTCGCGAATGAGCTCCGAAAAAGATCCGTCAGCCGGTGCCAAATTCGAGCGACTCGTGTCGATAATGGCCCGTCTGCGATCGCCCGGCGGCTGTCCGTGGGATCGCGAGCAGACATTCGACACCATCAAGCCGTACACTCTCGAAGAAACATACGAAGTCCTGGATGCAATCGACCGCCGCGACTGGCGAGACCTCGCCGACGAACTCGGCGACCTCATGCTGCAATGCGTGTTCTATGCGCAGATGGCGTCGGAGGCGGGACACTTTCGCATTGAAGATTCAATCGACGCCATCAACGAGAAGTTGATCCGCCGGCATCCGCACGTGTTTGCGGATGCGCTGGCAGACACGCCGGACGAGGTCAAGAAGCGCTGGGACGAGATCAAGGCGGAAGAAAAGGCCGCCAGGTCTGAAGCGCCGAAACTGCTGCTGGACGGCATTCCGCGGCAAATGCCGGCGCTCGTCGAGGCCGCGCAGATCAGTTCGAGAGCGGCCGGCGCCGGATTCGATTGGGAGAACTTCGAACAGGTGCTGGCCAAGCTGGATGAAGAAGTTGAGGAGCTGAAACAGGAACGAACCAGCGGATCTCACGAAGACATAGAACACGAGATCGGTGACTTATTGTTCGTGATTGTGAACCTGGCGCGGTTTGTGAAGGTGGATCCCGAGCAGGCGCTACGAAAATCGAATGGCAAGTTCCGCAAGCGCTTCGCCTATGTGGAACAGGCGCTCGCCGTACGCGGCCGCAAGCTGGCGGAATCGAATATGGAGGAGTTGGAGGCCCTCTGGCAGGAGGCGAAACAGCGGACATGATAGAGGTCCGCGAACTACACGAGCGCGCCGATCTCGCCGAAGCAGTTCGCCTCCAGAAGGTGATCTGGGGCTTCGAAGAGATCGACATGCTGCCGCTGCGCCTGTTCGTGGTGGCGACGAAGGTGGGCGGGCAGGCCCTCGGCGCGTTCGACGGCGACCGCATGGCCGGTTTCGCTCTCGCCATCCCGGGTGTGAAAGCGGGAGCCCAAAGTTACCTGCACAGCCACATGATGGGCGTTCTACCGGAATATCGCGATCGGGGGCTCGGGCGACAGCTAAAGCTGAGGCAGCGTACCGACGCGTTGGCGCGCGGCATTGAACTGATCGAGTGGACCTTCGATCCACTCGAGCTGAAGAACGCGTTTCTGAACATCGAGAAACTCGGTGCCATCGTCCGGCGTTACGTGCTAAATCAATACGGCACTACGTCCAGCCGGCTGCACGGCGGACTTCCGACGGATCGCTGCATTGCGGAATGGCATCTCAGCTCGCCTCGCGTGAAGGGCGTCGTAGAGGGAGGCGACCCTCCGCCGCGCGAGATTCTGGATCGCATTGCGGTGCCGGCGGACATTGCGGAGATTCGCCATCACAATCCGAAACGCGCGAGAGAGATCCAGGAAGACATCAGCAATCATTTCCTGGACCAGTTCGGTAAGGGGTTAGCGGTGATCGGGTTCGAGCGAACAGCAGCACACGGAACGTATCTACTGGGCAAATGGGCATCCGAATAGAATCGGTGCGCCTGCGGCAGATTCGTATGCCGCTGGTGCATTTCTTCGAGACAAGCTTCGGCCGCACGACGGGACGAGACATGGTGATCGTCGAAGTGCGGGCGAACGGCGTATCCGGCTGGGGCGAAGTAACCGCGGGCGAAAATCCTTTCTACAACGAAGAATTCACCGGCTCCATCTGGCCGCTGTTGACGGACTACATTGCGCCGCGCGTGCGCGGCCGCGAGTTGCACTCGGCGGAGGAAGTGGCGCCGCTCACCGCGCATATCCGGGGCCACAACATGGCACGCGGCGGATTCGAGGCCGCGGTGTGGGACCTCGAAGCACGCCTGCTCAACCGGCCGTTGCACCAGCACATCGGGGGTGCCCGCCGGGAGATCCCTTGCGGCGTGTCGATCGGCGTGCAGGATTCCGTGCCGCAGCTGCTGGACAAGATCCGCACCGAGTTGGAAGCGGGCTACCAACGGATCAAGATGAAGATCAAGCCCGGCTGGGACGTCGATGTAATTCGCCAGGTGCGGCGCGAGTTTCCATCCATCCGGTTGATGGCGGATGCCAACTCAGCCTACACGCTGGCCGATGCGGAGCATCTGCGCAGGCTCGACGAGTTCTACCTGATGATGATCGAACAGCCGCTCGCTCATGACGACATCATCGATCATGCGAAGCTGCAGCGCCAGTTGGAAACACCGATCTGCTTGGATGAGTGCATTCGCTCGGCGCATCACGCCTGGCAGGCCATCGAGCTCGGGGCCTGCCGGATCATCAACATCAAGCTCGGCCGCGTGGGCGGGTTCGCCGAGGCGAAGAGAGTGCACGACGTCTGCGAGCGCTCCGGCGTGCCGGTGTGGTGCGGTGGGATGCTGGAGGCTGGGATCGGCCGGGCTCATAATGTGGCGCTGGCCACTCTGCCGAATTTCACATTGCCGGGCGACGTGTCGGCTTCGAAGCGATATTGGGCCCGCGACATCGTAGTGCCGCCGGTGGAAACGACCTCGCAGGGAACGATTGTTGTACGAGATCAACCGGGGTTCGGGTATGACATCGATACGGATTGGCTGAACGAGGTCACGGTCCGTGAGGAGACCATCGGTTGAAGCATACCGATGGGACACATTGGAAGCTATACGCGCTCATTGGCCTGATGACGTTCGTGTGGTCGCTGAACTACATCATCTCGAAGATCGCGTTGCGCGAGCTGCCGCCGTTGTTCACTGCGGGTCTCCGCACGGCTATAGCCGGCGCGATGATCCTTCCGCTCTACTTATGGCACCGGCGGCACGACTGGTCACGGCGTGACATACCGCTCCTGATGGCTCTGGGAGTACTCGGAGTGGCTTTAAACCAGGTGTTCTTCGTCGTGGGTATCGCGCGCACCAGTGTGGCGCACGCTTCCATCATGATCGGCCTCTGTCCGGTGATTGTCCTGTTGATCGCCTCGGTAATGGGCCTGGAGAAAATGACCGCCGGCCGGCTGGCCGGGATGGTGGTGGCTCTGGGCGGCGTGGCACTGTTGCAGTTCGCCGGCAGGCGCACATCCGGCACCTCGTTGACCGGCGATCTTCTCGTACTGATGGCGTCGCTGGCATTTGCGGTATTCACGGCCAATGCGAAACGGGTCAGTCATCGATTTTCTACCGTAACGTTGAACACCTTCGCCTACGTGGCGGGCGGAATCGTCTTACTGCCGGTCACAATATGGCAAGGGCGCTCTGTCGCGATCGCTGAAGTCAGCGCAGCGGCGTGGCTCAGCGTGCTGTACATGGCCGCATTCTCCTCCGTGCTCAGTTATCTCATCTACTTCACGGCGCTGCAGCGGATCCCGGCGTCGCGCGCGTCCGCATTCTCATACATGCAACCGGTGCTGGCAACGACGATGGCGATTCCGCTGCTGGGGGAGCGGCCGACGGCATCATTGATTGGCGGCGGCTTGCTCGTGCTGTTGGGAGTCATGCTGACGGAGCGTCTATAGACGATGGTCGGCGTTGTTCAACTGCTGCGCCAGAATCGCAACTACCGTTTTCTGTGGTCCGGGCAGGTCGTCAGCGAGATCGGCGATCACTTCAACAACATAGCGGTCTTCAGCCTCGCGTTCTCGAACAGCAAGTCGGGAATGGTGATCGCCCTGGTCATGATCGCTCGTGCTATTCCCGTGCTGCTGGCGGGTCCGCTAGCGGGCGTTCTACTCGACCGCCTGGATCGCAAAACGATCATGGTCGCGAGCGACCTGGTACGCATGGTTACGGCGCTGGGATTCATTCTGGCCGTCGGCACAGAGAGCAACTGGCCGTTGTATGTACTGAGTGCGCTGTTGATGTTTGCCTCGCCATTTTTTACCAGCGGCCGGGCGTCGATACTTCCGCGCATCACCAACCCGGAAGAGCTGCACTCCGCCAACACGGTCACGCAGACCACGCAGTGGGTAACCACTACGCTCGGCACCTTCTTCGGCGGCATGAGCGTCAGCCAGTTCGGCTATCGTGGGGCGTTCGTCCTGAACTCGCTCTCGTTCCTGTTCTCAGCCTTTTGCGTGTGGCAATTGCGCGCGCGTGACGAGACTGGTTTCCGGGCGCAGAAGGCCCCAGCCGTAAACGAGAGCACGGTTGTGCGGCCCTGGCACGACTACCGGCAGGGCCTCGCTTACATGGTCTCGGTGCCTCTACTGACGGCTATCGCGACCATTCACATCGGCTGGGCAACCGGCGGCGGTGCGGCGCAGATTCTTTTCACGCTCTTCGGCGAGCAGGTCTTCGGTCGCGGTCCCCAGGGCATCGGCGAGGTCTGGGGGTGTGCCGGTATCGGTCTGATCGTGGGCGGGATTGTCGGGCACCGCATCGGACCGAAGCTCAGCTTCCGCGCGTACCAATGGACGATCGGCATTGTGTACGTGATTCACGGCGTGACGTATGTCATCTTTTCGCAGATGGAAAACTACGCGCTCGCGCTGATCTTTATCGGCATATCTCGCGCCTGCGCGGCCGTCAGCTCAGTGCTGAACTACGCGCAGGTGATCCGGCATGTTCCGGATGAATACCGAGGCCGCGTCTTCTCGACCCTCGAGACGCTGACGTGGGCCGTCATGATGCTTTCAATGACGGCGGCAGGCCTGGCCTCCAAGACCTACAATCCGCGAACCATCGGTGCGGTGGCGGGAGTGCTGAGCTCGATGACGGCCGTCTTCTGGGCCTGGGCGAACCTGGCGCGACGTATGCCCGAACCGCCCGACTTCCGCGATGAGGGCGACGTGGAAGTACACGGAGAAGCGGCCTCCCGCTAAAATCAACGAATGCGACTCTTCTGGGGCCTCGTACTCGCCCCGCTGCTCCTGGCTCAAAGCCATAATCAACTGACTCCGGCCGAGAAGAACGCCGGATGGATTCTGCTTTTCGACGGCTCGACGTTCAACGGCTGGCAGGACCCGCATACGATGAAACCGGCGGGTGATGCGTGGTCAATCGACAAGGGCACTCTCAAGGCGAATCACTCGCCCCGGATCCGCGAAGATCTGCTCACTACGCAAACGTTCGGCGACTTCGACCTTATATTCGATTGGCGAATCTCGGCGAAAGGCAACAGCGGCGTCAAATACAGGGTCGAAGACACCGTATATCTGGTCAAAGGCAAGACACACGGCACGCCGTTTGAGAAGACCGTCGACTACGAGTACGCGCACCGGCTGGGAGTGCGGTCGAAGCTGGGACCAGAGGATCACGTGGAAGCGTACCCGATCGCTTTCGAATACCAGGTCATCGACAACGCCGGTCACCCCGACGCGCTGCGCGGCGGCAAACAGACGTCCGGCGCACTGTACAGCATGATCGCCCCATCGCAGCAGACCAGCAATCCCGCGGGCGAGTGGAATCACTCGCGCATCGTGCTCAAAGGCAACCACGTCGAGCACTGGCTGAACGATGTAAAGGTGGTCGATACGGATCTCAACGTGCCGGAGATCGAACAAGGGCTCGCGAGCCGCTGGGGCAAGGAATCGCCGGTTTACAAGCTGCTCATGAATCAGCCGAAGAAGAGTACGCCGGTCGCCCTGCAGAACCACAACGACGAGGCGTGGTTCCGCGACATCAAGATCCGCCCGTTATAAACTTCGCCGTCGTCGTCGCCTGGCCCAGGTGTCGCAGGGTGTGCTCGGAGATGTGAACGATCAGGCCGATGACGGTAGTCGGCAATTGCTTGCGGCCGACCCCGCGTTCGACAGTGAGCTGACCGGGTTCGAAGGTCTTCGCGATCGATTCCACTTCGTTCAGAGCGATATCGAGTTCGGCGAGCAACTGCTCCCGCGTGGCGCCCGGCTCCTGCTCGGACTTCATACGCTTCATCTGCTCTTCGTCGAGCTGCTTACCTTCGGCATAGGTCATGAGGCGGGTCGCACTCCCGCCGATGTGGCGGATGTGAAAGCCGATCGAGGCGACGGCGTTCGGCCGCGCCCAGATCTGCTCGGTGGTGAGCTTCTCGGTGATCGCTGAGAGCTCTTCGCGTGCTTCGGTCAACGTGTAGACCAACGGCGTGAGGAACGGGTGGACACCTTGAATGGGACCGCGCAGCCAGGCTTCAGCCATGGAGAAGATTATACGAGCCAACCTCGTTCACGTAGACCTCGAGGTCACCCTTCGAGTTCACAGCGAACCCGGGCCTGAACTTTGCATTCCAGACGATCTCGTCGTAGCGGTAGGAGTATCGGGCCTGGACGTTCTGGTTGAAGGTCGCATCCCAGGCCTTGATGAGCACAAACAACTCGGCCTGTAGGTGCTCCAGTTCCTCGCGCGTCTTGCCGTATAGCGGACTATCGGAGTCGAGCGGATGCACGATCGTCCAGGTCAGCGGGAAGAAATAAACTTTCTCACGCTCGAGCTTCAGAACGGTGTAAGTGCGCTTCAAGTTGGCGTCGGCGCGATCGACGGTCATCAGCATGACCGTGGCGTGAAGCTCCATCAGGGTGCTCGGCCTGCGGTTGACGATGCGGATCTCGAGCCCTTCGCCGTCCTGAAAAGGCGCCACGATCGCGCGCTCGCTGAAGCCGATCTTCGCGGAAGCCCGCGAGACGCGGCCGAACATGGTGCCGGTCGCGACAGCAAATCCGAGCAGGCCGAACAGCGCTTCCACGACCGAGAAAACGTTCGCCGCCGTGGTCGCCGGAGACACATTGCCGTAGCCGACGGTGGTCAGCGTGTGCGCGCTAAAGAAGAATGCGTCTAAAAAGCTCCCGTCCGAGCCGTGCAGACTCTGCGGACCCAGCGCGTAGTAGATGCTCGCGAACAGCAGGTTCGCCAGCAAATAGGCCGCGAAGATCGCGGACAGGAACTTCGGCCAGCGCGCGCTGATCAGGAACAGGTACGGATGGAAATCCCGCCAGCTGGCCCCGATGCGGCGCACGTTGAAGCTGCCGTCGGGATTGATCACGCGCCGCAGAGTGGAGCCGTACTGGAGCGTGAGGCCGGGATCGAATGTCGGCGTCTGCATATCTCACGAGTGTAGGAGACGGACCGTTGGTATTGACTTTCGATAGAATAGTCGGTGACCGAATGTCGGAATCACAACCGATCAGAATCGAGATCGATCGCGAAGACGATGGGAGATTTCTCGCTTCTGTTCCCGAACTTCCTGGCGTGATGGCATACGGGGAGACTCAGGATCTCGCTGTTCGAAAAGTCAAGGCGATCGCCCTCCAAGTCCTGGCCGATATGATCGAAAGCGGCGAAACCGTTCCCCGGTCTCTCGAAACATTGTTCGCGGCGTGAGTACATGGCGTGCGACCAAGGCTCGGCGGGTCTATGCAGCCCTTCTTAGAATCGGCTGGACTTTGAAGAAGCAGGTCGGATCCCATCGCAAACTGGAACGTCCCGGCTGGCCCAACGTCACGTTCTGTTTCCATGATCATGAAGAGCTTGGACCAGCCGCGCTGGCTAAAATAGCCAAAGACACCGGTTTGAAGCCTGAGGATCTATGAAACTTTACTCGAATCGCAGCGCTTCGATCGGATCCAACGCCGCCGCTTTGCGCGCCGGATAGTACCCGAAAAACACACCGATCGCCATCGAGAACACCGCCGACACCACCACCGCTACGGGCGAGATCAGGCTTGGCCAGTTGAACGCCTTCGACAAGGCGAAGGCGATTCCCACGCCGGTCAGGATGCCGATCAGACCTCCCGCGAGTCCGAGCACCAGCGACTCGATCAGGAATTGATTCTGTACATGCTTGGACCGCGCTCCCACCGCCATGCGAATGCCGATCTCACGCGTGCGCTCGGTCACCGACACCAGCATGATGTTCATGATGCCGATACCGCCGACCAGCAGCGATACGCCGGCGATACTCCCGAGCAGCATCGTCATCACACCCGTCGTCTGCTCGGCCGCGTCCGCGATATCGGTCAGGTTGCGCACCGAAAAGTCGTCATCCTGGCCGGGCCGGATATTGTGGCGCTTGCGCAGCAACTCGGTGATCTGACTCTCCGCCTCGAACGTCGCCTTCGGCGTCAGTGCCGACACATAGCCGGTCTGCACGTACGTCGTCGCGAGCAGCTTCTTCATCGCCGTGGTGTACGGGATGAGCAGCGTGTCGTCCTGGTCCTGCCCGAACTGCGTCTGCCCCTTGCGCTCGAGCACTCCGATCACTCGGAACGGCAGATTGCGCACGCGCAATGTCTGGCCGACCGGTTCGACGCCCGGAAACAGTTGATCGGCGACCGTCTGCCCGACGATCGCGACACGCGCGGCGGTACGAATATCCCCTTGGGTGAAGAAGTCGCCCGAGGCTACGCCGCGATTCCGGATCTGCGGATAGCTCAGCCCGACGCCTTCCGCACGCGTGGTCCAGTTCTGGTTGCCGAAGATGAGCTGCACGGAGGTGCCGACGCTGGGGCTCACCGCGGATACGGCCGGTGCTTCACGCTCGATCGCGTCGAGATCGTCCGGCGTCAGCGTTGTGTTCGTGCCCGCTCCGCCGCGCACCCCACCCGATTTCTGGCTGCCCGCCGAAACGATCAGCATATTGGTTCCCATGGCGCTGATCTGGTCTTGCACTTGCTTCTGCGCGCCCTGTCCGAGGCTGACCATCGCGATGACTGAGCCGACACCGATGATGATGCCGAGCATGGTCAATGCGGACCGCACCTTGTTGCGAGCCAGCGCTCGCAGCGCGATTTTGACTACCGGCATCAGATTCATAACGCCTCCACTTCCAACTGTTCGTTCACCGGCGGCATCGACTCCAGTTCCGCCTCCGCATTGCGGCCATTGACAACCGCCTGGTCGCGCGTGATCTTTCCGTCGCGAACCACGATGATGCGGCTCGCATATTGCGCGATGTCGGGCTCGTGAGTCACCAGCACCACCGTGATGCCGCTCTCGCGGTTCAGCCGCTGGAAGACGCTCATGATCTCGACCGAAGTACGGCTGTCCAGATTGCCCGTCGGCTCGTCGGCGAGCAGCAGCGACGGGTTGTTCACTAGCGCTCGCGCGATGGCGACGCGCTGCTGCTGACCGCCCGAGAGCTGGTTCGGGTGATTATCTTCCCGATGCGCGAGGCCCACGATGGCCAACGCGCGGCGGCTGCGGTCCACCCGCTCGTGAGTCGGCACGTCCGCGTAGATCAACGGCAGCTCCACGTTCTCGAGCGCGCTGGTCCTACGCAACAGGTTGAAGCCCTGGAACACGAAACCGATCTTCTGGTTCCGCACATCGGCGCGCTGATCCTTTGAGAGCTGCGCTACGTCGTACCCGTCCAGCCGGTAGATCCCGGAGGTGGGCCGGTCCAGACAGCCGATGATGTTCATCAGCGTCGATTTACCCGAACCCGACGTTCCCATGACGGCTACAAACTCGCCAGGCTCGACCGTGAGCGACACGTCGTTGAGGGCGTGCACGCGGACCGCGCCGGTGTCGTAGACCTTGTGCAGGTGCTCGACTTGGATGACTGGGGTCTTCATGGTTGGCTCCCTTACCGGCGCGGGACTCGCGCCCCGCCTCCGCCCATCAACGGGTTGCCGCCGGGCCGTTGCGCGCCTGCACCGCGCCGTTGCGCGTTCGCCGCCGGTGTCGCGATGCGGTCGCCTTCGCTCAGATCGCTGCTCGTGACCTCGGTGTTGATGCCGTCGGTGAGTCCGAGCTTCACCGGTACCGGCGCCAGCGTTTTGTCGTCAGCAACGCGCCACAGCGTCGGGCCACCGGAACGCTTGGTCGCCGCCGTGTCCGGCCGGAACCGCAGCGCCGTATTCGGCACCACCAGCACGTTATCCTTGCGAGCCACAGTCGCCGTCACGTTCGCGGTCATCCCGGGCTTCAACTTCAGATCGGCGTTCGGCACGTCGATCACGGCCGTGTACGTAACAACGTTCTGCACCGCCTGCGGCGCCAGGCGAATCTGCGAAATTTTGCCGCGGAATGTATCGGCCGGAAACGCGTCTACGGTGAACGTCACTTCGCTGTCCGGTCCGAGCTGCCCCACGTCGGCTTCGTCGATATCGGCGAGCACCTGCATACGCGTCAGATCATTGGCGATCAGGAAGAGCGTCGGAGCCTGCAGGCTGGCGGCCACCGTCTGACCCACATCAACGCTGCGCGACACGACAACGCCGTCGATCGGAGCACGAATAATCGTGTGTTCCATGTTCACGTTGGCGAGCTGGACGGCAGCCTGAGACTGCGCGACCTGCGCCCGGGACTGGCTTACCTGCGAACGAGCCGACTGCGCCTGCGCGCGCGCCTGGGTGACCTGCGCAACGCCCTGTTGCTGCTGCGCGATGGCCTGATCAACGGCGGCCTTCGCGGTGTCGAGATCCTGGCGCGGGGATACTCCCGCGTCCACCAGTTGCTGGGTGCGGCCGTATTTCACCTTGGCGTCGTTCACTATGGAGTTCAGCCTCTCGACGTTGGCTTGCGCGGCTTGCACGCCCGCGTCCGCCGTCAGGGCGGCCGACTGTGCACCCTGTACACCGGCGAAAGTGCTGGTCAGGTTGGCACTCGCCTGCGTGAGCTGAGCCTGGAACTGGGACGGATCCAGGCGGGCGATGATCTGCCCCTTTTTCACTTGGCTGTTAAAGTCCGCGAGAATCTCTGAGACGGTGCCCGACGCCTGCGTACCGACCTGAACCGTGGTCAGGGCCTGCAGCTTACCTGTCGCGGTGATCGTTTTTACGATCGAGCCGCGCTGCACCGTCGCGGTACCGTAGGCGGGTGTCGCGGACTTCGTCGTGGCGCGCCACGCCAGTAGGACTGCGATGGTTAGCAGCACTCCGGCAACGATGAGAATCGCGCGTTTGCGGCTGTTCTCTGGCCGTGCTGGCGCGAGACCTGGGAAAGGTGTCGGAGCTTCCGTCTTGTGGGTTGTCTGTTCGAGTATGGCGGGCATGATGGCCTCTACTGTAGAGATGGTTCCCGCGGTCCTCGCAACCGTAAGGCTCTGTAAAGAACTGTCTGCAAACGTCTAACCCGTGATGAAACGAACGCTATGGGTCTTGGCGGCGGCTGCGATCGGAGTCTCCGCGCAGGAGCACGACCACCACCAGATGGCCGGGCACCAGATGGCCGGGCACGACATGCCGATGGGCAACGATCCCGGCATGTACCTGATGCAACTGGCGTCCGGCACATCGATCAACCCGCAGTCATGGCCGATGCCGATGCTCATGCCGACGCCCAAGCTGATGCTCATGGGTCAGGCCTACATCACCGACACTCAGCAGAGCGGCTCGCGCGGCGGCGACAAGTTTTTCTCGACCAACTGGTTCATGGCTGCCTACCAGGTCAAAGCAGGACGGGGAGCCTTCCTTCTGCAAGGCATGCTCAGCCTCGACCCCGCCACCGTAACGAATCGCAGCTATCCGCTGCTGTTTCAAACCGGCGAGACAGCCTACGGCCGGCCCCTCATCGACGCCCAGCACCCGCACGACCTGTTCATGGGTCTCGGCATCCACTACGCTCGTCCGCTCGGCGAGAACACCATTGTGCACGCCTACTACGCGCCCGTCGGCGATCCGGCGCTGGGCCCCGTTGCCTACCCGCACCGCGCGTCGGCCTTCGAACTGCCCCAGGCCACGCTTGGCCATCACTGGCAGGACTCGACGCACATCGCGATCAATGTCGCGACGGTGGCGCTGAAGCACAAGTGGCTACGGCTCGAGGCGAGCGGCTTTCACGGCACCGAGCCCGATGAGAACCGCTGGAACCTGGACTGGGGCGCGATGAATTCATACTCCGGCAGGGTCTCCGTCTTTCCGGCGAAGAACTGGATGGCGCAGGTGTCGGCCGGCCGGTTGACCGCACCTGAAGGAGAGGGCGATGTCGTCCGCACCACCGCATCGCTGCACTACACGCGACCGATGGGGCGGGGCAATGCGTGGTCAACCAGCCTGATCTGGGGCCGCAACCACGATATCCACCATCGCCAGAACCTGAACTCGTACCTCGCCGAGACGCTCTACCCAGCGACCCGCAACAACTTCGTCACCGCGCGCATCGAAATGGTTGATAAGAACGAGCTCTTCGGCGAGCACGGCGCCTCTTTTCGCGTCCAAGCCTATACGGCCGGCTATACGCGCGATATCGCCCGCTTCAGCGGCATCGAGACGGGCGCCGGAGCCAATGTCACGGCCTATGCGATCCCACCGGCCCTTCAAGGCACTTACGGCGAACGGCCCTGGGGTGTAAACATTTTCGTGCGCTTCCGTTTGCGGTCAGATGAGTGATTCCGCGTCGATGCTAGAATCGACGTTTCCATGCCAGATCTCAAGAGCCTGATCCGGGAAGTGCCGGACTTCCCGAAGCCGGGCATCCTCTTCTACGACATCACGACGCTGCTCAAGAACGCCGACGGATTGAAGCAGGTGATCGACGATTTTTATCGTCACTACAAGAACAGGAAAATTGACGTGGTGGTGGGCATTGAGGCGCGGGGCTATTTCTTCGCTCCCGCTTTGGCTCTCGCACTCGGCGCCGGATTCGCGCCCATTCGCAAGCCGAAAAAGCTGCCGTGCGAGGTGGAGTTCTGGGAGTACGAGCTGGAGTACGGAACGGACCGGCTCGAGATCCACAAAGATGCCATCGACCCGCAGCAGAACGTCCTGATCGTGGATGACGTGCTGGCAACGGGCGGCACCGCGGCGGCGGCAGCACGTCTGGTCGAGAAGCTCGGTGGCCACATTGTTGGCTTCGGAATCGTGATCGAGCTAGATTTCCTGAACGGGCGCGAGAAGCTGAAGAACTACGATATTTTTTCGCTCGTGCACTACTGAGCGGGAGCGAGGCGGGCATTCCAACGGCGTGCCCACACGGCCTGCAGATCGGGCCAGAGCAGCACGATGGTGGCGGGTATGTAGTGCGCGATGACCACCCATAGCTGCCAGGTCCCGACGACATTCGCAACATTGGATGACTGCATCACTGCGGCAAAGGGCAGCCAGCTGCATGCGATGAGGGCCAAAAGCTGACGCGGGTTCTGCGCAATCAGTAATACGAAGAATTGATCGTAGACCATGCGCTGCGGCATGCACGCCATCAGCAGCAGGAACCAGGCCCGCCGGTCGCGCCAGCGCAAAAGAGCCGGCAGGATGAGCAGACCCCACGGCATGTAGGTCAGCGGCACCACTCCTTCATACGTAGGGAGCTGGCCGAGCCAGACGAACGGCCATTTCGGATATAGGGCGAGACTCGCGAGCAGAACGCCCGCGGTCGCTAACAACGGCCATTTCCGTGGTTTTGTCGTGAGCAGGAACGGCAGCGCGTTTTGCGGCTTTATCAAGGTTACGGCAGCCAGCTCGGGAATGAACCAGAGCGCACAGATGAGCGGCGTCCACTGCACGGCCAGGATCGAATACAAAAAGGGCCAGGAGAGCAGCATGATCAGCCGCCATTTCTCGCCTGCGCGGAGCACCGCCCAAACGAACACGCCGACAAATAGAACGATGAAGGCGGCGGCTACGGAGGTGTCCGCGAGACCAGCGAAGGGAAGACCGAGAAATGCCGCCGGCAGCGGGTAGGGTACGGTGAGGTGGTTGACCGGGTAGCCGTAGGGATCACGGCCCGCCAGCAGGTCGCGAGCGGCTCGCACGGCCCAGCCGCTATCGAAGGCAAGATACGGGAAAACGCGGTGCGCCGAGGCCGAGAATGCCGCGCACGCGATCCCTGCCAGCAGTGCGATGCACGCATTCCGAACTGACCGCATTCCAACGTAAGATCGGCTGGAAAGGGGCGTTCCTTTATCTAACGCCGCGGGCGTGGCGAACTGGTAGGCGCGAGAGGAATCGAACCTCCAACCCTCGGTTCCGAAGACCGATGCTCTATCCGTTGAGCTACGCGCCCGTGAACCTCATTATCGCGCACGACGGCGGGTTGGCAACCCGCAGGGCCTTAGCGAGCCGTCCCACTCTACGTTCACCGCCGCTGATATTGTGGTTTCCATGTCCGGTTCTCCCGGTGCGCCCGAGATCGAGGTAAAGCTCCGCGCCGCCAGCGCGGACGAAGCTCGAAGCAAACTGGAGGCAGCGGGCCTGGTGGTCAGCCGCCAGCGCACGTTTGAGAACAATGTAATATATGATACGGCCGATCTGACGTTGCGAAAGCGGGGATGCGTCCTGCGGCTGCGAGCCTCGGGCGACCAAAACGTCGTCACCTTCAAAGGCAGGGGGACGGACAGCGAGTATAAGGTCCGCCCGGAGACGGAGTATAGAGTAAGCGACCATACAGCTGCAGCCGCGATATTTACTGAGCTGGGGTACCAACCAGTGTTTCGATACGACAAATATCGCACTGAGTACCAGTCGGGGGACGGGTGTACCGCCACTCTGGACGAGACGCCAATAGGGGTTTTCATTGAGCTCGAGGGTGCTCCGGCCTGGATTGACGCCACGGCGAGCCGTCTCGGGTACTCCAAAACAGACTACATCACAGCCAGTTACGGCCGTTTATACAGCGAAAGCTGTAAGCTTCTAGGCGTAACACCCACTGCCATGGTGTTCTGAGCGCCTTTTGAAACGTGTAGTACACAGGAAAAATTTCCGTAGTACCATTTCCCGGCTTGTACTCGCCCGATAGTAATGTTATGTTCAAGAAAACCACGGCTAGGCAGGTACCTGTACAAGCAGGGATGAGTCTAACCGGGGAGAGAAAAGGAACCGCGCTTGTTCGCAAGCATTTTCATCATCGTTGTCTCGGTTGTGCTGTTTGCGTACTGGTTCCGCTATACGTGTTTGCTGATACTGAGTACGCAGAGTTCGCGCAATTACGCACCGCAGGTCGCGTCGGCGAACCAGCTCAGCTTCTTGGAAGCTCGGTCTGAGTTGTCGAAGGAACGTCCAGCGACTCCGTTAGAGGCATTGCACCGGTCGTTAAACCGGGATTATCGGCTATTGACGTACCTCCTGGACCACGCAGCGACGTACAACGTGGCGGGTCGCTCCATCGAGGAGCGGATCCTCATGTTGGATTACCGGCTCATGTCGGTCTGGTATTTCTGCGCTCGCGCGTTCTCGGCGGCACTGGCGCGTAAAGCGCTGCTCGAAAAAGCTTCGATTGTGAACCACCTCGCTAACGCCATGGGTGAGCGAGTCGCAGTCGCAAGCCGCGGGTAGATTTTAAACCGGTACTTCGATGTTTCGCTGCAACTGCAGCGACCGCTTGCGCTTCCACTAAAATGTGTCTGTGCCTAACGATTCCGATCTGGAACTCGCGCATGCGCGATTAGACGGCGTTCGCTCGGAAGTCGCCAAGATCATAGTTGGCCAAAACGAAGTCGTCGAAGGCGTGTTGATCTGCCTGATCGCCGGCGGTCATGCGCTGCTCGAAGGCGTTCCCGGGCTGGGCAAGACGACGCTGCTGCGCACTCTCGCGCGCGTTCTGCACCTGCGCTATTCGCGCATCCAGTTCACTCCGGACCTGATGCCGGCCGACATCATCGGCAGCATGATGATCGAGACCGACGATCGCGGTGGCAAGTCGCTGCGCTTCCAGCCGGGGCCGATCTTCGCCAACCTCGTGCTCGCGGACGAAATTAACCGGGCCACACCGAAAACGCAGTCGGCACTGCTCGAAGCTATGCAGGAACGCACGGTGACGAGCGGCACGACCACGCACGAGCTCGAAGGGCCGTTCATGGTCATGGCGACGCAGAATCCGATCGAGATGGAAGGCACCTATCCGTTGCCGGAAGCTCAGCTCGACCGCTTTCTCATGAAGATCGTGGTCACTTACCCGTCGCGAGCCGACCTGAACTCCATCATCGAGCGCACCATTCGCGGCGAAGACACGCAACTCAACCGCGTGCTGGACCGCGAGGGTATCCTGCAGTTGCGCCGCGTGTGCCGCGAGGTGCTGGTGGCTCCGCACGTTCAGGACTATGCGGTGGACCTGGTGATGGCGACGCAGCCCGGCACCGAGGGCGCCCATGACCTCGCTAATCGTTACATAAGGTTTGGCAGTTCGCCGCGCGGCGCTCAGGCGCTCGTGGAATGCGGCCGTGTCCACGCGCTCATGCGCGGCCGTTTCCACCTCAGCACGGATGATCTGCGCGAAGTGGCTTTACAGGTCCTGCGGCATCGCGTCATTCTCAATTTCGACGCTCACGCCGAGGGGCAGACGCCGGACACGATTCTGAATAAGATCGTCTACTCGGTCAGCGCGGCGGTGTCCTGAGTTTGTCCATGGCCGAAGAGCCGATTATCGATCGCGCATTTCTCGAGAAACTCGAGCGCCTCACCCTGCAATGGCAGAAATCCTTTGCGGGTCTTGTGGGTGGCCATAACACTTCCCGTTTCGCAGGGGCGGGGCAGGAGTTTTTGGATCACCGGCATTTCCACCAAGGGGACGATCTGCGTGCGGTGAACTGGCGCGCTTATCTGCGCCTGGAAAAGCTATTCCTCAAGATGTTTCAGATCGAGCCGCGAGTGCCTGTGCGCGTGCTCCTGGACACCAGCAGCTCAATGGGCACCGGCGAGAACCAGAAGTTCGACTACGCACGGAAACTGGCGGCCGCCCTTTCCTATGTCGGTCTCGTGCGTCTGGATACGATGTGCCTGCAACCGTTCAGCGCCAGCTTGACCGAGTCCTTCACCTCGACCGGCGGCCGGCACCGCTTCGTCAATACGGCGAATTTCCTGGGCCGCCTGGAGCCGCATGGCAAGACGAATTTTTACGAGGTAGCGCGCCAGTTCGTCGCGACTTACTCGCAACGTGGCCTGGTGATCATCATCTCGGATTTTCTCGATGAGCTGGAGCCCGATCGTCCCCTCCAGTTCCTGGCCGAGTTTGGACATGAACTTCTGCTCGTCCATATCTGGGCACCGGAAGATCGCGAGCCGCCGTGGGACGGAGAATTGGAACTGGTGGACGCCGAGAGCGGAGCGCGCATTGAGATCGGGCTCGATGCCGGCGCGCGGGAGCGATATACCGAGGCATTCGACGAGTACGCCCGCCGGCTGCAACTGCTGGCGAATCGCCACGGCGGACGCTACGTCGGCGTCTCCAGTATGACGCCGCTCGAGGATGCTATATTCGGGCCTCTCGCCCGCACGGGAGCGGTTGAATAGCGGATGTTCTTTTTCAATCTGAGTGCCGTCGAGTTTGTGGCGCTGCTGAGCGCTGCCTCCGCACTCGTCGTCGCTCTATACCTGCTCAGCCGCACGCGGCGGCGCCAGGTGGTGGCGACGCTCCGCTTCTGGTCGCAGGCGGTACGACCGGAGGCAACCCAGCAGCGCCGCAAGATTCAGCAGCCGCTCTCCTTGCTTCTGCAGTTGATTGCACTGGCACTGCTGTTGCTGGCGATTGCCCAGCCGCGCGTGGGAACCGCGGGCGGGGGGGCTCGCGACCATGTGCTCGTGCTCGACACATCGTCGTGGATGGCCGCCGGACCCCGCGAACGCACTTTGATGGACGAGGCTCGCGAGCGCGCCCGCGCCTACATAGACCGGGTGCCGGCGAGCGACCGCATCATGCTGGTTCGAGCCGACGGGCTGAGCGTGCCGGCCACCACGATGACCGACAACCGCGAGACGCTGCTCAAAGCCGTCAGCCAGTCGCGTCCGGCCGCTTCCGCGCTCGATATCTCGCAAGCCCTGGCCTTCGCGGGCGAGGCACGCAAGATGAACTCGCGCAATCCGGGCGAGGTTGTGTTCGTTGGCGCGGCTCGCATCAACCAGCGCGACACGGCTTCGTCGCTGCCCGCGAACCTGCGAATCATCCCGGTGCGGCACGAGTTTCAGAATTGTGGACTGCGCCGCATCGGCTTGCGTCATTCCGCTACCGACCCCGATCTATGGGACGTTTTTGTGTCGGCTCGGAATTATGGATCGAAGCCGATGACGGTGCCCCTCGTGGTGCAGTTTGGCGGCGCGCCCGTGGCAGCGCAGCGCCTTCAACTCGTGCCCGGGCGCGATCAGGAGTTCAGTTTCCATCTGCGCACCAGCGCTGCCGGTTGGCTGGAGGCCCGGCTGCTGACCCGCGATTCGCTGAGCGATGACGATCGCGCTGTCATCGAGATACCCCGGCAGTCGACGGTGCGCGTAGCCGTGTACACCGCCGACAAAGAAGCGCTGCGTCCCTTGATCGCTGCGCACCCTCACATCCAGGCTACGTTTCATTCGCCGAGCGAGCCGGTGGGCAAATACTCGGAGGCCGACGTGACGGTGCTCGATGGGTTCGAGCCGGCTACCATGCCTTCGACCGGAATCATATGGTTGCGGCCGCCGAATGCGCGGGCGCACGTAACGGATGCCGCAATCGTTCGCTGGCGCACCGATCATGAGTTGTGCGCCGGGCTGCACGCCACGGGCGTGAGGCTCGACAGCGCCGATGTGCTGACCAGCAAGGATGGCGATGTTCCTATTGCGGAGGTGGAAGGCGGTCCGGTAATCCTGTGCCGCACCAGGCCGCAACGCATGGTGCTGCTCGGCTTCCACCCCGGCCGGTCGGACTCGCGATTCGATGTCATGACTCCGCTGCTGTTCGCAAATGTTCTGCGCTGGCTGAAGCCGGATGCATTCCGGGCCTGGGAGGTGGATGCGCGGACGGTGGGCAACGTGACTGTGCAACTGGACAGCGATGAGACGGCATCGGATTTGCGCGTCGTTAATGAACATGGCGACCCGCTGCCTTTCAACGTTCGCGGCAATGCTTTACGGTTCTACTCGGGAAGCCCGGGGGCGGTACGCGTGACCGGGGGACGCGGTGAGCGCGTGTACTCGCTGACGCTTCCTGAGGTTGGCGACTCCGAGTGGGCGATTCCAAGCGCTACAGCGCAAGGCCTGCCGCCTCGCTGGTCGCGCCCGCTTGCGCGCGATTTCTGGCAGTGGCTGGCCGCCGCGGGTGGAATCATCCTGGTCATTGAGTGGCTGCTCTATGGGCGCGCCCGTCGCGGCGCTTTACGAGCATCGCAGCCGCCGGCGCGTGCGTTCATGAAGAGGGCGTCATGAGCTTCGATCGCACTTGGGTTCTGCTGTTCGTACCGGTGCTTCTGGCCTGGATCGCCTACGAATGGCGGCGCACCCCGCGTCACCGCGCGCTGGTCGTGAAGGCTCTGTCGTTTCTCGCCCTCATCCTGGCCTTGGCCGAGCCGCGGGTCGTCGTGCCCGAGTCGAAGACGGCAGTCGCGGTTCTGGTCGATACGTCCGGCAGCATTACACCTGAAGATCTGGCGCGGGAATCGAAGTTTGCTACCGAGGTCGAGCGCGCCCGGGGGCGTAACTCGGTCCGCGTCCTGCCGTTTGCCCGCTCCGTTCGGGAGCCTGGCAGCGGCGAGCGCGGTCGGCAATGGAAACTGCAGGCAACGCGCGCCGAAGACGGCCGCGGCACCGACCTGGAGGCGGCGATTCGCGAAGCGATCGCATCGCTGCCCGGAGACGCTATTCCGCGCATCGTGCTCGTGACCGATGGGCACGAGAATCACGGCAGTATTGCGCGTGCAGCCTGGCTGGCGCGTGAACTGCGCACGCCCATCGATGCGGTGCCGGTGCCCGGACGTCCGGCTCCATCGTTGCGGCTCGAGGCATTGACGGTTCCGACACTCGCCTTTACCGGCGAGCGCTTCCCCATCAACATCGTTCTCAACTCGCCGCGGCCCACCAAGGGGACCGTGGAGTTGATCGCGGAAGGCAAGAATATCGGCAGCAGTCCCATCAACATCGATACCGGCAGCAACCAGTTCCGCGTTCATACGAACCTGAATGTCGCAGGCGCGGTGGAAATCTCCGGCCGCATCCACACGGCCGACCTTGGCGATGTGCGCTTTGAGCAGGCAGTCACTCTGCGCAGGCCGCGCATCCTCTATGTCTCCGGCGATCCGGCGGGGACCGAAGCGCACCTGATGGAAACGCTGCGCGCCGGACAGTTTGATATTCAGACCGCCGCGGATCTATACGTATCGAACCTCAATGATTATCAGGTAATCGTTCTCAATAACCAGGACCTCGAAAAGATTCCCCTGCAACGTAAGAGCGCGCTCGAGGAGTATGTGCGCCAGGGCGGCGGGCTGCTCGTGATCGGCGGCGAGCGCAATGTCTACGCCGACAACAAAAAGACGGAGACCGCGCTCGATCGTGTGCTGCCGGCCAAGCTCGCGCCGCCGCGCTCGCCCGAGGGCACCTGTGTCATTCTCATCGTCGACAAGTCGTCCTCGATGGAAGGCCGCAAGATGGAACTGGCGCGGCTGTCCGCGATCGGCGTGATCGAGAACCTGCGTCCCATCGACCTCATCGGAGTGCTGATCTTCGACAACTCATTCCAGTGGGCGGTGCCCATTCGCAAGGCGGAAGATCGCAGCACCATCAAGCGGCTGGTGGCGGGCATTATGCCGGATGGAGGCACCCAGATCGCACCCGCGCTCGCCGAGGCGTACCGCAAGGTGCAGCCGGTGAACGCGACGTACAAACACATTGTGCTCCTCACCGACGGCATCTCCGAGGAAGGCGACAGTATGGCGCTCTCGCGCGAGGCCGCGCAGCAGCGGGTCACCATCTCGACTGTCGGATTGGGCCAGGATGTGAACCGCGCTTACCTCGAGAAGATCGCGGTGAACGCGAAGGGCAAGTCGTATTTCCTGGTCGATCCGTCGGGGCTCGAGCAGATCCTGCTGAAGGACGTGATGGAGCATACCGGCTCCACCGCTGTAGAAAAGGCGGTGATGGCGTCGGTGGCGAAGAAGACCACGGTACTCGACGGCGTACCGGTGGAGAGCGCACCGGCCCTGCGCGGTTATGTGCGATTCATAGCGAAACCCGGCGCTGAGACGGTCCTGAACATCGATAAGGTCGATCCGCTGTTTGTCTCCTGGCAGTTCGGCCTCGGCCGCTCCGCCGTATGGAGTTCCGATGCCAAGAGCCGCTGGTCGGAGAAGTGGGTGGCCTGGGAGGGATTCGATCGCTTCTGGTTGAACGTGTTTCGCGACTTGCTGCCGCAGGCGCAGGGCGGGGAAGCATCCGCGCATTTGGACGAAGCGTCGGGCAACCTCATCATCGAATACCGCCTTGCTCCCAACACGGTTGCGCCGGTCAAGATCCCGGCCATCTATGCCATCGGACCGGAGAACTTCCGCAAGCCGGTGTCGATTCGCAAAACCGCCGAAGGCGTCTACCGGGGCGAGGTTGCAGTCGGCAATCTGCAGGGACTGTTCCGGATCCGCCCGCTCGAGGAATCCCGGGCATTCCCCGAAACGGGCTACTACCGCGAAGAAGACGAGCTCACGGATTTCGGTGCCGACGAGATGCTGCTGCGCCACGTGGCCGAGTTCACCGGAGGCCGTTATCAGCCCAAACCGCACGAGGTGTTCGACGCCGGTGGCCGCACGATCCCAACGTCGTTGAGGCTCTGGCCGGGCCTATTAGCGCTGGCAGTAGCGCTAAACCTGACCGAGTTAGTAATGCGCAAATGGCGCGGCATCGCGGACGTAGTCTTTCGCCGTCGCCCCGCGTGAACGCGCGTAGCGTAGCCACTCGTGGCTGCCGCGGCCCGACTCTTCGGGCCGCTTGGCTGTAACGCCGCGATTACGGAAGATGCGCCCGCATTCCCCGATAAATCAACGCTTGCGATCGCTATCCCTCCGCAGCGTAGGTTTCGGCGGCCGCGGCGGAGCCGGCGACCGGATCGTCTGCAGACGCTTCCGAACCTCGGCGCTGTCGGTAAAGTTCGGCGCGAGCAGCAAATAGTTCTGATACGCCTGCGCCGCTTTCGTGCGATCGCCGGTGTTTTCGTAGAACAGTCCTATTTCCACATAGATCGGCGCATAGTTCCGATCGATTCCAAGCGTTGCATTGGCGGCGCGAATGAAATCCTGCGCATTGCCGAGCAGCCGGTGCAGATGAGCCAGCGACCAGTACGTACCCACGGCCTTCGGGTTAAGCTTCGCCGCAGTCTCCAGGTACGGGACCGCGCCGCGAAGATCGCCGCCACTGATGAATTGCTGCGCGATCTGCAGCGGAGGCAATGCCCAGGCCGGCGTGAGCTTCGCCGCCGTCTCAAACGCCCTGCGGGCGTCCTCGTTCCGCCCCAGGCGGCTTAAGGCGACGCCAAGCGCGTTATAGGAACACGCGAACTCCGGTTCGATCGCAAGCGAACGAGTTAGGAGTTGTTCCGCTTGGTCAAACTCGTTCCCAGCGATATGCGCCCGGGCTTGACAGAAGAGAGCCTTCGCGTCGAGGGAGGAATCTCCTGGCCGCAGCGTCTTCAACGCAGTGAATGCTTCCGCGGCACGCACGAACATCGGCCGTTTTAGCGTGTTCGTCGTCGATTGCACATAATCCGACACGCACTCCATGCCGGCGTCCTCCAACGCCGCCGCCAGCAGCGCCGTAGTCGCCGATGATTGCGCAGTTGCCGACCCTGCGCTGCGATATTGCTCCCAAGCACCACCCGGGCCAAGGACGTTTCCGGCGCGGATGGTCGCCTTCATGCGCAGAAGAGCCAACTCAGGGGACTTTCGGAGATCGAGTTCGTTGTACCCTACAGCCAACTGGACCGGCTGCTCGAGCGGAGCATCGCCGGGCACATCAACCGAGATGTCGTGGACGCCTGCGACCGAATCGAGCATCAGATCTCCGCTCGGACGAATGCTTCCATAGAACTTCCGGTCGAGATAAATCGCGGTGTTCGGCGGGCCCGTCAAATGCAGCGTGGCAGGCGCTGAAGCCGGCCCCCGAACGTCCACGGGCAACACGGCGAGCGGCATTGCCGCATCGAAGTTGCCCGCGATCCGTGGATTTTGTTTCGTTTCGGTCTGCTGTGGCACAAACTTTGAGATGTAGTCGATCAGTTCCGCGACCCGTACGAACCCGTCGCGTTCCCGTTCTGCCGCGCCGCGAAGTCCTGTCAGCACAGAGTACGTGAACACGCCGTGTCCCCCACCCCAGCGTTCATCTTCGTACGACCGTTCGCTCGGACGAGCGGCGAGGAGCTTCAGAAAAGAGCGGTCCTTTGCGCCCAAAGCCTCCAACGAACGTTGCGCCGCCACCGGCGCAATGGATGGATCGCTCGTCCAGCCGATACCGCCGGCGTGGCACGCGTCGGCGAACAACACCAGAGTGGCGGCGGTCACTTTGTTCGTGAGCGTGTCATTTACTTCTTTGAACGTAATTGCGGTGGCATGCAGATTCTGCGGATCCGAGTCGTGTGCGACGAAATAGCTTTCGCCGCGTTCGGCCGCGACGGCGTGTCCGGCAAGAAATACGTACACGATATCGTTACGGCCGGCGGAGTTGGGAAGCCAGGAATGAACCGCTGCCCGGATGGCACCGACCGTCGCGGCCTGTTCCGTCAGTAGTCGGACATTGCTGCTTGGGAGTCCACCGCCCTCGGGCGACCGCAGGAACCGGGCGAACTCCTCCGCATCGCGGTGTGCGAACTTTAATTGCGCGTGTGGCGGAGCATATTTGTAGGATGAGACGCCGATGACAACGGCCCAGCGAGCACCTTTGTCCCCCAGCGCTGGTGCGGTACGCGCCACTCTCAGATCGCGCGTCGTTTGAGCGTGTAAAGCGAGCGTGACGATCAGCGCGGCAAAGCAGCGGCTCATAGATGATCATTTAAAGTACAACGGACATCTTCCTCGCAAGGCCGGCCCTCTGAACGCTCAACTGTGCCTGGCACATGCTTATAAAGAGTTTCCTGGCCCGTTCAGTCGCGCTGCACACCTGTCCGGCCATCCTGCGTCATGCCATGCCCAGCTATGCTCGCTTCTGGTTGCCCGTCAGCACGGCAGCCAGAAACCGGAGCTCAGACTCCACTTCCGCGGGATCGGCCACCGTATCCGCGATTTCCTGGCGAAAGAGTTCGCGGTATCTCTTGCGAAGCCTGTGAATCGCGACTTTGAGCGCTCCTTCTGAGGTATTCATTTCGAGCGCTAGCGCGCCATACGGCGCATCGGACCGCTCGAGAAGAAAAACTTTCAACTGGTCGAAATGCTCCGGGCGGCCGTGGCGAACGAACTCGGTCCGCAATTTCTGCACGACGTGATCGAGCACCGAAAGTGCCCAGCGCCGCTCGAAGAGTCGCTCAGGCGTCTCATCGTGTGCAGGCTCGCGTTGGTAGCGGTCTTCCCCAGAAGAGAATTCGAGCGAGAAAACCGCCCCGCCGCCCCGTTTATGCGCGCGCCGGCGGTCTTCTTCGTCAGCAACAAAGAACTTCAAGGAGGTTAACAGAAACGACCGGAACCGGCCCTTTTCCGGGTCCGCGCGATCAAGATATCGCCCTTCCAACATCCGCATAAAGAAGTCCTGCGTGAGATCCTGAGCCTGATCGGCAGCATAGCCGCGGCGGCGCAGATAGGCGTACAACGGATACCAGTAGTTCTCACACAGAGCGACTAGCGCTGATCGGGCTTCCTTCCCATGGGGATCCCCGGCGGCGAACACCATGGTCCACCGCGTGGTCGGAAACTGGGATGATCCCGGCGACGTGTGCATGGTCCGGTCGTTCATTTTCATTTCCTCTACGCAGCATAAGGAATGGGACGCCCAAAGTTACAGCGCGGGCCACAGCCTCGCGTACTCTGCTTTGGCGCTTTTCAGGATCGGGACGTCGGGATCTGCTTCCCTCCAGACCGCCAGGAAAGCCTCATAAGCAGCCTTCGCCTTGATTTTGTCTCCCGACAACACGAACACTCTTCCGAGTTGCAAATGCGCCAGCGCTCCAATTGGATCCAAGCCCACAAGACCACGATGATTGAGGATCTTCTGAAACTCGGTCCCGGCTTCCGCGTTCCTGCGCGCACCCATGAAAGCCTGGCCCCGCACGTACGCCGAGTGCAAACCGCCAAGAACGGGATACAGAAAGTTGAGGCCATTCACCGCGAACTCATACCCACGCGCGATTTCCAGCCGCTCTACGCTGTCCGCGAACTTGCCTTTTCCCTGTGAGGCCAGCGCGCGCAGGACGGGCGCGTAAGTAAATTTCACAAAAGTATCTTCCGGGAATCGCTTCTCTAAATCGCCGGAGATAGCCTCGGATCGGGTGGAACTTCCCGGGAGCGCCAAGCCAAGACCGGCGGCGTATTCGACATCCCGGGCCGTCGACAGTTCCAGCGCGGCCGTGGCGGCGGTCCGTGCTTCGGCGGAATTCCCGCAAAGGGCTTCCCACACGGCTCGGGCAGCGATGAAACTCGCGGCTACTTCCCCGTCCCCTTCTTGCAGGGCCAGGTCCGCAGCGCGCCCGGACGACCGCCGCGCAGCCCGTAAACGGCCGGAACGGGCAAGAGCGAGGGCCTCCGCGTTGGCGATCCAGTGTTCAAGGTCACGGTTTCCGCTTGCCGAAACTACAATCCGGTCCATCTGCTCCCGGTCTCCCTTTAGCGCCGCGAGGTTGTATTGCAGAATGGCCAGCGAGGGCCTTTGCACCTTGCGCGCGCTGGCGCGCTGAAGCGTGTCTTCAGCCGCCGGGAAACGGTCCGTGTAAAACTGGGCCAGTGCGAGATTGGAATACGGGGGTGCCAGGCCGGGGTCCGTCGCAATTCCGTCCCGCGCGGCTTCCATTGTCCTTTCGAATCGGCCCGTCCCCTGCGTGGATATTCCGCCGAGCAGATCCTGGGCATTGGCCACCGTCGGGGCTCGCCTCGGATAGGTCTGTCTCCACAACTCGAGCGTTTTGTACGCCTTTTCCAAATTCCCGGTCACCTGCCGGTCATAGACGAAGTCGATGAAAAATCTCTCTCGATCAGTGACGCGATCGCGCAACAGCCACGCTTTGGTAGCGTACTCGGCGGACCGCGCCCGGTCGTTGCCGCCGTTGCCGCCGTACCCTAACCCCAACTTCGCGTAAGCCATGGCAAAGTTGGGATCGATCTCAATCGCCCGGAGTAAAAGAGGTATGGATCCCCGTCCCCAGTTCTCGGAGGACAGGCTCAACTTAGCCGCGGTGCTGTAGGCTTTGAAGGCTTCAAACGACGGTGTAGTGGCTTCGGAGAGCGGCATCGAGTGCTTTTCGACTGTTGCCAGCGACTCGCCCGCTCTCGTTCGAAATTTCCGCGACATCTCGCTGAGAGCATTCAAGACTTCCTCTCTCCGTGTGGCTACTATCTGCTGCTGATCTAAAATAAATCCCGTGTTGCAGTCCTTCGCGCGAAGTCCCAGGACGTATTGGCTTCCAACACGTGCGATGGAGCCGTCCAGGACAGCCGCGCTGCCGGTTCGCTCGCAGACCTTCTGAGCGATCTCCGGCGTCAGCCTGGCGTCTTTGGGCTGTCCCATCAGCGTCAGCGTCTGCTGGACCGTTCTGTCCGCAATCAGGGCGAGATACGGCGACTGTTGAAGTTCCACGGACATTCCCTGGCGCAGTGTGTCCTCAAAAACCGGATCGCCGGTTTTGTTGTCGAAGTCGGCCAGCACGATGGTGTCCTTTGCGGTCAGCTTGGGTCGCGCCACGGAAGCACGCGCCAACGACCAGACCGTCACGCCGGTCAACAAAAGGAGTGCCGCTCCCGCGGTTGTGCCCAGGACGGCCATTCGGTGCCTGCGGAGAAGCTTGCGCGTTAAATAGATCGGGCCCGGAGGCGAGGCCAGCACGGGCCGGTCCTCCAGATACCTCTGGATATCGGCCGCCAGATCGGAAACCGAAGCATAGCGCCGCTCTCGAACTTTCTCCAGCGCCTTCGTGGTGATCGCGTTCAGATCGCCATCCACAAGGCGGAGAAGCGAAGCCAGGTCGGTCTGGCGGCGCGCGGCGATGTCGCTCGCCGTCGCTCCCATTGAACTAAGCCTGCGCGGCAGCGGCGGCGCTTCCTCCTCGCGAATGATCCGCAGCATTTCCGCTAAACCAGCGCTGCGCAGCGTGGCCATTTCGAACGGTACAGCTCCGATCATCAACTCGTACAGCATCACCCCGAGCGAATACACATCCGAAAGCTCGTCGATGGCTCCCGTCATCGTGTCCACTTGCTCCGGGCTCGCGTACTCCGGCGTGCCGATGATCTGGCCGAACTCCGTGAGCAGCGTGTGCTCCACGGCGCACTGATCAGTAGCCTTCGCGATGCCGAAGTCGATCACCTTGGGAACCGGCGCGCCGTCCTGCTCGGTCACCAGCACGTTCGACGGCTTCAGGTCGCGGTGGATCGCGCCTTTTTGGTGCGCATGTTGGACCGCACGGCAAATCGCGAGGAATAACGCCAGCCGGTCCTTGATGGTCAAGCGCTGGCGATCGCTATAGTGTGTGATCGGTGCGCCTTCGATGTACTCCATCACGAAGTACGGCCGCCCTCTGCTGGTCGCGCCGGCGTCGAAGATCCGTGCAATGTTCGGGTGGTCCATCATTGCCAGCGCCTGACGCTCGTTGTCGAAACGGGCTAGCACCTGGGCAGTATCCATACCGAGCTTCACAACCTTAAGAGCCACGCGCCGGCGAATGGGCTCGCACTGCTCGGCCAGATACACGGTACCCATACCGCCTTCGCCAAGAGAACGAACGATTCGATATCGGCCGAAGTCGTCATCACCGGGCGCCGTTGCTATCTCGAGGGTCTGTCCGGATTCTTCTGCTCCGGCCAAACTATCGAAAGCGCCCAGGATAAGACATTGCGGGCACAGACCGGCGGGATCGCCGGAACCCAATTCCGCTCCGCACTGAGGGCAATTTGACATTCGGACCAAAGTCTCAGTGCTTAGTTTACGGTTTCCCCAGGGCGCTGTAACCTTCACACCCGCGCTTCCTTATTCGTGCCAGGTGAGCCGAATGGGGCTGGCCAATCGACCAAAAGGAGATTACGTATGAACCTTCACACCCTGCTAAGAGGGAAAACAGCTCTTGCGATGGCTCTCTGCGCCGCCGCGTGCTCTCAATTCAGTTCGGCCCAAGTCGCGCCGCCTGTGATTCTACAGATCGACCTGACAAACAACGTCTTGTACTTCCAGGACACCTCGGACATTTCCAAGTACGCGACGGCGCCCGACGTCACTCCGCCAACAGCCATCCCGCGAAATTTCTACCGGGTTGAAGGTATGGCCGACATTGTGGCCGTCAATGGCCAGCCGGTGAAAGGGGCTTACGCCAACGCCGCGGCGGCCGTCGTTTTGAGACCGGCGCCCACGCCGGGTCAGGCAATCTCCGACACCCTGCGGCAGGCTATTACCGTCACCACCTTCGAAATCTTGAAAAGCGACGGCGCCTCGATCGGAACCATTGTGGCGAGTGGATTGTTTGCCGGCGATGCGCCGCCAGGATCTCCTACGGCTGCGGCGGGAGGCAATTTCGTGATTACCGGCGGCACGGGAGCATTTCTCGGCGCTCGGGGGCAGATGTCGGCGGCGCCCGCGCCGCCGGGAGTGCTTACCCAACGCAACGCCTCCATCACGGAGGACCCTGCAAACCGCCGCCGCAATGGAGGCGGAACCTTGCGGTGGATAGCCCACTTGATCCCGATGTCCGTGCCGCAAATTGTGATGGTTCCCGCAGGTCCGGCCGTCACCCATTCCGGCGACTTCTCTCTCGTCACGGCGGCCAAGCCGGCAGCGCAAGGGGAGATCTTGTCGCTTTTCGCGACGGGCCTCGGTCCGGTGGTGCCGCGAGTTGACCCTGGCCAACCGTTCCCAACGACCCCTCTGGCGGTTGTCAACTCACCCGTCGAGGTGATAGTCAACGGAAAGGCGGCCGAAGTACTCGCCGCGACGGGCTACCCTGGCGCTGTCGACGCATACCAGGTGAATTTTCGAGTGCCTTCCGATACCGCAAAGGGACCGGCAAGCATTCAGGTAATCGCGGCCTGGATTTCAGGGGTGCCAGTGAGTATTCGAGTGCAATGACAGCTGGCAAAGCGAATTCGGTAGCGGCGATCAACAGCGCGGCATTTACGTGTCGCGTTTTCGTTTACACATCGCGCCATTATCGCCGGCCATAATTGACGGGCACTTCTATAGTCGGCCGCGGAGAAAAGAACCGCACCGTTCCTTCCTTCTCTTCTTGTTCAACGCGAGGGATGCACGCGAAGAAGTCCAGTTCGGTGATGCGCTCCACCTCATCGACCGTCGTCATGAAGCTGTCGAGAGTGCCTTCAGCCCGTTCGGCGTTAGGTACGATGGCAGCGAACATTGTCTTGCGGCTGCCTTCGATTGCCAGGACGACTTTGAACAAATAATCCGGAACCGCAATCCGTCCGAACCCGATCACTTCGGGAGTACGCGAGACGAAGACAGGGCCGGTGAAGACGTAAGTAGCGTCAGAAGTGGCGGCGACGCGGCGAACTGCCACTTCGATACGGGACCAGATGCCGGCATTCATCCTCCGCCGCTGCGGAACGGCATTGGAGAGGAGAAATGTGGCGCGAATGGCTTGATCGGACCAACCGAAATCGGCCGCTGGAGCCAAGTGGCCGCGCGAAAAGCCGCTATTCCGGTAATCTCCGTCGAGCGCGCCGGGGTGAGACAGTTCAGCATCGTGCCGGAAATGACTCGGCCGGCAAGCACCGCCAAGGAGGTAGTCCGGCACGAGTTCATATGCGACCCACACCGGAACCTTCCAGGCGGCGCTGTGGCAGAGAACAAAGAACGAACGGTCAGCGAATTCCCGATCGGGACCGGCACAGGCGGGCAGTCCAAACCGGTCCGCCTGCGCAACGAGCGCAGCGGATGAAGCAAGAAGGACGAGTATGATCCTGGATAGCGAGCTCACAAGAAACTCATCGGCAGAATAAAACGTTAATATACGGAAATGTTTTATTAACTCTGATGCGAGGGTTCGACTCCAGCCTCAGTTCGGCTCATTGAAGCCACGCCCACTCAGGATCATTGAGACACACTTTTCCGCCCGCGCTGCCCTGGTTTTTGCCTGCTTCGCAGATGAGACGTGGAAAATGTAGGACTTCCTCCGGCCTGGTGTGAGCATCGCGAATGCCGACCTGAGAACCGCATCGGCATCCAGCCTCCTCTGCAACTCCTCGGGAACTCGGTATTCTGACGGTTTCTTTAGCTCTACCTTCGTCCCCGACTTCTCCAATTCGATCGCTTCGTAGAGATAGTCCTTCAGGATTAATCGTACGGCCGCAATCTCCCGAAGGGAGGCAAATTTAATCCATCGCCCGGCCTGCGTGTGCTCTCCAATCCTTTCGAGAACGTGCTTCGGGTCTTTAAGCAGTGCGCCCTTAAAGAACGAGAACGCGCACGATTCTTTGAGCGGGATCACGATAGCCACGTTTTTCTTCAGAAAGGTGAAGCACGGCTTGCCCCACTTGAGTTCTTCGGTCAGGCCGCAGTCGAGCGCGATCTGGCGTAGTTTGTCTGTTTCCTTCTGCCACTTCTTCGCATACGGAACTTTCATGGTTCCAGGCCCTTTTCCAGGATTGCTGAATTCATTCAATACTGCCAGAAAATACAGTAGGCTTGCCGGCCGCCTTCATCCGCGAATATACGCGCGAGGGAGCAAGCTGCCGGCGCCGTCACAGATTCTCCAACAACATTTCTCCCCACTTACTAACAACTTACGAATTCGCCCAAAATAAAAATTCCCCCATCTCCAGCGATCCTCGAAGCAGGAAGGCAACTTCCGCTTATTTTTATGGCGAAAATAAATCGAATCGACAAGAAAACGGACCGCCAGGGCATCGGCGGCACGAAGACCCCTCCCGCTGAGCAGGGCAAGATCAAAAACTGCCTGCGCCCCGGCATGTGTTCAGCCCTGGCGCTCCATAACGAGTCGGCCGCACTGCTCGAGAGCCTCCGCGCCAACTACATCCATGCTTTCCAGCCCGTAGGCTTCATCGAGCTCGAGCTGATTGAAGAAATGGTGGCCATGAAGTGGCGTCAGCGCCGGCATTGGACCATGGAAACGGCGGCTATCGACCTAGAAATGGATCGCCAGAGGGCGGAAGAGTCCGAACAGCTCCGCGGCCTCGACAATCCCACCGTCGCCGCGCGGGCTGTCAAAAAGCTTTCGATGGAATCGAGCGAGCTGAATAACTACAATCGGTACGAGCGCAGTCTTCATCGCATGTACCACCGCGCGCTGCGCCAATTACTGGAGTTTCAAAAGGCTCGCCGCGACGGCCAATCCCTTGTAAATACAGAGTTACCCCCGCCACCGCCGGTCGAAGAAGAAAAATTACCAAACGAACTCGAAACGGTGGAAAACATCACCGCGTACGATCCGACTGCGATGATCCTGGATGTTCTGAACCGGATCGAGGCCGAAAAGAAGCGGCAAAGCGAAATGGAAGCGTCCGAAACCGCGGTAGCAGCCCGAGCTGCCCGCTGAACCCGGGGATTATTAGTAGTTAGTAAGACAGATCTTTGACAACTTAATATTAGATCTCACGAGGTGCGCCCCAAGTGTATCTGTGCGACGGGCAGGTGGTGCCGTCTGCCCGTCGCTCGCGGCGTCCAGCGTTCCGGTTGTAACGCTATAGCTTGCCGGCGTTGCTCGAAACGCCACCAGCGATAATGACCACATCATCTCCCGCGGCGGCCCCGGCCGGCAGGTTCACGTTGATCTGGTACAGACCTACGTAACTGGGCGCGAGCCCCGCGTAAGTCACCACCGCCTCCCGCCCGCCGATCGTGACCCTTGGCAGTGTGATCAGATTCCGTGCGCCACCAGGTGCCGAGCCAGTCGCCGGACGATTCTCCACCGGTCCCAGACCCGTCGCGTAGATAGTCGCGAAAGTATCGCCCCGAACGACCGCAAAGATGCCGGGGTTCACCGCGGACAACGCAACTTCCACCGGAGCGCTCGCCGTCCCATTGTTGGACACAACCAGCGTCGCGGTGCTCGCGCCCGCCAACTCCCATGGAACCTGAAAATTGATCTGTTCCTGACCCTTCACGTCCGCCACCGCGAAAATCGGAACCGCCGTGCCGTTGAGTGTCAACGTCGTGCCGCTGAGCGAGGTGCCGAGTGGCAGCGCCGGCGCGTTCTGAATCCCATTCACCGTCGTCAGGCCCAACCCGAAGACGCTGGCGATCGATCCCGGCGAAATCCCGCGCTGATAGCTGGCGGCGTTCACGACACCAGCCGCAGTCGCCGTCGGCGGATCGGTAGCGAGCAGGTATACGCGGCCATCGCCTGTAACGAAGTAATGCTCACCTTGTTCGTCCTCGCCGAAGCTGGTGATGTTGAGGCCGTTGAACTGCGTGATACGCCGTGTCTCGAAACCACTTCCGGACGCCCGCGTCGCCCACACTTTGCCGGTGCAGTAATCGGCGAAGAAGTACACGCCCCGCAACGCCGGGTACCGCAGGCCGCGATATACATAACCCCCGGTGACCGAGCAATCGCCCGCCGAGTGGTCGTACTCGAAGATCGGCAGAGTGAGCCCCGTCATACTGCAGTTCGAGTCATAGCAGTGATTGCCTTCCATGCGCTGCCAACCGTAGTTCACTCCCGCACCCGTGGACGCGGGTTGGACGTCGATCTCTTCATACGTGCCTTGGCCGACGTCGGCGATCCACAGGTCCTGCGTTTCGCGATCGAAGGTGAACCGCCATGGGTTGCGGAGGCCCTTGGCCCAATGCTGGGGCGTTGGCGTCGCGTTGAGGTTCGCCTCCGTGTCGAGTCGCAGCATCTTGCCGAGATGCGAATTGTCGTTCTGCGCGTTGTTCTGCGGATCTCCGCCGCTTCCTCCGTCGCCCATGCCCACGTAAAGCTGGCCATCGCGCGGGCTGAAGGCTGTCATTCCGCCGTTGTGATTCTCGTACGGCTGAACCACCGTGAGCAGAACCTGTTCCGAGGCCGGGTCGGCGACATCGGGATTGCTCGTCACGCGATACCGGGCCACCACAGTATTCCCGTTCGGCCGGTCCGTGTAGTTGACGTAGAAATACTGCTTCGTCGCGAAGCCGGGAGGAAACGAAACGCTGAGCAACCCGCGCTCGTTGCAGCAGATCACCTTATTGGTGATGGTTAGAAACGGTGTATTCGATACCCGCCCGTCCTTCAAAATGCTGATCACGCCGTTTTGCCTTACGATAAACAGCCGCCCCGATCCGTCGCCCGCGTTCGTAATCTGGGTCAGCGCGCCGAGTCCGCTCGCGACGGGAATTGCACGCAACGTGGCCGGAAATTCGGCCGCGAATAACGCCGACTGAATCAGAAAGATTGGTATTAGGGTGCGCATGTCAACCTCACGACTGTCTCCAGGTGAAAGGTCTGCGGAAACAGGTCCACCAGTGTCATGGTGTTGACGCGATAACCGCTTGCGACAAGTACAGCGAGATCGCGAGCGAGTGTCGACGGGTCGCAAGCCACGATCACCAAGGTTTTTGGGCGTAATCGCAGCAGTTCCTGTATCACCCGCTTGCCCATGCCGGCGCGCGGCGGGTCGCAGATCACCAGGTCGATGACACCGTTACAGTCTGTGAGGAACTCCTCGACCTGCGCATGCACTGCTGCCACCCCGGGGGCATTGAACTCGAGGTCCTGAATCGCGCCGGATCCGGACTCGACGGCCCTCACCTCGCGGAAGCTGGCCGCAAGCGGTGCCGAGAAAAGGCCGACTCCGGCGTACAGGTCGATCGCTCGCTCGCCCGCCAATCCCTCTGTCGCGACCTTCACCAGCGCGTCGATCAGAAACCGGTTGACTTGGAAAAACGACCGCCGCCCGACTCGAAACAGGTGCCCCGCCGTCGGATACTGCAGCTCCGGTGCGAGGGCTCCCGGAATCTGTTCCGCCGTCCATTCGAAGAACCGCCGCGCCACGGGGCGCTCTGCCTCCAAAACATTCACTTGGGTTTCTGTTTCATTTGTGAACAGCTCGATGCCTCGCAGGAACGCCGGCCAGCGCCGGTCGCGCGTCATCTGATTGAGTGCGGCGATCGCGCGATTCAAAGCTGGGGACGCCACCGGACAATGATCCACCGGGCACATCCGGTGCGTGCCAGCTTCGAGGTAACCGAGCTTCCCGTTCTCTACCCGCAGCTGGATGCGGTTGCGATACTCCCACTCGGGTCCGAACACAGCCGCGATGTCGGCGGGCGGCTCCATGTGTCCGACACGGCGCAGTTGCTCCCGCAGGATCTCGACCTTCTGCTCGACCTGGTAGCTGTACGCGGCATGCTGATACTGGCATCCTCCGCAGCGCCCGAAATACTCGCACCCGGGAAGCACTCGGTTCGCCGACTGCTCTTCGATTCCGACCAGCTCCGCCCGCGTGACTCCGGCGCGGCGCTGTGCGGGCTCCACCATCGCTCGCTCGCCCGGCAACACGTACGGTGTGAGAATTACCTCGCCATCCACACGAGCCAAGCCTGCGCCGCCATACACCAGCTTTTCGATCGTGATCTCGTGTCTCACGCTACGATTGAATTTGTCCCCCTCCAGCATGAAACCACGAGTCCTTTCCGGGATCCAACCGACTGGAAATCTGCACATCGGGAACTACCTCGGTGCGCTGCAGAACTGGGTCAAAATCCAGTACGACTACGAAAGCATCTTCTGCATCGTCGATCTGCACGCGATCACCGCCTATCAAAAGCCCGAGGACTTGCGAAACCAGATTCGTGAGCTGGCGGCGTTGTTTCTGGCTGCGGGTATCGACCCCAAGCACTCCGCGATCATCGTCCAGTCGAGCGTACCCGCGCACACCGAGCTCGCCTGGATGCTGACCTGCGTCACGCCGCTCGGCTGGCTCTACCGTATGACGCAGTTCAAAGCCAAGTCCGAGCAACAGGAGACAGTGCTCGACGGGCTGTTACAGTACCCCGTCCTGATGGCCGCCGATATCCTGCTCTACCAGGCCGCGATCGTGCCGGTAGGCGACGACCAGGCGCAGCATCTCGAACTGACCCGGGACATCGCCCAGCGTTTCAACTCGCTCTATGGTGAGACCTTCACCATGCCGGCCACGAAGCTGCCCGCGGTCGGTGCGCGCGTCATGGGCCTCGACGACCCCGATAAGAAGATGAGCAAATCGGCCACCGGCGCGGGCCACGCCATTTACCTGCTCGATCCGCTTGCCCAGCTCAAGAAGAAGATCATGCGCGCAACCACCGACTCGAATCCGGCGGTCGAATTCGAGACCATGGGCGCGGGCGTGCGCAACCTGCTCACCATCTTTCAAGCCTTCTCCGAGTGGTCGAACGATCAGATGCAGTCGCATTTCCAGGGCATGCGTTACGGCGACATGAAGAAGCAGGTGGCGGACATGGTGGCGAGCAAGCTGGAACCGCTGCAAAAGCGCTACCAGGAGATCATTGGTGAGCCCGGCTACCTGGATGGCATACTTCGTGAGGGCGCCGAGCGCGTGTCGCCCATCGCGAACAGCACCGTCGAGCTCGTGAAATCGCGAATGGGGTTGTACACGCCGGAGCGCTAATCCGCGAGCCTCCGCTCCATGGCCATCTCTCTCCGGTCCTACGTCGCCACGCTGCGCGGCAACAAAAACTTCCGTCTTTTGTGGACGGCGCAGCTCATCAGCGAGATCGGCGACTGGCTCTATGCGGTCTCTATTTACAGCCTGCTGCTGGAACACACGGGCTCGGCACGGGCCGTAGCGACGGCGTTCGTATTGCAGGTGCTGCCCAATTTTTTCGTTGCCCCCGCCGCCGGTGTTCTGAATGACCGCATGAGCCGCAAGCGGGTCATGATCGCCACCGACTGGGTTCGCGCAGTCATTGTGCTCATGATGCTGCTCGGGCAAGGCTCGGTGCCGCTGCTGTATGTTCTTCTCCTCCTCGAAACCGTGGGATGGGCGCTGTTCGAGCCGGCCCGGAACTCCGTGATTCCGAACATCACCCGCGCCGGCGAGGAGCGGCTCGCCGCGAACAGCATGTCGTCGATGACGTGGTCCTTCACGCTGGCCATCGGATCCGCGCTCGGCGGCCTCCTGGCAGCCACACTGGGACGCAGCGCCGTCTTCGTGCTCAACTCCGCGAGCTTCGTGGTATCGGCCGTGCTCGTCTCCCGCATGCGCTTCACGGAGCCGCACGTCGAGAATCTTCCGCCGCTGCGCTTGATTGACCTGGTCGATTTCTCGCACATTCGAGAAGGTATCCGCTACGTACGGCAGGACTCGCGCATGCTCGCGACCATGTTTGTGAAGACCGGCCTCGCGCTCATGGGAACGAATTGGGTTCTGCTGCCGGTGATCGGCGAGCGCGTGTTCCCGCTGCGGCTCGGTGGCATGAATCCACAGGCGGCGGGAATGCTCGCCATGAGCCTGCTGATGGGTTGCCGCGGCATTGGAGCGCTCATGGGGCCCTTCATCGCGGCGCGCATCACCGGCAGTGCGGCCCCAATGCTGCGCCGTGGCATACTCGCCGGCTTCCTGATCGGAGCCACAGGATATTCGTTTCTCGCCTTCGCGCCCAACCTGCTGGCGGCGTGTCTCGCCGTGATCTTCGCTCATTCCGGCGGAGCAATTACGTGGGTGTATTCGACGACCATCTTGCAGTCGATGACGGAAGACCGGTTCCGCGGGCGCGTCTTCGCAGCGGAACTGGCGTTCAACACGCTGCTCCAGTCTCTCGTAACCTCGACGGTCGGGCATTTTTCCGATGCTGGAATACCGGTGCGGACTCTCGCGCTCGTCACCGGCGCCCTCTTGCTGGTTCCGGCACTGTTATGGTGGCTTGCGCTGCGGCTTTGGCGGCGCGACATGACATCCTGTTAGAAATTGAAACTGGCGCTCATCGGATACGGCCATGTCGGGCAGGCATTCGCGAAGCTGCTCGAGCAGAAGCGCTCGACGTATCCATTCCGCATCACTGCGATCCACACCAAACGGCATGGCACCGCCTACCATCCGTCCGGTTTCGGACCTCCGGCGGCGTCGGTGGATGAGTTTCTCGAAAGCGCCGGCGCCGATATTCTGATTGAGCTGACTACGCTCGAGCCCGCGACCGGAGAACCGGCCATTACGCATATCCGCAAGGCATTCGCCCGCGGGATGCATGTTGTGACAGCGAACAAGGGTCCGATCGCGCACTCGTACCGCGTCCTGTGTGCAGAGGCGCGGAAACGCGGTGTCGAGTTCCGGTATGAAGCGACCTGCATGGACGGCGCGCCGGTATTCAATATGGTGCGCAACGATCTGCCCGGAGTGAAGATTCTTGGTTTTACGGGTGCGCTCAACTCGACATCGAAGATCGCGATCGCCGCTATGCGGGAAGGGCTCACGATGGAAGAGGGCCTGGATCGCGCCCGGCGCATGGGCATCACCGAAGCGGACGCTTCGTATGACGTAGACGGGTGGGACTCGGCGGCGAAGACCGCCGCGCTCGCGAACGTGCTGATGGATGCCGGCGTGACGCCCCAGGATGTGGAGCGGCGCGGCATCAGCAAGCTCACGACCACGAAAGTGCAGGAGATGGCTGCGAAGCGCAAAACGATCGTGCTGATCAGCCGCGCTCGTTTGACCGCGCAAGGCCTTCGGCTGCGTGTTCGCGCCGAAGTGTTCGACGATACTGACATACTCGCCTCTGTACCGGGCACATCGAACCTGCTGCTCTTACATACCGATTTGATGGGCACGGTCGGCACGGTCTCGATTGATCCCGGGGTCGCGCAGACCGCGTACGGCGTATTCAGCGACGTAGTCGACATAGCGCGAACGCTCTGAAACGATGCGTGTTAAGGCCCGTTCATGCACGCCTTAGCGCGTAACGCAGGTGATAAAATGAACGTCGTATGGCCAGTGGGCAATTCTCTGGAATCAAACGATTTCTGCTGTGGGATTACCCGCGCGCAGGCTGGCAGTACGATGTCATGGTCGCGCTGATCCTGGCGTTTATTTTTCTTACACCGCGCGACATTTTCCGCGATCAACCGCGGCCGAGTCACGTCGTAAGACTGCCCGCTGCGAATGGAACCAGTATGTTCATGGTGGAACCCGAACTGTTGAAGGGCGCGTCGGACGCCGATCGCATGCAACGCGCGACCTCGGCTTTGCGATCGCAACTCGGACGGAACGAGGTTCTGGACCACATCGAACCCATTTTTGACAGCGAGCGCGAAATCAAGGGCTATCTGGTTTATACGCGCCGTCGCCGCTAAGCGGGCCGGCCATACCATCATGTTGCACAAATCGATTCTTCTATTGACCATCGCAGCGGCGCCATCTTTTGCGGTGACCGCTCCAGAGGTGCTGGCCAGGATGGACCAGTCGGCGGGTTCGTTTTCATCGATGTCGGCGAACCTGCGCAAGGTCGCCCATACCGAGGTGATCAACGACAACACCGAGGAATCGGGCACGATCATTCTCAAGAAGACGGGTCCGAAACAGCTGGCGGCTCTGATCGATTTCACAAAACCGGATCCACGCACCGTTACTTTCCGCGCGAAAAAAGCTGAGGTGTATTCACCCAAGCTGAACACAGTGCAGGAGTACGATCTCTCTCGTTACAGCGATGCGGTGGATCAACTCATGCTGGCGGGTTTCGGGACCAGCGGCAAGGATCTGGCTGCGAATTACGACGTCACGCTGAAAGGTGAGGAGATCGTCGCCGGTAAGAAGGCGGCGCGGCTGCAGCTGATTCCGAAAACCGCAGAGAAAAAAGAGAAGCTCAAGATGCTGGAGCTGTGGATAGCCGAAGACGGAGCGTATCCCGTCCAGCAGAAGCTCGTGCAGCCTTCCGGCGACTACAACACGTTCACCTATTCAGATGTAAAGTTAAATGCGCCCGTTCCGGATGCGGCTTTGACACTGAAATTGCCGAAAGGCGTGAAACGAGTACACCCGCAGAAGTGACGCAGAAGAGCACGGTGCACCCGCGCATCACGCCGCCTATAGGGCGCGACAAACGCGGAGCGCGCCTGGCCTTCCTCGATTGGACCCGCGGGCTGGCCGCAGCCATCATGCTGCAGGGCCACACCTTTCACAACTTCATGAAGCCCGATCTGCGCGAATCGGGACCATTCGTCATCTCGCAGTTCATCGGCGGACTCACACCGGCGATCTTCCTCTTCCTGACCGGCGTGACGTTCGGTTTCATGATGGACGGCTTCGAGAAGAAGGGCATGCCACCGGCCGAGCGAATCCCGGCTGCGCTGCGGCGCGCCGGTTATCTGTTCGTGCTCGCCTTCGCCTTCCGCCTTCAGCTGTGGGCGTTCTGGTTGGGGGCATCGCCCTGGACAGACTTGCTCAAGGTCGACATTTTGAACTGCATGGGTATGGGGATGGCGGTGCTATCGGTACTCTCGGTGCTAAGCACGCGCGAGCGCGCCCGTACGGCCTTCGTTACCGGCCTGATCATCGCATGCTGTTCGCCGCTGATCGCGATGAACGATCAGAACTCGATTCCCAACATTTTGGCGATGTACTTCGTTCCCGATTACCGCTATTTCAGCTTCTTCCCGTGGGCGTCGTTCATTGCTTTCGGATTGGGCGCCGGGAGCATCATCCGGCTCGTCCCCGATCATCTCGACCATGTCATGCAGTGGTTCGCGATCATCGGCATCGGTCTCATCGTGGCTGCGCAGTATTTCTCAAACCAGCCCTACTCGCTCTATCCGGCGACCGAGTACTGGCTCAACAGCCCGGGACTGATCCTCGTGAAGCTTGGCGTGATCCTGTCGATTCTGCCCATCGCCTTTTTATGGAATCAGTATGCGCCCGTGCAGCGCTGGAGCTGGATCCGGCAGCTCGGGACCACATCGCTGCTGGTGTACTGGGTGCATATCGAACTGGTTTACGGCCGCTGGTTCGGGTTCTGGCGCGAGAAGCTGGACGTACAGCATTGCACGGTACTTGCAGTCGTGCTGACGCTGCTGATGATCGCGCTGTCGACGATCCGCTCCAAGCTCAAATGGCACGAGCTGGGAGAGAAGCTGCGCATGGGCGACGCGCAGCCGGCCAGGACTCGGTAACGCCGGTTCTGCGCGGCCGAAGCCTGCGCCACCTCACGCGCCGATCTTCAGCGCTCCCATCTCCACGTTGGTTTCCACCCATCGTTCGCTGCGAGCCGACTCGAGCACAGCGTCGCACACGCGCTGGGTCTGCAGGGCGTTGCGAAAGTCCGGCTGTGCCGGCTTGCCGCTCTCGATGCCCATCACGAAGTCAGCGAGCGCGTTCAAGAACGTATGCTCGTATCCGATCGTCGTACCCGGCACCCAGTAGCGATTCATGTACGGATGCTCCGAATTGGTCGTATGGATCTTGCGCCATCCCGTCAAATGCGACTCGGTTTTCTTGCCGGACTGCTGCTGCGTGTACTCGAAGAACTGGAGGTACTCGGGTTCTTCCAGGTCGAAATACAAGCTGCCGTCGGCTCCATTCAGCTCCAGGGTGTTGAAGTTCTTTCGTCCGCGCGCATAACGCGTCGATTCGAACGTTCCCATTGAGCCGTTGGCGAACTCGGCGAGAAACATGCACGCGTCGTCGATCCCGACCGGCTCGACATTGCCGCTGACCGCATGTTTTCTCTCTTTGACGAAGGTCTCGGTCTTCGCCATCACGCGAGTGATCGCGCCATTCAACCACATCGCAGTATCGATGGAGTGGGCCAGCAGGTCACCCGTCACACCGGACCCCGCGACATTCACATCCAACCGCCACAAGCCCGCGCCGCCCTGCGGCACATCCGCCGAGATGGTCCAGTCCTGGAGATACAGCGCGCGATAGTGGAACGCTCGGCCTATGCGGCCTTCGTCTATCACCTGTTTGGCCAGAGCAATCGCCGGAACCCGCCGGTAATTAAACCAGACCATGTTGGGCACGCCCGCCGCTTCGACGGCGCGGGCCATCTCCTCCGCCTCGGCGACGTTCATGGCGAGCGGTTTCTCACAGGCGATCATCTTGCCCGCCTTGGCGGCCGCTAGTGCGACCTCCTTGTGCGTGTCGTTCGGCGAGCCGATGTCGATCAAGTCAATGTCGGGCGCTTCCACCAGCTTGCGCCAATCGCTCTCCACGCGCTCATAGCCCCAGTTATCGGCAAACTGGCGAGCCTTTTCCGGGTTCCGGGCGCACACCGCCTTGAGCACGGGCCTGTGCTGAACCGGGAAAAAGTCGTTGAGACGCTTGTACGCATTCGAGTGCGCCCGGCCCATGAAACCATAGCCGATCATTCCAACCCGAAGTTCTTTCATCCGATTCTCCTCAGCGCGCCGTCTGCGCGGCCGCACCGCCGCCGTACTTCGCAATCAGCTGGTCGAGCTTCGTCTTACACTGCTTCGTCGCTGCCCACGCATCGGGCCAGAAGCACAGGTCGACGGTCCACCAATCGTGCGGTAGCCGGTATGCCTGAATCAGTTCGGGTAGGATCTGGTCAAAGTCGAGTACTCCGAGGCCGAAAGGCGGGTGCGCCTTTCCAGCACATTGGGATCCTAAGCTTAGAATTCCACGTGGACAAGTTGTCGC